>Ga0075017_100001471_pt1 | contig 14396 bp, 13 predicted proteins | sample AleBraG_ABR_2012_FD_71475 | JGI IMG/M metagenome (GOLD analysis project Ga0075017, IMG submission 71475) | Freshwater sediment microbial communities in response to fracking from Pennsylvania, USA - Alex Branch Run_MetaG_ABR_2012 | ecosystem: Environmental > Aquatic > Freshwater > Creek >... | reverse complement strand
GTTGCGGGGAACCCACACGCGGCCGCCTTCCCCGCGGGCGGATTCGCTCATCAGGCGAAGTTTGTCTTCCCCTGGGATCGCCGTCGGATGAACCTGGATGAATTCGCCGTTGGCGTAATCAACGCCCTGCTGCAAAAGCGCGGACTGCGAGGAGCCAGTACAGACGACTGAATTTGTGGAACGCCCGAAGATTGCGCCGTTGCCGCCCGTTGCGAAGATTACGGCATCCGCGGCGAAGGGCTTCACTTCCATCGAGCGCAAGTCCATCGCGCAGATACCGCGGCTAATGCCGCGTTCATCGATCACGGCGGAGAGAAAGGTCCAGCCTTCGTACTTTTTGACTTTATCATCAGCTTCATGGCGGCGGACTTGCTCGTCCAACGCGTAGAGGAGCTGCTGCCCAGTAGTGGCGCCCGCGAATGCCGTGCGGTGGTAGAGTGTGCCGCCGAACCGGCGATAGTCGAGCAAGCCTTCTGTCGTTCGGTTGAACATGACGCCCATGCGGTCGAGCAAGTCAATGATTCCGGGGGCGGCTTCGCACATGCGCTTTACAAGTGGCTGATTGGCAAGAAAGTCGCCACCATAAATGGTGTCGTCAAAATGCTTGTCGGTGGTGTCGCCTTCGCCCTTTTGATTTTTCGCCGCGTTAATGCCGCCCTGTGCGCAGACCGAATGTGACCGTTTCACCGGCACGATGGAAAAAAGATCCACGGGCACGCCGGCTTCAGCAACCTTGATTGTGGCCATGAGGCCGGCCAGACCGCCGCCCACGACTATGATCTTCGGTTGTCTCATTTGGTGTAATAAAACGCGAAAGGATGCCAATCAAAACGGAAGCTTAGGATAATCAGGATTCCCACCACGCTAAATCCGACTCCGATTAGAACTCCCAGGCGGCCGGCAACTTTTTGAGCTTCAGCCGTTGCTGCCAAGCCCCACTTGCAGAGGAAATTCCAGATCCCAACGCCGAGATGAAATGAGGAAGCCACAATTCCGACCGCAAAGAACGCCAGGTATAAGGGATTCTGCATGTCTGCTGCAACATTTGTGTACGTGGACTTGCCGTGCGTCAGCCAGCGCTCTGTGTAAAGGTGCCAGCCGATGTAAGCAAAAGCGACCAGGCCGGTATAGCGCTGAAAAGTGTAAAGCCAATTCCCGACCCAGGGATAAGAAGAGATGTTGGCTCTGCCTCGGAGCCAGATATAAACGCCGTAGCCGCCATGAAACAACATAGGGAGGAAAATCGCGGCCCATTCAACGAGCGGCCGGTAAGGAATTGTCTGCAAGTCACGGGAAACTTCGTCGTACTTGGCAGCCGCAACTAGCGCTGCGCTATTGGACCAGAAATGTTCGGCAAGGAATGCGCCAACGGGAAGTATGCCGGTGAATGAATGAAGCTTCCTGAGGAGAAACTCAGTATGAGGCCGGGTTGCCGTGGAAGCCATGCCCTCTCCGCCGCGCCAGTCGCCGTAAATTCCTGAGCGAATAAAAACTTTGTTCCGTCGCGGCAAAATCAGTATAGGGAGTTGCAAACGCGGATGCAAGTTTGAGAAATCTCGCTCATAGCTAATAAGAATGCATCAAGGAAGGCCCCGGGGTTGCGTGCAAGCGCTGGACGAGAGCAAATGCCCAGCGTCAGATGAAGGTTCGCCAACATTACCCTGAGAAGGACAGTTGCTCGGCAAGAAACTTTTTTTAAAGTCAGTGAATTGCGTTGACACTGTTGTACCTTCTTGTTACTTTTTGACAGTGGCGGAATTTTTTGCCGCTTAACTGACGGAGGCACGGTAAACCGGCACTATGGCGTTCGTTGCGAAGAAAATTTTTCTCACCAAGGGCGTCGGAAAACACCGTGAAAGGCTCTCCAGCTTTGAGCTTGCGCTCCGGAATGCTGGAATTGCCGCGTGCAACATCGTGCGCGTCTCTTCAATTTTCCCTCCGAATTGCAAATTGATTTCCCGCAGCGAAGGGTTGAAGCACATCAAGCCTGGGCAAGTGGCTTTTACCGTCATCAGCGAGAATTCCACGAAGGAACCCCATCGCTTAATTGCCGCGAGCATCGGACTTGCGCTGCCGAGCGACAAGACCATGTACGGGTATCTCTCCGAGCACCATTCGTTCGGTGAATCCGAGGAAATCGCCGGCGAATATGCGGAAGAGCTGGCGGCGGAAATGCTAGCTACGACTTTGAACGTGGAATTTGATCCGGATTTATCCTGGGACGAGAAAAAAGAGGTCTACCGGATTTCAAACAAGATCGTGCGCACGATGAACATCACACAATCTGCCGTCGGCGACAAGCGCGGGTTGTGGACCACTGTTCTGGGCGCAGCGATTCTAATCGCCGAAGACGACTAAGAGTCTACAACTCTACAGTCTGCTCCCAACAATTAACTGGCATCCAAATCGAACGCCGTGATCAGCCACTTCTTCACTTCACCGTCAATCTCACTTGCAACCGTAAGTTCGATGCGATGAGTAATCCGGTCTTTTTTTGCTAGTCCGCCCGTGTCAACCAATCGCTTCGGCAACTCCCCCTTGTAATGAGGAAGCGACAGGCCCAGATCAATGCGGGTGTTCGTGGTCGGCTTAATCTGGGCGAACACATGTTCACGGTACAGCGGCACAATGGTCTTGCAAGGACAAGCTTTCACGTCCGGGCCGATCGATTTCGCAAGCTTCAACAATTCATCAAAAATTGGCCGGAGCTTCTGTTTCGGCCCGGCATACTGTTCCTCAACGTAACGGGCAGCCGTTCTCAAATACGCTTCTGGGGTATCCTCTTCAGCACCCTTCCCTTCCGCGCGTTCCGCGAGCCACGACGCACTGTTCGTGCCCAACTTGTGTTTGGTCTTCAGCCACGCTCGGCGTGATTTTTCGCCTTTTGGCCCTTCCTTGCGTATGAGCGAAAGCCAATCATCCAGAGTGCGGCCGGTCTTGGGCTTCAAATCCGCAATCCATTTCTGGACCATCGCCACGCCGGGATGCACGTCGTAAAGCTGTTTTCCTTGAGACAATTTTGCTGAAGGCACGGTCTTTTCCCGCCCAAGTTAGACCTAAAAATATTGTTTGGTTAAATTTAGGTTCGCTTGAAGTATCCGATCCGATCAAGAACGGCTCCCACAACAAGTGGTAAAGCCACAGTTGCGTCGTCGAAAATCTCCGCAAACCGCCCGCCTTCCTCTAGCGGAACGAACTTGCCCCACGAGACTGCTTCCGTGTACGTGCTACCGCTCAGTCCGCCCCAATGAACTGGTTCCGGGCAGATTCGCAAACCATAATTGTAACGCTTGAGCGGGAGTTTTTTGTAGCCACGTCGCGCAAGGAGTTCAGCGTAGACGCCAAATTGTTGTGACCAGTTGCGCGGCACCCCGCCGCCGACAGTAAAGATCCCCATGCGCTTGGTGGCCATCATGGTGTTCGCAAACATTTCAAAATCCTCGAAGGGGTCATACCTGAGGAGCGGCCTCTTCGCTCTTGACCGCGCGATCTTGTGAAGTGCGAAATCAATGCCCAACTCTGAATCGCTGAACGCGGGGACGAAGACGGGGACGTTGTGGTGGTAAGCGGATTTCAAAATCCCCCTCCCTTTGGAGTTCTTGTGCAGATACTCGCCGATGCGTCGATGGATTTTCCAGCTGCATACCACATCTTCCGCGTCCCACTCTTCCAAAATGTGATCCATCACGGCTTCAACGTGGTCGAGGTTCACTTCGGGCTCAAGAGAATCGTAGACGCGGTTGTAACCCGCATTAAACAGCGCCTTGTCGTCCATTTTGTCGTCGTAGCGAAAATGGGAATGTCCCGTGGCTTCCACCAAGCCGTGGGCCATCAGCGCGCCAGTGGAAACAATGGCGTTCACGACGCCGGACTCGATGAGATCGCAGAAAACGAGTCCCATCTTTCCGACAGTGAGCGCGCCGGAAAGAGTCATGACGACAAAACAGTCTTTGTCGCGCGCCATGGCTTCCAGAACATCCGCGCCATCGCCAATTTGCCGGCCCGTGAAGGCGGTATCGCCCATCGCGCGAACCAATTCATCAATGGTGCGGCACTTCGAAAGGTCCAAAGGGAAAATGGGCCGGAGTTTGTCCTTCACCGGATCGTGCAGAACTCTACCGGTCACCGTTTTCTTTTGGTTTTTCCCCATCGATTCTCCTGACTGAAATACCCAACACGACGCGTCCGGAATCTTGCGGAAACAGTTGTTCCGCTCCGGCGTAAATTCTCTAATGCAGATAGATATTACAAGTTCGACGCAAAGAAAAGAAGAAATCGCGCCGGTAAACTAATTGCGGTCTCATGTTAGACTAAAAAATATGGCGGACAAATTTATTATTGGCCTCGTGCAGATGAAATGCACGACGAACGCCGAAGAAAATCTTTCCCGGGCGATCCGCAAAATCAGCGAAGCGGCCGCTCGTGGCGCGCAAGTCATTTCGCTGCATGAACTCTTTTTGGGCGAATACTTCTGCCGAATCGAAGACGCGGAGCTGTTCAATCTGGCGGAAGCCATCCCCGGCCCGAGTACGGAGAAACTGGCAAAGGTCGCGAAGGAAAAGAAAGTCGCGCTGGTTGTTTCACTGTTTGAACGAAGGGCCGCGGGCGTCTATCACAATTCTTGCGCCGTTCTCGACGCCGATGGATCGTTCCTCGGAAAGTACCGCAAGATGCACATTCCGGACGATCCGCTTTACTACGAAAAGTTTTACTTCACACCGGGCGACCTGGGGTTCCCGAATTTTGATACGAAGTATGCGCGCATCGGAATTCAAATCTGCTGGGACCAGTGGTACCCGGAGGGCTCACGCCTCACGGCGCTAGGGGGCGCACAAATTATTTTTTATCCCACCAGCATCGGCTGGCATCCGCAGGAGAAGGCGCAGTTGGGAAAAGCACAACTCGACGCGTGGAAAACCATCCAGCGCGGGCATGCCATCGCTAATGGTATTTATGTGGCAGCGGTGAATCGTGTCGGATACGAGGGCAAGCCCGAGAAGGGCGATCCGGGCATTGAGTTTTGGGGCAACTCGTTTGTAGCAGATCCGTTTGGACAGGTAATTTCGGAAGCAGCGAATGATAAGGAAGAGATTCTGATTGTGGAATGTGATCCAGCAAAGAGCGAAGAGACCCGCCGCGGTTGGCCATTTTTCCGGGATCGCCGGATTGACGCCTATCAACCAATTCTTAATCGCTGGCTCGGCGAGAAATAGAATGGTTCACTCCGTGAACTCTGTGTTCTCAGTGTCCTCTGTGTTAGATTCCTTTTCTTAATGACATCCTTGCCGCAATCCACAACTCCGGTGTCACTCGGGTTTCGCATGCCTGCGGAATGGGAACCACACGAAGCCACATGGCTGAGCTGGCCCCATGAGCTAACAGACTGGCCCGGAAAGTTTGCTCCGATTCCCTGGGCGTTTGCGGAAATTGTGCGGCATCTTTCCCGTGTGGAACGTGTGGTGCTGCTGCTGGAAGACCGCGCGGCGGAATCGAAGGTGCGCACCATTTTGAACAAGGCCGGCGCCAATCTGGAAGCTGTTTCCTTTCTCTGCATTCCAACGGATCGCGGATGGATGCGGGACTCTGGTCCTATCTGCGTTCGAACTGACTCTGGTGAAATTGGCTTCAATCATTTCGCGTTCAATGGCTGGGCGAAATATCCAAATCACAAGAAAGATGCCGCGGTAGTTTCTAGGGCCAATCAGAAACTGAAACAGCGCGTCTGGCAGCCACTGCACAAAGGACGCCGTGTGGTGCTCGAAGGCGGCAGTATTGAGGTGAACGGCAAAGGAACGTTGGTGACAACGGAAGAATGCCTGCTCAGCAAAATCCAGGAGAGGAATCCAGGGTTTAAGAAAGAAAATTACGCGGAGGTGTTCCGCGAATATCTGAGAATCACGAATGTGCTTTGGCTGAAGAATGGAATCGCAGGAGACGACACACACGGTCACGTGGATGACTTGGCGCGATTTGTGAATCCCACTACTATCGTGACGATCATTGAAAAGGATCCCGCGGACGCGAATTTCGCGCCGCTCCAGGAGAATCTTTCATTGCTGAAAGCGATGAAAGATCAAGCTGGCAATTTGTTGCGCGTGGAAACGCTGCCGATGCCCGCGCCTGTATATTTTGACGGGCAGCGCCTACCGGCGAGCTATGCAAATTTTTACATTGCAAACAAACTAGTGCTTGTACCGACTTTCAATGACGCAAATGACCGCGTGGCGCTCAATAAGCTTGCTGAACTTTTCTACGATCGCGAAGTGGTAGGAATTCCTTGCCGCGACCTGGTGCTCGGCTTGGGTACTATCCACTGCATGACGCAACAAATTCCCGCAGCCTGCTGATTTCGCCCCTCCCTTCAATATTTTGTTCAACTGTGCGTATACTCTTTGTATTCCTTTGTATCGCACATTCGTAGGAGGCTCTGTGCTCGTGAATTTATCTTCTGTACAACTATTTGAGAGGATTGGAGCTATCCAAGGCACCCAATGGGACGTTCGAAGTGTATGGATCGGGCTTCCACACGGCTTTCTCTACTGGATCCTCGTTGGACTGATCGCCGGCTGGCTCGCCGGAAAAATTGCCCGTGGCCGCGGATTTGGCTGCATCACCGACATCGTGCTAGGGCTCATCGGCTCCTTCATCGGCGGGTGGGTTTTCATGAAACTTGGAATCTTCGGTGGAGGATTCTGGTATTCGCTGGCCGCGGCCACTCTCGGCGCGGTAATCCTGGTCTCCATCGCACACCTCTTCGGCAGTGGACACGATCACTGACTCGATTCTGTGCGCTGAGCTGTGCAGGTCAGCCGCACCCTGCGTGTGATACGATTCATTTGTGCGTCCCGGAGTTGACGCCTCTTTGAGCCATACCTCGCGACCCCTTACCGCCATTCCCCTTGGTGGACTCGGCGAATTCGGAATGAACATGATGGCGCTTCGATTCGGTGACGATATTCTGGTCATCGACGCGGGCATGATGTTTCCCGAATCTGAGCTTCTCGGCGTGGACCTGGTCATTCCCGACATCACTTATTTGAAGCAGAATCGTCAGAACGTTCGCGCGATCGTTCTTACCCACGGCCACGAAGACCACATCGGCGCCCTTCCCTACATTTTGCGCGACCTTAACGTTCCCATCTATGGGACGCGATTCACGCTGGCACTGGTAAAAAAGCGGCTGGAGGAAGCCGGGCTCCTTGAATCCACTACGCTCCGCGAAGTGATTCCCGGGCGACTGGTTGAAATCGGGCCATTTGAAGTGGAATTTATTTACGTGACGCACTCAACGGCGGACTGCGTTGCGCTCGCCGTGCGCACTCCCCTCGGCATCATTATTCACACGGGCGATTTCAAGATTGATCAGACTCCTGTCGGCGGCGCTGCATTCGATCTGCACGCCTTTGCAAAATACGGCGGCGAAGGCGTCCTGGCCCTTTTCAGTGATTCGACCAACGTGGAACGGCCGGGCTTCACGCCGTCGGAACGCGCTGTTGTGCCGCGGATTGAAGAGCTCTGTCGTTCTGCGCCACGCCGCGTGATTCTTTCCTGCTTTGCGTCTTCGGTGCATCGCATCCAGCAAGTGATTGACATCGCCGGCCGCGTGAATCGCAAAGTCGCTTTTGTCGGGCGCAGCATGGTGGACAACATTGAAATTGCCCACTCGCTCGGAATCGTCAATATTCCAGATGGCATGGTCGTTCGCCCGCAGGACATTCGCACGTTTGACCCGCGGCGCATCATCATCCTTGCCAGCGGCAGCCAGGCCGAACCGATGTCTTCGCTCTCACGCATCGCGGTGGACAATCACCGTTCTGTTTCCGTCGACGAAAATGACTCTGTGATTCTCTCCGCCCGCATTATTCCCGGCAACGAAAAAGCCATCTTCCGCATGCTGGACCACATGTTCCGCAGGCGCGCTCTCGTCTATTACGATAATTCCGGCGGGACCATTCACGTTTCCGGCCACGCCAGCCAGGAAGAGCAGAAACTTTTGCTGCAACTGGTGAAGCCAAAGTATTTTATTCCCGTCCACGGCGAATATAGACACCTATTCCGCCACGCGGCACTTGCGCACCAACTCGGCGTTGTGTCCGGGGAAATTATGCTGCTGGAAGATGGGCAGACGGTTGACTTCACAGAAGACGGCGCGTATCGCCGCGATCCGGTGGCTGCAGGGCGCATTTGCGTGGACTCCGGGTCGCTCGAAGAGATAGAAGACGTCATCATCCGCGATCGCAAGCACCTTTCTGAAGACGGCATCGTCGTTCCCATCATTGCCATTGACAAACACACGGGCAAAATGGAATCCCAGCCTGAAATCGTTACGCGCGGGCTGATGAGCGACAACGGCCAGGAACTGATCAACGGCGCGCGCGAAGTACTTTTGAAGACCTTTACCGATTCTAACTCCGAAGAAAAATCAGATTGGGGCGTAATCAAGGAGAAGATCCGCGTGGACCTGAAGCGTTACATCAACAAGCAAACGTCCAAGCGCCCGCTGATTCTTCCTGTTATCCTTGAGCTTTGATGCACTAAATCGCAGATGAACGAGACCGTTGCCACTCCCTCTCCAAACACCGGCCGCGCCGCATTTTATTTCATCATTATCACTGTAGCGTTTGACTTTCTGGCGTTTGGCATCATCGCGCCGGTCCTTCCCGATTTGATTCGCTCGTTTCAAGGCGGCGATTTCGCCCGGGCCTCGGATATTACCGGCTACTTTGGATTCGCCTGGGCCACGATGCAGTTCATTTTTTCACCCATCCTGGGTGCCTGGTCAGACCGGTACGGCCGCCGTCCGGTGATTCTGATCTCTTGCCTCGGCCTCGGATTTGACTACATCCTGATGGCACTCGCGCCGAACATGGCATGGCTCTTTGTTGGGCGAGTCATCTCTGGCATTACTACGTCAAATGTTTCCACTGCTTTCGCGTACATTACGGATGTAACGCCGCCAGAAGAGCGCGCCAAGAAATTCGGAATGCTGGGCGCGGCTTTTGGCATGGGATTCGTGATTGGGCCGGCCGTGGGCGGATTGCTCGGGACGATGAACCTGCGCTTTCCGTTCTGGGCCGCCGCGTTTCTGAGTCTTGCGAACGCGCTTTATGGGTATTTCATTCTGCCGGAATCGCTTCCGCTCGAACGCCGGGCCAAGACCGCCTGGCATATGGCCAACCCGCTCGGATCGCTTAAATTGTTGCGCTCCCATCCGGAGCTTGGCGGACTGGCCGTTGTTACCACGCTCTACTATTTGGCGCACAATTCCCTGCCCGCAATGTGGGCCCTCTATACCGAATACCGTTACTCCTGGAATCACCGCGACGTGGGCCTCTCACTCACGGTGGTCGGCATTTGCTCGGCGGTGGTCTCCGGCGGTATGGTTGGCCCCTTCGTAAAAAAATTTGGTGAGCGGCACAGTCTGCTCACAGGCCTGTTCTGCGGTTTTCTAGGCTTCACGGGTTTTGCCCTAGCTACTCACGGGTGGATCATCCTTGCGGTGATTCCCTTCATCGCACTTTGGGGCGTGGCAGGTCCGGCGATGCAATCGCTGATGTCGCAGCGCGTGGATCACTCTTCACAAGGAAAATTACAGGGGGCGATTAACAGTCTCAGGGCAATTACCGGAATGGTTGGCCCATTGCTTTTCACTCAGGTTTTTTCGGCGGCAATTTCCCCTCGTGCTGCTATCCATTTACCTGGTGCACCGTACTTCCTCGCGGCGTTGCTTTTGCTTTCCAGTCTCCTACTCGCAGCGTACATCGCCAGGCCAGCCGCCGCGCCGGCGTCGGATCCAGTTACCTCAGTGCAGAGTTCGATCGACAGCTGAGTTTTAGTCAAAGTTTAATTCGGCTGACACTGGGTGCTCCCCTTCCGCTATAATTTTCCGGCCATGTCCAATCTCTTGTCTTCCAATGAAGCGCGCGCAACCTCTACTCAACTGGTGGAACTTCAAAGGGGCGGAGAGGTTCTTTCGTTCACGCTGAATAATCCCGCTCGCGGCAACGAAGTCACTGGGCCCATGTTCGATGCGATGCTTGCCGAACTCCGCGCCGAAACAGCGCATCCTTCGGCACGCATACTCAGGATTCGCGCCCGTGGCAACGTGTTCTGCACCGGCCGCGAACGCGCCGCTCTCGACGTCGACTCCATCCGTGCAGAAGCCGCTCGCATCATTGAATTCAAACGTGCCGTGCGAACGTCCTCACTCATCAGCGTTGCTGAAATCCAAGGCGACGCTTTTGGTTTTGGCTTCGGCCTTGCCATCGTCTGCGACTTCGTTCTCGTCGCCGAGAACGCCTCGCTGGGCTTTCCGGAAATGCGCAGCGGCCTGGCTCCCGCAGCCATCATGACTTACTTGGGCGAATACGCTCTTCCGCGATTCGCTTTTCCACTAGTGCTTTTTGGCGACCCGATCCAGCCTCACAGGGCGTTGCAAATCGGACTTATCTCCCAAGTCTGCTCCGCCGAAAGTCTGCCCGCGGAAGCCGAAGCCCTCGTCGCGCGTATTCTGAAGCTCGACCCGGCGGCGACTCGCCGCTGCAAGGAGTTTTTTATCGCGGCGCAAAGCCATTCGTTCGCACAAAACTGCAATCTTGCCGTCGAAGCCCTTACTCAAGGCACCCTTGCCGCCCTTGGCAGGCAGAAATGACCTTCGAGTGACCGTCAACGCAGGCGCTCGCCTGGACCGCCTCCCGGTGTCCGCTTTCCATCGCCGCATCCTCATGCTCATCGGCATCGGGATGTTCTTCGACGGCTATGATGTGTACGTAGCAGCCACGGTTCTAGGAGCCACCCTCAACAGCCACTTCTCGACGCTCGCCCAGAACGCGCAGTTCGTCTCCGTCACATTCATCGGAATGATGATTGGCTCTTTTCTCACGGGATTCCTCGGCGACCGTTACGGGCGCCGCTTCACCTACCAAGCCAACCTCATCATCTTCGGACTTGCTTCTATCGCTTCCGCCTTTGCTCCCACGATGCTCGTCCTCATTCTCCTGCGTGGCGTGATGGGTGTCGGGCTCGGCGCTGAAATGGTCGCCGGATACGCCGCGATGACGGAATTCCTGCCTCCGCAGGCGCGTGGCCGCTGGTGCGGCATATTGAATGCCGTTGTTGTTACTAGCTTGCCGGTGAGCGCGCTCGCAAGCACTCTGCTCATCCCGCGCTTCGGGTGGCGCTTGATGTTCGTGATCGGAGGGGTCGGCGCCCTCATCGTGTGGTACTTGCGCAAGGCCATGCCAGAATCGCCGCGCTGGCTCGAATCCATCGGCCGAATAGATGAAGCCGAAGCCATGCTGCAGAAAATCGAAAGCGAAGTTGGGCTTTACCACAAACTCCCTGAGCCTGCTGCTTCGGCGCCAGCCGTTCCATCGCGGAACTTCGCCGCTCTCTTCGGCCCGGGACTTGCTTCGCGCCTCTTTGTCGGCGCGACAACGCTCATCGTGGCCAACACTTTAATCTACGGATTCGTCACCTGGCTGCCCACGTTTTTCGTCCAGCAAGGTCTCAGTATTGCCAATTCCTTTAAGTATTCTTTTCTTATGACCATCGGCGCGCCCGTCGGCGCGGCCATTGGCTCTCTCACGGCGGATTCCATCGGTCGCAAACCAGCCATCATCGGCGCTTCGCTGTTTACAATTATTTCGGGAAGCGTCTATCCGTTCATTCGAGATCCGGTTGTGCTTCCCATCGCCGGATTTCTCCTGGTCGTGCCCATCTATATTTTGGTGGCGCTGCTGTTCGCCATATACATTCCTGAATTGTTCCCGACGGATGTGCGCATGCGGGCGGTAGGTTTTTGCAATACGTTGGGTCGTGCGGCTACCATCGTCACTCCGTTCCTGGTGGTATTCTTATTCCGAGCTTACGGCGTGGGAGGAGTAGTCACTCTCATGATCGGACTGCTGATCCTGCAAATTCTCGTGGTTCATTTTCTCGGGATCGAACCAAAGTTGCGTCGTTTGGAACAGATGGAATAGATCAGATTCTTATTCAGGGACTTCCGAGCGGCAGTCTTGGCGATCAAGCCCTCCCGGATTTACCAGTCTCTCGGGTCAACCGCAAAACCGCCGCAGCAAGTCCGGACCTGCGGGGCAATCCTGAACCATTCCAGTTCCTGTACTCTTCCGTGGTACTCTGCACGTCTGATGGGGATAATGGGCAAGCACGCAACCCTAGGTTGCGGAGAAGCCTGATGTATTCATACTCTATTTCTTCGAGGGAGGATTGAATGAACCGACGAATGGTTTCTCTACTAGCTCTCGCAGTTCTTGTGACAATTCCTGCCGTTGCCCAGCGCAAGGAAGAACGCGGACAGAATCCGCCGCGCGCTAATCAGGGACGTGTCCCACCTCCGCCGCCAAAACGCGACGACCGTCATGCTAAACCCGAGCCCGAGCGCCACGTCACCGGTCACGTGAATACGACTCCCCACGTCAGCAACGACCATTGGTATGGCCACGATCGCCCGGACGATAAGCGCTTCCACGTGGACCATCCCTTCGAGCATGGCCGCTTTGAACACTTTGGCCCTTCTTATCGCTATCGCATCGAGCGCTTCGATCGGGATCACCATCGATTCTGGTTCCCCGGTGGCGCATTTTTTGAAATTGCCGCCCGGGACTGGCCTATCGCCGCCGATTGGTGCTGGGACTGCGCCGATGATTTCGTGGTTTACGAAGATTCTGACCACGAAGGCTGGTACATGCTGTACAACGTCCACACCGGCGTCTACGTCCACGTCACCTACATGGGGATGTAGAACACCTCGCTGCACGTTGCGGCAGCGCTCGGCATCCTCGGTGTGCGATTGTGATTCGTTTCCGGCTTGCGACCGGCACCAATCAGGCACTGCGCAAACTCAATGTTCCTTTTTCCATGCCGTTGCGGATTTGCGCACTACCAACGATTTCGCAAAACTATTTAATCGTCTCACTAATTTTCGAGTTTGGACCGCTCAATAGACTGTCGAATCCACCAGATGGCGTATGTTGAAAACCGATACTTTCGCCTGTGCTTATACTTCTCAGTGGCCAGCATCAGGCCGATGTTGTCTTCCTGAATCAATTCGAGCAGGCTGGGACCGGGCCCGCCCCTCGGTCTGGCAATGCCACTACTAGGTACAAGTTCGCCTGGATGAGCCGCCTCATTGCGTCTTCGGCGTCGTTTCCGCCTTGACAAATGCATTTGGCTAGTTCCATTTCAGCTTCACGTGTCAGGCGTGGTACGGTCATCACCTCGCGTAGATACATCATTGACTTTCTCACTTTTGGAAATCGGCGGGCCGGATGGCATGTATAATGGCTTCGCGCGCCCGTAGCTCAGTTGGATAGAGCATCTGGCTTCGAACCAGAGGGTCGGGAGTTCAAGTCTCTCCGGGCGCGCCAGTTTCATTTCTTCGAAATCGTGCCCAATCTCCACCACCTGGCGGAAATGAAATAACACCAGATAGGCCAGCTACTTCCCGCAGGGTGCAACACCTTGGCTTCCCGCATTGGCCCACGCCAAACTTGCCGGTTTTATTGAAAAAAATATCCAGTCTTCGTGCGTATGCGAATGCCTTCCTGCTTCGGTCGGATTAGAATTTTGCGGAACGTTCCGTCTTTTGCCCGATTGGAAGGATAGTATCCAACCTCGTAGGAAGTACGGAGCTCCTCGGCAATTTGCCTGAAGTAAGTGTGTGGGTTTGTCTGTTCGGCATCAATGTGAAGTCCGCCGGTTTCTTTGGATATCCTGTCCATCACACTGATCCCGTATTTGTTTCGCGCGGTAAGCGCACCATGTTTGCCAAGTTCGGTGTAACGTATCCCGTAGAAAATTACGTTTGCCGTTTGAGCTGCTTCTATCGCGGTCATCATGTTGTGAGAGCTTGAATTATCCTCGCCGTCGCTGAACATCAAGATGGCCTGACGGCCTCCGGCCTGGCTCAATTTTTCCGTGACGCTGTAGAAGATGGAATCGTAAAACGCGGTTCCCAAGTCTCGCTCCTCGACGGGACCAATCTCAGGAAACCTTTTCTTGCCTTTGTCGAACTCCTTTAGATTAGCGAAGATCTCGTCCGGCGAATCAGTGTAGTCACTCACGAGACGCAGGTGGTTTCCGAATAACACAACGAATACGCGATCCTTTGGCCCCAGAACTTCCTTCAGGAATACCTCCAAATCCTTTTCATGTTTCTTCCCGAAATGCTCCTGGCTGCTGCTCACATCAATGATCAGCGCCAGCGTAAGCGGCAAGTCCGTTGATTTGCCAAAGAAATCGATCCTCTGAGGAACCGCGTCTTCTAGAAGTTCTATGTCGTCTTTCTGAAGATTCCCAACCAGTGCCCCTCTGGAATCTCTGGCGGTAAACGAAACATTTACGAGATTGACGTCCACTCTGAGTGGCTGCTGAGC
>Ga0075017_100001469_pt1 | contig 14405 bp, 10 predicted proteins | sample AleBraG_ABR_2012_FD_71475 | JGI IMG/M metagenome (GOLD analysis project Ga0075017, IMG submission 71475) | Freshwater sediment microbial communities in response to fracking from Pennsylvania, USA - Alex Branch Run_MetaG_ABR_2012 | ecosystem: Environmental > Aquatic > Freshwater > Creek >... | reverse complement strand
CCGGATCGCGGTGCGCGCCGCCCAGCGGCTCCTTGAGGACTTCGTCGACCAGCTTCAGATCGCTGAGCCGCTCGGCCGTCAGGTTCAGGGCGTCGGCCGCCACCTCTTTCTTGTCCGCGCTCTTCCACAGTATCGACGCGCAGCCCTCGGGGGAAATCACCGAATAGGTCGAATACTGCAGCATCAGCAGGCGGTCGCACACGCCGATCGCCAGCGCCCCGCCCGAGCCGCCCTCGCCGATCACGATGCTGACGATCGGTACGCGCAGCGTCGCCATCTCGAACAGGTTGCGCGCGATCGCCTCGCTCTGGTTGCGCTCCTCGGACCCGACGCCCGGGTAGGCGCCGGGCGTATCGATCATCGTGACGATCGGCAGGCCGAACTTCTCGGCCATCTTCATCAGGCGCAGGGCCTTGCGGTACCCCTCGGGCTTGGGCATGCCGTAATTGCGCCGGACCCGCTCCTTGGTATCGCGCCCCTTCTGGTGGCCGATGATCATGACGGGCCGGCCCTCGAGCCGCGCCGGCCCGCCGATGATGGCCAGGTCGTCCGCGTACATGCGGTCGCCGTGCAGTTCGTGGAAATCGGTGCAGAAGGCGGCGATGTAGTCCAGCGCATAGGGACGCTGCGGGTGGCGTGCGAGCTGGGTGATCTGCCAGGGGCTCAGATTGGCGAAGATCGAGCGGGTCAGCTGCTGGCTCCTGGCCCGCAGCCGCGCCATTTCCTCCTCGGCGTTGACCGACTGGTCCGTGGTCAGATGCCCGAGTTCCTCGATCTTGGCCTCGAGTTCGGCGATCGGCTGTTCGAAGTCGAGGAAACTGACTGCCATGCTGGGGCGCCCGCCGGTTGATTGCGTCGGCGGCAAGCGTACGGATCGCCGACCGGCGCCGCAACTGTGCCGCGCGGATCAGGCGGACGCGGCCGAGGAGGCGCTGCCGGGCGGACCGTAGGCCACGCGCACGATGCCGAAGCGGCGCTCGAGCTGCTCGATCAGTTCGCCGCTGGCGCGCACCTTCCAGGCGTCGCCGAGCGTCAGGATGCCCTGGGCCGCGGCCGCCGTATAGCGCACCACGACCGCACATTCCCCGCCCAGCGCACCCGACAGCAGCTGCGCGAGGGCATCGAGCAGCTCGGCGCGGCCCCCTTCCTGCGGCCATTCGATCAGCAGGCGGCGCGCCTGGCGCTCACGCACCGCCGCCAGCGACTGCAGGCTGCGCGCCTGGATGCGCCAGGCGTCGCTGAATTCGTCGAAGCGCAGGTTTCCCTCGACCAGCACCAGCGCATCCTTGACGACCAGCTCGCGGTAGCGCTGGTGGATCTCCTCGCTCAAGGTGACCTCGATGCGGCCGCTGCGGTCATCGAGCACGAAGTTGACGCGCGTGCCGCGGCGGCGCAGCTCGAGAATCAGGCCGGCCGCGCTCACCTTGCGGGCCTCGCCCCAGCGTTCGCCCTCGCCGCCGGCCGGCCGCGATTCGCCGGCGAGATCGCGGATCCGCACGCCCACGAGCTGCGCGAGGTCGCGCTCGAAGCGCGCGATCGGGTGACCGGTCAGATACAGCCCGAGCGTCTCGCGCTCGCCGGCGAGGCGCTGCGCTTCGCTCCAGACCGGCTCCGGCGCGGCGCAGCGTACCGCCGCCACCGGCGTATCGGGCGCCAGCCCGAACAGGTCGTCCTGGCCGGCCTCGACCGTGCGGGCGGTCTGCTCCCCGGCCTGCATGGCCACGCCGAGCCGCTCCATGAGGCCCGCGCGATTCGCGCCGAGCGCATCGCAGGAGCCTGAGCGGATCAGCGCCTCGAGCACGCGGCGGTTGACGCGCTGCAGGTCGACGCGATGGCACAGGTCCTCGAGGCTGGCAAAGGCACCGCGCGCCTCGCGTTCCTCGACCAGGGCATCCACGGCCGCGCGGCCCACGCCCTTGACCGCTCCGAGGCCGTAGCGGATCGTGACGCCGTCGGCCACCGCGAAGGCGTGCGCCGAAGCATTCACATCGGGCGGCAGCACCGTCAGGCCCATGAGCGCGCAATCGTCGATGAGGGTGACCACCTTGTCGGTGCGGTCCATGTCCGCCGACAGCACCGCCGCCATGAAGGCGGCGGTGTGGTGCGCCTTGAGGTAGGCGGTCTGGTAGGACAGCAGCGCGTAGGCGGCGGAGTGCGACTTGTTGAAGCCGTAGCCCGCAAACTTCTCCATCAGGTCGAAAATGTACTCGGCCCGCTCGCGCGCCACGCCGCGGGCCACGGCACCGTCCGTGAAGATGCTGCGCTGCTTGGCCATCTCTTCGGGCTTCTTCTTGCCCATCGCACGGCGCAGCAGGTCGGCGCCGCCGAGCGTGTAGCCGGCCAGTACCTGCGCGATCTGCATCACCTGTTCCTGGTACAGGATGACCCCGTAGGTCGGAGCCAGCACCGGTTTCAGGTCCGGGTGCAGGTAGTCGATGATGGCATCGCCGCGGCCGTGCTTGCGGGCGATGAAATCCTCGACCATGCCCGATTGCAGCGGCCCGGGCCGGAACAGGGCCACGAGCGCGATGATGTCCTCGAAGCAGTCGGGCTGCAGGCGGCGGATCAGGTCCTTCATGCCGCGCGATTCGAGCTGGAAGACGGCCGTGGTGCGGCCGCTCTTGAGCAGTGCGAGGGTCGCGGCGTCGTCCATCGGCAGCCGCGCCAGATCCAGCGGCGCCGCGCCCGCCGCCTGCCCCGCGACATTGATGTTGCGCACCGCCCAGTCGAGGATCGTCAGCGTGCGCAGCCCCAGGAAGTCGAACTTGACGAGTCCGGCCGCCTCGACGTCGTCCTTGTCGAACTGCGTGACCACATTGGCGCCGCCTTCCTCGCAGTACAGCGGCGCGAAGTCGGTGAGCACCGAGGGGGCGATGACCACGCCGCCGGCATGCTTGCCGGCATTGCGCGTCAGGCCCTCGAGCGCGCGCGCCATGTCGATGAGGGTGTGGACCTCCTCGTCGTCACGGTACAGCCGCGCCAGTTCAGGCTCCTTCTCGAGCGCCTTGTCCAGGGTCATTTCGAGTTCGAAGGGCACCAGCTTGGCGATGCGGTCGACCATGCCGTAGGGGTGGCCCAGGACCCGGCCGACGTCCCGTACCACCGCCTTGGCGGCCAGCGTGCCGTAGGTGATGATCTGCGAGACCCGCTCGGCGCCATACTTGGCGGCCACGTATTCGATCACGCGATCGCGGCCGACCATGCAGAAGTCGATGTCGAAGTCGGGCATCGACACGCGTTCGGGATTCAGAAACCGTTCGAACAGCAGGTCGTAGCGCAGCGGATCGATGTCGGTGATGCCGAGCGCATAGGCGACCAGCGATCCCGCGCCCGACCCGCGCCCCGGCCCCACGGGCACGCCGTTGCCCCGCGCCCAGTCGATGAAGTCGGCGACGATGAGAAAGTAGCTCGCGAAACCCATCGGGCAGATCACCTCGAGTTCGCTCGCCAGGCGCTGCGCGTAGCGCGCCGCCTCCGCGCCGCCGGTGCCCGCCGCGTCGAGGCGCGCGCTCAGGGAGCGGCCGGCGGCCGCGCGCAGGTACTGCTCGGGCGTGGTGCCCGCCGGCACCGGAAAGACCGGCAGCCGCGGCTCTCCCAGGCGCAGCATCAGGCCGCAGCGCCGGGCGATTTCCACGCTGTTGGCGAGTACCGCGGGCGCCTCGGGAAACAGCGCCTGCATCTGCTCAGGGGTGCGCAGGAACTGCTGCGGGGTATAGCGGCGCGGCCGCGCCGGATCGGCCAGCAGGGTGCCGTCGTGGATGCACACGCGCGCCTCGTGCGCCTCGAAATCCGCGGCGGCCAGGAAGCGCACGTCGTTGGTGGCGACCGCGGGCACGGCGCGCGCGCTGGCCAGCGCCAACGCGGCCGGCACGTAGTGCTCTTCGCCCGCGGCGCCCACACGCTGCACTTCGATGTAGAAGCGGTCCCCGAACAGGGCCAGCCAGGCATCGAGCGCCGCCCGGGCCTGCGCCGGGCGCGACTGCAGTAGTGCGCGCCCGATGTCCCCGCCCTGGGCGCAGGACAGCGCGATGAGCCCCGCGGTCGTCCCGGGCGTGAGCCAGTCGCGGTCGATCAGCGGCATGCCCTTGACCTGGCCCTCGAGCCAGGCGCGCGACACCAGCCGTGTCAGGTTCCGGTAGCCCTCGAGGTTCTGGCACAGCAGCGCGATGCGCGAGGGCCCCTGGGGGTCGCTGCCTTCCCGGACGCGCAGGTCCACCCCGATGATCGGCTGCACACCGCGTGCGAGGGCGGCGCGGTAGAACTTCACCATCGCGAACAGATTATCCTGGTCCGAGATGCCGACGGCCGGCATGCCCGCCGCGGCGACGGCCTCGACGAGTTCCTCGACCCGCACGACGCTGTCGACGAGCGAGTACTCGGTGTGCAGGCGCAGGTGTACGAACGCGGCGGTCATCTCAGCGTGATCTTAGCAGCGCCGATCTCACCGGGGCGAAGCTGCGCCGGTGGATCGGCGACGGCCCGAGGCGCGACAGCGCCGCCAGATGTTCGGGCGTCGGATAGCCCCGGTGCCGGGCGAGCCCGTAGCCCGGGTGGGCCTGGTCCAGCGCGGCCATCCGGGCGTCGCGGTAGGTTTTCGCGAGGATGGATGCGGCACTGATCGCCGGCACCAGATCATCGCCGCCCACCACGGTCTCGATGCAGCAATGCTCAAACAGATCAGCGAGGTACGGCGCTTTGTTGCCGTCAATATTGATGTGTGTAGGCACCACGCCCAGGGTCTGGAGCGCGCGTCGCATGGCCAGCAGCGTGGCCTGCAGGATGTTCAGGGCGTCGATCTCGGCCACCTGCGCCTCGGCGATCGACCAGCAAAGTGCGCGTGCGCGGATCAGCACGGCCAGCTGCTCACGGCGCGGCGGACTCAGCTGCTTCGAATCGCGCAGGCCGGCGATCGGCCGCCGCGGATCGAGGATGACCGCCGCGGCCACCACGGGCCCGGCCAGCGGACCGCGCCCCGCCTCATCGACGCCCGCGAGCCGCATGGCCTCCATCACGCCCGGAGCGGCACATGGGTCCGTCACGCCGGGACCGTCACGCCGGAGCCGCCGCGGGGCCGCGCCAGCAGTTCGAGCACGGCATCGGCGGCGCGCTGGGCGCCATCGCAGCGCAGCGTCTCGTGGATGGCCCGGAAGCGCTGCGCGAGCTGCGCACGCCGCGGCCCGTCGGCCAACTCGGCCTGCAGCGCGGCACAGAGGCGCTCGCCGCTGACCGCCTCCTGCAGGAACTCGGGCACCAGGCCTTCACCCGCGAGCAGGTTGGGAAGGGAAAAATACGGCAGGCGCACCAGGCGCAGGGCCCGTACCAGGAAAGCCGTCACCGACCCCAAGCGATAGGCCACCACCATCGGGCAGCGGCACAGCAGCGCCTCGAGGCTCGCGGTGCCCGAGGCCACCAGCGCCACATCCGCGGCCTGCAGGCACAGACGCGCCTGCCCATCGAACAGCCGGATGCCCGCGCCGGCGGCACCGTCTGCGCCGGCGGCACCGTCCGCGCCGGCGGCACCGTCCGCGCCGGCGGCACCGGCGGCACGGATCCCCGCGGCGACACAGGCGCCTTCGAACAGGCCGCGCACTTCCGGCGTGGCCATCGGCGCGATGATCTGCACGTCCTTGCGCTGCCCCGCAGGCCGCTGCGCCGCCAGCCGGCGCGCCGCCGCCGCGAAATCCGGTCCCAGCCGCCGCACCTCTCCGGCACGGCTGCCGGGCAGCACGGCCACGACCGTCGCGGCCGGGCTCAGCCCGAGCGTGCGGCGCGCGGCGGCCCGATCGACGTCGAGCGGAATCTGATCGGCCAGCGGGTGGCCCACGAAACGCGCCACGACGGGCTGCCGTGCGTAGCAGGCGGGCTCGAAGGGAAACAGGCACAGCACCAGGTCGCAGGCGGCGGCGATCCGGCTGACGCGTTTCTCGCGCCAGGCCCACACCTGCGGGCTCACGTACTGGACCGTCAGCAGGCCCGCGGACCGCAGCTGGGCCGCCAGGCCGAGGTTGAATCCGGGCGCATCGATGCCGATGAACACGTCGGGCCGCCAGGCCATGAACGCCTGGCGCAGGCGGCGGCGCAGGCGCAGCAGCCGGGGCAGGGCCTTGAGCGGATCGATGAGGCCCATGACCGCCAGCTCATGGGCATCGGCCAGCGCCTCGCAGCCGGCGGCGCGCATCAGCGGGCCGCACGCGCCGCGCACTTCGAGGCCGGGCACCCGGGCGCGCAGCGCCAGGATCAGGGCCGCGCCGAGCTGGTCGCCCGAGGTCTCGCCGGCCACGACGCCGATGCGCATGAACCTAGCGGATCAGGCTGCGCGTGGAAACGGCGATGAAGTCGACCAGCGCCGCGATCTCCGGCTGCGCCGCCGACAGCCCCTTGAGCTCCTCGACCGCCTGCTCGAGCGGCAGGCCGCGCCGGTACAGGGTCCGGAAGGCATTGCGGATATTGCGGATCTGCGCCGCGCTGAAGTCGCGGCGCTTGAGCCCCTCGCTGTTGACCGAATGCGGCTTGGCCGGCTGCCCCACCGCCATCACGTACGGGGGCACGTCGCGGGTCACCGCGGCGTAGGGCCCGATGAAGGCGTGCGCGCCGATCTTGACGAACTGATGCACCGCCGTGAACCCGCTCATGATCACCCAGTCGCCGAGCGCCACGTGGCCGGCGAGCTGCGCCGTATTGGCCATGATGATCCGGTTGCCGAGCTGGCAGTCGTGCGCCACGTGCGTGTAGGCCATCAGCAGGTTGTCGTCCCCGATGCGCGTCACGCCGGCATCGTGGATCGTGCCGCGGCTGACCGTGCAGCATTCCCGGAACACGTTGCGGTCGCCGACCTCGAGGCGCGTCGGTTCGCCCTGGTACTTCTTGTCCTGCGGCGCCTCGCCGATCGAGGCGAACTGGAAGAACTGGTTGTCGGCGCCGATGCGCGTCGGCCCCCTGATCACCACGTGGGGCCCGACGCGCGAACGCGCCCCGATGTGCACGCCGGGTCCGATGACCGCGAAGGGGCCGACCTCGACGTCCGCCGCCAGCTCGGCCTGCGGCGACACCGCGGCGCGTGGGTCGATCACGGGGTCCTTTCCCGCGGGGCCGGCACGCCCGGCGCCAGCATGATCTCGGCCGCCGCCGCCTCGGCCTCCCCGACCAGCGCGACCGCAGAGAACCGCCAGATGCCGCGCAGCGTGCGCTCGATGCTGACGTTCAGCTGCAGCTGGTCGCCCGGCTCCACCGGCCGGCGGAATCGGGCCTTGTCGATGCCGACGAAATAGAAGATGGAGTTCTCATCGGGGATCGCGCCGGCGGTGACGAAGGCCAGGATGCCTGCGGCCTGGGCCAGCGCCTCGATGATGATCACGCCCGGCATCACCGGCCGGTGTGGGAAGTGGCCCTGGAAGAACGGCTCGTTGACGGTGACGTTCTTGAGCCCGCGGATGCTCCTGCCCGGAAGGCATTCGACCACGCGGTCCAGCAGCAGGAAGGGGTAGCGATGCGGCAGGTACCTGTAGATCTCGTGGATATCGAGGCGCACCGGATCAGTCATGAGCTTTGATTCCATTGTTGCTGCGCTCGAGGCGCGTAACCCGTTCCGCCAGCGCCTCGAGCCGCTTGAATCGACCCACCATGCGTCGCCAGACCGGCGCCGGCTCCATCGGGATGCCGCTGGAATAGACGCCCGGCTCGTGCACCGAAGAGGACACCATCGACAGGCCCGTGATCACGACGTCATCGCAGATTTCCAGGTGGCCGCCGATGCCGACGCCTCCGGCGATCACGCAGCGCGCGCCGATGCGCGTGCTGCCCGAGATGCCCGTGCAGGCGGCGATCACGGTATGCGCGCCGATCCGGACGTTGTGGCCGACCTGGATCTGGTTGTCGAGCTTGGCGCCCGCGCCGATCACGGTATCGTCGATCGCGCCGCGGTCAACGGTGGTGTTGGCGCCGATCTCCGCGTCCGCGCCGATGCGCACGCTGCCGAGCTGCGGCACCTTGACCCAGCCGGCGCCGTCGCGCGCGAACCCGAAACCATCGCTGCCGATCACGGCGCCGGACTGGATGCACACGCGCTCCCCGACCTGCGCCGCGCCCTCGACCGTCACGCGCGGATGCAGCACGCAGTCGTTGCCGATCGCCACCCCGGCGCCGAGCACGCAGCCCGCTCCGATCACGCAGCGCTCGCCCACCCGGGCCTGCGGCCCGATGACGGCGCCGGCGCCGATGCTGGCGCTGGCGGCCACCTGCGCGGTCGGGTCCACGGCGGCGCCAGCCTGCACGCCCGGCACGACCGCCGGCTCGGGGTGCAGGAGCGTGGCGATCCGCGCATAGGTGGCGTAGGGGTTGGCGTGGATCAGCACCGCCGCCGGGCATTGCGGCGCGGTCGCCGCATCGACCACGACGGCCGTGGCGCGCGTCGCGGCCAGCTGCGCGCGGTAGCGCGGATTGGCGAGGAAGCTCAAGGCGCCCGGGCCGGCGCCCGCGAGCGTCGCCACGCGCGCGACGCGCAGCTGCGGGTCGCCGCGCAGTTCGCAGCCGTAGCGCACCGCGAGTTCGCCCAGCGAGTGGCTCACGCCCCAGCCCGCCTGGCGGAGACTACTTACCCGCGGCTGCGGCCGGCGCCGCCGGCTTCGGCGCGGCCGGTGTCGCCGCAGCCGCGGCGTGCGCCTGCAGACCGGCCAGCACCTGCGCCGTGATGTCGAGCGCATTGTTCGCGTACACCACGCCTTCGGTCAGCACCAGGTCGTATTTCTGCGACAGCGCATAACTCTGCACTTCCGCGACGATGGCGCTCTGCAGCCGCGAGAGCTCCTCGTTCTGGCGCGTGTTGGCATCTTCCTGGAAATCGGTCACTTTCTGCGAGTACTCGCGGTTGCCGTCGCGCAGCTCCTTTTCGACCTTGGCGCGCTGGTCGGCGCTCATGGTCGCCGCATCCTTCTCGTATTTTTCCTGCTTCGCCTTGAGCGCGGCCTGCTGGGCCGAGAGTTCGCGCTGCTTGGGCGCGAACTCGTTGCGCAGCGCATCCTGCACGGCCTTCGCCTGCGGCGACTCCTGCAGCAGGCGCGAGGCGTTGACGACCCCGATCTTGATATCGGCCTGCGCCGGCGCCATCGCCGCCACGCTCAACAGCAATCCTGACAATCCGGCTATCCACGAACGCTTCACTGTGTTGCTCCCCAGAAGAATAGGTGATCCCATGCATCAAGAAAAACGGTACCCGCTGCGATCCGCGGCGTTCAGTAAGACCCGCCGATCGTGAACTGGAAGCCCTCGGTGCGGTCGGCGAAACGCACATCCGTGGGGGAACCGCTGAACTTGTTCAGCGGAATGCCATAGCTGAATCGGAACACGCCCAGCGACGGCGCCAGCCACTGCACCGCCAGGCCCGTCGACCTCTTGAGCTCACTATACTTGAAATTATAGGACACCGGGGTCGTCAGGTCGCGGCCCAGGTACTTGGTGCCGTCGGTCGAAAACACGTTGCCGTCGTCGAGGAACAGCGTGGCGCGGGCGCTGGTCTGCCACTTCTGGGGCAGCGGCAGGATCAGCTCCAGGCGCGCGACGGTCAGCAGGTTGCCACCGTAGGGATTGCCGTTGCTGTCGACCGGCCCGAGCGAGCTCTCGGTATAGCCGCGCACCGTGTCCGGTCCGCCGCCATAGAAGCGCTTGTAGGGCGGGAGCGAGGTGGTATGGCCGAGACCCCTGCCGTAGGCGACGTTCAGGCTGAATGACAGCGTCGTGTGCAGGGCGAGCGGCAGGTACATGGTGCTGTCGTAGCTGGCCACGTAGTAGCGCACGGTGCCGCCCGGCACGAAGCTCAACCCGAGGGTATGACGCTGGCCGCGGTCGGCGAACAGCCCGCGGTTGCGCGAGTCGTACAGCCAGCCCACGTTGAGTTCGAGGTCCGTGAACTTGCTGCCGTACAGCTGCGTGGCGTTCGTGACGGCCGTGCCGTCGGTCAGCACGCCGGTCGACAGCGCCACCTGCGTATACGGAGAACCGTTCGTGCGCACCCAGTCGACCGCCTGCTGCGCGCTGCTGCCAAGGTAGGTCAGCAGGTTATTGCGCTGCAGCGACACGCCGCCGTTGACGCGCTGGTATTCGGTCACCGGGTAGCCGTAGTTCAGGCCCAGCGCCAGGTTCTCCGACTTGAAGTTCGACGAGGTCGACACGAACTGCGTGGAGCTGCGGTAGCTCACCGAGACGGTGCGCGACAGGCCGTCGATGTTCACGTACGGGTTGGTGTCGGCGACGCTGTAGATCTTGTTGTACAGGCCGGCATTGAGGTCGACGGCCACACTGTTGCCGCCGCCCATGAAGTCGCTGTCCTGGAAGCTGCCGTTGAGCATGAACTTCTGCGAGGCCGAATAGCCGATGCCGCCGCTGATCGTGGCGCTCGGGCGCTCCTTGACGTTGAAGACCACATCGACGAGATCGGGCGATCCGGCCACCGGATTGGTCTCGAAATCGACCGTCTCGACGTAGGGCTGCTGCTGCAGGCGCTGCTTGGAGCGCTCCAGCGCGACATTCGAGAGCAGCGCACCTTCGAGCTGGCGCAGCTCGCGGCGCAGCGTCTCGTCGTTGCTGCGCGTCGTGCCCTTGAAGGTGATCTGGCGCACGTAGACGCGGTTGCCCGGATCGACGAACAGCGACAGCGCGACTTCCCGCCTGGCCTCGTCCACGGTCGGCACGGGCTCGACCTTGGCGAAATAGAACCCCTCGGCGCCGAGCCGGTTCTTGATCAGCTCCTGGGTGCTCGAGATGATCTTCTGGGAATAGGTCTGGCCGGGGGCCACGAGCACCAGGCGCCGCATCTGCTCCTCGGGCACGATCAGGTTGCCGGCCAGCTTGACCGAGGAGATCTTGTACACCACGCCTTCGCTGATGTTGACCGTGATGAAGATGTCCTTCTTGTCCGGCGCGATCGCCACCTGCACCGAATCGACGCGCACGTTGGCGTAGCCGCGGTCCTGGTAATAGGTCTGGATCTTCTCGAGGTCGCCCTGCAGCGATTCGCGCGAATAGCGGTCGTCCTGCTTGTACCAGGAGGTCCAGGTCGGGGTCTTCAGGGTCAGTGTCTCGAGGATGTCCTTCTGCTTGTAGGCGCGCGCCCCGACGATGTTGATCTGACGGATCTTGGCGCGATCGCCCTCCTTGATGTCCAGATTGACGCGCACGCGGTTATTGACAAGATCCTCGACCTTGGCATCGATGGTCACCGCGTACTTGCCGCGGCTGTAGTACTGGTCGGTGAGGTACTGGGTCACCTCCTCGAGGGTCGAGCGGTTGAAGGTCTTGCCGGCCGACAGTCCGACGTTACGCAGCGATTTCTGCAGGTCCTCGGTCTTGATGTCCTTGTTGCCCTTGATCTCGACGCTCTCGAGCGAGGGGCGCTCGAGCACCGCGATCAGCAGCGTGTTGCCGTCGCGGCGCAGCTCCACGTCGCGGAAGAAGCCGGTCGCATACAGCGCGCGCATCGATTCGCGCACGCGCTGGGCATCGAGGTGATCGCCGATGTTGACCGGCAGGTAGTTGAACACCGTGCCTTCGGAAATGCGCTGCAGGCCCTCGACCTTGATGTCGCCCACCGTGAAATCGGCCTCGGCGCCCGGCACGGCGACGCCGCCGGCCAGCTGCGCCTGCGCGGCCGCGGCGGTCAGACACAAGAGGAGCCCCGCTAGGGACGCGCGGATATTCATGCGCAACTGCCGTGACCTGAAGGGGGGAGCTCAACCAAACTGACGCGAGATGTCGTTGTACAGGGCCAGGCCCAGCAGCAGCACCACCAGGGCGATACCGACCTGCTGCCCGGCGGCCTGCACCCGCTCGGACAGGGGACTGCCCTTGAGCCATTCGATCGCCTGCATCACGACCTGCCCGCCATCGAGGATGGGAATCGGCAGCAGATTCATGAACCCGAGCGCCAGACTGATCATCACCAGGAAACCGAGGTAGGACTCGACGCCGGCCGACGCGGAATCGCCGGCCAGCTCTGCGATCGTGAGCGGACCGCTCAGGTTCTTGACCGACACATCGCCGGCGAGCATGCGCCAGAGCATGCGCGCCTGCAGCGCCGTCATGCCCCAGGCCGCGCGGCTGGCCGCGGCGACGGCGCCGACCGGCCCGTAGCTCACATGGTGCACCATGCCCGGCGGAAAGCGCGGGCTGCGCGGCTGCGTCACCTGGATACGGCCCATGCGCGCGCCATCCTGGACCACCGCCGCCACCGCCACGCGCGTGCTGGCCTCGATGCCGCCGCGCCGGTAGCGGACCGCGATCGTCTCGTCCGGGTGGGCGCGGACCAGCGCGACCAGGCCCAGGAAGTCGTGGATGGGTTCGCCGTTGACGCTCAGGATTTCGTCGCCGGACTTGAGTCCGGCGCGCTCCGCCGGTCCGCCGGCCGTGACGTTCCCGAGGACCGGCGGGATCGGCAGTTCGGCGAAGCGGAGCCCCAGTCCATTGAGCCCGGCCTCGGGCTCGGACAGCGCGCGGCGCTCGGCGGGGCTGGCAATGTCAATGCGGGCCAGACGCTCGCGGCCCTGCGCATCGCGCAACTTGAACTCGAGCGGATCGTGGCCCGTGATGCCGTCGAGCAGCCCCAGCATGACTTCGCTGCGGCTGCTGACGGCCCGGCCGTTGACCGCGATGACTTCGTCGCCGTCGTGCAGGCCTGCGCGCGCCGCCAGTGAATCGCCGCGGGGCGCGGCCAGCACGGGCCGCAGCTCGGTGCTGCCCGACACCAGCAGCATGCCCGCCAGCACCACGATCGCGAACAGGAAATTGAAGGCGGGCCCGGCCAGCAGCACCGCAATGCGCTGCCAGTGCGGGCGGCGCGTGAAGGCACGTTCGAGCTCGGCGGCCGGCACCGGCCCCTCGCGCTCGTCCAGCAGCTTGACGTAGCCTCCGAGCGGCACCGCACCGAGGACGTATTCGGTCCGGTCCACGCCGCCCACGCGCATCCACAGGGCGCGGCCGAACCCGACCGAAAAGCGCAGCACCTTGAAACCCAGCCGGCGGGCCACCCAGAAATGGCCGAATTCGTGCACCGACACCAGGATGCACACGGCGACCAGGAATCCCAGCAGCGACATCCAGCTGAAGCTCACGCCCGCTGCCCACCGCGCGCGGTCCGCGAGTAATCCGCCAGCACGGCGGCGGCGGCAGCGCGCGCCTCGGCGTCCGCGGCGAGCACCGCCTCCAGATCCCTCATGACCCCACCCGGCGCTTTAGCCATAACCCTTTCAATGACCTCCGAAATATCCCCAAAGTTCAACCGCTTGTCGAGAAAGGCCGCAACCGCCACCTCGTCCGCCGCATTGAGCCAGGTGCAGGCGAGCCGCCCTTCCCGGGCCGCGGCCCTGGCCAGCCCGAGACAGGGGAAGCGCACCGCATCGGGAGCCCGGAAGTCCAGCGACCCGACCTTGACCAGATCCAGGAATTCTACACCGGCCGCGATCCGCCCGGGCCACGCCAGCCCCTGGGCAATCGGCGTGCGCATGTCCGGCGAGCTCAGCTGGGCCAGCGTCGAGCCGTCCACGTATTCCACCAGGGAGTGCACGATGCTCTGCGGGTGCACGACGACGGCGACGTCCGCGGCGGGCATGCCGAACAGCACGGTCGCTTCGATGAACTCCAGCCCCTTGTTCATCAGCGTGGCCGAATCGACGGAGATCTTGCGGCCCATGCTCCAGCGCGGGTGGGCGCAGGCCTGTTCGGGCGTCACGTACGCCATCGCCTCGGCGGTCCAGTCGAGGAACGGCCCCCCGGACGCGGTCAGCAGCAGGCGCTTCACGCCCTGCGGACGCACGCCGATCTCGGCGGCGGCCGGGAGGCACTGGAAGATGGCGTTATGTTCGCTGTCGATCGGCACCACGGTGGCGCCGCCGGCGCGCGCGGCCGCGAGCAGCAGTTCCCCGGCCATGACGACCGATTCCTTGTTGGCCAGCAGCAGCCGCTTCCCGGCCGCCGCCGCCGCCAGCGTGGAGCGCAGGCCCGCCGCGCCGCTGATCGCCGCCATCACGACGCCGACCTGCGTGCTCCGCGCCAGCTCGACGATCGCGTCGGCCCCGGCCGCGACCCGCGTGGCGGAACCGGCCGGACCCAGCAGGCGCTCCAGCTCCGCCGCTGCCGCCGGCTCCTGCATCACCGCCCAGTCGGGCCGGTGGCGCCGGCACAGGGCCGCCATGCCTGGCGCGTCCTGGCGCGCGGCCAGAGACACGACGCGGTACTGCTCCGGGTGCCGCTCGAGCACGTCCAGCGTGCTGCGCCCGATGCTGCCGGTCGCGCCGAGGACCGCCACGCCGATCATGCGCCCACCCGCAGCCAGATCAGCCCCAGGCACATGACCGGCGTCGCGGCGAGCACGCTGTCGACCCGATCCAGCACGCCACCGTGACCGGGGAAGAGCCGTCCGC
>Ga0075017_100001468_pt1 | contig 14406 bp, 4 predicted proteins | sample AleBraG_ABR_2012_FD_71475 | JGI IMG/M metagenome (GOLD analysis project Ga0075017, IMG submission 71475) | Freshwater sediment microbial communities in response to fracking from Pennsylvania, USA - Alex Branch Run_MetaG_ABR_2012 | ecosystem: Environmental > Aquatic > Freshwater > Creek >... | reverse complement strand
TGCCTGGTGTTCGAGCTGGTGCTGCGCCTTTTTGGCTACGGCAATTACACCATCTACCGTCCGGACGAGAAGCTGCTTTGGGTTCCCGTGCCGGGACGCACGGTCACGGTCGACAATCACCTGCCGATCACGATCAATGACCAGGGGCTGCGTTACGCGAGCGACCTTACGCCGAAGCAGAAGGGCGAGTTCCGCATCATGGCCTTCGGCGATTCGGCCACACAAGGCTGGGGCGTCGACGACAACTCTACCTACGCCGCGTTTCTGGGACAGAAGCTGAATGAGAGTGGATGTCCGGGCGAGCATTTCCTGTCCGTATCGGCGGGCGTGAATGGGTATCCGAACGCTTTGGTCGGAGAGAAGCTGAGGGAAGTGGAAGAAGATCCGACGTTTCAGCCGGACATTGTGGTCCGCGCCTACAGCTTTAACAGCAACTTCGAGCGGCTGCCGAAGCTGGAAGGTGCAGCGCGCCAGAAGTTTCTGCGTCAGGTGGAGATGAAATCGATCTTGCGGCGCAGCGCAATTTATGACTTCGTCATCGAAGGCGTGTTCCGGCGCCTTGTGTACTACAAAATGCGCCACATTTTGATGGCGGGCACGCTTGACACCATCGGCGGGATGGACAATCTCGACGTCAACGCCGTGACTGCGAGCTTTCAGCAGAGCCTTGACGAGACGCGGGCGCACAACGCGCAGCTGGTGTTTTTGGTCTTAGCGAGCAAAGACCAGAAGCCGAACGATCTGCATCCGTTCCAGAAGGCGATGCTCGATTTCGCGGCCGCCAACCACGTCCCAGTGATCAACATGGTCGACGTGCTCAAAGACAATGCCCCGGCAGATTTTTATATGGATCCGGTGCATCCCACGGCGGTGGGACACAAAATCATCGCCGAGCAGCTTTACAACGTGATTCGCACCCTGCCGGTGTATCAGACGGCTTGCCAGCCATCGGCCGTGAACGTGGCCAACTCTGCGACTCCGGGCACACCTTCGGCAGCAACCGCAACGCATTAGGCGGGAAACTTCAAGGGCTAACGCCCTTGGGGAAAGAGGGCTTGATCGCAGCGCTCAAGCGCTGCGCAAACCCAACAGTCTGTATTGCAGCGTGATGCTGCGGCACCCCCCCAACATTCGATAGGAGCAATCAAGCGATGGTGCATTTGTTGAACTTTTTCAAGCATGTACTGGAGTTGCTGGCCATCCTCGCGTCAGTCGCGGCGGTGATCTTCGTCGTCCTGTCATTATTCAAGGGCGTCAGCGAGACCTGGAGTCTCTACAAGCGGGCCTGGCAGGCGTGGAAGGATTTTGGCCACAAGATCGGCAACTTCCAGGCACGCGTGATTCTGTCGATTTTCTACGCGATTTTAGTGGCGCCTTTCGGGCTGGGCGCGCGGTGGTTCAGTGATCCGCTGCGGATCAAGAAACGTCCCGAGCAGTGGCTGGACCATCCCAATGAAGCCTACGACCTCGAGTGGGCGAGAAAGCAATAGGAGATTATGTACATACTCGGAATCAGTTGTTATTACCACGATGCAGCGGCGGTTCTGCTGAACGACGGCATGCTGGTGGCCGCGGCGGAAGAGGAGCGCTTTACGCGCAAGAAGCACGACTTCGACTTCCCCAAGCAGGCGATCCAGTTCTGTCTGGATCAGGCCGGCATCACGGGGCATGACCTCGATTACGTCGTTTTCTTCGAGAAGCCGTTCCGCAAACTCGACCGCATTCTGATGATGACGCTGCAGACCTATCCGCAATCGTACAAGGTGTTCCGCGAGTCGATGATTACCTGGATGGTCGACAAGCTTTGGGTCGGCACCAAGATCGAGAATGAGATCGGCGTTCCCAGGGAAAAAATTCTTTTCAGCGAGCACCACTTGTCGCATGCGGCGAGTGCGTACTTCTGCTCGCCGTTTGAAGAATCGGCGATTCTCACGGTCGACGGCGTCGGCGAGTGGGTAACCTCGACCTATGGCGTGGGCAAGGGCAACGAGATCAAGATCCAGAAGGAGATCCACTTCCCGCACTCGCTCGGCCTGCTCTACTCGGCGTTCACGGCCTTCCTTGGCTTTGAGGTCAACGAAGGCGAGTACAAGGTCATGGGCATGGCGCCTTACGGCGAGCCCAAGTACGTGGACAAGGTCTGGAAGGTGATCCAGCAGAACAGCGATGGATCGTTCTCGCTCGATATGAGCTATTTCAGCTTTCATCATTCGACCGAGCACACCTACAACCAGAAGTTTGCCGACTTGTTTGGCACGCCACGTCCGGAGAAGATGCTGTTCTTCACGGAAGAGACGGGCTTTCCCAAATACTTCGGCGCGCCCCCGGGAAACATGGCCGAGCTGTCGAAGATGAACAAGCACTACGCCGATATTGCGGCCAGCATTCAGAAGGTGACCGAAGATGTGCTCGTCAATATGGCGAAGCATCTGCACAAGACAACCGGGATGGCGAACCTGTGCATGGCGGGCGGCGTGGCACTGAACTGCGTGGCCAATACGCGCATCCTGCATGAATCCGGCTTCGAGAAGTTGTATGTGCAACCGGCTGCCGGCGACGGTGGAGGCGCGCTGGGGGCTGCTCTGTGGGCCTACAACACCCTGCTCGGCAAACCGCGCAACTTCCAGATGGAGCACGCTTTCTGGGGACGGGCCAATTCGGACTCGGAGATTGGCGATTTCCTGCGCGCCAACAACATCAAACACACACGCTACGACGATGAAGACAAGATGCTCGACGCCGTCGTAACCCGCCTGACACAGGCCAACGTGATCGGATGGGCGCAAGGCCGCTTCGAGTGGGGTCCGCGCGCGTTGGGCAGCCGGTCGATTCTGGCCGATCCGCGCAATCCGAACATGAAGGACATCGTCAACACGAAGATCAAGTTCCGTGAGCCCTACCGTCCGTTTGCGCCGTCAGTGCTGGCAGAGAGCGCGGAGAAGTATTTCGATCTTCCGAACGCCGCCAAGCATGCGCCCGCGCGTTACATGCAGTATGTGGTTCCGGTGAAGCCGGAGGCACAGGCGATTCTGCCTGCCATCACGCACGTCGATGGCACAGGGCGTATGCAGACAGTCTTCAAGGACCAGAGCCCGCGTTACTACAAGATGATCGAGAAGTTTGGCCAGGCGACCGGCGTGCCCGTGGTGATGAACACCTCGTTCAACCTGAAGGGCGAACCGATCGTTAACACTCCCGCGAACGCTCACAATACGTTCGTGAAGAGTGAAATGGACGCGCTGGTTCTCGAGAACTTCATCATCGAGAAAAACTAAGTCGGCGCGGTCGAAGCCGCGCCCTTTCAAATCTGGTAGTCGAAGCACTGGACGCCATCTCTCCCCTGCGCGTCCCTATCTTCTCCGACATGTCTATTGCGATCGCACCGGCTGCCGTTCAGGCGGCAAGTCTCAGCGTGTTGTGCGTGCACAACCGTTATATTCAGCCGGGCGGCGAAGACCAGGTCTTCGAGTCGGAGTCGCGCCTGCTGGCGGACAATGGTGTCCGCGTGGAGAAGGTGGAAGAGCAGACCACGTATCCCAGTGGCCTGGTGCGAAAGATCGAAGCGGCGGTCGATTGCGTCTGGTCGCGGAGCTGGCATAAGAAGTTCCAAGCGATTTTGCGCAACACGCGGCCGGACGTGGTTCACATCCACAACTTCTTTTCGGTGATTTCGCCTTCGATTTATTACGCGTGCAAGGAAGAAGGCGTGCCGGTGGTGCAGACTTTGCATAACTACCGGCTAGCGTGTCCGGCGGCAAGCTTTTATCGCGACGGAAAGGTTTGCGAAGAGTGCCTCGATCGCGGGCCGTTTCACGCCGTGAAATATGGTTGTTATCGCGAATCAAAGCTGGCGACGGCCGCTCTGGCCAGCATGCTGGAATTTCATCGCGCCAAGAAGACCTGGAGCGAGATGGTCGACTGCTACGTGGCGCTGACGGAATTTTCCCGGCAAAAGCTGATTCAAGGCGGGCTTCCGGCAGAGAAGATCGTGGTGAAGCCGAATTTTGTTTTGCCGGATCCCGGGCCGCGGGCAGGGAACGGGGAGTATGCTCTGTTCGTTGGCCGGCTGGTGGATTTGAAGGGCGTGGGCACACTGATTCAGGCCTGGAGCAAGCTGCCCGCATCGATTCCGCTGGTGATTGCCGGGGATGGGCCCTTCCGTCCGGAGATGGAAAAGCTGCTCTCCGAGTTGAAGCTTGGAAATGTAGATTACCGGGGACGCCTGTCGCGGCAGGATACTCTGGCCGCGATGAAGGGCGCGCGGTTTCTGATGTTTCCCAGCGAATGGTATGAAGGATTTCCGGTGACCATCGCCGAGTCGTTCGCTTGCGGAGTCCCTGTGCTCTGCTCGCGCCTGGGCAGCATGCAGGAGATTGTGGCTGACGGCCGCACGGGATTGCACTTCAATCCGCGCGATGCCGCCGACATAGCGGAGAAAGTTCAATGGGCATGGTCCAATTCAAAAGAGACCGGCGCCATGGGATTGGCCGCCAGGGCTGAGTTCGAAGAAAAATATAGCGCCACCAGAAATTTTGGGATGCTCACTGACATCTACGAGAAGGTGATCGCTCGTACTGGCAGTAGCAGTAAAGGAGCCCGGGTTTCCCATGTCCACTCGTCTTAGCGATTTATCGTTTCCTGTTGCGCAGCTCGTCGCGAAGCATGCGGCTTCGGCGCCGGATTCTCTGGCCGTGAAGGCCGGTGCGGAAAGCCTCAGCTACGGGGAGCTGGAACTGCGGTCGAACCAGCTGGCCGAACATCTGGTTTCGCTGGGCGCGGGCCCGGAGTCCGTGGTCGGAATTCTGCTGGAGCGCTCGCCCGAGTTGGTCATTGCTTCCCTGGCTGTGCTCAAGGCTGGCGCGGGATATTTGCCGCTGAACCCGGCAACTCCGGCGGACCGGCTGGCGTTCATGTTGCAGGATTCAGGATTGTCCGCCGTAATTACCAACGATGGCCTTGCCGGCTCGCTCGGTGCGGGTTCATGGAAGGTGATCAAGGTAGACGGCGATCGGGAACGGATTGCGAGCTATCCGGGATGTGGCGTCGATGCGGTGGCGGACGCGAGTCTGCTGGCGTATGTGATCTACACATCTGGCTCAACCGGCCAGCCCAAGGGCGTCGAGATCACTCGCGGTGGATTAGCGAGCCTGGTGGCGTGGCATCTGCGCGCGTTTCAAGTGACTTCGTCCGACCGCGCCAGCCTGTTGGCTTCGATTGGATTTGACGCCACCGTGTGGGAGATGTGGCCCTACCTGGCAGCGGGAGCGAGCGTTCACATTCCCGACGATGCGGTGCGGCAGCAGGTGGAACCGCTGCGCGACTGGCTGGTGGAAGAGAAGGTCACGATTTCGTTTGTACCGACGCCGCTGGCGGAGATGCTGATTCAGACGGAATGGCCCGCCGCGACAGCGCTCCGCATTCTGCTTACCGGAGCGGATACGCTGCACCGCCGTCCGCCGCAGGGATTGCCGTTCACCCTGGTCAACAATTACGGCCCGACGGAATCCACCGTGGTAGCGACTTCGGGCGTGGTTGCGCCGATGGGATCGGAGACCAGGCAGCCCTCCATCGGGCGCGCGATCGATGGCACGCAGATTTACATTCTCGATGAGCAGATGCATCCGGTTGCTTCCGGCACGTCCGGGGAACTGTTCATTGGCGGCGCAAGCCTGGCGCGTGGATACCGCAGTCGTCCCGAGCTGACTGCAGCCAAGTTTGTGACGGATCCATTCAGCAGAGGCGGGGGGCGACTGTATCGCACCGGAGATCGCGCGCGCGTGCTGCCCAACGGCGAGATCGAATTTCTTGGCCGCTTCGACGACCAGGTCAAGATTCGCGGATATCGCGTGGAGCTCGACGAAATCAGCAGCGTGCTTAACTCGCATCCTGAGGTGAAGGCCAGCGCCGTGACCGTTGCCCCGATGGGCGGCGGCGAAAAACGGTTGATCGGCTATCTGGTTCTTGATCGTGCAGCCCAGCCCACAGCCAACGTGTTCCGCGAATACCTGCAGCGCCACGTTCCGGATTACATGATTCCGGCGACGTTCGTTCGGGTGAACGCGCTGCCGTTGACGACCAACGGCAAAGTAGATCGTGCGGCCTTGCCTGCTCCGAATGGAAACACGCTTCCGGAGGAAGCCTATGTTGCGCCGCGTAGCGTGGTCGAGCAGCGTCTGGCTGAACTGATCGCTCCCTTGCTTCACGTAGAGCGCGTGGGAGCGAACGATAATTTCTTCCTGCTTGGCGGGCACTCTCTTCTGGGCACGCAGTTGCTTACCCGCATCAGTGAGACGTTCGGAGTGGAGTTGTCGCTGTTGACCATTTTCGACCATCCGACGCTGGCCGGAATGTCGTCTGAAATCGAAAATCTCATCCTCGCCAAACTCGATCAGGCAAAACTCGAATCGCCCTCTGCCGTCCAACCTGCAGGAGAATACCGGTAGTGTCCTCCAGTTCCACCACTTCCAACGACCAGCCGTCCAGTTTCATGCCTTCCAGTCCAACTCCATCCCGAGTGGAGCGGCCGGACGCGGCGTTGAGCCTGTATCACCTGCTCGATCCCGCGGTTCTGGCCAATCCGTATCCCCTCTTCCATCGTTTGCGCCAGGAAGATCCCGTGCGTTGGGATCCGTTTCTGCATGCCTGGATTGTGACGCGATACAACGACGTGATGGAGGTGCTGCACACCTTCTCCGCCGACCGCACGCCCACGCCCGAACAGCTTTCTTCCATGGGCCTGGCGCAGCTGAATCCCATTGCGCAGGTGATGGTGAAGCAGATGCTGTTCATGGATGCGGGCGCGCACACGCGCCTGCGCGGGTTGGCTTCGAAGGCATTCACTCCGGCGCGGGTGGAGCAGTTGCGCGGGCACATCCGAGAAATTGTGGACCGGTTGCTCGATGAGTTGGAGCCCCGGGGCACGATGGATGTGGTGGCGGATTTTGCCGATCCGCTGCCTGCGATTGTGACAGCGGAATTGATGGGCCTTCCGACCAGCGACTGGAAGAAGTTGAAGGCATGGTCGGCGAACTTCGCGGAGATGCTGGGGAACTTCCAGCACAACCCCGAGCACGCGCCGGTGATGCTGCAGACGGTTGAGGAGATGACCACGTACTTCCGCGATGCCGTGCGGGAAATCACCGCAAATCCGCGCGAAGGCTTGATTCACTCGCTCATCACGGCGGAGATTGACGGCGATCGCTTGACGGAAGAGGAAGTCATTGCCAACTCAATCGTGACCATGGTGGGCGGGCAGGAGACGACCACCAACCTGATCGGCAACGGGCTGCTGACGTTGTTACGGAATCCGGCGGAGATGGAGCGGCTGAATGCCGATCTCTCGCTCGTTCCTTCCGCCGTCGAAGAGATGCTGCGCTATGAGAGTCCCAGCCAGCATACGGCGCGTCTGGCGCCCAGCGACCGCGAGCTTGGCGGAAAACAGATTCAGAAGCGGCAGGCGGTGATCGCCGTGATGGCTGCGGCGAACCGCGATCCGGAACGCTTCCCCGACCCTGACCGATTCGACATTACCCGCAGCGATAACCGGCACCTCGCCTTCGGATATGCGGCGCACTTCTGCTTTGGGGCGCCCCTGGCGCGAGCGGAAGGGCAGATTGCCTTCGAGTGTCTGCTGAGCCGACTGCAGAATATCCGGCTGGAGCCGCAGACGCTGGTGTGGCGGACGAATCTCGGACTGCGCGGATTGGTGTCATTGAACATTCGCTTTGATAGCGCCAAGTCGGCCGGCACAGGCGTGCCCAAGGTCATGGAAGAGTCGAAACCCGGCGCGGCGCCCCCGGTTGCCGGTCCGTCCAGTTCTGCGCCCGACGCGGCAGCCCGCAACCTGCTCGTCGAACAATATCTCAGCAAGAGAACGCAGCACAGCGGAATTGCCAAACGCGGCGCGACCGGTCCTGCCCCGCTTTCCTTTCCGCAGCAGCAGATCTGGCTGCATTCGCAGATCGCCCCGAACGTTCCGATCTATAACGAGCCGGTCACGATCTATCGGGAAGGCCCGCTGGATATGGCGGTTCTGCAGAAGTGTTTCACGGAGATCATGCGCCGGCACGAGGCCTGGCGCACGACTTTTGAGGTGGTGAACGGAGAACCGGTCCAGATTGTCAACTCGCTGCCGACGGTAAAACTTCCGCTGATTGATTTGCGGCACATGCCGGAGGCCGAGCGCGACGCAGCTGCGCTGAATCTGGCCACGGAAGACGCGCGGCGTCCGTTTGATCTGAAGCAGTGCCCGCTGCTGCGCGTGCTGATCGTGCGCCTGGCCGAACAGCAGTACCGCATCTACATCACCCTGCATCACCTGATCTTCGACGGTATTTCGATCTACCGGGTGTTTCTGCCCGAACTCTCGACGCTGTATGCCGCGTACTCGGAAGGCAAGCCCTCGCCGCTTCCTGAGCTTCCCGTGCAGTATGCCGACTTCGCGCAGTGGCAGCGCGAGTATCTGCGCAACGGAGTGCTGGCGAAGCATCTGGAATACTGGCGCGAAAAACTCAGCGGGGAACTGCCGGTTCTCGAATTGCCGACGGACTATGCGCGGCCTCCAGTGCAGACTTTCCGCGGCGCAATCCAGGCGCTGCATCTGCCGAAGGAACTGAGCGACCGGCTGAAGGCGGTCAGCAAGGCGGAGAACTCGACGCTGTTCCTCACGCTGCTGGCGGCGTTCAAGACGCTGCTGCACCGCTACAGCGGGCAGGACGATATTCTGATCGGCACGCTGGCTGGGTCGCGCAAGCGCTCCGAGTTTGAGGGCCTGCTGGGATGCTTCCAGAATCCGGTGGTGGTACGAACCGATTTTGCCGGCGATCCGACCTTCCGGCAGATTCTGGGCCGCGTGCGTGAGAGCATGCTGGGCGCCCTGCAGCACGACGAAGTTCCGTTTGAACTGGTGGTGAAGGAACTGCACACCGAGCGCGATCTCAGCCGCAATCCGCTGGTACAAGTCGCGTTCACGGTCGTGCCGCAGGTAGCATCGCCCAATGCCGGCTGGAGAGCCGGGCAGTGGGATGTGGAAACCGGCGCGGCAAAGTTCGATTTATATCTCGAAATGGAGGACGGAGCGGACGGTCTGACTGCGCGTTTTATGTACCGGACCGACCTTTTCCGTCCGGAAACGATTGAGCGGCTCCGCACCCATCTGAGCACCCTGCTCGAAGGAATTGCGGCGAATCCCTCCGAGAACGTGGGTGCGCTTCCTTTGCTCAGCGAACGTGAGCGGCATCAGTTGCTGGTGGAGTGGAACGACACGCGCCTGGAATACTCGCCCACGCTGTGCCTGCACGAACTGGTCCGACACGCTTCGCAGCATTCGCCGGAGGCGACAGCGGTTGTCTGCGGCGAGGAGAAGGTCAGCTACGCGGACCTGGAAGAACGCAGCGAGGAACTGGCCGGGCAGCTTCGTCGGGCTGGAGTGCGCCGCGGGACTGCGGTTGGACTCTATTTCGAGCGGTCGGTCGAGATGGTGGTTGGCATCCTGGCGGTGCTGAAGGCCGGGGGGGCATGTCTGCCGCTCGATCCCGCTTATCCTGTGGAGCGGCTGGCATTCATGCTGGCGGAAACGAAGGCACCCGTTCTGCTGACCACATCGGCATTGCTGGGGCAACTCCCGGCACACCATGCCAGTGTAATTTGCGTGGACGTAGTTCAGTTTGGCAGCGGAGCAGGCGCAACCAGCGATCCTGCGACATCTGACAATGTTGCTTACCTGATTTACACCTCCGGTTCGACGGGAAAGCCGAAAGGAGTGCGGCTCACGCATCGTGGGCTGGTTAACTCAACTTTGGCCCGCACCGCCTATTACGCAGAGTCGCCGAAAAGCTTTCTGCTGCTTTCGTCGTTCGCCTTTGACAGTTCGCTGGCTGGAATCTTCTGGACGCTGGCGACGGGCGGAACGCTCGTATTGCCGCCGGATTCGTCACGCTGGGACGTCAACGCCCTGGCCGGCATGATCCGCAAGCAGCGCGTGTCGCACCTGCTGGGCGTGCCGTTGCTCTATAAGACGATCCTTGAATCGGGAAAAGAAAAGGACTTCGAGTCATTGCGGGTCGCGATCGTGGCCGGCGAAGCGTGCCCCACGGACCTGGTTGCGCAGCACTATGCCCATGCGCCACAGGCGTCGCTCTACAACGAGTACGGTCCGACGGAAGCGACGGTGTGGTGCTCGGCCTTCAAATGCGAAGCAGATTCGGCGGCGGCGACGCGAGTGCCCATCGGAAGGCCGATTGCCAATACGCAACTGTATGTACTCAATTCCCACCAGCAGCTTCTGCCCGTGGGAGTGCGCGGAGAGCTTTACGTCGGTGGAGCCGGAGTCAGCGCAGGGTATCTTGAGCGTCCGGACCTGAATCGTGAGAAGTTCCTAGCCAATCCATTCCGCGCGGGCGAGACGATGTATCGCACGGGAGACCGGGCCTGCTTCCTGCCCAGTGGCGACGTCGAATGGCTGGGACGCGCGGATGGTCAGATCAAGCTCCGGGGCTTCCGCATTGAGCTCGGTGAGATCGAAGCTGCTCTGGCGGAGCACCAGGGCATCCGGCAGTCAGTCGTGCAGATTCGTGAAGATCAGCCCGGAAATGCGCGCCTGGTGGCCCATGTCGTCTGCCGCGGGGAGCGCCCGGCACAGGAAGCACTGCGCGCCCATCTGGCGAAACGGCTTCCGGCGCATGCCATTCCATCGGCTTTCGTATTCCTCGATTCAATTCCGCAGTTGCCCAACGGAAAAGTGGACACGCGCCGGCTGCCCTCGCCGGACGCCGCCAGGGAAATCAAAGCGGGCCCGCTTTCGCCGCGCACCCCGGTCGAGGAAGTGGTCGCCGGCATTTTCGCCGAGGTTCTGAAGGTTCCCCGGGTGGCAGTGCAGCAGGACTTCTTCGCCCTGGGCGGACACTCCCTGCTGGCGGCGAAGGTGGTTTCCCGGATCGGGCAAGCCCTGGAGATCGAGCTTCCGCTTCGCGCCGTCTTTGAACGGCCCACGGTGGAAGGGCTGGCGGCGTTGATCGAAAAAGCTCGGGGAGAGCGAGCGGCCTCGCTGAAAGCGCCGATCGCACGCGTCTCGCGCGAGAGCGATCCGCCGTTGTCATTTGCCCAGCAGCGTCTGTGGTTCCTCGATCAACTGGAGCCAGGAAATCCGCTGTATAACGTTCCTTGCGCGCTGAAAATCTCCGGCCCATTGAACATTGCCGCGCTGGAGCACAGCATCAACGAAATTATTCGCCGGCACGAAATTCTGCGCACGCGCTTCGCCATGAGCGATGCCAGCGGCGGTCGCGGCGGGCAGGCGGTGCAGGTGATTGCGGCATCGCTAACGATCCCGCTTCCGGTAACCGATCTCGCGCGGCTGCCGCACGCGGAGCGCGAGGCCAAAGCTGCTCAACTGGCGGCAGAAGAGGCAAGGCGCAGCTTCAATCTTGGAGCCGGGCCGCTGCTGCGGGCCAATCTGGTCAGGCTGTCGGCACAGCAGCATGTGCTGCTGCTGAATATTCATCACATCGCCAGCGACGAGACATCGCGCGACATTATCGTGCGCGAACTGGTTGCTTTGTACACCGCGTTCTCGCAGGGTAAGCCGTCGCCGCTGCCGGAGTTGAAGACGCAGTACGCCGACTATGCCGCGTGGCAGCGGACCTGGTTGGAGAATGAATCTCTCGAAGCGGAGCTGGCCCACTGGCGCGAGCGCCTGCAGGGCGCTCCCGGATTGGTAGAGTTGCCGGCGGACCACCCGCGCCCGGCGGCGCAAAGTTTCCGTGGAGCCAACGAGTCGGTGGCGCTGCCAGCGGCTGTGGCGAATGCACTGAAGACGCTGAGCCAGCGTGAAGGCACTACGCTGTTCATGACGCTGCTGGCCGCGTTCAACGCGCTGTTGAGCCGTTATACGGGCCAGGAAGATATTGTGGTGGGCGCTCCATTCACCAACCGGCAGCGTGCCGAGGTGGAAGGGCTGATCGGATTCTTCGTCAATACGATGCCTTTGCGCACCCAGCTGTCCGGCGAGTTGACCTTCCGCCAGCTGCTGCAGCGCGTGAAAGCGACGGCGCTCGATGCTTATGACCATCGCGAACTGCCTTTTGAAAAATTAGTCGAGGAGCTGCGCCCGGAGCGCAATCTGAGCTACAACCCGCTGTTCCAGGTGCTGTTCGCGGTGCAGAACAGCCCGGTTGCGATCGAGCAGGTTGCCGGTCTGACGCTCCAGTTGCAGGACGTTGATACCGGCACGGCCAAGTTCGACCTGACCTGCACGGTCATTCCCAGCGACAACGGTTTCACCACCAGCTTCGAATACAACACGGACTTGTTCGAGGCCGCGACGATTCGCCGCATGATCGACAGCTTCCATTCGATTCTGGAAGCGGCCGCGCAGAATCCGGAGATGCGCGTGGCCGAGTTGCCGCTGTTGAGCCAGAAAGAACGGCAGAAAGTGCTGGTGGAATGGAACCGGACGCCGCTCGACTATCCGCGCGAAAAGTGCGTGCACCAGCTGGTCGAGGCGCGGGCCGCCGCGGAGCCGGAGGCCATTGCAGTTCTGCACGAAGGCAATAAGCTTACCTATCGCGAACTGAACCAGCGCGCGAACCAGCTGGCGAACTATTTGCGGAAGTGCGGCATTGGGCCGGATATTCCGGTGGGCGTCTGCCTGGAAAATTCTCTGGAACTTACCGTCGCCTTGCTGGCCGTGCTGAAAGCTGGCGGCGCTTGCCTTCCGCTCGACCCGGCGTATCCGAAAGAGCGGCTGCAATTGATGCTGGAAGATTCGGGCGCGCCCGTGCTGCTGTCGCGCGAAGGATTGTTACCCGAACTGGCCAGCCGGCGCACGGAAAGAATCTGCCTGCTCTCGATTGGCGAATTTCTGGCGCAGGAGAGCGCCGAGAATCTCGCACGGCTTACTACGCCGGCGAATCTGGCTTACGTGATCTACACCTCCGGCTCGACCGGCAAGCCGAAGGGCGTGATGCTGACCCATGGCGGGCTGGTGAATTACATCTGCGCGGCCATCAAGCTCTACGGATTGCGCCCCAGCGACCGGCTGCTGCAGTTTTCCTCGATCAGCTTTGACATTGCGATCGAAGAAATCTTTCCCACGTGGGCATCCGGCGCGACGCTGGTGCTGCGCTCGGGAAATTTCTCGCTGGCGGGCTCGGACTTCCTGCGCTTCGCCAAGCAACAGAAACTCTCGGTTCTCTCCGTCGCCACCGCCTACTGGCATGAACTGGTGCACGAACTGGCCGAGACCGGCGCGGAACTGCCGGAGAGTTTACGGATGGTGGTGGTCGGCGGCGAGAAGGCCCAGATTCAGGCGCTCGAAACGTGGAGAAAGGTTGCCGGCGACCGCGTGAGCTGGATGAATACCTACGGCCCCACCGAAACCAGCGTGATCGCGTCGTCGTATGAGCCGCCGACTTCCGGGCCACTGCCGTCGCCCCTGCCTATCGGTCGGCCGATCGGTAACGTGAAGATTCACATTCTCGACCGTAATTTGCAGCCGGTTCCTGTAGGAATTCCGGGTGAATTGCACATCGGCGGTCCCGGCGTGGCGCGGGGCTATCTGAATCATCCGGAATTGACGGCGGAGAAGTTCGTCGCCGATCCGTTCAGCGCTGACCCGGAGGCGCGGTTGTATAAGACCGGCGATCTGGCCCGTTATCTGGATGATGGCGAGATCGAGTTTGTGGGGCGGCGGGATTTCCAGGTAAAGATTCGCGGCTTCCGGGTGGAGTTGGGCGAGATCGAAGCCGCGCTGTTGAAACACGGCTCCATTCGTGAGGCGCTGGTAGTCGCTCGCGAAGAGGGACTGAACAACAAGCGGCTGGTGGGATACGTGATCGCGGCGGGGGGCTCTGTGCCGGACACGAACGAGCTGCGCAAATACCTGAAACACCAGTTGCCGGAATATATGGTGCCGTCCGACATTGTGGTGCTCGAGGAATTTCCGCTTACCCCGAACGGGAAAGTGGATCGTAAGGCGTTGCCGGCGCCGGAGCCGAGCGCTGCGTCCGGCGACCACGTGGCTGCGACCAACTTCGTCGAGGCGCAACTGGTCGCGATGTGGGAAGAGATTCTCGCCAAGAAGCCGATCAGCGTGCGCGACAACTTCTTCGATCTGGGCGGACATTCCTTGCTGGCAGTGCGGCTGATGCGGCGTATCGAGCAATCCTTTAAGCGCAAGCTGCCGCTCACGACGTTGTTCGAAGCTCCGACCATCGAACAATTTGCGGCCCTGCTGCAACAGGAGCAATGGAAGCCGTCGCAGGCCTCGCTGGTTGCGATTCAGCCTGAGGGCGGGCGAGCGCCATTCTTCTGCATTCACGGCCTCGGGGGCACGGTGCTGCGCTTCAACGCGCTGGCGCGCCACATGGGCAGCGACCGGCCGTTTTACGGCGTACAGGCGCAGGGACT
>Ga0075017_100001467_pt1 | contig 14411 bp, 11 predicted proteins | sample AleBraG_ABR_2012_FD_71475 | JGI IMG/M metagenome (GOLD analysis project Ga0075017, IMG submission 71475) | Freshwater sediment microbial communities in response to fracking from Pennsylvania, USA - Alex Branch Run_MetaG_ABR_2012 | ecosystem: Environmental > Aquatic > Freshwater > Creek >... | reverse complement strand
CTTGGGCGGCCGCGCGGCGACCACCAGCCAGAGTGGATTTTCCTTGAATCTAGGGCCGCATGCGGTCTATGCCGGCGGCGCACTGTGCCGGACGCTACGGGACTGGAAGATCCCCTTCACTGCCAAACCTCCGGCCGTAAGCCAAGGATTTCTGGTCGAGGGCGGCCGGACCCACCGGTTCCCCTACGACACGGCCGGCCTGCTTCTTACTGGCGCTCTCACTCTGGGCGAAAAAATGCAGGCGGCCCGGTTGCTGCAGAGAATTCCCAAGGAGCAAGGCGGAACGCAGACCGTGCAGCAGTGGCTGGACGGCGCCAAAGTGAATGGCGGGGCGCGCCGTCTCATCGAAACCATCATCACTTTGAGCACCTATACCCGGGACATGACCGCGCTCAGCGCTGCCGCCGCCCTGCGGCAACTGCGTATGGCGCTCAGCACCGGCGTGCTGTATGTGGATGGAGGCTGGGAATCGCTGGTGAATGGTCTCGCGGCCGCTGCGAAAAGCGCCGGCGTCGTCATCGAAACCGGCGTGCCGGTGGAGCGTGTTCCGGCCGGCCCCGCGGTCCTGGCGGTCCCGCCGCAAAGTGTCGAACAGTTGACCGGAACAAAGCAAATTCAGTATGTTCCGGTGAAGCTTGCTACGCTCGATCTGGGACTCTCCAAGCTTCCTCCCAAGGCGGCCACTTTTGGACTCGGTCTGGATCGGGCGCTGTATTTTTCGGTACACTCCGCTGCCGCTGCGCTCGCGCCGCGGAACGCCGCCATGGTTCACGTCGGCAAATATCTGGCCACCGGCGAAGAAGGCTGCCGGGACGAGTTGGAAAAATTCGCGGACGTGCTGATGCCCGGCTGGCGGGAAGTGGCTGTGGTCGCGCGCTTTCTCCCCAACCTGGTGGTCACGCATGCCATCTCTACGGTCCAAGGCCGGCCGGAAGTTGACTCCCTGGGCCTGCCGGGTGTGGCCATCGCCGGCGACTGGGTCGGAAACGATGCGATGCTGGCGGATGCGGCCGCACACAGCGCGTTGAACGCCGCCAAGTGGTTAACCAATGGATCGCGCTCTTGAGTTCGATGAACACCGGCCGGCGCTCTTCGGCCTCGCCTACCGGATGCTCGGCGCCCGCGCCGACGCCGAAGACGTGGTACAGGACGCCTTTCTGCGCTGGCAGAACGCTCCGCTCGATCAGATTCGATCGCCGCGATCCTACCTGATGACCGTTGCCGCGCGCCTGGCGCTGGATGCCCTCAACGCCGCGCACCGCAAAAGAGAGACGTACTTCGGCGAATGGCTGGCTGAGCCGCTGGTGACCACCGAACCCCCCGATCGAACTCTCGAAAAAGCGGAGTCCCTCTCCATTGCTTTTCTGCATGTGTTGGAAACTCTCTCTCCGGCCGAGCGTGTCGCGTTTCTGATGCGCGAGGTTTTCGACCAAAGCTATGAAGAAGTTGCGCAGGCCCTGGAAACCAGTGAGGTCAACAGCCGCCAGTTGGTGGCCCGCGCCAGAAAACATTTGCAGGAACGGAGGCCGCGCTTTGTTGTCGATCCGGCCCGGCACCAAGCCGTGTTGTACCGGTTTCTCACCGCCTGTACCAGCGGCGATACGGACGCGCTCCTCTCCATGGTCAAACAGGACGCAATCGTCCACGCCGACGGCGGCGGTAAGGCGCCCGCTGTTGTGAACCCCATCTATGGCGCCGAGAAGATCGTTCGGCTGATGCTCGGTTTGGTCCGCAAGCAGCGGGCTGACTTGCAGGGCGGCTACCTCACCACCATCAACGGCCAGCCAGGTTTTGTCTTCACTGTTGGCGGCCAAGTGACTTCCGTCGTGACGCTCGATCTGGACGACGACGACCGCATCCAGGCGATCTACTTTGTTGCCAATCCGGACAAACTGCACTTGACCGCGCTGTAAACTCCAGACCGTGCACGGCTCAAAGTCTTCCATGCCGGTCGTGCCGGCTCCTAACCCAACCTTCGCAGTTCAACAGATCTGAAGGCGAAATACCCTTTGTTTTCAGCGAAGGCACCTCGAAGGTCTCCACTACATTTTGAGTTGGGGGAGAGCCAGGCGGCGCCATGTAACGACACATCCAGCATTTGAATGGCGGCGAGTTTTTCCAGCACCACCCGGGGAGTTCGAAAAGGCGATGATGGCCGGTTTTGCCGACCCGACGCGTAGGGCAGTTGTTGAGGTTGGCTCATCCCGGCAAGCGGGGCACCCGGAGGCCCGTGGCCGCTTGAGTGGGTGACTGCCCCTTGCGTTCGTCTCGGTTATGGCTTAGCATTCCGATGATAGGAGAACTCCGATGGCAAATCCAGCCTCTTCCCCGCAAATCGATGAGACCAAGCTGAACCAGTTTATGCAACGGGCCGTGGGCGACATGGGCGCCGCCATACACGCCACCCTGGTCCTGATCGGAGACAAGCTCGGTCTCTACAAGGCCATGGCTAATGCCGGGCCGATGACTTCCACCAAACTCGCTAGCCTGACTCATACCACCGAGCGCTATGTTCGAGAGTGGCTCAACGCGAACGCCGCCAGCGGCTACGTGATCTACGATCCCGCCGCGCAGACGTTCGAGCTGCCGCCCGAGCAGGCCTTTGCCCTCGCCAATGAGGACAGTCCAGCCTTTATCCCGGGCTTCTTTCAGGTCATCGCGGCTCTGTTCCGGGATGAGCCAAAAATCACCGAGGCCTTTCGCACCGGGGACGGCGTGGGTTGGCATGAGCATGACCACGACTTGTTCCACGGCACAGAACGGTTCTTTCGGCCCGGCTATTCCGCGCATCTGGTCGGGAAATGGCTGCCCGCCCTGACCGGGGTCGAGCAAAAGCTCCAGAGCGGAGCCGTGGTCGCCGACGTCGGTTGCGGGTATGGTTCCTCTACCATACTCATGGCCAAAGCTTTCCCGAAGTCCACCTTCTATGGTTTTGATTACCATAGTGGATCGATCGAAGCCGCGCGCAAACGGTCAACGCAGCAAGGGCTGGGTCAGCGGATCACGTTTGACGTGGCCAGTTCCAAGGACTATCCGTCCGACAACGCCTACGATCTGGTGACCTTTTTCGACTGTCTGCACGATATGGGCGATCCGGTCGGCGCCTCCCGCCACGTTCTCAAGACCTTGAAGCCCGATGGCGTTTGGATGATCGTCGAACCTTTCGCGGGCGACTCTCCGGAGCAGAACCACAACCCTGTTGGGCGCATCATGTACTCGGCATCCACCATGGTTTGCACTCCGGCGTCCCTGGCCCAGGAAGTCGGCCTCGGGCTGGGAGCGCAGGCCGGAGAACGCCGACTGCGCGAAGTCGTGATGGCCGGGGGATTTACGCGCTTCCGGCGGGCCAGCGAAACGCCGTTCAATTTGGTGTTTGAGGCGCGGCCCTGAACTAAACCAAGCCCCACGTGGTAGAAGCCCTGGTCAAGCGAGTCGAGCACGCCCCACATTCACTTGGAATTGGTTGTCCTCTTCGGCCGTGTTGCCTGGGGCCTCAGTCCAGTCCCTTGCCAAGCTCGTACACGAACGGCATTTTTCCACTTTTTCCGTTAGCCGTTTGGAGCCGCATTTACGAAGGTAATAAGTGAAGGGGGAAAGGCAATGAAAACCAAGACCAACGTAAAAGCCGGTAGCGCCATGTGGGGCAGCTAAGGGCAGCGTGTTTGTCTGCAGCGACAAAATTCAGGGAAAGGAGAAGAAGCGATGAAAACCAAGACCAACGTGAAAGCCGGTAGCGCCATGTGGGGCAGCTAAGGGCAGCGTGTTTGTTTGCAGTCAACAGAATCTGGTGAAAGGAGAGAAACCATGAAGACCAAAACCAATGTACGAGCCGGTAGCGCCATGTGGGGCACCTAGGAACGAGTGCTAGTTGAGTTGGAGACTACCGCAGCCGCGTTCGCTCCACACCTGGACCGTGAGCGGTCCCGGGGCGGCGGGAACACGAATACGGTAGCTGCCGATCAGACCAGCGAATAGATCAGTCAGCAATTGAGGCAGAAGTTCGGGAGTGGAAGAAAGGCAGGCGCCGCCTGAATTCCGGCAGAGCGACCGGACGGCGGAATCGATGGGGGCTTCTGCGCCGGCGGTGAGAGAGATGGCGTGGAAGGACGCTTTGAGGGCGGACGCCGCATGGCCAGCCTCGGTGAGAAACCCGGGGGAGAAGCCACTGGCATTCGGGGGAACCAACAGGAAGAACTGGGGAGCCTTGGCGCTTTGGGCTGCGCGGATGGCCGCCTGCAAACACTGTACCGGCCCCGGAAGTTGCTCCCGCAGGGGCGGAGCCGGCGCCTCGGGGGCTCTCAGGTTCAAAGGGCCGTTGCCGCTCCAGACCGGGGGCGCCGGTTGCTCGCTTGGGGCTTCGACGTAGTTGACATCGTAGCTGGTGATGAGCCAGCGATCCGTGGTGCGGCGAGAAACCGAAGGCGCCTCCAACAACTGGATGAGCCGGGAATCCGGTTCGGCGCCGCGGCAGGGAACTAAGAATGTCAGCAAGAGTGGGTCTGGGTGCGCGATCTCAGTAACTTCGTAGTTGGCCACAACGGCGCCGTCCCGATAGAGGATAAACTCGGTGGGGCGGATGCCGGAGATGGATTCCGCTTCGCGCGCAACCGTGACCTGAATTTCGTCCTGTTCCTGGACGCACTGGTAGCGCCATCCGCTGACGCGGAGAGCGGGCCCCCCGGTCAAACGCGACTTGGCCTGATTGAGAGAACCTAGGGCACGAAAAGCGGTGGTCCGGACTTGGGCAGCATCGCGAATCAGATTGACCAGGGTGGGATGAAATCGCGGATCGCCAGTCCGGCCCATGACCCAGGCAGCGGTGGAGCGAAAAAGAGCCCGCTCGTCCTTCGCCATCAGCAGAATCAGTTCAATTACGGCAGCCTCTCCCCGGCGGTACAAAGCAATCAGCGCATTTCCAACGCACCGGTTGTCGGGGTCGGAGAGGACGTTCCATAGCAGCTCGCGAATCGGCTCTGAATCCACGTCCCAGATCGATTCCACGGCATTGGCACGAACCCGGGAATCTTCTTCCGATAAACACTCTTCCACCCAGCGGGTATTGTGCTTGCTACGGCCCACCAGCAAGGCTGCTTTGGACCGCACTCGCGCGTCCGGGTCGCTCAGCAATCGCTTCAGGATGGGAAGGAGGCGCGAGTCGTCGGAGAGTGCCTGCAAAAGGTCTAAAAGCCGCAGACGCACGTTGACCGCGGCGCGGTCGGTGGCATTGACTTCGCTTGGATCACTACCACTATCCGCTAGAACGCCTTCCAGCAATCTTATGGCGAATTGGCGGTCGACTTTCGACAATTGACGGGCGATGGCGGTCCGCTCGGCGGGAGCGAACGACTCGTCGCGCAACAGGGGACCTAACAGAAGACCGCGAGACAGCAGCAAGACCAAAACATAGGTGGGGCCAGGTTCATCTTGTAATCGTTTGAGGAGCGGAACCGCGTTCCGAAAGAACTCCTCCGGGTCGGTGTTCAGCAGCTCCCGCAACGCTTTGCCGTTCACCTCCGGGTTGTGGGCAAACTTGCTGACGGCGGCTGTAAATGGAGCTTCCACGTTTAAACTTATCGGTTCAGGGGGGGCGGATTTGGAGAATCTTTTGCAGGCCTCAACCTGCTGTCAGTCCGGTACTTGCAGCCAACCAGGAGTCTAAGGTATTTGCCCTCATGTGCCGATAGTAGGGCCGTGAGCGATGGTTCTTATCCCCGCCAACCGGGCAGGCGCGGCATCGTAATTGCCGCGCTGCTCGCCTTGGGTATCCAATTGGGCTCATTCTGGATGGTTTGCGTTCTATCGCGCAACTCGATTCAGGAGAACGAACGCCAAACGGCGGCCGTGGCGGCCCGATCCGCCGCCTTGCGGGTGGAACTGCAGAAGTTGACCTTCGGAATTCTCTCGGCCGATGTGGCCGCGTCCACCTACCTGTTAAACGGACGAATCGAGGCCCTGCTGCCCTATCGCAAAGCCAACGACGCCGCGCCGGGGATCATCGGCGCCATTGCCCGGCTGTGCGAAGGGCACAGCGACGAACTGGATCGGATCCACCGTATTTCCGCACTCAGCGATACCGCCTTCGACCGGCTAGCGGACTTGCGGCAGTACGATCCCGACGGCAAAATCAAGCCTCCCGATGGCGCGGTGGCGGCCGCTCACAAAGCGGTCCAGGCCCTGATTACGGCGGTGGCTGCCTTTCAGGAAACCGAAAGCCGGGACTTGGCCCAATCTCTGAAGTCGATTGGCCATTCCACCACCGTCAGCCAGCAGAACGTTACCGATTTAGGAGGCGCACTGGCCATTGGGGGAGGGGTTCTGTCCACCATCATTCTGGTAGGGGTCATTCTCAAACGGGAACGCCGTCTGGCGGCCAACGCATTCGTCGAGGAGCCGATCGAGCCGGAAGTGGAGTTCGAGGCGCATACCTATGCGCCGAACTCCTACAATGTAGTCTCTTTGGCGTCGCAGCGAGCAACCGAACCCAGTGCCCCGACGACTCGCGAGGTGGTCGAAATGGCGGTTGAGGAAATTCAGGAAACGGCGGCAGCCCGAAGGATCTCATTCCGCGCGGAAATCGGACCGGCCTGGGATTTTGCCGTGGGCGCCAATCCCGCCTCGCTGCAACAGATCATCGCCCATATTTTCGAGGCCATTATGAATGCTTGCGCTCCCGGCGGACCGGTCACGCTGACTTGCGTGGAGCAACCAGGGCGCATGGTGCGTCTCCAGTTCCATTCTTACAGCAAGCTACTGGCCAAGCAGCTTCCGGAATCTTTGCTCAATAGCGCACTCAGTCTGCCCGGCAGTTCCATTCGAGGCTCGGAGCCAGGCGTCGTCTGCCTGGACTTCCCGTGCGTTCCCAGCATCACCGATTTAGCCGCCTTGCAGCAGGCCGCCCAGAGTACCATGGGAGTTGCGTCCCCGGCCTGACGCTTGGGCTGGACGCGCTCCTCATGTCCTCGTCCCATGTCCTTGATCTGATCGGCAACACTCCGCTGGTGGCTCTGACGCATTTCGACACGGGCCCTTGCGAGCTGTTTGTCAAACTCGAAAGCCAAAACCCGACCGGCTCCATTAAAGACCGCATGGCGTTGACCATGGTCGAAGACGCCGAACGATCCGGCCGTTTATCGGCGGGTGGCACGATTATTGAAGCCACGGCGGGTAATACCGGATTAGGCCTCGCCCTGATCGCGGCGCTGAAGGGCTACCGCTTGATCCTGGTGATCCCCGACAAGATGTCGCGCGAGAAAATCTCGCACCTGCGAGCCTTCGGAGCGGAGATTCGGCTGACGCGTTCCGATGTCTGCTCGGGGCATCCGGAATTCTACCAGGACTATGCGGCCCGTCTGGCGCGAGAAATTCCCGGCTCCATTTTTATCAACCAATTCGCCAATCCGGCCAATCCCATCGCCCATGAAACGGGCACGGGTCCGGAGATTTGGGCACAGATGGGGCATGCGGTGGACGCGGTGGTTTGCGGCGTGGGATCCGGCGGCACCATGACCGGTCTCAGCCGCTTTTTCGCGCAAGTGCAGCCCGAAGCGGAAATGGTTCTGGCCGATCCGCAAGGTTCGGCGCTTACGGAATATATTCAAACCGGGCATCTCGGCAAGAGCGGGCCATCTGTGGTGGAGGGGATTGGTAGTGGCACGGTTCCCGCCGTTGCCGACCTTTCCCGCGTCCGGCACGCTTACCTGATCGCGGATCAGGAGAGCTTGGCCACCACAAGGGAATTGCTGAGCCGCGAGGGAGTTCTCGGCGGCACCTCCACCGGAACTCTATTGGCCGCCGCATTGCGCTATTGCCGCGGGCAAAAGACGCCCAAGCGCGTGGTTACTTTTGTGTGCGACTCCGGCAGCAAGTATCTATCCAAGGTCTTCAACGATTATTGGATGGTCGACCAGGGATTCGTCCATCGGCCGGCCAGCGGGGATTTGCGGGATCTGATCACCCGCCGTTATGAAGAAGGCGCGGTGATCACCGTCGGACCCGGCGACACGTTGCTGATGGCGTTCCAGCGCATGCGCATGGCGGATATTTCTCAGGTTCCCGTGGTCGACAATGGCGCCGTCGTAGGGATTCTCGACGAATCCGACGTGCTGATGTCCACCCACACCGACCCGCACTGCTTTACGCAACCGGTCTCCTCGGCCATGATTCAGAAGCTGGAAACGTTGGCGCCCAACGCTTCCATCGAGCAGGCCTTCGGCGTCCTGGAAAAGGGCCATGTGGTGCTGGTCATGGATGGCGAGCATTTCCTGGGCCTGATTACGCGGACCGACTTGATCAATCATCTGCGGCAAACACTGAAATAAATGTCTCAACACTTTGGAACCCGAGCCATCCATGCCGGCCAGGAGCCGGATCCCTCGACCGGCGCGATCATGACGCCGATTTACGCCACCTCGACGTATGTGCAGTCCAGCCCGGGCGTTCATAAAGGCTATGAGTACTCGCGTACGCAGAACCCCACTCGCATGGCATACGAGCGCTGCATCGCCGATCTGGAGTGCGGCACGCGTGGGTACGCTTTTGCCTCCGGCCTGGCCGCCACGTCCACCATTCTCGATTTGCTGGATACCGGTTCGCATGTGGTGGCCGGCGACGATCTCTACGGTGGGACGTTTCGTTTATTCGAGCGCGTGCGCAGGCGATCGGCCGGGCTCGATTTCACTTTCACCGATCTGGCCCAGCCGGGAGCGCTGGAAGCCGCGGTCAAGCCGAACACGCGCCTCATCTGGGTAGAGACGCCCTCCAATCCGCTTTTGAAATTAGTGGATCTGCGCGCCATCGCCGCCTTCGCCCGATCGCGCGGAATCCTGACCGTATCGGACAATACGTTTGCGACTCCTTATCTGCAGCGGCCGCTCGATTTGGGATTCGATGTGGTGATGCATTCGGCCACGAAATACATCAACGGCCATTCCGACATGGTGGGAGGGGTCGCCGTCGTCGGCAAGAATCCGGAGCTGGCGGAGAAACTGGCGTTCCTGCACAACGCGGTGGGCGCGGTAGCCGGCCCGTGGGACGCATTTCTGGCCTTGCGCGGCGTAAAGACGCTGCATCTGCGGATGGAACGCCACTGTACCAACGCTTTGGAGCTCGCGCATTGGTTGGAAGCGCATCCGCGAGTGGACCGCGTTCACTATCCCGGGCTCGCTAGTCATCCCCAGCACGCTTTGGCCAAGCGGCAGATGCCGCTCGGGTTCGGCGGCATGATTACGGCGGTTTTGAAGGGCGATCTGGCATCCACCACCCGCTTTCTGGAAAACTGCCATCTTTTTTCGCTGGCCGAGAGCTTGGGTGGCGTGGAAAGCCTGATCGAACATCCAGCGATCATGACCCACGGGTCAATCCCCGCGCCACAACGCGCGGCGCTGGGCATCGGCGATACGCTGGTCCGCCTGTCGGTGGGAGTTGAGGACGTCGCCGACCTCATGGCCGACCTGCAAAAAGCCTTGGCCGCCTGACGGCTGAACTCGCCCGCCCGTCGCGCGCGGAAAAAATCCCACACAAGCCCCACCACACAACCCCCACAGCCTGAACTGAGCCATATTCCCTGTTGGCGCCATTGGTCCAGTGGTCGGTGACAGTCTTCAAACGATTGCAGCCCCGACCGTTAAGGAAGGAGCTCAGCCTTAAATCAGCGGCCTTCGGCCTGTCCGCATAAATAGCTTGTCCGCTAGCCACGGACACTATATAATAGCGGACGAATGGATGAGCACTTCGCGCCGTTCCGGGAGCAGCTTCTTCGGTTGCCTTATATCCAAGGCGCGTCGATTAGGCTCAGCAGTAGCAAACACTTGGACGGTACAATCGAGTTGCGAGTGCGCGGAAGCAAGTTCGAATTTCCCCTTGAAATGAAGCGAAGCTTCTTGACCGCGTCGATGACGAATATGCTGGCCAGCCGTGCCAAGCGCAAGCAGCCCCTCATGATCTTTGCGCGCTACGTCAGCCGGCAGGCCGGCGAGCGCTTGGCGGACGCCGGAGTCAACTTTGTCGATGAAGCCGGCAATATGAACGTCGCGCTCGGCAACGATTTTCACACGCTTGTCCTGGGAAAGCCACAGAAGCGACCGGAGCCTGAGAGCAAACGCTTAGGCGCCGCTACGGTGCAGGTGTATTTCACCTGTCTCGCTAAAACGGATGCGATCGCATTGCCGGTTCGCGAATTGGCAACGCTCGCCGGAGTTGGAAAAACCGCGGCGGCCGAGGCGCGTCAAAGACTCGCGCGTGAGGGCATTCTACACGAATTGGCAGACAAACCGCGCCGCATCGCTGACCCAAAACGGCTCAGCGAGCTGTTCCTGGATGGCTATCAGCGTATTCTAAGACCACACCTTTTCATTGGCCGTTATCGCGGCCCAGATCGAGATCCCAATCTCTTTGTGAAACGATTTGCTGATCTTGCGCAACAGCATAATCTCGACTGGGCCTTGACTGGGGGGGCGGGTGCTGCAGCGTTGGATCAGTTTTATCGTGGCGACGAAACCTCCCTCTTTGTTGGCAACACCCCGCGCGATGTGCCACGCCTAATGTCGCTTCTGCCGGACCGCAAGGGGCCGATAACATTGTTGCGGCTTTTTTGTCCGCTCGTTGTGCTGCCTCGCTCGAAGGGTCAGCCCGTCGCCCATCCTTGGCTGCTCTATGCCGAACTTCTACAACACCATGAGCCTCGCTCGCTGGAAGCGGCTGAAGAAATCCGGGAAAGATATCTTCAACTGTGAATCCGTTCACACCAGAACAGACGGCTGCGGCCAAGCAGCTCAAAGCCATCTGCGATACGCTTCATGCCGAGATGGTCGTCATCGGCGCGATGGCCTATCTGAGCTGGATAGAGGATCGCCACCGGCATACTCTGGATATCGATGTAGCCGTGGCTGTGGATTTGGATGATTATCAGCGCCTGGTGGCTTTGCTGCGCAGCGCAAGATGGCAGCAGGACCTCAAACGAGAACATCGTTGGACGACGCCCGAGGGAATTCGTATCGATATCATACCGGCTGGACCGGCGCTGTGCGCCAGCAATGTTCTCGAGTGGCCGATCTCAGGCATGCGGATGAGTCTCGTCGGCTTTGGCCATGTATTCAAAGACTCTATCCCGCGTTCGTTAGGGAGCGGGCTGAATCTCAGGGTGATCCCCCTGCCGGTAGTTCTGTTGCTGAAGATCGTTTCCTATGAAGACGATCCCCACAGTCGGCAGAAGGATGTACAGGATGTTGCCGCCATCCTGAATCGCTTCGATCCAGACGACTCACGCCGATTTAGCAGTGAGGTGATTGCGGCCGCTTTGGAATACGACACTGCGGGAGCATTCCTCCTTGGAAAGGACTTGGCCACTGTGTTCCCCCAAAGAAAGGCAGATGGTCGTTCGATTCGTTGCGCAACTGCGCGATACCGAAAGCCCAACACTTTCGCCGCGCCATCAACCGGGACTATGATGATTCGGAGCAACGCCTCCCCGACGCGCTCATCGATGCTTTTGAAGCTGGGCTTCAAGCGTCGTAACGCGCTCAACGCCAGACGAAACTAATGGGATCATCACTGAAGTTGCGGGCGGCGAAAAAGGAGGAGGCCGACCCTCGACGGTAAAGTCGGGAGTCGGACTAGAGCGCCTCTGCCCGGTCACACATAGAACGTCATTGGCACTACTCGGCGACGCACCAATTCGCGCCTAACGCCCCTTGGCAGGCGGGCTCCGGAGCGCGGGCGGTGGTGGCGCCGGTCAATCCGTGGGCGGATCAGCCCATCGAACCGGCGGGCCCGTTTCCCGATGTTCCGCCTGGCAAGCCCGTGCGCGCGGCCTTCCATGCAGCCGCGGCGGCGGCATTTCGCCCGCGCGACCAGGTACCGGGCGATGGCGGCTTGGTGGATCTGCATTTGGGCCGCCCACGTGATACGCTCGTTCACATGAAACTCCTGGCAACTCTGCTTCTTTCAGCCGCGCTGAGCTTCGGCGCGGATATCTCGGGCAAGTGGACCGCCACTGTGGTTCTAGACGCGGGCAGCGGCAGCCCGACCTTCGAATTCAAACAGGCGGGCGAAACCCTAACCGGCATGTATCACGGCCAGTTCGGCGATGCCCCGCTCACTGGCACCGTGAAAGGCGACAAAGTGGAGTTCACCTTCGGCACGGACGCGGCCAAAGCGAAATACTCCGGAACCCTGGACGGCGCGGCCAAAATGAAAGGTACCGTCGATTACGGCGCCGAAGCCGGTAAAGGCACCTTCACCGCGACCAAAGACTAAGCGCCCAGTATCCTGTTTCGGCGACGTTTCCAAGCAAGGGCGCGCAAACTCTTCGTTGAGAGTAGAGACCAGGCCTTTTTTGGCGGCCCCAGCGCGGTCGAGTGCATCTTGCAGGTTCTGGCGAGCCAATTCCAGCGATGCGGCGTCTTCCCACTACGGGAATGTGAGAGGTTCACCGCCAGCAATCGCCTGGCCTGAAGGCGGTCCGTCAACGATGTCCCCGCCGCTCGAACCAATTTGGGCTGATGCTCGTGAGTTGCCCGACCGGTTAGGGGCGACTTGTACCTCGGCTTATTTCCAACCAATCTGGTCTACACTTCGCGACTTTGCGAGATTTCCCCGCCGCCGCCTTCGTGGATGGTGTTTTTAAGGATCGAGCGAAAGCGCAAACTTGCCTTCGCCGGACTCAAGAACGGCGAATCTACAGTGGCTCAGACTCTATAGACTTTCCCGTCAATTCGCACCTTGGAACACCAAAAACAGTGCTGGATCTTCTTGCCAGGAACCGGTTCTGCAAGGTTCAGCGAACGCCACCGATGGTTCAGCCAGCTTGATTCATGCTGTCTATGCGGCCACAACTTCGCTACGCGAATGGCCAAATCCGCGTCAGGACCAAAATCTGTCATGATCGAATCGCCTTCACGCTGGGCAAAAAATGCGGCATAGTAGTTTTGCTAGCGCCTCCCGATCGGCGCTTGAGCAGACCCCGAGCCGACGAACAATATCAACTTTGGCCAGAACGGTAAGTTTGTGCACTCGCACCATCGAAGGAACATTGAGACCAGCCGACCTGCCAGTCCGTGACGACCAAGTCAAACTCAGACGACCTCGGCTGGGACGTGATGGGCGCAGCCACAAAATCCTCGTCACCCGGATCCATCAGGACCAGCGCGGGCCGAATCTTCGAGCCCGGAGCCTGATGAAACTGCATGCGGATCAATACGACTTCAGCGACCCGGAGTTTCATCGATGAGTTGATCGTAGATAACGTCCTCGGCGCTGTACGCTTCTTCGAATCTCAGCCGCCCGGCTGCGCGCCACGCCGCGTCGACCGATCCGGTCTCCCACATCACTACGACCTTCAGTTGCTGCCCCGCAGGGATTTCTGCAAGAAACTCAGCCGGAAGCACGATCTCCCCGCCTTGGCTCATCGTGGCTTCGAACTCGACAGCTTTCATGGGGCAACCTCCGTTTTCATACTGGCATACGCCGATAGAACCCGCAAAACGGCGTAGTGTTGAGTTTCCCACTGAGCGGCGCTTTGTCTTGTGCTTCGGAAGTCAGGGAGCTTTGTTGAGGGACGGCTCGGTGCAGGGTAGACCGGGCGACTCCAAAGCGGCTATCTCGGCAACTGGGATGTCGAAGTTTTGAGCAGCGTCCGGATGGTCTTGATCCCTTTGGCCAAGAGTTTGGCTGGGTGGTCGCATTTTCGACCGCGAGCACGCGCTGCTTTCAGGCCAGCAACGGTGCGCTCTCCGATCAGATTAGATTACGTTCGAATTCGGCAAGCGCTACAATATCGCGCCAGTGGCCTTAACCTGGTGGTCGTCGCCATCACGCTGTGGAACACGGTCTATCTGGAACGCGCCGTCACTTTGCAATCTCAGGCAGTCGATACGCCGCTCGGCTGGAGCACGTCGGCCTGGACGGGCGACTATCTCTGGCACCCCGATAAGCGAGTGGCTAAAGGCGGCTTCCGCACTCTCCGGCCCCGGAACCAGGCTCGTCAGTCCTTAACTAACGTACGTAAATTTCCCTTTCTTGAGGTCTCCCCATTCACAGTAAATGGGATCGTGCTGCGAACGCGCGCCTTCGGGAATTTACGGACGCTGAAGTCGCCAGTCCCCACCCGGGCTGCTGTAAGCGGCCCGACCGGTTAGGCGACTTGTACCTCGGCTTATTTCCAACCAATCTGGTCTGGTCTACACGTCGCGACTTCCCGGGTTCTATCGTTGCGTACGCGGAGTTCTCTGTCAAAACGGAACTGTCTGCTAAACGCAGTCGAGCGCGGCAAGCATTGCGGAACACATAGATGAATCACGCCAGGCCCGCTGTTTGCAGGACTGCGGGCCACGTTTCAAAACATTACCTTTTATGCGACGGCTATCGGCCAGGAGCGGAAGGTCAACTTGCCTAGCCCTACCTTCGCGTTCCTGACC
>Ga0075017_100001466_pt1 | contig 14422 bp, 8 predicted proteins | sample AleBraG_ABR_2012_FD_71475 | JGI IMG/M metagenome (GOLD analysis project Ga0075017, IMG submission 71475) | Freshwater sediment microbial communities in response to fracking from Pennsylvania, USA - Alex Branch Run_MetaG_ABR_2012 | ecosystem: Environmental > Aquatic > Freshwater > Creek >... | reverse complement strand
ATGTCGGCGATCCAGTGCTGCCCGCAGCTGTTGGGGCAGCCGGTGACATGCAGCTTCAGGTGCTGCCCAAATCCCGGAAGCCTTTCGTCCAGTTCCTCAACCAGCCAGCGAGAGAAACTCTTAGTCTCAGTGATCGCGAGTTTGCAGAACTCGCTGCCACTGCACGCAACGATGCCACGGAAGAAAGGAGAGCCGCCGACACGCAGGCCGATATCGTCCAATTCCCTTGCGAGCTGCGCAGCGTTCGCTTGAGGAACATTCACGATGAGCAGGTTCTGCATGTTGGTGGTGCGAAGTTCGCCGCCCGCAAAGCGCTCTGCCAGGTTCGCGGCTGCGCACATCTGATCGCCACTGATCCGGCCGCGCAGCACGGCGGCGCCCACGTAAACCAGGCCCGACCGTTTCTGAGCATGAATTCCGATATGGTCGCGATAGACATCGTCGGGAGGATTCTCTTCGGGCGAAGGATCGAGACGGAAGGCGATGCGGCGTTCCAGCTCTTTCTGGAAGTCACTGATCGTCCATCCGTCGCGCAGGAACAGGAACTTGAGACGCGCCCGCTCGCGGTGTTCGCGCAACTGGTTGGAATCGCGAAAGAGTTCCGCGATGCCTTTGACCACCGGAAGTACTTGGTCCTGGCGCAGAAACACCGGCAGACGACTGGCCAGATAAGGCTGAGTCGAAAGGCCGCCGCCCACTCGCAGCGAGTAGCCGACCTCTTCCCTTCCCTGGAGCGTGCGAGTGATGGCGGTCAGGCCAATGTCATTGATTTCCGGGTAGGCACACCAGGCGCGGCATCCGGTGACGGAAATCTTGAACTTGCGTGGCAGGTTGTAGAACTCAGCGTTTCCCGCCAGAAAGCGGGAAATCTCGAGTGAGAGCGGCGAAGCGTCAGCGACTTCATCAGCGTCGACGCCCGCTACCGGGCAGCCGGTGACATTGCGAGTAACGTCACCACATGCTCCGAGGCTGCCGAGGCCAACGCGCTCCAGGGTCTCCAGAATTTCGGGAAGATCTTCAATCGTCACCCAGTGAAGCTGGATGTTCTGCCGCACGGTGAGGTCGGCAATATTGCGTGCGTAGCGCTGAGTAATGTTGGCAATCGTTCGCAGCTGGTGGGAGGTAAGAAGGCCGTTGGGAATACGGATGCGTAGCATGAAATACGGCAGCGCGCGCCCTTCACCATTTTTGCCGCCGACAACGCCGGCGCCGTCTCCCTGGGTGTAGACACCCCACCAGCGGAAGTAGGTGCCAAGCCATTCTGGAGGGATGGAACTGAATCCTCCGCGCGCGAAGCGGCGAATTTCGTCGAGCCCCTGCCAGGGATTCTTCTCCCGCTTCAGGCGCTCTACCCTCTGTGCTTTGGTCTCGGTTATCGGCATAAAAAGAAAAACCCACCGCCAGCTTTCTACTGGCGGTGGGCTATAAGTGCTGATACTTAGAAAACTGTTAGGTCAGCAACCTCCCGGCGCCAGAAGACACGAATGCGTAACAACAAGTACAACAGCACATGCATCCGCAATTCTTCTGGTACTGACCAAACATGATGAGTCGCATTCTAGGTTGTCCTCAAAGCCTTGTCAAAGCTGGCGTCCAACGAAGTTTTCGATGGGCCCAATTCATAAAAGCGATGCCGACAACTATTTCGTTTGCTTGGATTCGTGGTCCTCATTTCGGTTCCAAAATATTTTCGTGACGACGCCATGGTTACCGAAGTTTTGGTCAACATAACAGGTGCGTGACGCTTCTCGTGGAGCCCTTTGGGCGAGTAACGGAGAACCTATCGCCGTTTGGCGACAACGCTTTGCATGGAGATCATTGAATTCGGCGCAAGAAAAAGGGTATCCAGCTAGGCAAGGGCCTAGTCCGGTCCTCGGTAGTAGGGATGTTCACAGGAAGTTATAGTTGACACAGCGCTTGCGGGCATCCGTGCGTAACCGAAACATTGCCGGTTTATTGGGGTTTTGTAACGTTAGGTCGGTGTGATCGGACCCGTGGTGCGGAGAAAGTTAAGCCAATGAAAAACCAAAGCTTCAAGCTGTCCGCATTCTTCGCTGTCATTATTTCCGCTGTTCTCGTCAGTCTCACGTTTCCATCAAGGGGTGCAGCCCAAGAACAGGAACAGGAACAGGAGCAGGGGCAGGATCCTCCCAGCCGGGTTGCTCGTATGAACTTTGCCCAAGGCTCGGTTTCCTTTCAGCCAGGCGGGGAGGGCGATTGGGTCACGGCCGTTCCAAATCGGCCCCTCACGACCGGCGACAACCTCTGGGCTGACCGCGGATCGCGTGCTGAGCTGCACGTCGGATCCACGGCGCTGCGCATTGGCTCCGAGACCAGTCTGACGTTCCTCAATCTGGACGATCGCGTGCTGCAGCTGCGCCTCGCGCAAGGCTCTTTGATCCTGGTAGTGCGTCACATTGATGATGGCGACACCTTCGAAGTGGACACTCCCAACCTGACGTTTACACCTGAGCGCACAGGCGAATACAGGATCGATGTTGATCCGCAGGGCAACCAGACCGTGACGACTGTGTGGCGAGGTCGGGGAGAGGCCGCAGGAGGGGGTAACTCCTACACCGTTGTTGCCGGACAGCAGGCGCGTTTCAGTGGCAATGAGCAGCTCAGCTATGACATCGAACAGATTCAACGTCCCGACGACTTCTCGAACTGGGCGTTCGAGAGAGACCGCCGCGAAGAACACTCTGAATCTGCCAACTACATTTCGCCCGAGGTCACCGGCTGCGAAGACCTGGACGACTATGGACACTGGCGATACGTAGCAGGGTACGGAAATGTGTGGGCGCCGGCGGCGGTTCCCGTGGGATGGGCTCCCTACCGCTACGGCCACTGGGCATGGGTTGCGCCCTGGGGCTGGACGTGGGTGGAAGATGAACCCTGGGGTTTCGCTCCCTTTCACTACGGACGCTGGGCGTATGCTCCGGCCGGGTGGTTCTGGGTGCCGGGCCCAGTGGTTGTTCGTCCGGTCTACGCTCCGGCACTTGTAGCTTTCGTAGGCGGACCCGGGTTTGGCGTCGCCGTGGTCACCGGAGGTCCGGTCGGCTGGTTTCCGCTTGCACCGGGAGAAGTGTACGTGCCGCCTTATCGCGGGTCGCGGACCTACATAAATAATGTGAATATCACGAACACCAACGTGAACATCACGAAAGTGACGAATGTCTACAACACCACGATCATCAACAACAATACGACGGTTAACCGCGTTACCTACGTGAATCAGCGAGTGCCGAATGCTGTGACGGCTGTCTCCCGCGAAACGTTCGTAAATGCCCGTCCAGTCGCCAGAAACCTGGCGCAAGTAAACGCGAAAGAGGTTGCGGAAGCACCGGTCGTTCATCAAGCGCCGGTGCAACCGGTGAGGAACAGCGTTCTGGGCTCAGGCACACCTGCTCAATTCAAGCCGCCCGCAACAGTTGCCAATCGGCAGGTGTTGGCCAGAACCATTCCGGCACCGCCTCGGCCCGCCTTTACGCCTCCGCCGACCGTGCCTCACAACCAGAATCAGGTTTTCAAGCCTGAGGCTACCTCGGTGACGGAACCCAAAACTGTGCACACGACTGAACCGAATCTCGCGGAGAGAAATGTTCCTCGGCCGCCGACGCCGGTACAGCCAGCCGAGCACACTACGAGTTCTTATACCGGAGAGTCGGCTAAGAGTTCGCAGAATTGGTCACATCCGCTGGCGAGGCCGGCGCCCACAGTGCGGGAGAAATCGCCGCAACAGGCACAGATGGAGGAGCAGAAGTACCACAACTGGCAGCAGCAATATCACCCGCCGGCGGTGCCGCGGCCCAGCACGCCGCCACATAATACGGAGCGGCCGGCACAGCCTCACAAGTAAAAGGTGGGGAGTTCAACGATAAAGAAGCGAAGGATTTTCCGAGACCGGCAGCAAGGCATAACGATTCGGTTTAATCGTTGACCATGCCGCCGGTCTTGCTCTGTTTTTGCTCTGTTTCTCTCGCCGGACGCCCGACCATCCAACGCTCATAGCTCAAGCGTTTTCGCGGTGTTTTGTCCGTAGTACACTCGCCTCGCCCTCGGCAAACAAAAATCTGGAACGTTGTCGTAGGCGGAGGCTTCGATGGTCCGGTCGATAGCGCTATTGCTGGTGTTGTTGCAGGTTTTGGTCGCGGTGTCTCTGGCTCAAGGCACCGTGGCTCCTGACGTGCCAGAACCTGGTTCGGTTGAGGCAATCGCCGCAGCGACTGGTGACAAGCGCTTTCTCTCACCCTGGGTGTCATATCTGCCGGCATCGTCGAGCGTACCGTCTCCCGTCAAGTTTCTGGGACGAATCGCCGGGGCGCCGGGCGAATTGGTTGGAACGGAGAAGGCCTACGCTTACTGTCGCGCTTTGGCAGCCGCCTCCCCACGCGTGCGAGTTTTTACTCTGGGACGCAGCGAAGAAGATCGAGAGATTGTGATGCTGGCGATCGCAGACGAAGCCGGCATTCGCGACCTGGACCGGCTGAAGGCCGCGACCACTGCTCTTGCCGATCCCCGCAAGACCGATCCCGCTGCGGCAGAAAAGTTAGTCGCCACCGCGCGTCCTGTCTACTACTTCAATGCTGCCCTCCACTCGGACGAAACTGGCTCGACCGAGGCCATGCTGGAACTGGCCTACCGGCTGGCGGTTTCCGAGCAACCGATGATCTGGCGAATTCGCGAGCAACTCGTAGTCCTGATCAATCCCATCTCCAATCCCGATGGACGTGACAAGATGGTGGACTGGTTTTATCGCTACTTGAAAGGCAAGACGGATGGCGCCGCGCTGCCGCGGCAGTCGCCGCCGTACTGGTCGAAATACGCGTTTGTGGACATTAACCGCGACACGCATCAGCAGACCCATGAAACGACCAAAGCTGTCCACCGCATGTTCTACGAGTGGCATCCGACGGTAGTGCACGATCTTCATGAAGGCAGTCCGTTCATGATGACGTGGAATGGGACCGGGCCTTACAACCCGAATATCGATCCCATCACGTACACCGAGTTTCTAGAGTTGAGCTTCCACGAAGTCGAGACGATGACAGCGTTCGGCATGCCCGGCGTTTCGACATGGAATTTCGGCGAGGCGTTTGCGCATCTGTATCTGGATTCGGTCGCGATGAATCACAACAGCATCGGGCGTGGCTATGAGACGTGGGGGAATGGCACGGCAGAGACGTTGCGCCGCGAGGTGAATCCTGATGAGACGACGATGGAGTGGTATCGGCCGCTGCCGCCGATGCGCGAAGTCACCTGGTCCGCACGCGATAACCTGAATTATCAGGAGACGGGAGCGCTCACGGTGCTCGACTACAGCGCGCAGAATTCAAAGCAGCTGCTCCGTAACTTCTACAAGAAGGGATGGGATTCCTGGCAGAAAGGTCTGAACGAGCCTCCGTATGCGTTCTTGATTCCCGAGGATCAAGGGGACAGGACGCGCGTGGTGCAGATGGTGGGCCGCCTGATTGCACAGCACATTGAGGTGGGGCGTGCGGAGGCGCCGATCAAGCTCAAGGAAGGAAAGTTTCCAGCGGGCACGTACATAGTGAAGCTCGATCAGCCTTATCGCAACTATGCCGTCGATCTCCTGACGCCGCAGCACTATCCCAAGGATAGCAACGAACCTTACGACGATGTCTCATGGGAATTGCCCGCCCACTATCACCTGGAAGCAATCCCGACGGTCGACGTCTCAGTCCGAAGCGCGCCAGTTGCGTCTCTGACAGAGGTGCCGCGTCCCGCGGGTCGCGCGGCGGGAGATGGCCCGATCTTCGTGTTGAGAGATACCGGGCAGGAAGGTCTCCTGGCGGCACGTTATCGATTGGCGGGCTTCCGTATCGAGGTTGCCGAGCGGCCATTCAGCGTGGGCGGAACAGAATTTCCTGCGGGGTCGTGGATTCTGCCGGCACAAGATGGGTTGGCAAAGGCAGTTCATGCAGCCGCGGAAGAGTTGGGCCTCGACTTCGCAAGCGTGGCTTCCTTGCCGGATGTCCCACGTCATGCTGAGAAAGCGGCGCGCATCGGATTGTGGGTGCCCTGGGCGGATACGGACTCGATCGGCTGGATTCGCTATTCGCTCGATCAAAGAAAAGTTCCTTATACGTATCTGCGTGACGAAGATATCCGCGTGGGATCTCTGCGCGACCATGTTGACGTGATCGTCTACGGGCACGTCGACCTCGAACTCGCCGAGCAGATTCAGGGCCTGCCGAAAATCTGGGGCCCCATGCCCTTCAAGAAGACTGCGCAGACTCCGAGTTTTGGCACGCCTGCGGAGTCCGACGACATTACCGGCGGCGTTGGGTGGGAAGGCCTCGCCCAGATTCAGCATTTCATCGAGGACGGCGGGTTGCTGGTGACACTAGGAAGCGGATCGATGCTGCCGCTCGAGGCAGGAATCGTGCGAGGCGTGCGGCGGTCCTCTGGCGGCGTGCCACGGAGCACACAGGGCGGCGGCGCGGCATCAGCCGCAGCGGCGCAGAGCGCGGGCACCCGCACACCCGGAGCACATGTGCGTGTCACTTTTGACCAACCAGATTCGCCGCTGGCCTACGGCTATCCGGCGCGCACTTATGTCTTCCGCCAGAATTTTCCTCTGTACGACATCCCGCGCTACTGGTTGCGCATGGCGTATTGCACGACGTGTCTCGATGGGCCGGAAGATCGCAGCCACATTGTTCTCGAATGGGGCGATAAAGACGGTGCGCCCTTCGTAGTCAGCGGTCAGGCCTGGGGCGAGGAGCGGTTGATTGGACGCCCGGCGATTCTTGACATGCCAGTGGGAAAGGGCCATGTCGTGACCTTCAACTTCAACCCCATGCACCGCGACCTGAACCGCGGCGATCAGCGCATGCTATGGAACGCGATCATCAACTGGGAAGCGATTTTGGATGGGCAGACCGGGAGTGAGCCCGGCGACCGGACCAAGTGAGCAAACGTTTGCTAAGCAGTCGGACCCCCGGTTCCGACGCGGCGCGGGCAAGCGAACATTCGCAGCAGCTCCGGTTGACAATATGCATCTACAAGCAGGCCTGTTTTCAACATTGACAATCGGGTAAGAACTCTTTTATCGTCGCGAACGGCTCTGCGTAAACGCTTACACATGCGATCGACTCGTATGGTCAAACTTTGATCGCGAAGTGTTTGCGCTCTCTCGGGAGGGTCCGCCCATGTTCTCTGATTCCAGGCGAGAGTTCTTGCGTCAGGCTTCCACGGCGGGGGCAGCGTGGTCCGCCAGCCTCTTGTTTGGCCGCTTAGCCTCTGCACAAACGGCGCCACTTGCCGCCAGCGATCCCGTCCGCATTTACGCGGACACCCGTCGAACCATAGCTCCCATTGACTCGAATCTATTCGGCTCCTTCCTGGAACATCTGGGACGCGCCATCTATGGCGGCATCTACGATCCGGGTTCGAAACTGTCGGACGCAAGCGGATTCCGCAAAGATGTCGCCGATGAAGTGCGCAAGCTGGGAGTTCCCATCATCCGCTATCCGGGAGGAAATTTTGTCTCCGGCTACAACTGGCTGGATGGCGTCGGACCCAAGCAGGATCGTCCACGGGTGCTCGACAAGGCGTGGAATTCACTCAACACCAACCAGTTTGGAACGAATGAGTTCATGGCCTGGTGCCGCGTGGTTGGTGCGACGCCGTTGATGGGCCTGAATCTGGGGACGGGCACGGCGGAAGAAGCCGCCGCTCTCGTCGAATACTGCAACGTGGACAAGGGCACGCGGTGGAGCGACCTGCGGCGCAAGCATGGCATCGCGGAGCCTCATCGTGTCCAGAACTGGTGCCTGGGCAACGAGATGGATGGTCCTTGGCAGATCGGACACATGACCGCGGCGCAATATGGCCTGAAGGCGGCGGATGCGGCGCGACAAATGCGCTACGTCGACCCGTCCCTGAAGTTGGTGGCTTGCGGATCGAGTGGACCATTCATGCCGACGTACCTCGAGTGGGATCGGGAAGTGCTCGAGCAATGCTACGAGTATGTCGACGGACTTTCTCTGCATCGCTACTTCGGCAACAACGCTGAGCACACGGGCGGCGACAGCGCGAAATATCTTGCGATGAACCTCAGCATGGATAAGCAAATCGCCGAGACGGTAGCTGTCTGCGATATGGTGCGCGGGCGCAAGCGATCGCCAAAGAAGCTCTGGCTTTCCTTTGATGAATGGAACGTCTGGTATCGCGCCAACAGCGGCGATGCGGTGAATGGACACGAGCAGGAGGCCCCTCATTTGCTGGAAGAGATCTACAACCTGGAAGATGCCCTGCTGGTCGGCGGCCTGATCAACACTCTGCTGCGGAATGCGGATCGCGTGAAGATCGCCTGCCTGGCGCAGCTCATCAACGTGATTGCGCCGATCATGACCAACGCCACGGGCATGTTCCGGCAGACGATCTACTATCCCTACAGTTGGGCTCTGCAATATGCCCACGGATCTGTGTTGAATCTGCTGGTCGAATCGCCCACTTACGACGTGCCGGGAATGGAGCAGGTGCCTTATCTTGATGTCGCGGGAACGATGAGCGCGAATGACGGGAAGACGACGCTTTTTATTCTTAATCGCGACCTGGCGAAGGCGCATACGGTCGAGATCAACTGGGAGGACAGAGCGCCCTCGCGCGTTCTAACGTCGTTGATACTGACCGGGTCCGATCTGAAAGCCGCAAACGGCTTTGATGCCCCGGAACGCGTGGTTCCACAGGCCTTCGATAAGCCTTCGATTGCTGGCGGTCGCACGAAGTTTGAGGTCCCTGCGCGCTCGTACACAGTGATTCAGCTGCAGTGATGAGTCTTCCACTTGGGTAAGTCTGCGCGCCCTCCAGAACTCAAGCGGCTGGAGCGCCGTGCTGAGTTTTCTCAGCAGGCACTTCGTCGGTCGTAACCTGGAAGCTGGTCAGCTGTGCCTTTCCAAAAGACGTTGTAATAGCGACGTCAGTGGCGTCGCGGCCCACCGCCATCAGAACTCGGCCAATGCGGGGCCGGTTGTGCCGGGCATCGAAGGTCCACCAGCGGTCGCCAAGATAAGCTTCGAACCACGCGCTGAAGTCCATGGGACCTGGAGAGACCGGAAAGTCGATGTCGCCCAGATAACCGGTAGCGTAGCGTGCCGGGATGTTCAGAGCCCGACAGAAGGTGACGGCGAGGTGCTGAAAATCGCGGCATACGCCCACCCGCTCTGTGTAGACACCGAGCGCCGTTCGGGTTGGATTTGCGAACGGATACCCGAAAGTTACCTTGCTGTTCACCCAACCACATACTGCCTGCACGCGTCCCCATCCGTGCGGTGCGCTCCCGAAAAGTTCCACCGCCGTGTTCGAGAGTAAATCCACCTCGCAATAACGGCTGCTGAGCAGATATTTCAACGTGTCCTCGGGCAATTGCCCGACAGGATTCTCGACCGCGTGCCAGTTTTGCGGGTCCGGCTCGCCCGGATCGTCGATTAGCGTTGAATTGAACAAGCGCAGCTTGCCAGGCGGAGCGGTGAATCGCCCACAGAGATTTCCGAGACTGTCTTCGTAGTAGGTGACGGGCAGACCGGGATCGGTGTGAACTTCGTCCGCTTCGCGCAGGTCCTTCTTCCGGGAGGGATGCACATTGAGCAGAGTCACGAAAGGGACTTCGAGCGGCAGATCGAATTGAATGTCGTAACCAAGCCGAATCAGCATAGGTTCCTGTCAGCTCACCAATGGTGCCATTCCGTCACCGTGATGTGTTAGTTCTGTTGCTAACCGAAAATTCGCACAGCCCTTCTCCACAGTCACGGCGTTGCGCGTCCCCACCGGTGTATTATGCATTACATCCTAATACTTGCATCGAGGGAAGCTGTGACTTATTGTCTTGGCATCGTCACCAACGAAGGACTGGTTCTGGCGTCAGACTCCCGAACGAATGCTGGTTTCGATCAGGTGAATGTCTGCCGCAAGATGTTCCGCTTCGTTCAGCCTGGTGAGCGGGTTTTTGTCATCCTGACCAGCGGCGGCCTATCGATCAGCCAGTCCGTCATCACTCTACTGCGCCAGGAATTCGACGCCGGAGAAGGGCTCGCCAAGGCGACATCTCTCTACCAGGCGGCACGCATGGTGGGGGACTGCGTACGGCGTGTATCGGACATTGACCGCGCGTCGCTGGAGCGCGATTCCTTCAGCTTCAACGTTCATCTACTGCTTGGGGGCCAGGTGCGCGGCGAAGCGCACAGCCTTTATCTGATCTACCCGCAGGGCAACCCGTTGGCGGCCACCGATGATTCGCTTTATCTTCAACTGGGCGAATGTAAATACGGGCGACCGATTCTCGACCGCGGCATCCAAGCTTCCACCACTCTGGAGGTCGCTGCAAAGTACGCCTTGCTTTCGCTGGACGCCGCCATGCGGTCCAACGTAACCGTCGGGCCCCCGTTCGACCTGCTGCTCTATAAGAAAGATAGCCTGGAATTGACCCGCCACCGCCGGTTGCGGGCCGGGGACAAAGACCTCACCCTGATCCATTCCAGCTGGGAACAATCGTTGCGGCGCGCCGTGGAGCAACTCCCTGACATTGACTTTCAGCACTCCAACGGCGACCTGAGCTGAAGTACTTGGAAATCCGCGGGCATATAAACCTGCACATTCGACGTCTTTTCGCCGCCCGCGGTTGCCCCCGCACTGTGATCTTTTCGTCCAGAGTCTAGACGAGAATCCTCGACCCTGCGGCGCGCTTTTCAAATGCGGCTAATCGATTTTTTCGTAGAAATAGCTGCTTGACAGTGTATCGGGAGGGCGCATCCAATAGCCTTGCCTATGGCACTGCCCAGAATCACGTTTACTGACTTGGAGGCTCCCCCCCGCCATGGCCCTGCCGCGTTCAGCGGCTACGAGATCGACCGCGCCTACGACGAGATGTTCAAGTCGGCGGAGCATCCCAGAAAGCAGTACCGCGAACTCTACGCGCATTTGCTGAATCTGAGGCCGGATGAGTTGCGCCGCAGCAAGACCGAAGCCGATCAATCCTTCTTTAACCAGGGCATTACCTTCACCGTCTACGGCAACGACAAGGGCACGGAACGCATTTTTCCTCACGATCTGCTCCCGAGGATCATCACGGCGGCTGAATGGGAAGTGATTGAACGGGGACTGACTCAACGGATCACCGCCCTCAATCTGTTCCTCAAAGACGTTTATCACGACGGCAAGATCGTTGCTGACGGCGTAGTTCCCGGCAACGTCGTTTACACCTGCAAGCACTACCGCCGGGAAATGCGTGGCATACGAGTGCCACGGGACGCATACGTCACGGTGGTGGGCACCGATCTCATCCGGACGCCGGATGGGAAGTTCGTGGTCCTGGAAGACAACCTTCGCGTTCCCAGCGGCGTCTCCTACATGCTGACCAGCCGCCGTGTGATGAAGCAGATCTTCCCGGCGCTCTTCCGGAAATGCCATGTGCGGCCTATCGAGCACTACGGCCAGGCGCTGCTCTCGACCCTGCGATCACTTGCGCCTGAAGGCCGCCTCGATCCCACCATCGTTTTGCTCACGCCGGGCGCCTACAACTCCGCTTACTTCGAGCATGCGTATCTTGCGCGACAGATGGGAATTGAACTGGTAGAAGGCCGCGATCTGGTGGTTCACGACAACGTCGTGTATATGCGAACCACTTTCGGCCTGCAGCGCGTCGACGTGATCTATCGCAGGATCGATGACGACTTCCTCGACCCGCTGGTGTTCCGCGCTAATTCCGCGCTTGGAGCCGTTGGCCTTTTCAACGCGTATCGTGCCGGGAATGTGGTCTTCGCGAACGCGCTCGGGACTGGAGTGGCCGATGACAAGGCGATCTACGCCTACGTGCCCAAGATCATTCGCTACTATCTGGACCAGGACCCGATCCTCGACAATGTCGAGACTCTGTTGATGTCGCATCCCCTGCAGCGGGCACATGTCTGTGACAACCTCGACAAATACGTGGTGAAGGCAGTCGGCGAGTCGGGCGGGTACGGCATGTTAATCGGGCCGCATAGCAGCGAGCAACAGCGAGTCGAGTTCCGCGAGCGAATTCTTGCCGAGCCCCGCAATTACATCGCGCAGCCGACTATCAATCTTTCCACCGCGCCATGTTTTGTCGACGGGCGGATTGAACCCCGCCATGTGGACCTGCGCCCGTACGTGCTCTACGGCGAGAACACTACGATCGTTCCCGGAGGGCTGACACGCGTTGCCTTGCGCAAGGGGTCACTGGTGGTGAATTCTTCGCAAGGAGGCGGATCCAAAGATACCTGGGTCCTGCAGAACTAGAACAGCAATCTTATGCTTTCGCGCGTTGCAGACAGTCTTTATTGGATGAGCCGCTATTTCGAGCGGGCGGACAACGCTGCACGCGTGCTGGAGGCAAGCTACAGCCTGATTCTGAATCCCGCCAAGTTCTCGACCGACGAACGATGGTATCGCGCCGTGACTCTCCTGGCGCCCGCGGCCGCATCGGATGGAATCGATGCGCAGAGTGCACTGTTTCATCTCGCCACCCAGCCCCGGAGCGCTTCATCCATCGTCAGCTGCATCAGTGCTGCGCGCGATAATGCGCGCCAGGTGCGCGAGGAAATCAGCTCCGAAATGTGGGAGCACCTGAACCGCTTATTCCACGATGTAAGCAACTCCAACATCGAGATGAATGACGATGCCGCCGCGATGCGCCTGGTGCAAACGGTTCGCGAAGGATCGTATCGGTTTCACGGCATCACTGACACTACGATGAATCACGGAGAGGGCTGGCATTTCATCCAGCTCGGGAAGTACATCGAGAGGGCGTGCGATCTTTGTCTTCTGCTCGACGCTTATTTCTCCTGTGACAGTCCAGCCGACGATCTCGATTGGGTGGGGCTCTTGACCAGTTGCGCCGCTTTCGAAGCCTACTGCAAGGCCTTCACGGCCGACCTGAGGCCCGAGCGTATTGCGGAATTCATCCTGCTGCAGCCGGATTTTCCGTATTCGGTCCGCTACTCGCTCGATCGCATGCACCAGGCATTGACGCTGGTCACCGATCTCTCGTTCAGCCGGAAGACGGGAAAAATCGACAGACTGATCGGGCGGCTACGATCTGCCGTGGCCTACGTCCAGATCGGAGAAGTGATGCGGGGCGACCTGCACCGGTATCTCACCGACATCATGGATCAGTGCCGCGAACTGCATGCGGCAGTGCATGAGGTCTACATCGAATATCCCATTGAGGTCGCCTTCGAGGGCTAATGTTCTACGCTATCCGACACTTCACGCGCTATCGTTACAGCCGGCCGGTCTGGCAGAGCATGATGGAAGTGCGCATGCACCCTCGTAGCGAGAATAATCAGCGCTGCTTTACTTTCCAGCTGTCGGTCAACCCGCGGGCGCGTATCTTCTCTTACAGTGACCACCGCGCAAACGTGATTCACCACTTCGATCTGCCCTCTCCTCATCGGCAGCTCACGATCATTTCTGACGCCTTGGTGAATGTGGAAGCTCCGAAAGACCTGCCCGAAACGATGGAGCTTGCGGCGTGGAATGAGTTGGAGCGACTCATTGAGAAAGAAGACTACTGGGATACGCTGGCGCCGAGTCATTTTGCGCGCAGTTCCGCAGAAGTCGAAAAGCTTGCGGAAGTGATGGGTGTCTCCAAGCCGGAAGGGCGAAGTCCTCTCGCGCTGTTGCAGGACATTGCGGCCGGGATCTATCGCGGCTTCAGTTACGTGAAACAAAGCACCCACGTCAACTCTCCCATCGAGCATGCGCTTGAGGCCCGTCAGGGCGTCTGCCAGGATTTCGCCCACATCATGATCGCGCTGGTGCGGAATGTCGGGATTCCGTGCCGGTATGTCAGCGGCTATCTGTATCACGACCAGTACCATATCGACCGCTCTGCGGAAGGTGCGACGCACGCCTGGGTCGAGGCGCTGCTGCCAGGCTTGGGCTGGGTGGGATTTGATCCCACCAACAACATACTGGCCGGTGAGCGCCATATTCGGACCGCGATTGGACGAGATTACGCTGACGTTCCTCCTACGCTCGGTACGATGAAAGGCAAGGCCGACACTGAACTTCAGGTCCGGGTTCGCGTGACACCTTCCAAAGCCGTGTTGCCACCGGATGAAGAATTTGCCGCTGACGAGGAATGGTCGCAGTTCCTCGAAGAAGACCGCCAGTCGCAGTTGTTGTATGCTGAGCAACAACAGCAGCAGCAACAATAGAGTTGTTCATTCCTAGCTGCCAGCCCAGCCCGCTTGTCGTCGACGTTGCCGCAATTGAGATAAGTAGCCCACACTGAGCGGCGTTCGCGAGGACGGCTCGATCACAGCATGGGACTTTCACAACTACAATTCCGGGTCGGCCGGCATTCGCACCTATTACGAGGTTCCCAACCAGCGCATCGTCTTTCACCCGGTGCGGTCTCCCTTGCGGCAGGGCT
>Ga0075017_100001465_pt1 | contig 14424 bp, 16 predicted proteins | sample AleBraG_ABR_2012_FD_71475 | JGI IMG/M metagenome (GOLD analysis project Ga0075017, IMG submission 71475) | Freshwater sediment microbial communities in response to fracking from Pennsylvania, USA - Alex Branch Run_MetaG_ABR_2012 | ecosystem: Environmental > Aquatic > Freshwater > Creek >... | reverse complement strand
GTCGTACACCGATCCGCCCGAGAACCTGCTGATGCACCGGGTCTGGACCCTGTGCGACGCGGAAGGGCGGCGCCGGCCCTACGCAGTGGCCGACGCGGCGTTTGATGGCCGCTGGCTGCGGGCGCAGCTGGCAGGGATCGAGGATCGGGACGCCGCGGAATTACTGCGCGGCATGCAGATCGAGGTGCCGCGTTCGGCGCTGCCGCCGACCGGCGCGCGCGAGTACTACCGCGACGACCTGCTCGGCTTCCGGGTGCGCAATCGCGCCGGGGTGGAGATGGGTGTGGTGAGCCACTACGTCGAGGCGCCGGCAGCGCCGGTGATGGTGGTGCGCGGCGCGCGGGAGCACTGGGTGCCGGCGGTGCCCAGCCACCTGCTGCGCGTCGATCTGGAGCGCGGCGAGATTGAAGTGGACTGGCCTGAGGATCTGTAGGCGGACCACGAGGCGGGGACGCGCTTGCGGATAGAAGTGGTGACCTTGTTCCCGGAGATGATCCGGGAGGCTCTGCAGCACGGTATCGTGGGGCGGGCACAGCAGCGTGGGTTGCTCCACGTGGGCACCGAGTCGCCGCGGACGCATGCGGCGGATGTCCACCATACGGTGGATGACCGGCCCTATGGGGGCGGTCCGGGCATGGTGATGAAGCCTGAGCCGCTGTGCGCCGCGATCGCGGCCGCGCAGGCCCGGCTCCCCGCAGGAAGCCTGCGGGTCGCGCTGTCGGCGCAGGGCGAGCGCCTGAGGCAGCAGCGGGTGCAGTCGCTGGCCGCGGAGGCCGGGCTGCTGCTGGTGGCCGGGCGCTACGAGGGCATGGATGAGCGGGTGCTGCAGACGGCCGTCGATCTGGAGCTCTCGATCGGCGATTATGTGCTGACGGGCGGCGAGCTGCCGGCGCTGGTGCTGATCGACGCGCTGGCGCGGCTGCTGCCCGGGGCCCTGGGCGACGAGCGCTCGGCGCTGCAGGAATCGTTCAGCGACGGGCTGCTCGACTGGCCGCACTACACGCGGCCGGAGGAGTACCGGGGGCTCAGGGTTCCGGCCGTGCTGCTGTCGGGCGACCATGCGGCGATCGGGCGGTGGCGCCTCAAGCAGGCGCTCGGCCGGACCTGGCTGCGCAGGCGCGAACTGCTGGACGGGGTGGATCTGGATGCACAGCGCGCGGCGCTGCTGCGGGAATTTTTGCAAGAACAGGGAAGCGATACATGAACATCATTCAGACACTGGAAGCCGAGCGCATGACCCGCAAGGTGCCGGACTTCAAGCCCGGCGATACCGTGGTGGTGCAGGTCAAGGTCATCGAGGGGGAGCGCGAGCGCGTGCAGGCTTTCGAAGGCGTCGTGATCGGCATCTCCAACCGCGGCTTCAATTCCTCCTTCACCGTGCGCAAGGTGTCGCACGGTGAGGGCGTGGAGCGCACGTTCCAGACCCACAGCCCGTCGATCAGCGACATCAGCGTCAAGCGCCGCGGCAACGTGCGCCGCGCCAAGCTGTATTACCTGCGCGACCGCGCCGGCAAGTCCGCGCGTATCGAAGAGAAGGTCTGAGGGCGCCCGGGCGCCGGTTCCGGCCGGTGCCCGCCGCGATCCCGACGCGCTGGCCGCCCGGTCCCTTTCCTGAGCCGCCTGACATGACCCGTCTGACATGAGCCGTCTGAGATGAGCCGCCTGATCGGGGGACTGCGCAGCCTGTGGCACGGCCTCGACGTGCTGCGCCGGGTGCTGCACCTGGTGCTGCTGCTGATCCTGTTCATCGGCATCATCGTGGCGCTGCGCAGCACCATCCCGCGGCTGCCCGAGCGCGGCGCACTCGTGATCCATCCCTCCGGCGATATCGTCGAGCAGCTGGCGGGTGAACCGCTGCAGCGCGCGATCAATGAGGCGCAGGGGCAGGCAGCCCCGCAGACCCTGCTGTGGGACCTCACCCGCGCGATTCACAAGGCGGCCACGGACACGCGTATCCAGGCGCTGCTGATCGAGACCGACGATCTGGGCGGCGTCGGCCAGGCCAAGCTCGAGGAGCTGGCGCGCGTCATCCGCGAATTTCGCGGCGCCGGCAAGAAGGTCATCGCACGCGGCAGCTATTTCCTGCAGGGCCAGTATTACCTGGCCGCCCAGGCGGACGAGGTGTACCTCGATCCCTTCGGCTTCGTGCTGCTGCCTGGCTACGACCAGTACCGCATGTATTTCAAGGACGCCATCGACAAGCTGGCCGTCGATGTCCACCTGGTCCGCGCCGGCAGGTTCAAGAGCGCCGACGAGCCCTACGTGCGTCGCGACATGTCCGCCGAGGACCGCCAGGAGACCGGCGTGTACCTGCAGGCGTTGTGGCAGGGTTACCGCAACAGCGTCGCCCACGCGCGCCGCATCGATGCCGAGAGCCTCAACGCCTACACCAACGGCTACGCCGCGGCCGTGCGCCAGGCCGGCGGCGACACCGCTGCCGTGGCGCAGGCCGCCGGGCTGGTGACGGGCCTGCGTACCGGCGCCCAGGTCGAGCAGCGCATGATCGAACTGGTGGGGGCGGATCCGGACCTGCACAGTTTCCGGGCCGTGGCGCTGGACGATTACCTGCGTGTGCTGCACACCGAGCAGCGCCTGCGTCGCTCCACCGATAAGGCCGTCGGCGTCATCATGGCGACCGGCGAGATTCAGGATGGCAACCAGGCGTCGGGCACCATCGGCGGCGAGTCCACGGCGGCACTGCTGCGCCAGGCGCGTTTCGACGATGCCATCAAGGCAGTCGTGCTGCGCATCGACAGTCCGGGCGGCAGCGTATTCGCCTCCGAGCAGATCTACCGCGAAATCCAGGCCCTGCGCTCGGCGGGCAAGCCCGTGGTGGCGTCGATGAGCGACGTGGCGGCGTCCGGCGGCTATTACATCGCGGCGCCGGCCGACCAGATCTACGCCAGCCCGAACTCGATCACCGGGTCCATCGGCGTGTTCGCGACCATCCCGACATTTGAACGGACGCTGGCGAAGCTCGGCGTGGCCGTGGACGGGGTCGGTACGACCGCGCTGTCGGGCACGCTGCGCATCGATCGCTCGCTCAAGCCCGAGGCCGAGCAGATCCTGCAGGCGGGCGTCGATCACACCTATGCGCAGTTCCTGCAGCGCGTGGCCACCGGACGGCGCAAGACGACGCAGGCGGTCGATGACATCGCCCAGGGACGCGTCTGGGCGGGGAGCGATGCACTCAGGCTCGGACTCGTGGACCGGCTGGGCGGCTACGACGATGCCGTGCACGATGCCGCGCAACGTGGCCGGCTGGGCAGGGACTACGACGTGCGGGTCATCGAGCCTGTGTTGAGCGTCCCGGAGCAGCTGCTGCTCAACCTGCGGACCTCGTTCGTGCGCGTGCTGCGGGCGGCCGGGACGGGTCAGCCGACCGGCATCGGCACAGCCGGCCCGGGCGGCGCGGTCCTGGGCGCCGCCGGGATGGGCGCCGCCGCCCTGGGAGCGGCGCTGCCGCCGCTCGCCGGCCCGCTGGCCCGCGAGCTTGCGCGCTGGCAGCGCCTGGCGGCCGTGCGTAACCGCACGCTCGCCTACTGTTTCTGTACCGTCGAGTAGTACGCCGGCCCGGCTCAGAGTGCCCGCCAGCCGGTGGCATCCATCGGCAAGCGCCACACCCCCGCGGTCGCCAGGTGACGGTCGGCGTAACGCTCGCCCAGTTCACCGCCCAGCTCGCTGAGACCCGGATTGTGGCCGATGATCAGCACGTGTGAGGCCGCGCCGCGGTGCGCGCGCACGGCGGCGCGGATCGCGGCGGGCGTGGCCAGATACAGCTCGGGCACGGCCTGCAGGAGCGCGGCGTCCAGCTGCAGCTGCGCGGCCACGATGGCGGCGGTCTCCTGGGTGCGGCGCGCGGGGCTGTAGAGCAGCCGCGCGATGCGCACCCCGGCGAGCTGCCGCGCCGCCTGCGCCGCGGCCGTGCGGCCCGCGGCGGTGAGCGGCCGCTCGAAATCGTTGCCGTCGATGCTGGCCGGGGCCGCCTTGGCATGGCGCATCAGGATCAGTTCATGAACGGCGTGCGTCACGGCCGCGGGTCACCACATCATCCCGGTCTGGAGCCGCGCAGCCTCCGACATCATCGACTGGCTCCAGGGCGGATCGAATACCAGCTGCACATCCGCCTGGCTGACGGTCGGAATGACCTCGAGCTTCTCGCGCACGTCCTGGACCAGCACTTCGCCCATGCCGCAGCCCGGCGCCGTGAGTGTCATGACGACGCCGACCTTGCGCGTGCCATCATCGCGTGGCGTCACCGAGCAGCCGTACACCAGGCCCAGATCGACGATATTGATCGGGATCTCCGGATCAAAGCACTGGCGCATCTGGTTCCACGCCAGCTCGCGCACGTCCTCCTCGGTCGCCCCGGGCGGGAGCTCGGGCACCTTGACGGGTTCCTTGCCGATCGCGTCCGCCTGCTCGCCGGCGATGCGGTACAGATTGCCTTCGATGTAGACCGTGAAGCTGCCGCCGAGCGCCTGCGTGATGTAACCGGCCAGTCCGGCCTTGAGCGTGATGGGCGTCCCGGCCGGCACGATCACGGCCGGCACGTCGCGGCTGATGATCACGGGCTCGTTTTCGTATCCGGCCATCCGTTCAGGTCCTCATTCCGTCGTGACCGTGGGCGTCTGGCCCGCGGCGTGGCGTTCCAGGGCCGCGTGCAGCGTATGCCAGCACAGGCTGGCGCATTTGACGCGTGCCGGGAACTCGCGCACGCCCCCGAGCGCCATGAGCTTGCCCAGCGGCATCGCCGGCACGTGCGCCGGCTCGGTCAGCAGTGCGTGCACTTCCCGGTACAGCGTCTCGACATCCGCCAGCGACTTGCCGCTGACCGCTTCGCTCATCAGCGAGGCCGAGGCGACCGAGATCGCACAGCCCTGGCCGTTGAAGCGGATATCCTTGAGCCGGTCGCCCTCGAGCCGCAGCGTCAGGCTCAGCGAGTCGCCGCACAGCGGGTTGTGGCCGACCGCGGCCGCATCGGCGGGCTCGAGCCGGCCGAAATTGCGCGGGCTCTTGTTGTGATCGAGGATCACGTCGCGGTACAGATCGCGGATTTCCATCAGGCGAAGACCTCGCGCACCTGCTCGATTCCGGCGACCAGCCGGTCGATGTCCGCGCTCGTGTTGTAGCAGCCGAAGGAGGCGCGCGCCGTCGCCGCGAGGCCGTAATAGGTCATCACGGGCATGGCGCAATGGTGCCCGGTGCGGATGGCGATGCCTTCGCGATCCAGGATCGTACCGATGTCGTGCGGGTGTATGCCCTGGAGCGTAAAGGAGATCACCGCGGCCCTGTCGCGCGCCGTGCCGACCAGCCGCAGCCCCGGCACCGCGCCCAGGCGCGCCGTGGCCTCGGCCAGCAGCCGCTGTTCGTGCGCGGCGACGCGCTCGCGGCCCAGCCCGGTGACGTAGTCGAGCGCGGCGCCCAGGCCGATGGCGCCGCTGATGTTGGGCGTGCCCGCCTCGAATTTCCATGGCAGCTCGTTATAGGTGCTGCGCTCGATCGCGACGCTGAGGATCATGTCGCCGCCGCCCATCCACGGCGGCATCGCGCTCAGCAGGCGCTCGCGCCCGTAGAGCACGCCGATGCCGGTGGGGGCGTAGATCTTGTGGCCCGAAAAGGCATAGAAATCGCAGTCGAGCTGCTGCACGTCGACCGGGGCGTGCGCGATCGCCTGCGCGCCGTCGAGCAGCACCGGTACGCCGCGCTCGTGCGCCAGCGCGATCAGCCGCGCGACCGGCAGCACCGTGCCGAGCGCGTTCGAGACGTGGGCGATCGCCACCATGCGCGTGCGCGGACCGAGCAGGGCGGCGAAGGCGGCCTCGTCGATCTCGCCCTCGGGCGTGAGCGGCGCGGCCACCAGCCGCGCGCCGCTGGCGGCGCAGGCCATCTGCCACGGCACGATGTTGGCGTGGTGCTCGAGGTAGCTGATCAGGACTTCGTCGCCGCTGCGCAGCTGCTCGCCGCCCCAGGAGCGTGCCACCAGGTTGATCGACTCGGTGGTGCCGCGCGTAAAGATGATCTCGCGCTGCGAACGCGCGTTGATGAACGCGCGCACCGTCTCGCGCGCCGCCTCGAAGGCCGCGGTCGCCTCCTGGCTCAACGCATGCACGCCGCGATGCACGTTGGCGTGCAGGGTCGTACCGTAATGCTCGACGGCATCGAGGACCGCGCGCGGCTGCTGCGAGGAGGCCCCGCTGTCCAGGTAGGTCAGCGTCCGGCCGTGCACCTCGCGGCCGAGGATCGGGAAGTCGGCGCGAACGCGCAGCGCATCCAGGCGGCCCTGCCCGTCCACGTAGCCACGACCTGCGTGCGGTCCACGGCCGTCCCGGGGTCCGTGACCGTCGCGGGGGCCGTGGCCGTCCAGGGGCAGCGCCGTGCTCATGGCGTCGTCCCCGCGGCCAGCAGTTCCGCGGCCGGCGCGTCCATCAGCCGCCCGGCGGTGGCCCGTTCCGCAGCGTTGCGCAGCGCCGGCAGCTCGATGGCGCTCAGGGCCTCGCCCAGGAAGGCCCACTTGAGGAGTGAGCGGGCCTCGACCGGGTCCAGGCCGCGCGCGAGCAGGTAGAACAGCAGATCGTCATTCAAGCGCCCGGTGGTGGCGCCGTGCGCGGCCTGGATATCGTCGGTATTGATCGTGAGCCGCGGCCGCAGGTCGATCTCCGCGGTGCCGCCGTCGATCAGCCCGCGCAGCGACTGCAGCACGCGGGCGCCGCGTGCGCTGGCGTCGACCTCGACATTGGCGCTGCAGGCGATGCGGGCGCGCTCGCCGGCAATGCCGCGGAACAGCTGGTCGCTGTGCGTGTCCGGGGCCTGGTGCAGGACGCTCACATAGGCGTCGCTGACCTGGGCGGCGTGCGCCGTGGCCAGCGCGCGCAGCCGCAGCTGCGCCCCGCGGCCCAGCAGGCGGATCTCGGCGCTGCTGCGCGCCTGGGCGCCCCCCGCGGCGACCTGCACGATGCTGTAGCGGGCCTGCGCGGCGAGCGTCACCGACAGCGTGTCGTAGTACAGGGCGGTGGGCGCGGTCTGCTGCAGGCGCGTGTGATCGAGCGCCGCGCCCTCCTCGAGCGAGACCTTGAGCCTGGCGCAGCACAGTGCGCCGGGCGCGCCCGCGGGCCCGGCGGTGCCCGCAGCCCCGGCGGTGCCCACGGCGCCCAGCTGGCGTTCGACGAGCCGGACGCGCGCCTGGGGCGCCAGCTGCAGCTCGATATCCGTATAGGCCGCGGTCGCACCGGCGGTGGTGATCGCGATGAATTCCAGGTCGTGCGCACCGCTCAGGCGCAGCCGCAGCGGATCGCCCGCAAACAGGCTTGCCACCAGTCCGAAGCGGCCATCTCCCGCAAGCTCGAAGGCGTCGGGTGCTCCCGCCGCGGGAAGGGTCCCCAGCCGTTCGGCCAGGCCCGGATCCGGCAGCGAGAGTTCCGGACGCGCTCGGCCATCGATCCACACCAGCCGCCCGTAACCCGCGAGCGGGGCGGGCAGCAGGCCTGCGGGCAGCGGCGCGGCGGCAGCGCGCGGCCGGAAGCCGGGCAGGGCGTCGAGCGCCGCCAGGTTGGTGTAGCGCCAGTTCTCGTCGCGGCGCGTCGGCAGGGCGTGCCGCCGCAGGGCCTCGGCCGCGGCGCGCCGCACGGCCGCGCGTTCGCCCGGCTCGGGCTGGAGCGCCTGCGCCGTGTAGTCCTCGAGCATGCGCTGCAGCGCATTCATGCGACCGCCGCGGGCGCCTCGAGCAGCCAGTCGTAGCCGCGGCGCTCGAGTTCCAGGGCCAGGTTCCGGTCGCCGCTGCGCACGATGCGCCCGCGCGCCAGCACGTGGACGTGATCGGGGACCACATGATCGAGCAGCCGCTGGTAATGCGTTACCAGCACCACGGCACGATCGGGCGAACGCAGCGTGTTGATGCCGCGCCCGACCACCTTGAGCGCATCGATGTCCAGGCCGGAGTCGGTTTCATCGAGCAGCGCGAGGCGCGGCTCCATCACCAGCATCTGCAGGATCTCGTTGCGCTTCTTCTCGCCGCCCGAGAATCCCTCGTTGACCCCGCGCGACAGCAGCGCGTCGTCCATCTGCATGGTGCGCATCTTCTCGCGCACCAGGTTGAGGAAATCGAAGGCATCGATCTCCGGTTCGCCGCGATGGCGGCGGCAGGCGTTCAGCGCCGCCTTGAGCAGGTAGGCATTGTTGACGCCGGGAATCTCCACCGGGTACTGGAAGCCCAGGAACAGGCCGGCACGGGCCCGCTCCTCGGGCGCCATCGCGAACAGGTCCGCGCCCTCGAAGCGGGCGCTGCCGCCGGTCACTTCGTAGCCCGGCCGCCCGGCCAGCACGTGCGCCAGCGTGCTCTTGCCCGAGCCATTCGGTCCCATGATGGCGTGCACCTCGCCGGCGCGCACGGTCAGCGACAGGCCCTGCAGCACCGGCGTGCCCGCCACGCTGACCTTCAGCCCCTCGATCTGCAGCAGCGGTGCGCTCATCCGACGGCTCCTTCCAGGGTCACGGCGAGCAGGTTCTGCGCCTCGACGGCAAACTCCATGGGTAATTCCTTGAACACTTCGCGGCAGAAGCCGCTGACGATCATGTTGACCGCATCCTCCGTGCCGAGGCCGCGCTGCTGGCAGTAGAACAGCTGGTCCTCGCTGATGCGCGAGGTGCTGGCCTCGTGCTCGACCGTGGCATCCGGGTTGCGCGTCTCGATGTAGGGAAACGTGTGGGCGCCGCAGTGCGGCCCGAGCAGCAGCGAGTCGCACTGCGTGAAGTTGCGGGCACCGCGCGCCGAGGGCAGGATCTTGACCAGGCCGCGGTAGGCATTCTGGCCATGGCCGGCGGAAATGCCCTTGGAGACGATGGTGCTGCGCGTGTTGGCGCCAATGTGGATCATCTTGGTGCCGGTGTCGGCCTGCTGGTAATTGTTGGCGGTCGCGACCGAGTAGAACTCGCCGACCGAGTTCTCGCCGCGCAGCACGCAGCCGGGGTATTTCCAGGTGATGGCCGACCCGGTCTCCACCTGGGTCCAGGAGATGCGCGAGTTGCGGCCGCGGCATTCGCCGCGCTTGGTCACGAAATTGTAGATGCCGCCGCGGCCCTGGGCGTCGCCGGGGTACCAGTTCTGCACGGTCGAATACTTGATCTGCGCGTCATCGAGGGCGATGAGCTCGACCACGGCCGCGTGCAGCTGGTTCTCGTCGCGCATCGGCGCGGTGCAGCCCTCGAGGTAGCTGACGTGGCTGCCGGCCGCCGCGATGATCAGCGTGCGTTCGAACTGGCCGGTGTTGGCGGCATTGATGCGGAAGTAGGTCGACAGCTCCATGGGGCAGCGCACGCCGGGCGGCACGTAGACGAAGGAGCCGTCGGAGAACACCGCGGAATTGAGCGTGGCGTAGAAGTTGTCGGTGTACGGCACCACGCTGCCCAGGTACTGCTCCAGCAGCTCCGGATGCGTCTGCACGGCCTCCGAGAACGGGCAGAAGACGACGCCGGCCTCGGCCAGCCGGCTCTTGAAGGTGGTGGCGACCGAGACGCTGTCGAACACGGCATCGACCGCCACGCCGGCCAGGCGCGCCCGCTCGTGCAGCGGCACGCCGAGCTTGGCGTAGGTCTCGAGCAGCTTCGGGTCGACCTCGGCCAGGCTCTTCGGTCCGTCGCCCTTGGGTTTCGGCGCCGAGTAATAGGAAATCGACTGGTAGTCGATGGGCGGATGCTGCACGTGCGCCCAGTGCGGCTCGGGCATGCTCAGCCAGTGCTGGTAGGCCCGCAGGCGCCAGTTCAGCAGGAACTGCGGTTCGCGTTTCTTGGCGGAGATCAGCCGCACCACCGACTCGTCCAGACCCGGCGCGACGGTGTCGGATTCGATGTCGGTCACGAAGCCATGCTGGTAGCTGCGGCTGAACAGCGCGTCGAGTTCGGGGTTCGTGCTCATGCAGGCTCCGCGCGGCCGCCGCGCAGCTGGCGTTCGAGGGCGGCGAAGCGCACCGCCTCGCCGCCGAGCCCGGCCAGTTCGAGCAGGGTGATTTCCTGCAGGGAGCGGCGGATCGCGATGTTGACGCGCTGCCAGGCACGGCCCACCCCGCAGGTGCTCTCGATCGTGCACTGGTGGGTCTGCTGCGCGCACTCGATCAGCGCCATCGGGCCCTCGAGCGCATCGAGGATCTGGGCGGCGGTGATCTGGGCGGCCGGGCGGGCCAGACGGTACCCGCCATGCAGGCCCCGGGTCGAGCTGACCAGGTTGCAGCGGTGCAGCTGCTTGAGGACCTTGCTGACCGTGGTGGGGGCCAGGCGTGTCTGGGCGGCCAGCTGGGCGGCGGTGAACTGGGCCCCCGGCGCCACCGCCAGGCGGGCCAGCAGCACCGTCGCGTAATCCGTCATTTTGCTGATGCGCAGCATAGGGCCTCCGTATGTAGGACTAGTTTAGTCCTACTTTGGCTGGACGGAAAGGGCCGGAGCCCTAAGTCCCGGTCCAGCTTTGGTATGCTTGCTGCCCCATTCTGGAGGCAGGCGCATGGCTTTAGCAGATCTCGAAGGCGTGGCGGCGGCGATGGTGGCCCCGGACAAGGGTATTCTCGCGGCAGACGAGAGTTCAGGAACGATCAAGAAGCGCTTTGACAAGATCGCCCTGGAATCGACCGAGGAGGCGCGGCGCGCCTACCGGGAGCTGCTGTTCACGACGCCGGACATGGCGAAATCGATCAGCGGCGTGATCTTCTACGACGAGACGCTGCGGCAGAAGACCGCGGGCGGCGTGCCGTTCCCGCAGTACCTGGCCAAGCTGGGCGTGGTGCCGGGGATCAAGGTGGACGCCGGGGCCAAGGCGCTGGCTGGATTCCCGCATGAGACGATCACCGAGGGCCTCGACGGACTGCGCGAACGCCTGGCCGAGTACTACACCCTGGGCGCCCGCTTCGCCAAGTGGCGCGCGGTCATCGACATCGGCGCCGGCTTTCCCACCCCCTACGCCATTCATGCCAATGCCCACGCCCTGGCCCGCTATGCGGCGCTCTGCCAGGAACAGAACATCGTGCCGATCGTCGAGCCGGAGGTGCTGATGGATGGCGCCCACACGCTCGAGCGTTGCGAGGAAGTGACGGATGCGGTCCTGGCCGAGGTCTTCCGGCAGCTGTACGGCCATCGCATTCACCTGGAGGGCATGGTCCTCAAGCCCAACATGGTCATATCGGGCAAGAAATGCCCGCAACGCGCCGGCCCCGAGCAGGTGGCCGCGGCCACGGTCCGCTGCCTCAAGCGGCACGTGCCCGGCGCGGTCCCCGGCATCGCCTTCCTCTCGGGCGGCCAGTCGCCCGCCGAGGCGACCCTGCACCTGTCGCTGATGAACTCGATGGGCACGCTGCCCTGGCAACTGACCTTCAGCTACGGGCGCGCACTGCAGGATGCGGCACTGTCGGCCTGGGCGGGCAAGAGCGCCAACCTCGCCGCGGGGCAGCGGGAGTTCGGGCGCTGGGCGCGGCTCAACGGCCTGGCCCGCAGCGGCCGCTTCAAGGCCGGCATGGAGAGCCAGGCCGCCTGATGAGCCTGGCTCCTGCCTGATGAATGTTGCTGCGCCGGACCAGCCGGTCGTCGAGGTGCGTGAGGTCAGTTACCGCATCGGCGGCCGGGCCATCTTCGACGGCCTGTCCCTGCAGGCCCGGCGCGGTGAAATCACGGCCGTGCTGGGGCCGAGCGGCACCGGCAAGACCACGCTCCTGAGGCTGATCATGGGCGCCATCCGCCCCACCAGCGGGCAGGTGCAGGTGTTCGGCCAGGATGTGGCGCGGCTGGACCGGAGCGGGCTGTTCGCGTTGCGCCGCCGCGTCGGCATGCTGTTCCAGAACGGGGCGCTGATGAGCGACCTCGACGTGTTCGAGAACGTGGCCTTCCCGCTGCGTGCGCACACGCGCCTGCCTGAGCCGCTGCTGCGCCGCCTGGTACTCATGAAACTGCAGGCGGTCGGCCTGCGCGGCGCGGCCGAGCGCATGCCCGCGGAGCTGTCGGGCGGCATGGCGCGGCGCGTGGCCCTGGCGCGTGCCATCGTCATGGATCCGGAGCTGCTGATCTACGATGAACCCTTCGTCGGCCTCGACCCGATTTCCCTCGGCGTGATCCTGCGGTTGATCCAGTCGCTGAATGCGACGCTCGGGATCACGAGCATCGTCGTGACGCACGATGTGCACGAGATCAGCCGCATCGCCCACGAGAGCTACCTGCTGTCCGGCGGCAAGGTGGCGGCCGCCGGGCGGCCCGCCGAGCTCACGGCGGCCGACTCGCCGGTGGTCAACCAGTTCATGAACGGACTTCCGGACGGTCCGGTGCCGTTTCACGTGCCGGCGCCCGATTACCGTGAACAGCTGCTGGGGCGGTACTGATGGGCGGCGGCCTGGACGCACTGAGCGGGGCGCTGCTCAAGGCGGGCCGCGTCGCGCTGTTCCTGATGCGCATTCTCGGGCAGTGCCTCCCCTCGCTCGCGACTCCGCGTTTCCTGGTCATGCAGGTCTACAATGCCGGGGCGCGCTCGCTGATCATCGTCATGCTGTGCGGTCTGTTCGTGGGCATGGTGCTCGGTCTGCAGGGTTACGACCTGCTGCAGCGCTTCGGATCGGAGTCGGCGCTGGGCGTGGCCGCGGCGCTGGGGCTGGTCAAGGAACTGGGGCCGGTGATCACGGCGCTGCTGTTCGCCGGCCGCGCCGGCACCTCGCTCGCCTCGGAAATCGGGCTGATGCGCGCCACCGACCAGCTCACGGCCATGGAGATGATGGCCGTCGATCCGGTGCGGCGCGTGGTGGCCCCGCGTTTTCTGGGCGGAGTGATCGCGATGCCGCTGCTGACCGCGATCTTCGATGCGGTCGGGATCTTCGGCGCGCAGCTCATCGGCGTCGGCCTGCTTGGGGTCGAATCCGGTTCCTTCTGGTCGCAGATGCAGAGCGCGGTGGAACGCAGGGATATCAACGAGGGTCTGATCAAGAGCTTGTGCTTTGGCCTGGCCTGCAGTCTGATGGCCGTCTACGAGGGGTACCACTCGGAGCCGACGGCGGAAGGGGTCGGCCTGGCCACGACGCGCACCGTCGTCACTTCGGCCGTGCTGACGCTGGTGCTGGATTACATACTGACGGCCGCATTCCTGAGTTAGCGTAGGAGCAGAGGACCCATGAGCACCACCAGCCGCAGTCTGGAAATCGGCACGGGATTATTCGTACTGCTGGGCTTTGCCGCGCTGGCTTTCCTGACCACGCAGCTGCCGGGCAGCGGGCTGCAGCTGCAGCGCAGCCGTGACAGCTTCCAGGTCACGGCGCGGTTCGATAACGTCGGTGACCTCAAGGTCGGTGCTCCGGTCACCATGGCCGGCGTGCGCATCGGGCGCGTCACGGGCGTCGCCTTCGACCCCAAGGATTTCAAGGCCATCGTGACCATGGCGATCGAGCGCCGCTACAACCAGATTCCGGATGACAGCGATGCGGCCATCCAGACCTCCGGTCTGCTGGGGGCGAAATACGTGGGGCTCGGGCCGGGCGGGTCGACGACCTACCTCGCCAACGGCACCCAGCTCCAGTTCACCCAGTCGGCGCTGGTGCTGGAGAACCTGGTCAACAAGCTGTTTGCCGGCATTGCCGGCAAGAAGGACAGCGATGCGAAGCAGTAGACGATGGCCGCGCGGCGCCGCTGCGGCCGTGGGTGCGGCCGTGACGCTCCTGGCCAGCGGGGCGGCGCTGTGGGGTGCGGCGGCGCAGGCCACGGCGGCCCAGGCCGCTGCGGCCGAGGCGTCCACGCCGGTGGCCGTCGTGGACAGCGATCCGGGCAAACTCATCGATACCGCCGCGCAGGCGATGCTGCAGGAGCTGGATGCGCACCGCGCCGACTACCGCCACGACCCGGCGCGGCTGAACGGGCTCGTCGACCGGATCCTGCTGCCGCATTTCGACACCGAGTATTCGGCCCGGCTGGTGCTGGGCCGCCACTGGGCCGCGGCGAGCGATGAGCAGCGGCGCCGCTTCGTGGACACGTTCTACCATTCGCTGCTGGCGAACTACGGCACGGCGCTGCTCGACTACACCGGCGATCGCCTCAAGGTGCTGCCGTACACGGGCGATGCCGCGGCGAGCTCGGCCACGGTGCGCACCGAAGTGCGCAAGAATGACGGCAGCACGGTGGCGGTGAATTACAGCCTGCATCGCACCGCCAAGGGATGGATGGCCTGGGACGTGGTCATCGAGGGCATCAGCTACGTCAAGAGTTTCCGCGACGACTTCGGGCCCGAGATCGACCAGAACGGCCTCGACTCGCTGATCGCGCGCCTCGAGAAGCAGGCCGAGGGCGGCAAGCCGCCGGCCTCCGGCAGGCCCGAGGGCAGCGCCCGGTCCGCGGCGAAGGCGGACGGCAAGTCGGACGGCAGGGGCCTCAGCCGGTGAATGCCGCCCAGCCGGTGAATGCCGCCCAGCCGGTGAATGC
>Ga0075017_100001464_pt1 | contig 14430 bp, 10 predicted proteins | sample AleBraG_ABR_2012_FD_71475 | JGI IMG/M metagenome (GOLD analysis project Ga0075017, IMG submission 71475) | Freshwater sediment microbial communities in response to fracking from Pennsylvania, USA - Alex Branch Run_MetaG_ABR_2012 | ecosystem: Environmental > Aquatic > Freshwater > Creek >... | reverse complement strand
CCTTTGGCCTGCCAGGGATTGTTACCGACTTTGGGTCCGAAGAACCAAGCATAGGTGAGGTAAATCATGGGGATGAAAAAGGCGATTCCCAAGATAGATGCGCCGGCTGTAGAGAGGACGTTGAGCACCTGAAATTCAGGAGGGTAGGCAGCGTAGCGGCGGGGCATACCCAAATAGCCGAGTACGAACTGCGGCAGGAACGTGAGGTTGAAGCCCGCGAAAATGAGCAGCGCGGCAAATTTAGCCCAGGGTTCGGAATACATGCGGCCGCTAATTTTGGGCCACCAGAAGTGGATGCCGGCCAGGAAGGCGACGACCATGCCTCCGACCATGACGAAGTGGAAGTGCGCAACAACAAAATAAGTTCCGTGGAGCGCAACGTCTGTCGCCATCGTGGAAAGGAACAAACCGGTCAAGCCGCCAATTGTGAAGAGACCGATGAAGGCGAAAGCGTAGAGCATCGGACTATCGAAGGTGACCGAACCTTTGTACATGGTGGCGGTCCAATTGAAGACTTTCACGGCCGAGGGAACGGCGACGAAGAAGGTCAGGAAGGAGAAGACGATGCCTGTGTAAACGCTTTGGCCCGTGACGAACATGTGATGTCCCCAGACGAGGAAGCCGAGAATGGCGATGCCCATGCTGGAGGCGGCGATGAATTCGTAACCGAAGGGGCGTTTGCGAGAGAAGCAGGCGATCACTTCGCTAATAACGCCCATGCCGGGGAGAATCATAATGTAGACGGCTGGGTGCGAATAAAACCAGAAGATGTGTTGGAAGAGAATAGGATCTCCACCGATGTTCGGGTCGAAGATGCCAACATGCATGACACGTTCCACGCCGACGAGAACCAAGGCGATAGCGACGACGGGAGTTCCCAGGATTTGGATGAGCCCGGTGGCATAGTGGGCCCAGATGAAGAGAGGCATGCGCATCCAACTCATACCCGGGGCGCGCATCTTGTGAACGGTGACGATAAAGTTCAAGCCAGTCGTAATGGAGGAGAAGCCGGCAATGAAGGCGCCGACAGCGGCCGACAGAACATACGAGTTCGAATAGGTTGTGCTGTAGGGGGCGTAGAAGGTCCAACCGGTGTCGACGCCGCCCCGCGCAACGGCGTAGATGGCGAAAGCGGCGCCGACGATGTAAAGATACCAGCTGAGAAGATTGACTCGCGGAAAGGCCAGATCTTTGGCGCCAATTTGTATAGGCAGGAGGAAATTGCCAAGGGTAGCCGGTATAGACGGCACAAGGAAAAAGAAGATCATCACCACGCCGTGCATGGTGAAGAGGCGGTTATAGGTTTCGGGCGCGAACAAGCCATTGGGCTGAGTGAGGTGAATGCGGACGAGTATGGCGAAAGCGCCACCGACGATAAACATGAGGGTGATCGACCAGAGATACAGCATGGCGATGCGCTTGTGGTCGGTCGTAAACAGCCAGCTTTTCCAACCGTGCTGAACGTTTAGGTAATTGACCGGCTCTTCGGCCGCGGTTTCTGGAGTACTTGGGTGGTATGTAGTTGCCATATGTACGTCTCCTACTGCTGCGGCGCGGGTGCAACCGCAGCCGCCTCCTTGATCACTGCTTTGGGCCTCTTGGGTGCCACGCCAGGAGCCGCTGCGGGTGGGCTGCCGACGGTGGGCGCCGGAGTCGCGGCGGGCGACAACGACTTGATGTATGCGATTAACTGAATGACGTTTTCTTCGCTGAGTTGCCCTTGGAAGTTAGGCATGACGTTGGCATCGAAGCCATTCACGATTTTCGCGTTTGGCTGCAAAATGGATTCGCGAAGATAAGCGTCGTCGGCAATGACCGTGCGACCGTCGCTTAACTGAACGGGCTTGTTGTAGATGTTCTTGAGAATGGGGCAGCGGCCTTGTTCGTTGAGCAAGTGGCACGTGGAGCAGCCGTTTTGGGTGAAAAGCGTCTGGCCTTGTTCGGCAAGGGTACCGCCGGAAGCGCCACCGCTGGCCCAAGTGTTGTAGTCGGCCGGCTCGAGAACGTCGACCCAGCCAACCATTTGGGAGTGCCGGTCGCCGCAATATTCAGTACAGTAGATGCGGTAGTGGCCGGGCTTGGTGGCGCGGAACCAGAGGGCGTCGTAATGACCGGGTACGACATCATGACGTACACGGAAAGCTGGCATGGAGAAACTGTGGATGACATCTTCCGATGCCATGGTCAGTTTAACCGCTTTTCCAACGGGTACGTGCAGCGCGTTGATGTCGCGGTTGCCATCCGGGTATTGCACTTTCCACATCCACTGTTTGCCAACGACAAAGATCTCTTCGGCATCTTTAGGTGGATTTTGCGAGGCGTAGAAGAGGTCTGTGCCCCACCAAAACATGATGAGCATGACGAGGAAGGGAATGATAGACCAAGTAATTTCGAGTACGTTGGAGCCGTGAACGGGGACAGGGTCGACGCCTGGCTTTTTGCGATATTTGACGGCAAAGGCGACCACGCCCACAAAGATCAGCACCGTCATTACGAGCGAGACCGCGCACAGGAACCACCACAGCAAATCAATATCGCCGGCTTCTTTTGAGGCGATGGGCGCTACGAAGGGGATTTCGGCAAGAAAACGGTAGCTAGCCCACATGAGGCACCCTCTTCCAATTCATCTTTGATTGCTCTTTCTTCTCGTTTCTCATGAAATAAAAAATGAAGCCGGCCAGGAGCACAACCGTAAGTCCGGCTGCCAGCTTCATTATGTTGGTGATGGCCAGCGTGTACTTACCCTGGGTTTCGTCGTAGTGAAAGCAGAACAGCAGAATGTAGTCGGCAGGTCCGGCAATTTTACGTTGCGAGGCTTCTACCAAGCCCATGCGGATATCCGGCGAAGCATAGGCGATGCCATAGAAGTAACGTGAGAGTTTGCCGTCCGGAGTGGCGATCATGATGCCGGCGGCGTGTGCGAATTGCTTGGTCTTTTGGTCCCAGGCGTATCTCCAACCAACGGCCTCTGTGAGTTTTGAGATCGAATCCTGCGAACCGGTCAGGAAATGGAAGCCGTCACCGAAGCCGGCTTTGCTGAATTCGTCCGAATACTTACGTTTTTGTTCGGCGGCCACGGCGGGAGTATCTTGTGGGTCGAAGCTCACGACAAGAACGTTGTAATCAACGCCCGGCTTGAGCGGCAGGCGGCTTAAGGCGCGAGTGGTTTCGCGCATACTCATAGGGCAAACGCTGGCGCACTTGAAATAAACCAGCGACAAAAGCACCGGCTTATCGCCGAAGTAGGTGCGCAAGGGCTGGGCCTCGCCGGTCTCATCCTTAAACACGAGATCTAAAGGGATTTGACCGTTGAGTTTCTGTTGCAGATCTACACCCTTCGCGATGGCAGGGCGAGCGTATTGCGCGGAGGCGGAAGCGCTCGACAGCAAGCTGAGGATAAAGCCGCCCAACATCAACACGGGTGCGTTCGACCTACTGCGCATTCTTACGAATTTCTCCTTCGATCTGGGGGCGTTCGTTGCCGCGGGCTTCCGAAAGGGGATGCGAATACTCCCGTCCCTGGCCGCCGGGGGTCGTCAGACCTTTGGGCGCGTTGGGATCTACTTTCAGGTGTGTAAGGGTCGCGGCCATGGCCTGTTCGATCGGAATTTGCATGCGGCCCGCAGGATCCTTTCCGGTCGACTCAAGGGCCTTATCTTCCTGGGCGTGCATTTCGGGAAGATCTTCCCACGGGTGTACTTGGAGTTGAGGGGCCAGCGGGACGATACGGTCTGGCGCAAGGGCGCTCGGCGATTCTCCGACCGGATGATTTGCCTCAAGGTATTTTTGAACGCCCAGCATAAGGACGAACCCGGCGACGGCGAGACCAGCCACGATTAAGAGTGACCAGATGACAACCGGAGCCTTTACATCGTGGCCTTCGTAGGCAGTGCCGCCGTGACCAACGATCGGATCGGAGGCGTGAGGCGTTGAATTATGATTGTCGCTCATGCGATCACCTCTTGCGGTAACGATGGACTCACGCGTGGATCTTTCAATGGAAGAAGTGGTCGTTTATGCAGTTGGGTAATGAAGTAATACACCCATATTCCACCGATGCCGAGGAAGGCCGCGAAATCCGTCCAATAAATGTTAAAGCCAGGACTCGAGTGAAGCGTCGTGCTGACGCTAGTGCCACGGTAAGTAGGCTCAATCAGCCAAAAGAAGTAGATTGCGTTGCAAACCAGAATCCAAACCGTGACTCGGATGAAGCGTCGAGGATCTTTCTTGCGGGCTTGTGACAACAGCGCGAGGAAGGGGACAGCGAACATCGTCAAAGCGACGAAAGTGGCAAGCGCCTTCCAGAATCCATCTGTGCGGTCGAGATACCAAGTGATTTCCTGCGGCAAGTTCGCCGGCCAGATGATGATCAATTGTGATGCCGACAGGTAAGTCCAGAAGATGGTGAAAGCGAACAGCAATTTACCCAGATCATGCAGGATAGGTGCGTTCACGCGGTTGTTAAAGCGATCTTCTCCGGAAGTAAGAATCAGCGCCAGGATGCAGAGGGCGAACGTCGCTTGCACGTTAGCGATGAGCACCATTCCACCGAACACCGTGGAATAGAACTGATTGTCAACCGACATAATCCAGTCGATATAAGCCACCGTTACCGAAAGAACGAAAACGAGTAGGGCCGGTGCGCTGAATCTGCGTAGTTTGTCCTTAATGCTGGGATCGCCTGTTTGATCTTGTTCGTCTGTCAGTTTGTTGAGACGCCAAATGAAGAACAGCCACAGGGCAAAAGATACGGCCGAGCGGAGTGTGAAACCCCAAAAATTTAAGTATCCGGCTTTGTGCCTGAGGAACTCATTGGCGTCCACATTGGCTTGTGTAGCCCAGCCGTAAATGTATTTCAGGCCGACCAGAAGAACCAGGAAGAATACGGCGATAAGAGGCATGGTGCGAGCGCACGCTTCGAGATAGCGCCGAATGGTAACGCCCCATTTGCCGCCAACTACGTTGTTGAGGAGCAGAATACCGAGGCCGCCGATAGCGAAACCCGCCCAGAACAGGAACGCAAAGAGGTAGCTCTGAAAGAACCTCTCCGAATTAGTGAAATAACCAGCGACGCACAGAAGCAGGCCGGCAATGCCTATAATGCTGGCAATGCGCTTGACGCTCTCCGCTTTGGGTCCGAGGGTAATTTCTGGAACGGCGATATCCGCCGCGTGTCCATGATTGCTCACTTACTTCCTCCGGCGGGGCCACCGCCCGTTTTCGTGTCGTAAAGCGCCGCTACGTCCGCGGGAGCATTTTGGCTCAACTGTAATGCGCGAATGTAAGCTGCGATCCGCCAGCGGTCATCCACTGAAACTCTGGAAGCGTAGCTGTACATTGATCCGTAGCCGTTGCTCATCACATCGAAAAAATGTCCGATAGGTGCGTTCAGCAACCGCTCATCGTGATAACTAGGCGGCTGGCGCAAGCCGCGCGCCACTATCATGCCCTGGCCATTGCCAACTCGGCCATGACAAGGAGAGCAATAGATGTTGAAGCGTTCTTGGCCGCGGGCAAGGTCTTCCTTGGTGATCTGAATCGGAATCGCTTCCACGTCTTTGCCGTTGACTTTGCCTGTGTAGCGGGCTTCATCCAAATGAAGCTGGCCGCGGGCGACTGTGTCTTCAATCACCGGGCGTTCGGAGCGGCCATCGGTGAAGAAGGTGGTTTCTGCGTAGACTTTGTAGCGAGGCTGGCTGTGCATGTCATTGCGGCAAGCGCTGGAAAACAGCATGGCTACGCCTAACAACGCAACGGCCAAAGTGGTTTGTTTATTCCGGAACATAGTTAACCTCCGTGCAGCCCAGGGTCTTAAGGAAGTCGACGGTTTGATCCGGCTCGAACTTCGGATCTTCGGACTCGATGCAAAGGAAGAATTTATCCACCGAAGCGCGCTCAAAAGAGGGGACGTTGAAAACCGAATGATACGGGCGCGGCAAGCCGTTCATAGAAAGCATGCTAACCAAAGCGGTGAGCGCAGAGAAGAGAATCATGCACTCGAAAGTGATAGGGATAAACGCGGGCCAGCTATTCAAAGGCCGGCCACCGACATTGTGCGGATACGCGACGACAGAGATCCACTCCAGTAACCCTAAGCCAAAACAAACGCCGGTGCAGCCCGCAATCAAAACGCACATGGCGACGTAGTTTTTCTTGAAGCCGATTGCCTCCGCCAACCCTTCTACAGGCATGGGAGCGTAAGCATCCATCTTCCGATAGCCTTCAGCGTAAGCTTTTTCACAAGCTTCGATTAATTCTTCGGGTGTATCGAACTCCGCCAAGGCTCCGTGGAGGCCTTCGTATCTTTTTGTGCTGACCGCGTGGCTCATACGTGTTCCTCCACCGGTGCCTCATGTAAATCGTGATGCACTTGCTCGCGAACCTCAAAGATTGAAATGGAGGGCAGGAAGCGGACGAAAAGGAAGATCAGCAACATGAAGAAGCCGATTGTTCCAGCGTACGTGGCAATGTCCCATTTAGTTGGAACATACATGCCCCACGACGACGGCAAGAAGTCGCGGTGCAAACTGGTGACGACGATTTCGAAGCGTTCGAGCCACATGCCGATGTTGACGACGATCGAGATCGTCCAGACGAGCGCCAGGTTGTGGCGCACTTTCTGCGACCACAGCAATTGGGGAATCAGAATATTGCAAAGAATCAGCAACCAATACATGAAGCCGTAAGGGCCAGTCATCCGATTCCAATACATGAATGATTCGTATTTGTCACCGCTATACCAAGCGAAGAAGGCTTCCGAGGCGTAGCCATAAGCAACGATCAAACCCACGCCCAACATTAGTTTGGCGGCGGATTCGATGGTGCGCAGGGTGATTAAGTCGCGCATGTTGTACCAAGCGCGGAGCGGAATGACCAACGTAAGCACCATGGCGAAGCCAGAATAAACGGCGCCAGCGACAAAGTAAGGCGGGAAGATCGTCGTGTGCCAACCAGGCAGAACGCTGACTGCGAAGTCGAAGCTGACGATGGTGTGGACGGAGAGGACGAGGGGCGTCGCTAAACCGGCTAGGAGCAAGTAGGCCTTCTGGTAGCGGTGCCAATGGATGGCTGAACCACGCCAACCAAGCGACAAAATGCCGTATATTTTGCGCTGGAGCAGAGAGGGCGCAGTATCTCGCAAGCTAGCCAAATCGGGCAACAAGCCGACATACCAGAAGACTAACGAAACTGTTCCATAGGTGGAGACTGCGAAGACGTCCCATTCCAGCGGACTGCGGGGCTGTGGCCAGAGCCACATGGAGTTGGGATAGGGCAGCAGCCAGTAGAATAGCCAAGGACGGCCTAAGTGCAGAATGGGGAACATGCCGGCGCAAGCTACCGCAAACAGCGTCATCGCTTCAGAGAAGCGGTTGATGGATGTTCGCCAATCTTGTTTGACCAGGAAGAGCACAGCGGAAATCAGCGTACCGGCGTGGCCGATACCGATCCACCAAACAAAGTTGATGATGGCGAATCCCCAGGCAACGGGAATATTTAATCCCCACACGCCTACGCCCTGGGTAAAGAGGACGTAAACAGCCAGCATCAACAAGTTGACGAAGCAGAACGAAAAGAATGCGCCGACAAGCCAGCGCTTTGGCGAATTCTTCCAAGGAAGATAGACGATACCGGCGATACGGTCTGTGACCGACCTGTAGTCGAGGCCGCGGCCCAGAACGATATTTGCGCCGGGGTCGGGAATGAGCTCACTCGGGAGCTGAATGTTGTTTTCTTTAGCCTTCTCGATTTGATCCACGCTGACCTCTTAGCGCCTCGTTGGAATTTCGAACATAACCTAGATAAGTTGTACGTGGACGGGTGTTCAAGTCGTCCAACAGACCGTAGTTGCGTTTAGACGCCGCAGATTTTGCCACCTTGCTGTTCGGATCGTTCAAATCTCCGAAGGTAATTGCTTGCGTCGGGCAGGCTTGCTGGCAAGCTGAGAGAATTTCACCGTCGACAATCTTGCGATTGTTTTCTTTTTCGGCTTTGATCTTTACTTCCTGGATGCGCTGCAGGCAATAGGAGCACTTTTCCATCACGCCACGGCTGCGAACTGTGACGTCGGGATTGCGCATGCCCTTCAAGCTTTCGGTATCCCAATCGGAGTAGAGATAGAAATTGAAGCGACGTACTTTGTAAGGACAGTTGTTCGAGCAATAGCGGGTGCCAACGCAGCGGTTGTAAACCATCTGGTTGATGCCTTCTTTGCTGTGAACCGTTGCGGCCACCGGACAAACCACTTCGCACGGCGCGTTTTCGCAATGCATGCAGGGTACCGGCTGGTTATATGTTTCAGGTTCGTCCAAGCTGCCGTTACCCGAGTAATACTGGTCAATGCGAATCCAGTGCATATGGCGGCCGCGGGTGACTTGGTCTTTCCCCACCACCGCAATATTGTTTTCCGCTTGGCAGGCGATGGCACAGGCGCTGCAACCGGTGCAGATGTTCAGATCAATGGTCATGCCCCATTTGTGATCGGGGTATTTCCACTCGCTCTCCGGATACAGACTGAGTTCTTTCGCTACGGGTTTTTCTTCGCGGGTGGGGAAATCGGGATGTTCTTTGTATTCGGCGAACTCAGCCACGCGAACCGGAGCGCGATCTTCCATGGTTTGCGTGTCTTGTGTGTTGGCGATTTCGTAGGTGCCGGCTGCTTTGCTGACAGATCCCGCTGCGATGAACGGTGTGGCTGCGGCTTGCACTGAATATGCGCTGTAGCCGATCCGGTTGCCTACGCGTCCCGAAGCAGTTCGTCCGTAACCGAGGAACAGCGCAACCGAACCTTGTGCCTGATTCGGTGTAATCCAAACCGGGCCAGTGACTGTCTTATCTTTGACAGTTACTTTCAGCATGTCGCCCTTATGAACGCCCATTTTTTCGGCGTCGCTCGGCCGGATGAAAATCAGGTTGTCCCAAGTGGTCTTGGTTTGCGGCTTGGGCAATTCCTGTAACCAGCCGTTATTAGCGAAACTTCCATCGCCAATGGTGGGGTCGGGTCGGATGGTAACTTCCCATTCGCTGGATTCCGGGGCCGTTAGTGGGGGCAGGGAAGGTGCGGTGCCGTTCAGAACAGCGGAGGCCGTGCCAGCGACTACGCCGTTGTGAAGCGACGTTTTCCAAAAGGTATCGAAACCATTGGGTGAAACGCTTTGCCAGTAGGCTTTCACTAAGTCGTGAGGAGTCGCATCCGGTTTACCCAGTAACACGCTCAAGACTTCGTGGGCCGATTTGCCTCGGTACAGCGGCTCAACCAGCGGCTGGATAATCGTGGCCGTTCCATCAAAGGCGCGAGCATCGGACCAGGATTCTAGATAGTGGACAGCCGGAACATGCCAGTGACTCCAGCGTGAGGTCTCATCGAAATAGTGGCCGAGCCGAATCGTGAGGCGGGCTTTGCGAAGAGCGTTTTCGAAATCAAGCGACGCCGGCGCGTCATAGACTGGATTTGACCCTAGGACAATCAAAACTTCCACGTGGCCGTTATTCAAATCGGCGGCTAGGTCTTCAATGCTATGTGTGTCGGGAGCAGCGGATTCCAGCACCTGAACGGTGGTGCCGATGTTACCAAGCGCCGCGTTAATAGCGTACGCGGCCAAGTGCACGCTCTCGGGTTGATATTCGCCCGGAACCACCACACATCGGCCCTTGCTCTTGCTAAGATCTTCGGCAACTTTGCTGAGCCATTCAGGCGCCGTCCCTGTTACTTCCGGAACCGCTACACCCAGAGCTTTCGCTAATTGATAGGTGATGGGTGCGATGGCGCTGCTTTTGACTGAGAAGCGATGATCGGCCAAGGATCCGCCTACCGAAGGAGAAGACTCAACCTGATAGTAACGAACCGGCGTTTGACCCCCGTCAACAGCGCGCTTAGCCGCAAATTGACGAGCATATTTGAGAGTCGCAGGACCGACTGTGAGGAAATCGCTTTCCAAACTGAGGATCACGTCCGCTTGGGAGAAATCATAACTGATGAAAGCGTTGCGGCCAGCGATCTTTTTGGCTGCGCTCGCGACCGCAGGATTGACGGAGGGTTCGTGAACATACCACTTAGCGCTCGGCCATTGCGCCAGCAGCGCATTCATCTGGCTGATCAGGGTAGGCGAAGTGGTTGCACCGCTTACAATGGCGAGTCCTTCACCTTTGCGTGATCCAACGGACTGAGCTTCAGTGCTCAACGCGCCGGTGAACTGACCCCAGGTGCTTAATCCACCCTTAAAAAGGACCGTTTCCGATCGGTCTGGATCGTAAAGATTCAAGAGAGAAGCTTGTTCAAAAATTGTGGTAGAACCGAGGCTGGCGGGATGATCGGGGTTGCCCTCAATCTTGGTGGGGCGGTTCATGTGGCTTTCCACTAAAACGCCGCGCGCGTAACCGCCGCTCGTGTATGCGGTGGCGTAGAACATCGGCTCGCCGGGAATAATGTTTTCCGGCTGGCGGACGTACGGGACAATGCTTTCCTGCGGCATCTTCGTACAAGCCGCAGCGCCCGCCATGGCAAGCGAAGCGCCCATCACTTTCAATAGATTGCGGCGGTCTACACCTTGCGGGATTTGGCCAGAAAGACCGGGGAACTCTTGCTCCACATATTCTTTGAGATGGTCGGATTCGGCGGCTTCCTCAAGGGTGCGCCAGAAGGCGGGTCCACGGCCGGCTGCGAGCTTTTCGCGCAACTCAGTTAAGTCAACCTTCTTCCGAGGCATTTCGAGAAGCGACTCTAAGGGTACGAGCGCACTCGCGTTGGGTTTTTCGTGCTCGTTCATATTTCCGTTTTTCATCGGTGGCATGTGACGCAATCAGTCAGCGACTGCACATGATATTCCTTCACAAGTTTGGCGCCCAGTTCTTCTTGATTGTCAGGGTATTGATAGGCAACATTGAATACTTCCGAGCGCGGACGGATGTATTTTGCGGGGTTGCGGTGGCAGTTGATACACCAGTTCATGTTGAGCGTGTTGACCTTATAGATCAGCGGCATCTCAGACACATTGCCGTGGCAGGCGGAGCAGCCGATGCCTTTATTCACGTGAATACTGTGATTGAAGTAGACGAAGTCTGGGAGGTTGTGAACGCGTGTCCAGGCAATGGATTTACCGCTGGCCCAGCTATCGCGAATCGGTTGCGTCGCGGCGACGTTGTTCCAAATCTGCGAGTGGCAGGACATGCATGTCTCGGTCGCAGGAAGACCGGCGAAATGCGAAGTTTCCACACTGGTGTGACAGTAGCGACAGTCGATGCCATCGTCTTTGACGTGGTGTTTATGACTGAAAGCAATGGGCTGTTCCGGTGCGCTTTGAACTGAGGTGATCCAACTACCCCTGTCCATCATGTAGGCTATTCCCAAAGTGGTAGAAGCCATCAGGACTACCGCGACGATTGACACCTTGGCGATAGTGTTCGAACTAGGTCTAAAAAGTTGTGCCATACGGAGATCTACAACTCAGGGATGCTATCAGGTGATACGCACCACAATTCATGAGTATAGACGAGTCGAACCAGAAATTATACGTTCTGGCAATAATTGTTCTCGTCCGGCAATAAATTTTGCGGTGCAGCTTAATCCTTGAGGAGCCAAAAAGGCCACCCTGAGGTAGGGTAGTGGGTTTAGGGAGGGGTTTGTATCAAGCAAAGAGGGAAAGAACCTGCGAGCCGTCTTTGAAAAAACGAACCCGCAGGCTTTGTTCGCTGGGCTATTGGATGGGCTACTACTCGTAGCGCAATGCCCGCACTGGCTCGACTCGCATTGCCCGCAAAGCGGGAAGGAAAGACGCTAGTACCGAAACCAGTGTCAACACACAGGTTGTGACGAGCAGGGCTGACGGGTCCGACTTGGAAATTCCAAACAGCATTCCTTCCAAAAGCCGGCTCAACAAAAGTGATCCGGCGAGACCGATAGCCACACCTAGCAAAGACAGCGTTAGGCCTTGTCCGATCACTTGGCGAAGCACGCGTTGTGGCTGCGCGCCGAGTGCCATTTTGATGCCGAATTCCGAGGTGCGTTGTTCCACCGAATAGGAAATGACGCCGTAAATGCCGATAGCCGCGAGGCACAGGGCGAGCATGGAGAACATTCCGAGAATGAGCGTGAGGAAGCGAGGCCGTGTGGTGGAGGCCGCGACTACGTCTTCCAGCGTCCGGACCTTTGCAAGAGGCAAACTCGAATCCAGAGACGCTACCACCTTGCGGGCAGCGCCAGCCACACTCATCGGATCGCCGGTGGTCTTGATCACAACGTCGAAGGTTGGGCGAGGTTCCAGCCGATACGAGTAAAAGAGTTCGGTTCCAACGGGTTTATCGACACCGGCGTTCTTGATATCCGCGATGACGCCGACCACTCGGCACCACGCTGTCGCACCGCCCGGTTTGAGGCGGCGCCCTATGGCCGATTGGTGCGGCCAGAAAGTACGAGCCATAGTGGCGTTGACGACCAGGCCGGGAGAGTTCTCATTTTCGTCGCGCGAATCCGGCAGACGTCCGTCAATCAAACGAGCGCCTAGCGTTTCGAAGAAGTGATCTCCCGTGGCTTGGTAAAACGCCACACTTTGAATCGGGCCATTTGGAACGGGAACGAAGCCTTCGATTTCGGTATCGTTATCAACTTCGCGACGCACGGGCGGAAGGTCTCCGGCTAGGGTCACAGACGCAACACCAGGTAGCGCTTGCAGGCGTTGTTGCAGATTCGACCAGAAAGATATTCTGGGGCCCTCTTCTTTATATGCGTCTGCCCCCAACGAGAGGTTGAACGTGAGCAGCCCTTTGGGATTGAAGCCGGCATTGACTTGCTGCAATTTCCAGAAACTCTGAATCATGAGGCCGGCCGCTGCGAGCAAAATAAACGCCATGGACATTTGCGCGACAACCAAGCTGTTGCGAAAGCGCTTGGAGGCGACGCCCGACGAGGAACGGCTGCTGGAACTCTTGAGGGTCTCAAATACGCGGATAGCGGAGACGTGAATAAAAGGAGCTAAGCCAAATAGAACACCAATCACGACGGACACAGCCAGGGTGAACAGAAGAACAGGCAGATCCAGCGCAATTTCCGTGGCACGAGGAATACTGCCTGCGTTGGCTGATTCGACTAGATTTAGGCTGCCAAAGGCGACACCCACTCCGAGTAGCGCACCAGTCAGCGCCAGTACCAGGCCCTCGACGACGAATTGCTTGGCCAGATCGGAGGTAGAGGCGCCAATGGCGCGGCGAATCGCGATCTCGCGCTGACGGGATTCGGAGCGTGCGAGCAAGAGGTTCGCCACGTTAACGCAGGCAATGAGCAAGACCAGCACAACCGCGCCGAGGAGGAGAAGCATGGCCCTTCTGACGCTGCCCACTACTTCGTCGTAGTACAAATACAGACTGGGATAGTGGTCTTTAGGGCTGAAAGAGTGATGCATGGGCGAAGCAGCTTGGCCCCACCCCTTCACTAACCGAGTCATCTCTCCATGGGCTTGCTTGAGAGTCACTCCGGGCGCTAGCCGGCCCAAAACGTCGTAATTATGGCCGCCTGGATTGACGTGATTCGGGTCCAGTTGGAGAGCCGTCCAAACCTCCGTTGGATCGGTCTGACCTGGAGGGAAAGCAAAGCCTTCCGGCATCACAGCAATGACGGTCGCCTTAGCATTATTGAGAGTGGTTTCCTTGCCGATGATGTGCGGATCGGCACCGAAAACGCGCTGCCATACTCCGTACGAAAGCATCAGAACCGGAGGCGCGCCGGGCGCATCGTCTTGCTTGCTGATGAGACGGCCCTTGAGGGGCTGAACACGCAGCATAGCGGGGACCTCGGCGCTCACGGCGGTTGCGGTGGCTCGCGTGGGTCGATTGAGTCCCCCCAGATTGACTCCTACGGTGGCCGATGCGCCGATCAGGTCGAAAGATTTAGCCGATTTCTGAAGGTCGAAGACTTCCGAATCGGAGACCCAAAATTTGTGCAAGCCACCATTCGGGAATCCTGGAAACTCAGTGTAGATTCGAACCAATCGGTTCGATTCCGGATACGGCAGCGGCCGCAGGACGACAGCATTGACGATGCTGAAAATGGCCGAAGTGGCACCGATCCCCAAGGCCAGGCAGCCCAGAGCGGCGGCAGTGAAGTTCGGTGTGCGACCTAAACTGCGGACTGCGTAGCGAAGGACTTGAGGCATAGATTTTGACTAAGAGTGCAATGCGGAGGCCAAACGCCTCCTGAAGCAACTCAATAGCTTGAGGGCTCTGGAACTCTGATAGGTGTGCGAATTCGGGACGGATTTGTCGCGATCTTGGCATAGGCTTATGCCTAGAACAAGTTAATTCACCCAGGTTTCTGGTGCTTTGGTCGGAGAAAACCTACCAGTTCCGCAGCCCAATGGGCTCGAAAAGAGTTTAAGCTGAGGAATATGCTCTCGGTCGCCAGGCAATCGTTGCTTTGTTCTTTCTGCCGCAAGCCTCAATCGG
>Ga0075017_100001463_pt1 | contig 14431 bp, 12 predicted proteins | sample AleBraG_ABR_2012_FD_71475 | JGI IMG/M metagenome (GOLD analysis project Ga0075017, IMG submission 71475) | Freshwater sediment microbial communities in response to fracking from Pennsylvania, USA - Alex Branch Run_MetaG_ABR_2012 | ecosystem: Environmental > Aquatic > Freshwater > Creek >... | reverse complement strand
GCGGGGATCGCGTGCCGGCACCCATAGGCGGCCGCCATCACGATCACGCGGTAGGTGTCGAGCCAGACGTCGTCGGGTGTGCCGACCGCATCGGTGTCGGCCGGCGAGCTGGTGACCGCGTTGTTGTGGAGCACGTCGAGCCCGCCGAAGCGCGCCACCGCCGTCGCCACCAGCGCGGCGACGTCGTCCTCCACCGTGACGTCGGCCCGCTGCCCGACTGCGCGGTCGCCCAGCGCCGCGGCCAGGCGAGTCGCACCGTCGCCGTCGAGGTCGCCGAGCACCACGGCCGCACCGTCGGCCACCATCAGCCGCGCGGTGGCGGCGCCGATCCCCTGCGCCGCGCCGGTGACGATCGCGACCTTGCCGTCGAGACGACCGCTCATGCGGAAGCCGGCACGCCGAGCGTGGCCGGGTTGATCGGCGTGTCCATCTCGTGCACCACCGGCAGCACCTTCTCCGCGAAGAGCTGCAGGCTTCGCTCCGCCTTCTCCGCGGGCATGCCGCCGTAGAAGAAGTGGAGGACGAGCTTCCCGAGGCTTGCGGTCCACTGCACCCGCTCGATGCACTCGATGATCTGCTCGGGCGTGCCGATCGGCTGGGTGGTGCGGTGGCGATCGACGATGCCGTCACCCACCTCGATGTCGGCCGACTGCATCGTGAGGTAGTGCTCCATGCCCTTCACGCCCTCGAAGCCGGGGTTGTTCCACTCGAAGTAGTGGTGCTGCACGGCGCGCATCTGGTTGCCGTAGTACTGCCAGCCTTCCTCCGCCTCTTCCTCGGTCTCCGCGCAGTACATCCACAGGAGCGTGGTGGGTTGGTCGGGCGGGAGGCCCTGCTCGGCGCGGATGCCGTTGAAGCGCGCGACCTTCGCCGACATGCGCTCGGCGTCGTCGTCGGCGACGAACATCTGGCCGAACCCGTGCTCGGCAGCGAGTCGCGACGACACGTCGCTCGATCCCGCGACACGGATCTCGCGGGTGAGCTCGCCCTTGTGACGTGCCTGCGGGCGGATCGTGGTCGGCGGCACCTGGAACACGTCGCCGGTGTACTCGAAGCGCTCGGCGCCGTCGGCCGCCCGGAGGATGTCGACGATCTCGTAGAAGTACTGGTGGGACTGCTCCTGCGGCACGCCGAGCGACGCGTACTCGTGCGGCGCGATCCCCCGCCCGAGGCCGAGGTGCAGCCGCCGCCCCTGGAGCAGCACGTCGAGCATCGACAATTCGCTCGCGAGCCGCACCGGGTTCCACCAGGGCACCACCACCACGGCCGTCCCGACGTCGACGCGCCGCGTGCGGCCCGCCCAGTACGCGAGGTACTGCAACGGGTTCGGCTGCATCGAGTACGCGGAGCCGTAGTGCTCAGTGGCCCAGATCGAGTCGAAGCCGAGCGGTTCGACCAGTTCTCCGAGGCGCAGGGTGTGGTCGAACTGCACGGGGTCGGGGATGTCGGGACCGCGGCTGTAGTCACCCGCCAGGAGGCGCGGCCAGTCGGCCTGGTTGTAACCGGTCACCATCACGCCGCAGTGCATCGCGCTCCCCCTCACTCGCCACGGCCGGGTGGTGGCCGGACCCGCAGCATTGCATCCGCTATGCGTCGCCGCCAGGAGGCCCGGGTCCGAGTGCCCTGGCACGAACACGCCCCGACGAGGACAGTGAAGGGGTACAGCGGGGCGATCGACGACGGAGCACGGATTGGACGGGCAGCCCTCGGGCCTCGATGCGGAGCAGTGGGCGGCGTTCGCGGACGCGATCGACGTCCCCATGCTCGTGTTCCGGGCGCTACGAGATGACGCGGGGCAAGCGGTCGATCTGGTCGTCGCCGACGCCAACGCCGCCGCCCTCGCCGCCGTCGACCGCACCCGGGAGCAGGTCCTCGGGCAACCCATGCAGGAGGCCATCTTCGTCGCCGACGAGCACCTCGCCCGGTTCCTCCATGCCGTCGACGAGGATCACCTCGCCATCCGGTATCCGTACCTTGTCGAGGGCCCCGACGGGAAGACGCGCTCGTTCGACACCGTCCTGGTGACCTTCGACGGGCTCCTCGGCCTCGCCTGGCTCGACCTCAGCGAGATCGAGGACGCCCGGCGCGCGCTGAGCGAGAGCGAGGCGCGCTACCGGATCCTGGCGGAGAACTCGTCCGACCTCGTGTACGAGCTCGACCTCGACGAGCGGTGCGCGTGGATCTCGCCTTCCGTCGAGTGGATGCTCGGCTGGTCGCCCGCCGAGCTGTTGGGCACGAAGATGCTCGAGCTCCGCCACCCCGACGACCGGGCGCGGGCCTTCGCGAGGCGGTCCGCCGTCTTCGAGCACGAGGTGTCGGACCAGATCGAGCTGCGCATGCGCAAGGCCGACGGGACCTACCGCTGGATGCTCGGGCGGGCCCACCCGCACCGCGATGCCGCCGGCCAGATCACGAGCGGGTATGTCCACGTCACCGACATCCACGACCTCGTGCTCGCGAGGGAGGCCCTCGCCGAGAGCGAGTCCCGCTACCGACGGCTCGCCGAGGGCGCGCTCGACGTCGTGTGGCAGACCGACCGCGACGGGTGCATCCAGTGGGCGTCCCCGTCGGTCGCGCGCGAACTCGGTTGGCGCCCCAGTGAGATCGTCGGGCGCAACACCCGCGATCTCGCCGCACCCGAGGACCACCCGGCCGTACTGGAGCTGCGGCGGCGACTCTACGAGGAGGGGCGCATCGTCGAAGGTCTCGAGGTGCGCTTCCGTCACCACGACGGCGGGCTCCGCTGGATGTCCGCGCGCGCGCGTCCGCTTCGCGACGCACTCGCAGCGAGCGAGACGCGCTTCCGCATGCTCGCCGAGCACGCATCCGACGTCGTGTACCAGATCGATGCCGACGGCGTGATCCGCTGGGTCTCACCGTCGGTGGAGCGCGAGCTCGGGTACGCACCCCAGGGGCTGCTCGGGCGCCCGTCGCTCGACCTCATCCACCCCGACGACCGACCGCTGGCCATCCATGCCCGCCGGGAACGAGCTGCCGACCGCACGATCGAGACCCTCGAAATGAGGTACCTCACGAGTGACGGCGAGCCGCGGTGGATGTCGGTGCGCGCCCACGGCGCCGAGGGCGACGACCTCGACGAGGGCACCTTCCTCGTCGTCGCCCTGCGCGACATCGACGCCGAACGCCGCGGCCGCGACGCGCTCGCCGCCAGCGAGGCCCGCTTCCGGATGCTCGCCGAGAACGTGTCCGACGTGATCGTGGAGTTCGATCGCGACCAGGTGTGCCGGTGGATCTCGCCGTCGGTCGAGTGGATCCTCGGCTGGCGACCCGACGAGCTGGTCGGCGACACCCTGGTCGCCCTCGCGCACCCCTCGGAGCAGACCGCCCTGCTCGAGTCGTGGGTGCGGCTCTTCGAGACCCGCGAGCCGCAGGAGATGCAGGCACGCGTGCGGGCGAGCGACGGCACGTACCGCTGGATCCTGGGTCGCACGCGCCCCCACCTCGACGACGACGGCAACGTGGTCGGCGCGTTCTCGAGCTTCACCGACATCGACGATGCGGTGCGGGCGAGCAACGAGTTCGCACACGCGGCGCGCCACGACTCGCTCACCGGCCTCGCCAACCGGGCGGGCCTGCTCGACGAGATCGACCGCGCGCTCGCGAGCGACCGACGCGCCGGCCGCGCCACCGCAGTGCTCGTCATCGACCTCGACCACTTCAAGGACGTCAACGACAGCCTCGGCCACCCGGTCGGTGACCGACTGCTGTCGGCCGCGTCGCAACGCCTACGCGACTGCGTCCGCGCCGGCGAGTTCCTCGCCCGACCGGGCGGCGACGAGTTCACCGTGGTGATCCGCAACGTCGACGTCCCGACCTCGGCCACGCAGGTCGCGGAACGGATCGTCGCCGCGTTCCGCACGCCGTTCGTGTTCTCCAGCACGGAGTTGTTCACCACTGCGAGCGTGGGTGTGGTGATCGCCGAGGCCGGCGACGACGACGCCACTCCCGACACGCTCCTGCGCGACGGCGACAGCGCGCTGTACCACGCCAAGGAGCACGGCCGGGACCGTTGGTCCATGTTCAACACCGAACTGCGAGAGGCGCTCGAGGAGCGCCTCCACCTGGAGCGGGAGCTGCGCGGCGCGCTCGAGACCGACGATTTCGAGCTCTACTACCAGCCGGAGTTCGACCTCACGACTGGCGCGCTGAGCGGCGTCGAGGCGCTCCTCCGGTGGCACCACCCATCGGGCGAGCTCTACCCGGCGGCCCGCTTCATCGACGTCGCCGAGGACACCGGCCTGATCCTCCAACTCGGCGCGTGGGCACTGCGCACCGCATGTCGCCAGGCCGCCGACTGGGCCCTCCGCTACCCCGAGCGCCCTATCGTGACGCGCTTCAACATCTCCACCCTGCAGCTCTCGGAGGCCCGGTTGCTCGAGGAGCTGGACGCGGTCCTGCGCGAGACCTCGATGCCATCGGGCCGCCTCTGCGTGGAGATCACGGAAACCGCGCTGCTGCGCTCCACGCACCTGGTGTCGGAGAACCTCGAGGGCCTTCGCCGCCGTGGTCTGTGCCTGGCGTTCGACGAGTTCGGCGCGGGGTCGTCGTCGCTGGCGTCCTTGCGCGACTTCCCCGTCGACCGCCTCACGCTCGACCGCGAGTTCGTGGCCGACATCACCACGGACCAGCTCGACCGCAACATCCTCGCCGGCGTACTCGCCCTCGCGCAGCGCCTGTCACTGCCGGTCACCGCAGGAGGCGTCGAGCGGATCGAGCAGGCCGAGATGCTCGCGGCACTCGGCTGCCAACGAGCACAGGGCTTCCTCTACGCGCCCGCGCTCCCCGCGGCCCAGATCGACGAGTTGCTCAGCGGCCGGTGAACGTCGGCCGGTGATCAGTGGCCGGTGAACGTCGGCGACTCGCCGGTCATCATCGCCCGGATCGCCTCGTTGCTGTCGGCCGAGCCGAGCGCGGCCACGACCAACTCGTTCTCGAGGTCGAGGTGGACCGCGAGGTCGAGCGGCTGGTCGGCGAGACCCATCAGCCGCTTCGTCTGGCGCGCTGCGATCGGCGCCGCACTCGCGAGGAGGGTGCCGTACTCGAGGAGGCGCGCCTCGAGGTCGGCGTCGGCGTCGACGACCTCGCTCACGATCCCGAGCGCGAGCGCCTCCGCCGCCGGCACCGTACGACCCTCGAGCATGAAGCGCATGGCCTTCTCGTAGCCGATCGCGCGCGGCAGCGTGAGCGTGAGGCCGAGGTCGGGCGACACCGCGATGCGCGTGTACCCCGGGTGGAAACGCGCCGACGGCGCGGCGATGCGGATGTCGGCGTTCAGCGCGATCGACATGCCGCCGCCGACCGCGACGCCGTTCACTCCGGCCACGATCGGCTTCTCGCATTCGACGCGCATCAGCACGGTGAGGTGACCGCGTGGCCCGTCAGCGCCCTTCGGTGGGTCGGTGAAGTCCAGCCCGGCGCAGAACGCGTCGCCGTTGCCGGTGAGCGCGATCGCCCACACGTCGTCGTTCTCGGCCGCGGCGCGCAACTCGCGGTGCAGGGCGTCGATCAGCGCGCCGTTGAGCGCGTTCCTCTTGTCGGGCCGGTTCATGCGCAGCACCCGCAGCCGGCCGTCGTCATGCACTTCCAGCACGTCGGTCAACCCGTCCGTCATGTTCGGTCTCCCCTGGTCAGATCGGCCGCGTGCTCGCGGAGCGGATGTTGGAGCGCACGCAGATGCCGGTGACGTTGGACGCCTCGTCGGACGCGAGCCACAGCACGGTGTTGGCGACCTCGTCCGGCTCGCTGAGGCGCCGCAGGTCGAGGTCGCGCACGTGCCCCTCGATCCCGCCGGGCTGCTGCGCCAGGTACTCACGCAAGGGGGCCGTCGCCGTGGGGCCCGGCGTGACCGCGTTGGCGCGGATGCCGTAGGGCCCGTATTCCAGGGCGACCGTCTCCATGAGGTTGATCACGCCGGCCTTCGCCGCGGCGTAGCCGCCGAGTGCGTACTGGCCACCGATGCCCGCACCCGACGACATGCTCACGATCGCGCCGCGGCCCGCGTCGACCATGGGCCGGAGCGCGGCGCGCGTGGCGTAGAACACGGAGTCGAGCGTGAGCCGCTGCTGGAAGTGCCAGTCCTCGTCGCTCAGGTCGCCGATGCGGCCCGTGCGCGACACGCCCACGTTGTTCGACAGCACGTCGACGCCACCGTGGCGTGCCACCGCTCCCGCGATCCAGTCGTCGACGGCCGGGCGGTCGGTGGCGTCGCCGATCACGATGTCGACGGAGGCACCCGCGGCCCGCAGTTCGTCGCCCAACGCGGTGAGCGGATCCCCGGCGACGTCGAAGATCGACAGCGTCGCGCCCTCGGCGGCGAATCGTCGGGCGACCGCCCGCCCGATGCCGTTCGCCGCCGCGCTCACCAGCGCGACCTTCCCCTCGAGTCGTCCCGCCACTGCTCCCCCTCGTCGGTGTGGCTGTCTAGGGTACGACGATGACGAACCCCGTCGTGGTGCCCCTCGACACCGACGAGTACTGGGCCGATCCGTACCCCGTGCTCGCCGAGATCCGCGACCGTCACCGCACCGCGGTCACGCCCGACGGCGAGCAGGTCGTCCTCCGCTGGGATGACGCAGTCGCGGTGAAGAAGCACCCCCTCTTCGAGAACGAGGGCCTGGAGTACATCGAGGCGCGCGGCTTCCGCCCCGGCGACCCGCTCTACGAGTGGCGACGTTGGTCGATCGGCGCCCGCAACGGTGACGACCACCGCCGGCTGCGCGCCCTCGTGAACCGGGCCCTGACCCCGAAGTCGGCCGACGCGGCGCGTCCGCTCGTCGGCGAGCACGTCCGAGAGATCCTCCAGCAGCACACCGGCTCGGGGGACGTCGGCGAGCTCGACGCCCGCCACGCGTTCCGGCGAATCCCGTTCCTCGCGATCACGCACTTCCTCGGTATCGACCTCGAGGAGGCCACGCGCGTCGGCACCGCGATGGGCAGTGGCGCGGCCGACGCGTTCGGACCGAACGTCACCCAGGAGCTGCGCGACCGCGCGAACGACACCTTCGCGACCGTCACGGCCTTCGTCGGCGAGCTCGTCGATCAGCGCCGCGCCGAGCCGCGCGACGACCTGCTCACGCGTCTGATCGCCGCCGAGGAGGACGGCGAGCGACTCAGCCACGACGAGCTGGTGGTCCTGTTCACCAACATCTTCAGCGGCGCCGTCGACACCACGTCGAGCCTGATGACCAGCACGGTGCTCGAGCTCGCCCGCCACCCCGAGCAGGCCGCGTTCCTGCGTGCCGACCCCGAGGGGCTCAAGCGCAGCGCGGTGGAAGAGATCCTCCGCCACCGCCCCGGCTTCTACGCCACCGGGCAGAAGGCCGTCGCGCCGGTGGAGATCGCCGGCCTGAGCTTCGAGGCGGGCGAGCCGCTGTCGATCATCATCGGCGGCCCCAACCGTGACCCGGCCCACTGGGACGACCCCGATCGCTTCGACATCACGCGCGACCCCAACGTGTGGTCGTTCACGTTCAGCATGGGTCAGCACTTCTGCCTCGGGCAGGCACTCGCCCGCGCCGAACTGCAGGAGTTCGCGGCCGCGATCGCCACCCACGCCCACGACCTCGAGCTCACCGCCGAGCCGCGGTGGCAGCCCCGGGTGATGGTCAACGCCGTCGACACCTGCCCGGTGCGCTTCCACTCCCTGCAGTAGGGCACTTCACGAATCCCTCGCGTTGCGCTCACGCAATCCGCACTGCGAGCGACGAAGGTGTCACCATGGAAACGTCGAACTCCGGACATCGTCCGTCGTGGTCGGTGCCGTTCGTAGCGGGCGCGGTCATCGCAGCCGTGACACTCGGCGCGATCGGTTCAGCAGGTGCGGCGAACCGACCGGCACCACGTGGCGCGACGACGTCCTCGTTCACCACTGCCGACGGTCGCACCCGGACCTTCCGCGTGTACGTGCCGCGATCGCTGCCGAGGAACCAGCGCGTCCCACTCCTCGTCGCCCTGCACGGCGGCCTGGGCTCCGGCGCGCAATTCGAGTCGAACAGCGGCTTCGACCAGCTCGCCGACGTGCACCACTTCATCGTGGTGTATCCCGACGGCATCCCGATCAGATCGAGCGGCGTCCTGGCCAACGCAAGGGTGTGGAACGGCGGACACTGCTGCGGGCCTGCCGCCCGCCTGCAGGTCGACGATGTCGGCTTCATCTCCCAGCTCATCGACTGGGTCTCGCAGCGCCATTCGATCGACCCGGGGCGGGTGTACGCGGCCGGACACTCGAACGGGGCGATCATGGCGTATCGCCTCGCGTGCGAGCTGTCCGACAAGATCGTCGCCATCGGCGTGCAGGCCGGCTCGTTGGAGACCGACGGGTGCCGACCGTCCCGGCCCGTGTCCGTGCTCCACATTCACGGCACCGCCGACCGCAACATCCCCATCGAGGGCGGCCGGGGTGACGGCGTCGCCGGGATCGCGTTCCAGCCACCGCACGCCGCCGCGACCACCTTCGCCCAACTCGACGGATGCCCGACCGCGAGCTCGACGGTGACGTCGCCCACCAATGCGGACGTCACGATCGAGACCTGGCAACCGTGTCGTGAGGGCGCCACCGTGGAGTTCGTCAGGGTCGCCGGAGCGTCGCACGCATGGATGGGCCATGCCAGCCCCCGTGCTGCGCGAGCCCTCACCGGCGCCCCGTACATGGGGTACGACTCGTCGGCGGCCATCTGGGCCTTCCTCGCAGCCCACCCGCGCCACTGAGCGGGCTCACCTCGGCTCGGAGGTCAGGCGACGGCCGGCAGGCGGTAGCCGACCACCTCGACGCCGAGGCCGAAACGCCCTTCGTCGATCCAGGTGCGGTGGCGGACTGCGCAGAGGAGCTCGACCGCGTCGACGGTGTCGTCGTCGAGCGCGCAGCGGATCACGAGCTCGCCGCACACCCGGTGGAGGTCGCCGCGTGCCGCGACGGGCTCCAGCGTGACGCAGCGACGGCTGGTGCCCACCACCCTGAAGTCCCGCCACTCACCGTCCGCGCCGAAGCGACAGCTGACCTGTCGCCCCGTCGTCGGTGTGTCGGTCACTGCCATTTCGGTGCCCCTCGCCGTTCGCACGCTTCCGTGCGCACGATGCCCCAAGGTCGGCAACCGTAGGCACGACCGTGAGCGAGGATCACTTCCGGGTGGCGCAGGTCACGTTCCGGTGAGACCCCGGTACCGCGGCCCCCCTCCCTGCGCGCACCGGGCGCGACCTCGATGCCCACCGATGTCACAGTGCCGGCGCTTGGCTGAGGCCGTCACCCGCGAGCGGGATCGCCGCTGGTGGTCCCGATGACGAGGAGCCATGCTCCGGAGATCATGAACGCGAGCAGCGCGACCATGGTGACCGCCGAGAGGTAGATACCCGCGGTGACGCCCGCGAAGAGCAGCACGGCCCCGGTGAGCTCGACGAGATAGCAGGCCCCGGCGCCGACGACGCGACCGGCGCGCAGCCAGCGTTCGTCGCCACCGAGTTGCACGGCGCGGAAGTACCCGGTCACGTAGACCGCAGCCGCGATCGCGGTCACCACGAACCATTCGGCGCCCACCGCCCGGTGGTCCTGACCCCCCATCAACGCGAGGGCACAGATCACGAAGACCGCGGTCATGCCGCTGAGGGTTCCGATCGCGCGGTAGCGGTGGGTGGCGTCCCGGGCGGTCGCCTCGACGCTGAGCGACATCGCGACGAACACGAGGCCCGTCAGCACCGCGGCGCCGCCCACCATGACGAAGTAGTCGTGCCACTCGACGGGTCGGTAGACGGCCATCCGACGATGCTCTCAGCGGGCCGAGCCGAGGTCGGTCGCCGACCAGCTCGCGAGGAGTTCGAGCGCGTCGTGCGACGGCGACGCGGGCTCGGCCGAGTACGCGAGGATCCGTTGGCCGCTGTCGCCGGGAAGGTCGAGCGCCTCGAACGCGAGGACGAGATCGCCGACCAGTGGGTGATGCAGCCGCTTCGTGCCGGTGCGATGGAACTTCACGTCGTGAGCCGCCCACCGGCCCCGGAATTCCTCGCTGCGCATGGACAGCTCGCCCACGAGGTCGGTCAACTTCCGGTCGTAGGGGTCGCGGCCGGCCTCGGCGCGCAGGATGGCGACTGCGTCGTTGGCGACGCTCTCCCAGTCGAGGAAGAACTCGGTGCTGCGGACATCGAGGAACACGAAGCGGGCGACGTTCGGCGGCCCCGTCGGATCGTCGAGCACCTGCGAGTAGAGCGCCGCGCCGAGTGTGTTCGCCGCCAACACGTCGAGCCGACCGTTCCGCACGTAGGCCGGGACACCGACCATCGAGTCGAGGAGGCGCTGCACCGTCGGCCGCACGCGTTGCTGCGCGGGCGCGCGGCGCGCGGCGCGTACGGAAGCCGCGGCGCGGAAGAGGTTGTGGAGGTGGGACCGCTCCGCCTCGTCCAGCTGCAACGCCTGTCCGATCGCGGCGAGCACGTCGTCGGAGACACCGCTCGTGGCACCCCGCTCGATGCGCGTGTAGTACTCGACGCTGATCCCGGCCAGGGCCGCCACCTCTTCGCGGCGCAGTCCCGGCACGCGTCGTTGGCGGCTGAAGGCGGTGAGGCCGGCCTGCTCCGGGCCGATCCGCCCCCTCCGGGACACGAGGAAATCGCGGATCTCGTGCTTGGTGTCCACGTCGAGAGGCTACGGGGAACGGGACGGGTGAAGGAGGCCCTGCCAGTACCCCCTCCGCCCCGGTCTCCCTCCGCGGCGCCAACCGTGGTTTGGTGATCACAGCACCGGAGCAAGCAGTGCCGGAGCGAGCCGGGCAGTCGCCCTCCCCCGCGAAAGGACGTCCCGTCGTGCGTGCAGCCATCTTCGAAGGTCCGGAGCAGATCGTCGTCGGCGAGCGTCCAGATCCGGTCGTCCAGGTGTCGACCGACGCGGTCGTCCGCGTCGTGCTTGCGTGCGTGTGCGGATCGGACCTCTGGTACTACCGGGGCGAGTCGCCGCACGATGTCGGATCGATCGGTCACGAGTTCATCGGAGTCGTCGAGGCCACGGGCGACGAGGTCACGCACGTGGTGCCCGGCGACCTCGTGGTCGCGCCGTTCATCTACAGCGACATGTCGTGCCCGCACTGCACGAACGGTTCGACGATCAGTTGCGCGGCGGGTGGGACCTTCGGCAACGGCACCACCGACGGCGGCCAGGGCGAGGCGGTGCGCGTCCCCCTCGCCGCGAGCACCTTGGTGAAGGTGCCCGGGTCAGGCCACGACGACGACATGTTGCGCTCGGTCCTCACGCTGTCCGACGTCATGGCGACCGGACACCATGCGGCGGTGAGCGGGAACGTGCAACAGGGCGGCACCGTCGCGGTCGTGGGCGACGGCGCGGTCGGGCTCTGCGCAGTGCTCGCGTCGAAGCGCCTCGGCGCCGAGCGGATCATCGCGCTCAGCACGCACGGCGACCGTCAGCAGCTCGCGTCGTCCTTCGGCGCGACCGACATCGTCGACGGTCGCGGCGAGGAGGCGAACGACGCCGTCCTCGAGCTCACCGGCGGCATCGGCGTGGACGCCGCGCTCGAGTGCGTCGGCACCCAGAAGTCGATCGACACCGCGGCCGCGATCGCGCGGCCGGGTTCCGTCATCGGCATCGTGGGCGTGCCGCACGGCGTGGTGCCCTTCCCAGCGACGTTCTTCCGCAATGTCGCGTGGCGCGGTGGGCCTGCGCCGGCGCGTCGCTACATCCCGGAGCTCCTCGACGACGTGCTCGGCGGCGTGATCGATCCCGGTCGGGTGCTCGACTACGAGACCGACCTCGAGGGCATCGCCGACGCGTACGCGGCGATGGACGAGCGCCGCGCGATCAAGTCGCTCGTGCGGATCGGGTCCGTCTGATGACCATCGAGGAGCGAGACATGAGCGAACGAGAGGTCGTCGTCGTCATCGGTGCCGGGTCGATCGGCCAGGCCATCGCCCGGCGGGTGAGCGCGGGGAAGCACGTCCTCCTCGCCGACCTCCGGATCGAGCACGCGGATGCCGCGGCCGCCGTGCTGCAGGACGCCGGCTTCGACACCACCACGATGGCGGTCGACGTGTCGTCGAGCGAGCAGGTGCACGCCCTCGCCCAACGGGCGGCGGGCATCGGCGCCGTGACGCGTCTGGTGCACGCCGCCGGCGTGTCCCCCAGCCAGGCACCGCCCGAAGCGATCCTCGCGGTGGACCTGTACGGCACCGCCGTGCTGCTCGAGGAGTTCGGCCGCGTCGTCGCCCCGCGTGGCGCTGGGGTGGTCATCGCCTCGCAATCGGGCCACCGCCTGCCCGCTCTGACCGTCGAGGACGACGCCGCCTTGGCCACGACCCCCGCCGACGAGTTGCTCGCGCTCCCGATGCTGCAGCCCGATCGGGTCACGGACCCGCTGCACGCGTACCAGCTCGCGAAGCGGGCCAACGTCCTGCGGGTCAAGGCCGAAGCGGTGCGCTGGGCGGAGCGTGGCGCGCGCATCAACGCGATCAGCCCCGGCATCGTCGTCACGCCCCTCGCACGCGACGAGCTCACCGGGCCTCGCGGCGAGGGCTACCGACGCATGCTCGAGCTCAGCCCCGCCGGTCGCGCCGGGACCCCTGACGAGGTGGCCACCGTCGCGGCGCTCCTGCTCGGGCCCGACGGCGCCTTCGTCACCGGCAGCGACATCCTCATGGACGGGGGCGTCACGTCGTCGTACTTCTACGGCCCGCTGCGCCCGACCTGCTGAACGAGCATCTGACCTGCGATTTCGTCTCTTCGCACCTCAGGTCTCCTCCGACTTCTCGTGACTCAGCGGGCAGCGAACTGGGCGCCGTGGCCGCGAGTCAGGGGTTCGCCGCGAGCTGCTGGAGAATGGCGGTGTTCTGTTCCAACAGCTTGCGGTTGGCTTCCACGACTTCTTCGAGCCGAGTGTGGACAGCCTCGATGCGAGCGAACGCATGCTGATCCGTCTCGTAGTCGTGCTCTGCGAGCATGCTCGCGATCTGATCCGAACGCTTCGCGGCGATCAACAGGATCGCACCCTGCAGACCGGCCACCATCGAGAGGAACAGGTTCAACAGGATGTACGGATAGGGATCGAAGCCGTGCTTGCCGTTCGATCCGCCCAACCAGAAGATGCTGTTGACGATCGCCCAGAGAGCCATGATCGAGATGAAGATCCCGATGAAGCCCCACGAACCCATCGAGTTCCGCAGCTTGTCAGCGGCGCGCTCCCCGAGCGTGAGTTCATCGCCGCTGGGAACCGCGGGATGGCGGTCCCAGTAGGTCAGGAACCCGCGACGTGGATGACGAATCGGGAGACTCGGTCCTCCAGCGTCCGTTTGCTCTGTCACAGCGCTACTCCTCTCGGTCGCGACGAACCCGCGTTCGTCGCCTCGCCACGATTGTCACACGCGGCCGAGGTGTCGCGGCCTCGGCCGGCGTGCACCGATCGACCAGCGGGGCAGACGTTGTTCGAGGGTCACGCGGATGGCCTTGATGCAACCTACGTCGAAGCCGCGCGCCCTGCGGGTTCAGGGATGAAGTCTGTTCTCAGAGCATGACGATGTTCCTGCCGCGATCAGGGTCATCGACAGTGCGGTGATCGTCATCCGCAGGGTGCCGGATCGTGGTGTCGCGACAGTTCGGCGTGGAGGGCTTCGCGAGAGGGTCCGTCGGGTTCGACGTGGACGGTGACGTGGTCGAGGTGGGCGATGCGATGGAGGAGTTCATGTTCGACGGTGTGTGCGATCGCGTGCGCTTGGGTGATCGTGAGCGTTGGCATGACTGCGATCTCGAGGTCCGCGTAGAGTCGGTGGCCTTCCCAACGCACTCGAACTTCGGGCACTGCGGCGACCTGCGGCACTCGGGCGGCCTCGTCGTGCAGGCGATCGACGAGGTCGGGATCGACGCCGTTCATGAGGCGTCGGAGTACTTCGATGACGGCTCTGCGGAGGACGGCGAGGATCGCCACCGAGATCAGCAGGCCGGCGATGGGATCAGCGGCCGGCCAGCCAGCCCACACTCCGATCGCTCCGAGCACCACCGCCAGCGAAGTAAACCCGTCGGTCCGGGCGTGGTAGCCGTCGGCGACCAGCGCGGCTGAGCCGATGGCGTTGCCTTCGCGGATGCGGTACAGCGCGACGAGCTCGTTGCCGAGGAACCCGATGACTCCGGCGGCGGCGACCCAGCCGAGGTGGTCGATGCTCTGAGGTGTGACGAGGCGACGGATCGCTTCGGACGCGGCAACGATCGCAGACAGCGTGATCATCGCGATGACGAACAGTCCGGCAAGGTCTTCCGCGCGTCCGTATCCGTAGGTGTATCGGCGGGTTGGCGGTCGGCTCGCGAGACGGAACGCGATGAACAGCGGTACCGCGGTGAGCGCGTCACTGAAGTTGTGGATAGTGTCCGCGAGGAGCGCGACCGATCCGGACACGACGATCACCGCGAGCTGCAGGAGCGACGTGACCA
>Ga0075017_100001462_pt1 | contig 14437 bp, 13 predicted proteins | sample AleBraG_ABR_2012_FD_71475 | JGI IMG/M metagenome (GOLD analysis project Ga0075017, IMG submission 71475) | Freshwater sediment microbial communities in response to fracking from Pennsylvania, USA - Alex Branch Run_MetaG_ABR_2012 | ecosystem: Environmental > Aquatic > Freshwater > Creek >... | reverse complement strand
AGCTCGATCGGCTCCTTCATGCTGTTCAAACGCGAGATGATCGGACGCTCGTGAAGACCAAGTCCGAGACCGTGACCGAACTGGAGCCCGAACGCGGCCATCTCGTTCTCGAACCCGAAGTCAGTGGCCGCTGGCCACACCGCAGCTACCTCGTCGGTGCCGACACCTGGACGGACCATCCCGATCGAGGCATCCATCCACTCCCTGGCTCTTGTGTATGCCTCACGCTGGCTGGGCGTGGAACTGCCGACGCCGAAGGTGCGGTAGTAGCAGGTTCTGTACCCGTTGTATGAATGGATGATGTCGAAGAACGCCTGGTCGCCGGGACGTATGATTCGGTCGGAAAAGTTGTGTGGGTGTGGATTGCACCGCTCACCGGAGACCGCGTTGACGGCCTCGACCTGGTCCGAGCCCATCTCGTATAGACGCTTGTTGACCAACGCGACGATCTCGTTCTCGCGGATGCCTGGCTTGAGCGCCTCGAGGATGTCCTGGTAGACCCCGTCGACCATCGCGGCTGCCTGTGTGAGGAGCATTATCTCGTCGCTGGACTTGATGAGCCGGGCATCTAGCATGAACTGCTGGGCGTCCACGACTTTCAGTCCTTGTCTCTGCATCTCAAACAGAAACGGAGGCTCGATGATGTCGACGCCCACGGGGGCATCGCCAACACCGGCGTCGGTCAACATCCCTTTGATCTCGCGAACCGCCGCCTCCATCAGCCCAGCCGTAGGGGCGATGGCGCCCCGCAGCCCAAGCATTCCGGCGTGGCAGTCCGGAGGGTCCAGCCACGGCGAGTAGAGCCGATGGTGCCGGGCAGCGGAACCGAAGTCCCACAGCCTCGGACCATGGTCCTGAGTTAGAAGTGCGTATCGGGTCATTTTGTCCCCGAGGGCGCCACCGATCCATGTCTGCGTGGTGTAGCGGATGTTGTAGAAATCGAAGAGCAGAAATGATCCACAGCCACTTGCGTCGAGGGACGCCTTCGCGCGTTCTAGCCGGTATCGCCGCAGGCGATCGAAGTCGACTCGTTGCTCGTAATCGACGCCCATGTGCCCGGGAGCGGGTGCGGGGACTCCGTTGGACATCATGAGGGGCCTGCCACTCCCAGACCATCGTCCACGACGACATCTTCGGGCTCGAGCTTCAATCCGGCGCTCTCGGCTTGCATTGTCAGCAGGACCGCAAAGTCTTCCGACTCATGACCCCTGCTGACGCTGGCTTGTACCAATTGTGCCGTGGCCGCCGCAAGTGGCATGGGCACGTCCATTTTGCGAGCAGCCGCGAGGCCGAGGTCGAAGTCTTTGCGTAATAGCACTGGCGTGAAAGTGGGGGTGAAGTCGAGGTTCACGAAAGCAGGAGCCTTGTACCTGGTAAACACTGAGCCCATGACGCTGTGGTTGAGGAACTCGAGGAACGCCGCCCGAGAGACACCGCCGCGCTGGGCCAGCACGGTGATCTCCGCCAGAGACTGCGTGACTACACCTAGGAAGAGGTTATGACAGATCTTCACTAGTCGAGCCGCGTCCCCATCCCCGACATATGTCACAGAGCCGCCCATGTGACGCAGCAGCGGCGCGACGCGGTCAAAGGTCGCTGCGGGCCCAGACACGACGAGACTTAGACCGCCAGCCGCGACCACCTTGCCGTTGCCGCTGACTGGAGCCGCGAGGAAGTCCACCCCTCGCTCGATACAGGCCTCACGGATCGCCTCTGAAGACTCGGTAGAGACCGTGGAACAGTCCACGACGGCAGTGGGAACGCGCTGCGCGTCCTCAAGCAAGCCTCCACTGCCGAGCAGGACCTGCTCCAGGTCCGCCGGCGTCGACACCATCGTGAAGACGATGTCGCAGTCACGCAAATCCGCGATCGAGTCGGCGATCTTGCAGCCGAACTTCGTAAGGGGTTCGGCTTTGCTGCGGGTCCGGTTCCAGACCGTCACGCCGACCCCAGCTTGGGCGAGTCGAGTGGCCATGGCGGCTCCCATGCGGCCGGTCCCAATCCATCCGACCGAAAGGATATTCGCCTTAGCACCGTCGTCTGTCATTGAACCCTGCCTCCCACAATCGTTTGCTCTTGAATTCCGCCCAACGCCTGCCCTTGACGGCGGCGCGTCGCGACCTCCGCTGAAGGCTCCGCCCCCAGCCTTGCACCGAGCCAATCTGCTGTGTACGGGCGATGCCAAGGAGCCACGTTCGCGCATCCATGGTTTCCCTCGGCTAGCATCATCAGCTCGGCATGTTCACCAATCCCCACAATCAGCTCCTCGGCCTGTTGATAGGGGAAGAGTCGGTCCTTACGGCCTGCCACCACCAAAAGGGGGGCGGATATGCCGGAGAGCCGGTTGCGGAGAGTCAAAGTACTAGCTATCTCTCTTGCTTGTGCCTCACTTGCCGCCCAGGAGCGCACCTGAAAGGTGCGCTTGGTGAGTGGCGGTAGGCCATCCCAGGCTGCTCCGAAGTCATATGGCCCAGACAAGCAGACGCATCCTCGTATCCGATCGCCGAGAGCGGCTGCCGCGCAGACCGAGTAGTAGCCGCCAAGGCTGACACCCCACAAACCGCATCGCGTGGAGTCGATGTCGGGTTGTCGGATGAGGATCTCCCAAACCGCCATCGCTGGTGCAGACCAGTCAGCTCGAATGGGGAAGTCATACTCCGACTCTCCCTGGCCAGGGCCGTCGACGCTGAACGTGGCCATGCCTCGAGCAAGGAATGTGTCCTCTGTGGTCTGCAGTTCCTCTTTCGTGGAATCGAGGCCTGGGATCAAGATCACGATGGGATGGGGCCCGCCGCCGTGCGGACGACGTAGGACGGCCATCAGGTGCCCGGACTCGAACGGCACCTCGATTCGAGCGCCTGGAGGTGAGAGGTGTGGGAGGGCCCGTGAATGACAAGCGATAGCCATCTGGTGAGCCGTCTTCATTTGTTCGAGATCGTCGACGAACACGAACTTGGCGAAGTGGTAGTAAATGGCTGCCTGCGCGAAATGGTTTGCAGCAGAAAGGTCACGGCCCTGGTCGAAGGCGACGTCGCCCAGCTGCTGGTGCTCCGCGGCGACCGCCGACCATGACGCGCACCACTGAGACCACTGATTGAGACCCGAGGTGATGCGCTCGAAGTCTCCCGTGGTTACACCGTTCACGGTGAACCGCGGAGCCCAATGAGCGATGGCCGATGCGACGTCTGCGTCCATGTGGACTCCCTCTCGGGCAGCAGTGGCTGTGACCGCTTCGGTACACTGCAATCGTGTGCAGTTTCGGGCATCCTTCGGGCACTGTCAAACCCGACAGAGCGAATCCAGCCTTGCGGCGTGATGAGGTGTGGTGATGACAGACGCGATCGAGATCCCTACCAGCCTGCCTGACGCGGTGTTCCCCTTCCGGTTGGATCCCTGTCGGGCGTCCTATCGGACTCCCGTGACTGGCTCCTGCTCGCCGGATCTGCGAGCCAACCCAGTGGCTCCGCGCTCTGTCGACTCGGGCGCAACGCAGCTGCGCTTCGTTCGTAGATCGGGACTGGAGTCCATCGCCGTCCCGGGTGCCAACTGTGACTTGTGGACCAGTAGATCTAGATTGTTTCCTTGGCACGGCCGCTCTCTGATGAACCGGAAGGTCCTGCATGCGCACCCGGCTTGTCCTCGGCTCATTCACCCCATCGATCCTGCTGCGAGTCGCGCGAGAGTTGGGGCAGTTGGCTGAGCAAGATCTTGACGTTGTCGAACAAGCGGTGACGTCTTCGGCAGCGCAGTTCAGGGCACTAGTCGATGGCCAGCTCGACGTCGTGCTAACCAGCCCGGACAACGTGCTCGCCTACCGACTCCTTCCGAACAATCCCTTGGGCGAGATCGTCGATGTCAAGATCGTCTCGGCAGTTGATCGTGGGCTTGGGCTGGCGCTGTTCTCCGGGCCTGGAGTGAACTCGGTGGCCGAACTACGAGGGGCCACCTTTGCTGTGGACGTTCCGAACTCGGGCTTCGCGTTCGTGATGTACGCGCTCGCGGAGCGCCTGGGCTTGCCACGCGGTGAGTACTCTGTGATGCCCCTCGGCTCGACGCCTCGCCGCCTTGCCGCCCTGATGGCCGGGACGTGCGACGCTACTATGCTGAACGCGGGAAATGACCTGGTCGCTTCGGCCGCGGGGTGCGCGGAACTAGGCCAGGTAACGGACGTGGCCCCCGCTTACCTGGGAACGGTCCTGGCGTCCTCGGGGGAGTCGGATCCTGAAGCGGTCGCACGGCTGGGAGCGGCTTTGCGGGCGGCCTCCGCCGCCGTTCTCTCAGACACCGTGGACGACCTGGCCGGGGCCCTAGCCGGCGATGTCTTGAAGCTGCCGCCGGACCTGGCGCGGAGCTACGTCCGAACAATGAAGAACCTCCGTCACGGCTTGATCCCTGACGGTCGAGTCGATCGCCCATCCATGGAAGCCGTCGTGCGGCTGCGCCGCCGCTTCGAGCCAGCATGGCTTGACGGGGTCGATCTGCTCGCCAACGCGCTCAAGCCCGCGTTGGGATTGATTGCTCCGCCGTCGTAGGGGAAGTCGCTAACGTTGTCGTAACGACCCTTGACAGCGTGCCTTCACTCTATGAGTATGACTAAGGGTGCAATCGTTTGCGGTCACGCAACGCTAGGGTTACGCCGAGAAACGTGGAAAATGGCATGGGGAGACACCCACAAGGCGTGCTGATCTGGCCGCCAGAGCCGAGGGCTCGGTAGGTGAGCACGGTTCGACTCCGCCCGATGAATACGAGGAGATGAGCACAGGTTGAGTAACTCAAGATCAGTCATCGCCCCGCGCCTGATAGCCGGCATCGGAGCTGGCGCCTTGCTGCTTGCAGCCTGCAGTTCCACATCGTCGGGGACGACCCCGAGCGCAGGGGCGAGCAAGAACACGACACCGATCAAGATCGGCGTGTCCCTGTCGCTCACCGGGGACTTCTCGGCGGACGGCAAGGCCTTCCAGCAGGGGTACCAATTGTGGGCAGACGACATCAACTCCAAGGGCGGCCTTCTCGGTCGGCAGGTGACGCTCGACATCGTGAACGACGCAAGCAGCCCGGTCCAGGTTGCTACGAACTATCAAAAGCTGATCAGCGTCGACCACGTCGACCTCGTCTTCGGTCCGTTCTCGACGCTGCTCACGAAAGCGTCCTCACAGGTGGTCAACCGGTACGGGTACGCCTTCGTTGAGGGCGCCGGCGGCGGCCCTTCGGTCTTCACCTCCGGCCTCACCAATGTCTTCGACGTGAGCCTGCCGGTGGCCAATAACCTCGTCAGTTTTGCCAAATGGATCGCGGCTATGCCGGCGGCGACCCGTCCCGCGACGGCTGCTTACGCGACGCAGGACGATCCGTTCACTGCACCACAGCTTGACGCAGCCCGCGCCATACTCGAGCCAGCGGGCGTCAAGACTGTCTATAACAAGGTCTACCCATCCGAGACCACGGACTACGGGCCGATTGCAGCAGGAATGATCAGTGCCAAAGCCGACATCGTTCTAGTGGGCACTCTTCTTCCGGACGTGACGGCATTCGTAAAGCAGTTTGTTCAGCAGAACTACAACCCGAAGGCTCTGATCGCCACCGCGGGGCCGGACCAAGGGACCCAGTTCGTCTCGAACGTCGGGGCCAGCCACACCGAAGGGATCATGGTGCCGAACGGCTGGTACCCCACCCAGAACACTCCGGGGAACGCCGCAATGGTGGCCGCCTACATCGCGAAGTACGGCGGTGACGCGTCCGGTATCAGTTCCGACGTGCCGGAGGCCTACTCCGTCGGCGAAGTTACAGCCCAGGCAGTTACGGAGAACGCAAGCCTGGACCAGACTAAGCTCATTGCGAAACTCCACGCTGGGACATTCGACTCGGTGCAAGGCAAGGTGAAGTTCGACTCCACGGGCCAGAACGTGGCTGCCTTCTCCTACGTCTTCCAATGGCAGAAGGGGGCTCTACTTCCCTACCAGCCCGACTCCACCAACAACTTGGTTCCGATTCCTCCTGCGACGACGCCCATCGAGTACCCCAAGGCCCCCTGGTAACGGCGACGCCTGAGCGAAAGTCCTTTCCCGTGAACGCCTGCGGGACCAAGCGATCGGGCGCGGATGGTGTCGGCGGTCACACGGCCGCCGGCACCATCCGTGCGATGAGGAGGCAGAGTGGGAACCCAAATCTCGAAGGCCGTTGTTGACGGGATCCTGACCGGTGGCGTCTACGCTCTCATGGCAGCCGGGCTCACCCTGATCTTCGGCGTCATGGAGATCATCAACATTGCCCAAGGGATCCTGGTAGTTCTCGGTGCATACATGAGCTACACGCTGCTGACCTACCTACACATAGATCCTTTCATCGGACTGATCTTCACGATGCCCTTGATGTTCGGCGTAGGGGTCTTCATCGAGTGGGGCTTTATACGACGGTTGAAGCCGCAGAACCGAACGGCTCTATCTATTTTGGTGACATTTGCGATCGCCATCGTGATCGAAGGGTTGCTTACACAATTCTTCTCTTCAGACCTAAGGACGCTGGACGCCTGGTACGTCGAGAAGTCCTTGCACGTGTTCGGGTTCTACTTGCCCTATATCTACCTGCTCGGCTTCGCTCTGGCGGTCACGCTGCTCGGTGCCCTATATGTCTTTCTCTACCGGACACGGGCTGGTCAAAGCATCAGAGCTTCAGTTCAGAACCGAACCGGTGCTGAGCTCATCGGAATCAACATCAGCCGAGTGTCCGCCATGACCTTCGGCATAGGCGCCGCAGTCACTGCGGCGGGGGGCATGGTGTTTGGTGCGACCAACTCGTTCAATCCCAACTCCGGCTACGACCTGATCTCACGCCTCTTGGTGATCATCGTCCTCGGGGGTCTTGGGAGCATCGGCGGGGCACTGGTCGCCGCGGTCGTGGCCCTGGTCATCGAGGACGTGACGGCTGTGGTCTGGTCGCCAGTGTGGGCAAGCACCATGTTCTTCGCCGTCCTGATCGTCGTCCTTCTCATTCGCCCGAACGGACTGTTCGGCCGCCCAGAGGCCAGGGTGCAGTAATCAGCACACATATCGAGGAGCAGAAGACCATGGCCCAGCCAGTGTCACTAGCGGCTCCCGCGGATCGTCTTATGACGCCGACTATGCGAGTCGCCAAACTTGTCCTACTCGGCGGTTCCGTGGTCGCGGCTATCATCTTCCCCTTCATCTTTACAAACCCAGCGGTCACCTCGATTGCTGTGTTTACTCTGTTGTTCGTCGGCGCCGCGTCTGCGTGGAACATGTTTAGCGGCTACACCGGATACATGGCCCTGGGCAACGCAGTGTTCTACGGCTGCGGCGCCTACTTCTTTGCCAACCTTGCTAGCCACCTCGACGTGAAGGGCGGCGTGGGTCTATTCGCTTATGTCCCGCTGGCGGGACTCTTCGCAGGACTTGTCGCGATCCCTGTGGGCTGGCTCGCGCTGCGGACGCGCAGGCACACGTTCGTCGTGATCACCATTGCCATATTCTTCATCTTTCAATTGCTTGCCTATAATCTAACCGGGTTGACCAACGGATCTTCCGGAATGCAACTGCCGATCCCGCCTTGGAATGCGGCGACGTATAACACCTACTTCTACATGGCGGCACTTGTCGTCGCAGTCGTCGCGATCGGGCTCTCCTGGGCGGTGAAGCGGTCCGGCTTTGGTCTTGAACTTCTGGCAATCCGTGACGATGAGGATCGGGCAGCCGGGCTCGGCGTCCGAACGAAGAGAGTGAAGCTGGCCACGTTTGTCCTCACTGGCTTTGTGACGGGGATGTGCGGAGCGATCTACGCCTACTACCTCGGGAGCATCTACCCGCCGTTTGCGTTCGAGGCGATCTTCGATGTGACTATCGCCCTGATGGCTTTCCTTGGTGGACTTGGTTCGGTGAGCGGACCGGTGGTCGGCGCCCTGATCATAGAGCCCGTGCAACAGTACTTTACCCTTCGATTTACTGGTGGCGGGCTGTCTCTAATCCTCTTTGGAGTGCTCTTCCTCGCGGTGATTCGTTTTCTGCCGGATGGGATTGTGCCATCGCTAGGCGCGGCGTTTCGACGGCGGCTAGGTGCGGCGAAGGCCGCAGTCGACGAGCCAGTGTCGGAGTTGGACACACTCGGCAGTTCCACCTCTGAACCGACCCCCGAGGTCAACGGAGGGGTGCCGCGATGAGCACGCTGCTCGAGGTTAGCGAGATCAAGAAGACGTTCGGAGGGCTTCAGGCGCTCGGTGGCTGTTCGTTCGCGGTCGAAGCGGGCAAGGTCACCGGGCTGATCGGGCCGAACGGGTCCGGAAAGACAACGGCGTTCAACATCATTACCGGCTACGAACGCCCCGACTCTGGTGTCGTGAGGGTCTCCGGAGTCGATGTCACCGGTGCCAGCCCTGGCCGGGTGTGCGGGCTTGGAATCGGGCGGACGTTCCAACTGACAAGGGTGTTCGCAAGGCTCACGCTTCTTGAGAATATTCGAGTCGGCAGCCGCGGTGTCCCGCGCAGCAAACGGAAGGTGATGTACAGCGATGAAAGATGCCTCGAACTCTTGGATTTCGTTGGATTGAGTCGTATGGCGAGGGACCTCGCAGGGTCATTGTCATACGGGCAGCGTAAGCTAGTAGAGCTTGCTACCGTCCTGGCTCAAGAGCCCCGGGTCATCCTTCTCGACGAGCCTGCCGGCGGCATTAATCCAACCCTGATTGAACAGATGGCCGAACGTATCCGTGAGTTGAACAAGGGTGGGGTCACGTTCTTGGTAGTCGAACACAATATGGAGTTTGTCATGGGTATCTGTGACACGGTAGCGGTCATGGAGAGAGGCATCGTCATCGCGCACGGCGAGCCGGGGCAGGTCCGCCAGGATCCGCGTGTGCTTGATGCGTACCTTGGAGGTGCACTCGAGGACGAGACGCCGGCGGTGGGAGGCCCCCTCGCAGGAGCCGGGACTGGCGATCCTGGGACCGAGGATGAGCTGTGACGCCGTTACTCGAGCTAGACGGGATCTGGGCCGGCTACGGCGGCAGCGATGTGCTGCGCGATCTCTCGCTCACGGTCCCCTCAGGGAGCATCACCTGCGTCGTCGGCCCGAACGGCGCCGGTAAGTCAACTATTCTGCGTGTAGTCAGCGGCCAACTGAAGCCGCGCCTTGGGCGGGTTGTGTTTGCGGGGCAGGAGATTGCCGGGCGCAGCCCACGGCAAGTGCTGGAGCTTGGGATCGTTCAGGTGGCGCAAAACCACACACTGTTCCCGGACATGACGGTCCGGGAGAATGTGGAGCTGGGTGGGTTTCTGATCCGCGACAGGCATCTGGTCTCCAAGCGACTCGCGGCGATCGAGGAGCTATTCCCAATCGTGACGGACCGAGCACATGACAAAGCAGGCTCGCTCTCCGGCGGACAGCAGCGCCTCGTCGAGTTCGCTCGTTGCCTGATACTGGATCCACGGTTGGTCGTCCTCGACGAGCCCTCGATGGGTCTGGACCCAAAGACGCTGCGCCTTGTGTTACAGCAGGTCCGGACCATGTGGGAGGACGGACGTACGGTCCTCCTGGTGGAGCAGAACGTGAGGGCGGGTCTTTCGTTAGCTACACAGGCGGTCGTCGTAGAGAGTGGACATACGAGGCTGTCGGGGACGGGTCCCGAGGTCTTAGGCAACCCTGAGATCGCACAGCTTTATCTCGGAGGAGGTACCGCGCCGGTCCGCTGACGCCGGCGAGAGGTTAGTTCGCGGACGTGACGTACTCGCCCGAGCGCCGTGGTCGAGATGCGGCGCCGGAGATCGGTGTTCGACGCGAGCCCGAACGAACCACCGACCGGTGATATCAAGACGGCCCGCATCCCGATCCATGCGTTCCCGCTTCGGTCGCGTGCCCGGCCACTTTGTGCTCTACGAGAGCTGCTTCTGACCACCTGGGACGTTCACGTTGCTACGCGGCTGCACAATTTGCTGCGCACCGGAAGCCGAGACCGACTCCGCGCGACGCTGGCCGGAGCGTATTGGGCCGCCAATGGTTAGCCAACATCGAGCAATCTCCGTTCCCTCGGGTTTAAACCCCCTGACCGACGTATCCCACGGACTCAAGCGCACAAGGCACTCTCTGTCTGGCAACAGTCCCAAGCTCTCGGGGCTGCGCAAATCGAGCTGCCTAGACCTCCCACGACATCGACCTGGGACGCGCAGCCGACGAGTCATTCCTGCGGTCCTCGACTGCAGGCGCGGTCGCGGGCGTCGTCGACAACGAGCTTAGAGATCGTTTCCGGCGTAGGACTGGTTGAAGCTCTTGTTGGCTAACGGGAAGTCGGGAACGATCGTGTCCGACAATGCCAAAGGCAACGCAGGCCAGTTAAAGAAGGATGGGTCTACGACCTTTACCCGGCTGAGTCTGCCGTCGGCGCCGAGTTCGACCCGATGTGCGACGGTGCCCCGCCACCCCTCGACGAGGCCCAGGCCTGCCGCGGGCTCGTGGGGGCAGGCGAAATTGGGCTGGGCTCCTGGTGAACGCATGCGCGACGCGAGCGCCGTGATCAGGGCAGCAGAGACTGCCACCTCACGGACACGAACCAGGAAGCGGCTGAGCACGTCACCTGCGGGCTCAACCACCACGGAGAAGCTCTTGCCGAGGTCAACAAACGGATGGTCGCGTCGAGCGTCGACTTCGAGGCCTGACGCTCGCGCTACATAGCCGAGGGCGCCGACACCGACGGCGGCCTCCCGGCTCAGCACTGCAGTCCCGGTGAATCGGTCGCGTACGGTCGAATTCGCGAGCAGGAGCCGGGCCAGCTCCGCGATGCCATCAGCGACAGCGCTGACGCGGGAGGTGTCGGGAGGCGCCATTAGATTTGTCCCGCCGATCCGAATCCCGCCGCGGAGCAGCCGATGGCCTGTTGTCGCCTTGTTGGCCCTCAACAACTCCTCGCGCATTCGTTGAGTGTGCGAGTGGGCGAGGCTGACTCCGACGTCATTGGCGAGGGCACCGATGTCGCAGACGTGGTTGTGCAGTCGCTCGAGTTCTAGCAGTAGTGCTCGAAGGCACCTATCGTGTTCGGAGACCTCGATGCCGATGGCGTCCTCAACGGCCATCGCAAAGGCAAGGCCATGGCCGACCGCAGTATCACCGCTGATCTTCTCGGCTACCTCGATTCCATCAGCCGGGAGCATACCTTCGAAGAGTTTCTCGACGCCGCGGTGGACGAACCAGAGCCTGGCCTTCATCCGCAGGATTGTTTCGCCAACCACCGAGAATCGGAAATGGCCAGGTTCTATGAGGCCTGCGTGCACCGGCCCAACGGGGATCTCGTAGACGCCGTCTCCCTCGACCTCCAGGAACGGGAAGGATCCGATATCCGGATCGAATCGCGGACTCGGACCGGCGTCTCGGCGCATGGGATACCAACCCTGGGGCCAGTGACCATGGCGGACAAGGCGATACGGAAGCGGATGACCTAGCGGTGTGATCCCGTACAGGTCCCGAACCTCCCGCTCGAAGCGGCCCAACGGGTAGCTGATCGACGCGAGGCTAGGCACTGTCGGCCGAGTCATCGGGACCGCGAGTGCCAGCTCCAGCCGCGTGTCGTCGGAAGGGCGGACCAACACATAAACGACCCGAAAGCCTGACGCACCCTCAACACAGGCCATCATGGCAGGGCGATATCCGTGACTCAGATATGTCTGCACGGTCTCAAGTAACTGGGGCCCACTGACCGTCAACTCGACGGTGCGCTCACGTCGCGTCACTTTGCACCTGTCAGCAGGACCGCGGCCCGGGTCAGCAGGGTGGGCAACGGGCCGGCGGCGAAGCCAAGGACCGCGGTGACTCCGAGGGCCAATGCCAGCGGTGTCTGAGGCCCTTGGCGAGCGGCCGGCGTGGTGGCGAGCGGTTCGCTCAACTCTGCGCCAAATGTCATACCCAGGGAGAGTCTCGCTAAGCCGGCAAAGAGTACCAGCATGAGTGCGGCGGCCACAGTCATCGCCCAGCCAAGCCCGCGCTGGAAACCCGCCAGCATGATGGCTACCTCCGTGAAGAAGAGACTGAATGGCGGCAGGCCGAGCATCGCCGCCATCCCCACGAGATACGGAACAGCCTCCGCGGGGTGACGACCTAGGAGCCCGCGGATGTGCGCAAGTTGAGTGGTCCCCTCGGAGACGGATATGCGCCCGGACACGACGAACAAACTTGACTTGGCCAAGCCGTGACCGAGCACGTGCAGCAGGGCCGCGGCGATAGCTACAGTCCCACCCACGGCGGCTGCCAAAGCGAGCAGACCCATGTGTTCGATACTGGAGTACGCCAGCATCCGCTTAAGATCTCGCTGACGGACGACCAGGCCAGCGGCGACAGCGAGCGAGAGAAGCCCGGTGGCAACGAGAAGGCCGCGCATCAGCCCCGTTCCAAGAACGAGGTTCACCACGGCCTGTATGCGCAATATGGCGTAGAAGGCCACGGAGAGCAGAACGCCGGACATTAGCCCAGAAACAGGAGCGGGCGCCTGACTGTGAGCGTCTGGCAGCCAGCTGTGCATGGGCGCGAGGCCTGCCTTTGTAGCAAACCCGAGAACGGCCAAGGCGCCTGCAACCTTGACGATCGAGGGGTCCAGTGCAAGGTGAGAGTCGGTCAAGGCCACCCAAGACAGCGTGGGATGACCGGCTGCGACGCTCGCGGCGTAGAGCAGCACCAGTCCCAAGAACGCGACAGCCACGCCGACCGATCCAAGAACCACGTACTTCCAGGCTGCCTCCAGGGAACGCCGCGTCCGGTTGTGTCCCACCAGGAAAGCCGTGGCGATAGTGGTGGCCTCAACAGCAACCCAGAGCACCCCTAGGTTGTCCGCCAGGACCGCCAGCGACATAGCTCCAAGGAACAGACAGATCAAGGCTGAGTACGTCCAGTCGGGCGGAGCAACATCACGTGCCGCGAGCCCGCCCCAGGTGGCAGTCAGGCCGACAGCCCCGACCACCGACAGCATGAAGGCGGAGAGGGCGTCGACTCTCAGTAGTCCGCCAGCCATCACGGGGGAGCCGTGCAAGGCGGCAACGCTGAGCGCGAGTCCCACCGCCAGGACTACGGCGGACGTCGCGATCGCGCTGAACCTACGGAGCACCGTAGCGCGTGTGAGCGCGGTGGAGGCGGCCAGAAGCAGCGAGCCAACTAGAGGAAGGAGCACCAACATCGCCATCAATCCCGCAGCTCTTTCAGCTCGTCGAGATCCGCAGCGCCGAACTTCACGGTCATGCGAGCTGTGAACACCCGCAGAATCAGCACCACAAGAAGAACATCCAGTGAGGCGCCCAGTTCTACGACGAACGGGACACCCCCCGACGTGAGGAAGGCCACTGCCGCAATGCCATTGTCGAGCACCAGGAATCCTACGAGCTGCGAGATTGCGTGTCGCCGTGTCGACAGCAACAAGAAACCGAATAGCACCAGGCAAATCCCGACGGGCACGGCTGCCGTCGTGGGGCCAGGCCGGAGAGCGCGCAGGGGCTGGCTTACGAGGTACGCGAGCATGGTCAGGCCGGATACGGCCAGCAAGGAGGCCGTGGTGTTCAAGAGGGGAGTTTCCTCACGCAACGTGCCCGTGCGGACGAGGCTGCGATCCAGAACCAGCGGTAGGGCTGCGCCTTTCAGCGCCAAGACCAGGCCGGAGACTGCGACGAGCTGGAGATCGTGATTGAAGGCTCCGATTATGGCGACAAGACAGGCTAGGGCGGCACCTTGGATCGCAAGAAGTCGAACTGCCGCCACCAGCGACCGCCGCCAGACGAGCAGGACCGAGGTCATAAGCAGCACCCCTGCGCTGAGACCCACGAGCTGGTCGTACAGATTCGCCGACATCGTTACGCCCCTACGACCAAGTAGGACGCCGCCACGGCCAGGAAGGCCAGGACGAATGATCCCGCCAGAAGTTCGGGGACGCGGAAGAGTCGTATTTTGGCTAGGAACACTTCTCCGGCTGCCAGCGCCGAGCCCAGCGCGATGAGTTTGGCAACAAGCGCGACTAGCCCCATGACCACGGCGGTCACCGTCATCGAGCGTGCGATCCCCCAGGGCGCGAGAAGGCTTCCGACGAGGCCAAGCAGGGCACCCAGGCGGATCCACGACCCAAGCTCGAGCCAGGCCAAGTCGCGGCCCGAACTCTCGAGGATCATCGCCTCATGAATCATCGTCAGCTCAAGATGCGTTGACGGGTTGTCCACGGGCATTCGACCTGTCTCGGCGATGACAGCCACGAACAGTGCTACGAGCGCAAGCAGGCTGACCGGTGCCGCGACGCTTGCTGGGTCGGCGAGTCGACCTTGCACGATCGCTGAGAGGGCGGACGAGCCGACGGGTATGGACAGCGCGTATACCGAGACCAGGACTGTCGGTTCGACCAGGGCTGCAATCGTCATGTGTCTGCTGGAACCCATGCCGCCGAAAGCTGACCCGGAGTCGAGACCGACAAGAG
>Ga0075017_100001461_pt1 | contig 14438 bp, 14 predicted proteins | sample AleBraG_ABR_2012_FD_71475 | JGI IMG/M metagenome (GOLD analysis project Ga0075017, IMG submission 71475) | Freshwater sediment microbial communities in response to fracking from Pennsylvania, USA - Alex Branch Run_MetaG_ABR_2012 | ecosystem: Environmental > Aquatic > Freshwater > Creek >... | reverse complement strand
AGCGCGATCGTGACCGGTCGACCCGTCACCCGGTGCCGACTCTCGACGCAGTCGCCCGCGGCGTACACGCCGGGCGCGGAAGTGAGCATGCGGTCGTCGGTCGCGATCGCGCCACTCGGCCCGATGGTCATCCCCGCGGCTCGCGCGAGGTCGACCCGGGGCTTCACGCCGAGGCCCAGCACGACGACATCGGCGGGAACCGGACCTGCTTCCGTGTCCACCGCGGTGACCCAGCCGTCGCCACCCGCTTCGAAGCCCTCGACGCCCACCCCGAGACGCAGGTCGACGCCGAGCGCGACCAGCGCATCGGTGACGCGTTGCGCCATGTCGGCATCGAGCGTCGCCATCGGCTGGGCCAGCTTCTCGACCAGGGTGACCTCGAGCCCGCGGGCGAGGAACGCCTCGATCATCTCGAGCCCGATGTACCCGCCGCCGACCACCACTGCGCGCCGTGCGTCGCGGTCGCGCAGCAGCGCGTCGATCGCCAACGCGTCGGGAATCGAGTGGATCCCGCTCACCCCCCGTGCGTCGATGCCCGGGAACGGCGGACGCACGGGCGCCGCGCCGGTGGCGATCACGAGGCGGTCGTAGCGCTCGCGCCGCACCGCGCCGTCGTCGAGCGCGACCACCTCCACCTCCCGGGTGCCGAGGTCGATCGCCCGCACCTCGTGGCCGGTGCGCACGTCGATCCCGTTCGCGCGGTGCTGCTCGGGCGTGCGGGCGACGAGCGCGTCGGCGTCGGGCACGACGCCCGCCACGAAGTACGGCAGTCCGCACATCGCGTACGACGTGAGGTGACCGCGCTCGAACACGACGACATCGACCGCGTCACCGGCGCGTCGCTTCGCGACGGACGCTGCGGACATCCCCGCCGCGTCACCGCCGACGACCACGACACGTGTCGCCGGTCCGCTTCGATCCATGAGGTGTCGCCTCCCGCGCGCTCGGTCGATCAGAGGGTCGATCAGAGGACGGCCCGGGCGAACTCCTCGACCTGGGCCCGGCCCCCCGACGGCCAGCCCACGATGAGGTACCCGAACCCCGCGTCGCGCCAGGCGTCGATCTGCGCGCGGGCCTGGTCGACGGATCCCTCGATCGACAGCGAGGCGCTGCGCAGCAACGTGGCGGGATCGCGTCCCGCGTCCTCGCACATCGCGCTGAGTCGCTGCGACTTCGGACCGAGCGAGTCGACGTCGCCGAAGGCATGCCATGCGTCGGCGTGGCGGGCGACGAGCGGGAGCGACCGTTGCTCGCCGGACGCGCCCACCCAGATGGGCAACGGCTCCTGCACCGGGCGCGGGCGCAGGGTGGCGTCGCGCACGCTCACTTGGCGCCCCTCGTAGGTGAAGTCGTCTTCGGTGAAGAGGCCGCGCAGCACGTGCAGCGAGTCCTCCAACAGGTCGACGCGCGCGCCGGTGGCCGGGAACTCGAAGCCCAGCTCGTCGTGCTCCTCCTGGAACCAGGCGGTGCCGATCGCGAGCTCCAGGCGACCGTTCGACGCGTGGTCGATGGTGATCGCCTCGGCCGCGAGCAGCGAGACCGGGCGGTAGGTCAGGCCGGTGACGAGCAACCCGAGCCGCACGCGCTCGGTGGCCGTGGCCAACGCGGCGAGCGTGGTGTAGCCCTCGAAGCACTCGCCCGGTCCCTCGCCGTACATCGGCTTGAAGTGGTCGAAACCCCACACCCCGTCGAAGCCGAGCGCCTCGGCGAACCGGGCCCGGTCGACCACCTCCGCGAACGGCATGCGCTGCTGTGCGATGTCGAGTCCGAGCCGCATTCGTGTGTCCTCCAGCTGGTCGGCCGTGCTCTCCGGCAGAATTCGTAGGCGCACAGCATGCCGCAGCGGACGATCCTCGGGGCAGGTGCCGACTCAGCTGCCCCTCGTCGAGGTGACGGCCTGGCTCGACGTGGTCCTCGACGACGTGCCGCTGGCAGCGGTGGTGGAGTTCGTGGCGGTGGTCCCAGTGGTCCCAGTGGTCCCGGTGGTCGCGGTGGTCCCGGTGGTCGCGCTCACCGTCCCGGTACCCGATGTGCTCGACGTGCCCGTTGCCGCCGTGCCCGTTACCGCCGTGCCCGTTACCGCCGTGCCCGTTACCGCCGTGTTCGTCGCCGCTGCGTTCGTCGCCGCTGCGACGGTCGCCGTGCCGCTGCCCTGGCTAACCGCCATGGCGCCCACCAGCGACCCGAACGACGCGACGGTCAGCGCGGTCAGGGCCACCCGGGTCTTCATCCCGTGCTTGCGGCGACGCTTGCGCCGCACGTCGGGCGCGTCGGCGACGGTGCCGCGGCGCGCCTGCAGCCGGCGGATCCGTTCGGCCTGCGCCTCGGGGGTGATGTCACTCATGTCCTGCTCCGTTCCCTCTCGATCTGGTGACCCCATGATCGGAGGGCAGCCCTAGACGGGCGCGAGAGCAACGTGAGAACCGGTCAAGAACCCGCGGGAGGCCCCGAAGGGGGGCCGAATCCCCCATCGGACGCCCCATGGGACGCCCCATGGGACGGAGGTCCCTGGCAACCCGGCCGCCCGTCGGCAAGGCTGGACCTGCCGGCGACGGAGCCGGTGGAGACCCACCAGGAGCCCCCAGCCATGGCGAACGAGCACCCGAGCAAGCGCAAGCGTGTGGTCGAGCCCCACCTGGTCGCCCCCGACGTCGACGGCTTCATCGACGACGACGGGGTCGACTACGACGCGACCCGCCACTACCAGCAGGACCCGAACCACCTGTTGCAGTTCGCGAGCGACGACGACGAGCGCCGCACCGCGGAGTTGCTCGAGGTCGACCAGGTGGAGCTGGAGGAGCTCGGCCTGGTCCTCGACGACCCGCACCAGCCGCTCCCCGACTGATCACCGGTCACGACTTGATCAGGTCGATCTTCCAGAGCAGGCGACCGTTCTTCGTGCAGGTGTAGGTGCCCGGCTTCGTGGGCCGCACCCGGACGAACTTGCCGTGCTGCACCTGGTTGATCACGCCGCACGGGAGCAGCTTCTTGCCCGCGAGGTCGAGGGGTACGAACATGCCGTCGGCGTCGAACCGGTGGATCTGACGGAGCTGGTCGAGGATCGTCGCGCGTGTCACGGAGTTCACGCCGCCCGCCTTCACCTGCGCCGCGACCGCGTCGCGCACGGCGATCCCCGCAGCCCACGAGTACGCGGCCCCCGACGACAGGTTCGCCTTCCCCATGTACTTCACGAACTGACCCACCATCGGCACGGCCTTCTGGTCGGCCTTGTCCATGTAGGCCATGAACGGGATGCCCACGTAGGTCCCGTCGACATCGGCGCCGCCGGCCTGGGGGAAGCGCTCGTCGTAGCACTGCACCGCGCAGTCCCACACCTTCACGCCGGTGAGCCCCTGCAGGACCGCCTCCTTGCGCAGCTGCACCGTGCACGTGTACGGCAACGTGCACTGCGCGTAGTTGGAGCCTTTGTTCTTCATCGTCTGCACGATCTGCGTGTACACCGACTGCTGCGCGTTCGGCGGTTCGTCGAAGTCCTGGTCGGAGGTGATGCCGACCTCGCGCAGGCCACCGAGCTGTGCGAACAGCGCATCGTGCGCGGCCTTCGACGAGTTGTTGAAGATGTAGACCCCGTGCAGGTCCTTCCCGTACTTCTGTTGGTAGAAGAACGCGCGCTGCACGTTGGTCTGGTACGTCTGCGGGTGCTGGTCCTTGGTGTCACACAGCAGCGCGGGGACGATCACCGGGAACGACTGGTCCGAACACTGTTGCGACACGTTTGGCGCGAATGCCGGCAGGTCGGGGATGCCGGTGGTCTGCCCCTTGGCGTCCTTGCACCCGCGCATCTCGTCGACGCTGGTGAGGAACACCGCCGACGTGCCGCTCATCACCGCGTCGTTCTCGCAGGCCTGGATCACCGCATTGCGGGTGTCCGCCGCGTCGAGCTTCGAGTCGTAGAAGTCGACGACCACCTTGCGGCCCGCGAGGCCGCCGTGCGCGTTGAGGTACTTCGCGACGGCGCGCGTGCCGAGCACGTCGCCGAGGAAGAGGTTCGGCGCCAGTGCGCTGTCGACGTCGGCGACGATCGCGAGGTGGAACTCCGACGCGGTGATCCCGATGTCGGTGGCAGTGGGCTTCTCGGCCGCCGCGCCCGCGACGGCGCCCTGCAGCGCGACGAGCGCGATGGCGACGACGGCGATCGACGCGACGACGACGCGAAGACGTGAACTCCCCCCGGTGTGCACGGCGCAACCCTAACGAGTGCTCACGCCGATTCGGCGTCGACCCGGATCACGCCCATCATCCCGAGGTCCTCGTGGTCGAGGATGTGGCAGTGGTACACGGTGCGGCCGGTGACCCGGTCGAACGGAACCCGCACCGTCACGGAACCGCCGGCGGGCACGTTCACGGTGTCCTTCCAGCCCGGCTCCGGCGCACCGTCGGACCGGGCGAGCACGCGGAACGGCCACACGTGCAGGTGGAACGGGTGGTCCATCGCGGAGGTGTTCGAGATCGTCCAGTCCTCCACGCGGCCGAGCCGGGTGCGGAGGTTGGTGGCCGCCGGGTCGAACGTGTCGCCGTCGATGGTGAACTCCATCCCACCCCGGTTGTCGCCGCCACCGCCCATGCCGCCCATGCCGGCCATGCCGGCCATCCCCATCCGCATGGCGAGCACGAGCTCCCGCCTGCCGGTGGCACGGCCGGGATCGAGCGTCGATGGCGCGGCGAGCTGCGCGGGGAGCGCTGCGGCGGGAGCCGTGCCGGTGACCGAGACCGTCGCGACCTTCGCCGACGGAGAGACGATCGCGCGGTCGGCGCTCGTCCCCATGCCCAGCGACCCACGGTCGTACGCGAGGGTTCGCAGTTCGAACTCCCCCTCGCTCGTGGGCGCGACGAGCACCTCCGCTCGTTCCCCGGGCGTGAGCCGGACCTCGTCGACCGGCACCGGCGCGGCGAGGCGACCGCCGTCGGTGCCGATCAGCGTCATCGGCAGACCCTCGAGCACCAGTCGGTAGTAGCGCGACGCGCTCGCGTTGACGAGCCGCCAGTGCTCGAGCGTGCCGGCGGTGGCGCGGAGGGAGGGCCCGCTCGTCCCGTTCACCAACACGCCGTCGCCCTCGCGGCCCTGGTGCTTCTGCAGCGTCGACGCGTCGAGCACCGCCGCGGTCCTCCCGATCTTCGGATCGCTCAGCACCATCACCCGCTCGATCGCGGCGGTGAGGGCGGGATCGGTGTCGAGGTCGTCACGCACGACGATCGCGCCGGCGAGACCGCCGGCGACCTGCGGGGCGACCATGCCGTGCATGTGCGGGTGGTACCAGGCGGTGAGGCTGCGCTGCTCGGGCGCGATGTCGTAGGAGTAGGTGTGACGTGCCCCGGCTCCGACGGTGACGAACGGGTTGTCGTGGTTGCCCGAGGGCGACAGGTAGAGGCCGTGGGTGTGCAGGTTCGTGGGCGCGGCGAGCTCGTTCACGAGCGTGATGCGCACGCGGTCGCCCGGGCGCACCACGAGCGTCGGCCCCGGCGTGGTGCCGTTGTAGGTGAGCGCGTACCGAGTCGCCGTGCCCCACGGGATCTGACGCGCACGGGCCACCAGCTCCACGTCGAGGCTCCCGTCGGCGCTCGTGAGCACGTCGGGTTGGCCGAACGCCGCCGACGCCGCCGACGTCACCGCGCCCGTCGCGTCGGCGGCCACGCCGTCGAGCAGCCCGCGGCCGAGCACGACTGCGCCGACGCCAGCCAGGTGCCCCAGGAATTGGCGGCGGGTCGATGACACGGGGACGTCCTCAGGGTTGAATACGGCATGATCTTCGAGCAGTACTACCTCGACTGCCTGTCCCATGCTTCCTACCTCGTGGGCGACGAGTCCACCGGTCGGGCCGTGGTCGTCGACCCGCAACGCGACGTGGCGATCTACCTGCGCGACGCCGAGGAGCACAGGCTCACCATCGAGCGGGTGCTCGAGACGCACGTGCACGCCGACTTCCTCAGCGGGCACCTGGAGCTGGCCGCTGCCACCGGCGCCGTGATCTCGTTCGGCGAGGCCGCCGACGAGGGCCGCATCGACTTCGAGGTCGACCCGCTCGTGGACGGGCAGCTCCTGACCCTCGGCGACGTGACCCTCGAGATCCTCGCCACGCCGGGCCACACGCCCGACTCGATCACCATCGCGGTGTACGAGCACGCCGACGATCCCGCGCCGTGGGGAGTGCTCACCGGCGACACGCTGTTCGTCGGCGACGTCGGCCGCCCCGACCTGCTGTCGTCGTTCGGGGTCACCGCCGACGATCTCGGTCGCATGCTGTACCACTCGCTGCGCGACAAGCTCCTGCCGCTCCCCGACGCGGTGCGGGTGTTCCCCGCGCACGGCGCGGGCTCGGCGTGCGGCAAGCAGCTCGGGCTCGAGACCAGCACCACGATCGGCGAGCAACGCGCCGGCAACTACGCGTTGCAGCCGATGAGCGAGGAGGAGTTCGTCGCGGTGGTCACCGACGGGCAACCCGCGGCGCCGCCCTACTTCGCGTTCGATGCCACTCTCAACCGCAAGGCGCGCGCCGTCCTCGACGAGACGGCCGGCGTCGCGCTGCTCACCCTCGACGAAGTGCTGGCGCGCCAGGCCGCCGGCGCGGTGGTGCTCGACGCGCGTGACGGGATCGCGTTCGCCGCCGGGCACCTCGCGGGGTCGGTCAACGTCGGCCTCGAGGGCCGCTTCGCCGAATACGCCGGCGACGTGCTCCACCCCGACGAGGACGTCGTGCTCGTCACCGAACCCGGACGGGCCGACGAAGCGCGAGTGCGGCTGGCGCGGATCGGCTTCGACCGCGTCGTCGGCGCGCTCGCCGAGCCGCTCGAGACCTTCGTCGCGAACCCGCAGGTGGTGGAGCGCTCGTCGCGACTCACGCCCGCGGAGCTCGCCGACCGCCTCGCCGCGCTGCCGAACCTGCAGATCGTCGACGTGCGCAACCCCGGCGAGGTGACCGCGGGCGTGATCGCCGGGGCGCGCCACATCCCGCTGGCCCGGCTGCGCGCGTCGATCCTCGACCTCGACCTGTCGGTGCCGACCGTCACCTACTGCGCGGGCGGGTACCGGTCGATCGCGGCGTCGAGCCTGCTGCGCGAGCAGGGCTTCGTCGACGTCTCCGACCTCGTGGGCGGCTACTCCGGCTGGGTGTCGGCCGACGGGTCGACCGCCTGACCCCGCGCCGCGATGGTCGCGCGCACCGCGGCCGCGAACGGTTCGTGACGCGCGAGCAGCGCGTCGAAGTGGTGGCGTGACAGGTAGGCGACGACCACCGGCGTCACCGCGACGAGGCTCGCGTTCCGTCGGGCGGCGTCGGTGACCAGCGCCATCTCCCCGGCGATGTCGCCGGGGCCGAGCGTGGCGACGACCACGTCACCGTGACGGACCTCGACCGCACCCTCGAGCACCACGAGCAGCTCGTCGCCGCGCTCGCCCTCGCGCGAGAAGGTCATCCCGCGCGGCTCCTTCGCGCGCGTCGCGTTCGCGGCGAGTTCGGCGACCTCGTCCTCGTCGAGGACGGCGAACACCGGGACCGCCGCGAGCTCGCGGGCGAACGCGTCGCGGTGCTTGTGCCTCACGCGTCGTTCGCCCGTTCGAGGCGCAACGCAAGCGTGGGGCACGCGGTCACCGCGCGACGGGCGTGGGCCAACAGCGACGAGGGCAGCTCGCGACCGTCGATGACCGGGTAGCCCCAGTCGTCGAGGCGCACCCACTCGGGAAGCAGCTCCGCGCAGATGCCGTGCGCGTCGCACTTGATCCAGTCGACGACGAGGCGCTGACTCATCGGAAGCTCCAGTCCCGGGTGGCAGGGTCGGGCAGCGGCAACACCGCCGGGCGGTGTGCGTGGGCGCATGCGCCGTGTTGCTCGTGGCGGTCGAAGTCGGCGGCGAAGACCCGGCGGGCTGACCGCACGAAACCCACCACCGCGTCGGGCAGGTGGCACGCCCCTCGGCCTGCGACGTCGCCGAGCCAGCGGTCGAGGTCCAGCAACGTGCCGCGCCTCGCGTGCCCGGCGGCGAGCGCCTCGAGCGCGCCGGCCACCGCCGCGAGCCCGTGGACGCACGGTCCGCACTGCCCCGCGCTCTCCGAGGCCAGGTAGCGGGCGACGCGCGCGGTCTCGGCCACGCCACAGCTCTCGACCGGGAGGGCGACCACCACGCCGCACCCGAGGGTCGCGCCCGCGCGGCGCAACACACCCTGGGCGAGCGCGAGCGCGGACGCGTCGGCGGGTGCGAGCCAACTGCCGAAGTACCCACCGACGAGGATCGCGCCGACGGACGCGAGCGAACCGCCGGCGGCGTCGAGCACCGTCTCGAAGCGCGAGCCCGCGGCGAACTCGTACACGCCGGGCCGGGCGACGGCGCCGAGCACCGTGGTGAGCACGGAACCGGGCTCGTCGGTCGTGCCGACGCTGCCGAACCAGGGCGCGCCGTAACGCGCGATCAACGCGACATCCGCGAGCGTCTCGACGTTCTGCACGAGGGTGGGGCGCCCGCGCACGCCGCGCTCATAGGGCCGGGGCGGTACCGTCACCGGCCGCGCGTCGTTGCCGTTCACGAAGTTGACCAGCGCGCTCTCCTCGCCGGCCACGTAGCGACTCGGCACCTCGACAAGGCGCCACGCGTCGGGCCGGGCCATGTCGGAGGTGCGCTCGGCGATCGCGCGACCGAGCGCGTCGCGCGCCCGGGTGTCGGCGCGGTCGACGACGAAGTAGATCGTCTCGGCTCCCACGGCGCGCGCGGCGACGACCGCGCCGTCGATCACGAGGTGCGGGGAGCGGCTCATCAGCACGGAGTCCTTGTGACTGGCCGGCTCCCCCTCGGCGCCGTTCGCGACCACGACGGGCGCCCGCCCGCCGTCGGCCACCGCGCCCAGCTTGCGGCCCGTGGGGAACGCACCCCCGCCGCGGCCGCGCAGTCCGCTGGTCTCGATCTCGCGGATGAGGCCGACGCGCTCGGCGCGACCGCGCAGCGCGGGCAGGGACCCGTACCGCGCGAGGTGCTCGGCGTAGGTCGCGCACGGCGCTGCCAGTAGACGCGGCAGCCCGATCGGTCCGGGCGCGCGCGCCGCGGCCTGGTTGCGTTCACGGCCGCGTGCACGGCCGCGTCCTTGCCGCGCGCTCAATGGTCGTCGCCCCCGCCGCGGCGGTCGCCGCCGGACGTCGCCGGTGAGGCCTGTACCTGACCCGCCATGCGGCCGCTCGCACGGTCGAGCTGGGTGAGTGCAACCTGGACCTGCCAGTTCGCACCGCCCGGCCCCGGCATCTGCGCCACGATGTCGCCCCCGTTCAGTTCGACGATGTCGCCGCGATAGGAGTTGCGGCCGTCCGACACGGTGACCGTCCCGGAGGTCATCGACACGCCGCCTCCGCTCGCCGGGACGCCGATGATCTCGACATCGAGCGTGCCGGCAGCACCGGAGCCCAGGGTTCCCACGAGGCTGACCGTGTACTGCCCAGCGGAGTCGGGGCCACTCTGGTGGTAGGTCCCGGAGGTCGACGCGCTGAAGCCGCCCGCGCCGAAGACCCGCGCCGGTTGGGTGGTGGCCGGTGCGGTCGTCGCCGGGAGTGTGGTGACGGTCGCACCGGACGAAGCCGACCCACCGGAGCCGCCCGCCGACGCAGCGGACGCGAGCACCTGGCTGGGGGTGCCCGCGCGGCGGGCCCAGCCGTCGGCCAGCGGTCCGGAGACCAGCCAGAGCACGAGGAGGACGGGGAGCGCCGCGAGCGCGCCGAGCCCGACGATCCGGGCGCCGGGCCGGCGCACGAGCGCGACACCGAGGCGGAGGGCGGCCGCCACCAGCACCGCGACGACGCACACTGCCGTGAGGGCGAGCACGACCCCCGAGCGGGTGTCGCTCCCGGTGCCGAGGCCGTGGAGCACCGCGACCGGCCAGCACAGGTAGGCGAGCCAGTGGACGATGCGCCAGGCGCGATACCCGAACCGGTGTCGGAGCAGGCTGGTGACGACCAGGGCGACCAGGAGGTCGAACGCGATCGCACCGAAGCCCAACCAGAGTGGCCGGTACGACGAGATGAAGGGCACGACGACGTCGAGCACACCGATCGGGGCGAACGAGTCGGCGACCACCACGACCACGTGCACCGCGACGAACGCGACCACGAGGAGCGACACGTTGCGGTGCACGAACTCGACGACGAAGCGCGGCCAGTTCGGGCTGCTCCAGCGGAACGACGTCATGATCCCGAGGAGGACGCTCGCGGTGAGGAACACGAGGCTCACGACCCCGGTCGCGCGCGAGACGTACCAGGTGAAGCTCCCGGACGCGAGCAACGGCACCAGGGTCGACACGGTGTTCAGGAGCCGCGCGACTGGGTGTGACGCGACGGCGGATAGGTCACGGGCGCATAGGTGGCGGGCGGCGCGGTGACCCGCGGTGCCGTGGGCACGGTGGCCGTGCTGCCCACCCCCGTGGCCGGGGGGACGGTCGCCGGGGTCGTGGCCGGCGCGCCAGTGGCCACCGGGGTGCCGACCGAAGGAGTGGCGCCCGAGCCGGAGGGGGCGCGCCCGGCGAAGAAGAGCGAGAGCCCCGCGACGAGCCCCACGCCGCCGGCGGCGAGCCAGCGCGTGGTGGACGAGATCCTGCGCATCCCGGTGTCTCGATCGACCGATCGTTGAGGCGCCACAGTCAACCCCTCTGTCGCGGACCGTGCGAAGTAGCCCGAACATAGGCAGCGCGGGTTAAGACCGGGCAAGAACGGGCCAAGAATCGCCGACTCCCGAGGCGCAGGACGCCTACGCCACCGTCGCCATCATCGACGACGACACCCGCGTCGCCGACGACTTCATCGTCCAGTCGCTGCGCCGCATGCGCGTCGGCGTCGCCGTCGTCGTGGGCAGGACGGTGTCGGCCGCCGGGTCGACCGCCTGACCGCGACCGCTCGCCGTCAGGTGAGGAGTGCGGCGCGCAGGTACCCGACGGCGCTCTCCATGTCGATCGACGCGAGATAGCGCGGCACCGAGCCGAACTCGTCGTCGACGCGACCGAGAAACCCGCGCATCGTCGCGGGCTCGGCGGCGAGCAGGGCGGGCAGGTACGGCTCGAGCTCCTCCGGCGCCATCTCCTGGCGGAGGCGCTGGACGAGATGCAACCTGCCGGCCGCACTCCGCGCGAAGTCCCTGACCACGTCGGTGGGCGACACCCCGAGCGACCGGAGGATGATCGCCACGACGACCCCGGTCCGGTCCTTCCCCACCGAACAGTGGATGACGGCGGGATAGGCCGCCGGGTCCGTGAGTACCGCGACGACCTCGGCGACGGCGTCCGCAGCCTCGGTGCAGAGCCCGAAGTACCGTGCCGCGATGCGCTCCGGCGCGTGCCAGAGCTCGCGGCCCGCATCGGCGGCCATCAAGTCGGCGAGCGGGATGTGCTCGACCCGCACGCCGCCGGCCCGGAAGACACCAGCGAGGGTGCGTTCGTCGTCGGACCGGAGATCGACGACGGTGCGGACGCCGTGGCGCACCAGCCGTTCCGTGTCACCCACCGACGCGGCGGCGAGCGAATCGGAACGGAAGAGCGTCCCTTTCCGGACGACCGAAGCGTCCGCGGCGGCGTAGCCGCCGACGTCGCGGAAATTGCAGCACCCTTCGAGCGACCACTCCGGTTCGGCAGGGACCTCGAGCACGGCGGCCATGACCCCGACGGTACGGACCTCAGGTGAGAAAGCGATGGCGCGGCGATGGCGTCCGGGGAACCGGTACGCGAACCCTTGACGACAAGTCGAGCATCTGCCGCGAGTCGGTCACCACTCAGAACGTGTTCCAGTGGAGCACCTGCTCCGCCGGGAGGCGCTGCGCAGGCTTGAAGTCGGTACCGATCGTGTGGGCGATCGGGAACAGGCCCACTTGCGTGTACTCGTCGTAGGGGATGCCGAGCAGGTCGGCGGTCTCGCGCTCCTGCCAGAGCTGCAACGTGGTCCACGCGCTGCCGAGGCCGCGCTCCCGGAGCGCGAGCATGAAGCTCCACACCGCCTGGATCACCGAGCCCCACACGCTCGCCTGGAAGAACGAGCTCTGGTGTTCGAGGCGCGGTACCGTGCGCACGCACGGCACCAGCAACACAGGGACCTCGTGCAGGTGGTCGACGAGGTACATGACCGACTCGCCGATCTCGACCATGCGCTCGTTGCGCCCGAGGTCGCGTGACTCGCGCGTTCCCGCGTGGGTGTCGCCGAACTCGATCATCCGGCGCAGGCCCTCGCGGTGCAGGTCGGCGAGCTGCGCGCGCACGCCCCGGTCGTCGACTGCGATCCACTCCCATGCCTGGTTGTTCGAACCGTTCGGCGCCTGCAACGCGAGCTCGAGACACTCGACCACCACCGAGCGGTCGACCGGTCGCGTCAGGTCGAGGCGCTTGCGCACGTTGCGGGTGGTCGTGAGCACCTCGTCGATCGACAGGTCGAGCAGTTCCATGGCGTCCTTCTTCCGTCCGGCTGCGGCAGGCCGATAGTCTGCGCGCACTTCGTCACAGGGGGAAAGCAATGGACGTCGAGACCATGCTGGACGCGGAGATCGCCGCCGCGCTCGCGGAGCTGCCGATCGGTCAGCTCGATTTCGGCGCCTGGAGCGTCGACACCGTGCCCTCGTTGCGCGAGGCGATGTCGGGGATGCCGGTGCCCCCCGAGCCGCCGCCCACCATCGAGCGTTACGACGTCGTCGTGCCCGACCCCGACGGCCGCTTCGACCCGACCGTGCGCGTGTACCGACCGCGTGCGACCAACGGCCCGTTGCCGTGCCTCCTCTGGATCCACGGCGGCGGCTACATGTTCGGTACCGCGCTCTCCGACGACCCGCGCCTGTCGCGGTGGGCCGAGGAGGCGCCGTGCGTGGTCGTGTCGGTCGAGTACCGGCTCGCCCCCGAGCACCCCTACCCCGCGCCGCTCGACGACTGCTACGCGAGCCTGCGCTGGGTCCACGCCAACGCCGCGGAGCTGGGCGTCGACGCCGACCGCATCGCGATCGGCGGCGCCAGCGCGGGCGGCGGGCTCGCCGCGGGCCTCGCGCTGCTCGCCCGCGACCGCGCCGAGGTTCCCCTGATCTTCCAACTGCTGATCTACCCGATGATCGACGACCGCAACGTGAGCCGGTCGAGCCAGATCGTGAAGGCGCCGATCTGGAGCCGCGAGGCCAACCTGCTCGGCTGGCACGCCTACCTCGGCCACGAGCCCGGCCGGGCCGACGAGCCGATCTACGCGGTGCCGGCGCGCGCGACCGACCCGTCGGGGTTGCCGACCACGTGGATCGGGGTGGGCTCCCTCGACGTGTTCCGCGACGAGGACGTCACCTACGCGCTCGGACTGCTCGGCGCCGGCGTTGCCACGGAGTTGCACGTATACCCCGGCGCGCCGCACGGCTTCGAGTCGATCGTGCCGACCGCCGCCGTCGCGATCCAGTGCGGCCGCGACATCGACGCCGCGCTCTACAAGGCCCTCCGCAGCCGCTGACCTCGATGCCGGAGGGGTTGCTCAGACGGGGAACTCGATGGGCAGGTGCTCGTGGCCGCGCACCTGTCCACTCCCGGCCCGCACCGCACCGTCGGCGAGCTCCCATTCGGGGATGACTGCGAGCAACTCCTCGAACACGACGCGCGCTTCGAGCCGTGCGAGCGCCTGGCCGATGCACAGATGCGTCCCCCAGCCCAGCGCGACGTTGCGGGTGATCTCGCGCTCCACGCTGAACAGCTCGGGGGCCTCGAACTCGCGGTCGTCGTGGCTCGCCGCTCCGGTCACGAGGATGACCCGGGACTCCGCGGGGATCGTGACGTCGTGGAGGGTCACCGTCTCGTGCACCCAACGGCCCTGATAGTGCGAGGGACCGTCCCAGCGGAGGCCCTCCTCCACGGCGCGTGGGATCAGCGACGCGTCGGCCACGAGCTTCGCCCGCTCGTCGGGGAACCACGCGAGCGCGACGACCATGTTCCCGATCAGCTTCGCCGTGGTCTCGTGCCCGGCGATCACGAGCTCGGTCACCCGGCTCGTGACCTGCTCCGGAGTGAGCGACCATGTGTCGCCGTCGTCGTCGGTGACCTCCGACGCGAGGAGCAACGAGATGATGTCGTCGGTGGGTGCCGCGACGCGCTCGCCGACGATCTCGTACATCGTCATGCCCAGCGCGAGCTGCGCGTCGCGGGCGTCGTCCGACACGACCGGTCGTCCGTCGTCGGCCGCCATGGTCAACATGCGCGAGGAGCACTCGTGGATCCCGGCGCGCTTCGCCTCCGGGATGCCGAGCATCTCGCAGATCACCTCGACGGGCAGCGCCAGCGCGAGGTCTTGGATGACGTCCATCCGGCCGTCGTCGCGAACCCGGTCGATCATCCGCCGGGCGATCGCCCGGATCGTGTCGGCCTGCGCCGCGACGGCCAGAGGCGTGAAGACACGCGACACGAGGCGGCGGTGCCAGTTGTGGGCGGGATCGTCCTTGTTGATGAGGATGTCGTT
>Ga0075017_100001460_pt1 | contig 14439 bp, 14 predicted proteins | sample AleBraG_ABR_2012_FD_71475 | JGI IMG/M metagenome (GOLD analysis project Ga0075017, IMG submission 71475) | Freshwater sediment microbial communities in response to fracking from Pennsylvania, USA - Alex Branch Run_MetaG_ABR_2012 | ecosystem: Environmental > Aquatic > Freshwater > Creek >... | reverse complement strand
GCGGGGTCGTCACCCCGCGTGACCTCGTGGGAGCGGCATGATGCCGTCGTGGGTACCAGCCCGGCCGATCCAGCGCGGTGCGCATCATTGCCGAGCTGGAGCCAGCACCGCGACAGGTCTATTGCGGTGCGGTCGGCTGGGTGGACGGCACCAACATTTCAGCCGAGCTCGCGGTAGGTATCCGCACCTTCTGGCTCGACGAAGGCACGATCCGCTTCGGCACCGGGGCGGGAATCACGTGGGGCTCAAACCCCTATGGTGAATGGCTCGAGACTGAATTGAAGGCGAGTCGGCTGCTCGAAGTCGCTACCCGGGAGGCGGGAGTTCGGTGACGAGTTCGACCGGCAGAGTCTGGCTGAACGGGCAGATCCTCGACGCGAGCCAGGCGCAGATATCGGTCGCCGATCACGGTCTAACAGTCGGCGACGGTGTCTTCGAAACGATGAAGGTCGTAGACGGCCGCGCCTTCGCGTTGACCCGGCACCTCGATCGGCTGCGCGGATCTGCCGACCGGCTCGGGCTCGACGTCCCCACGGATGCTGAGCTGCGCACTGCGTTGGCCGCGACTGTTGAGGCGAACGGGCCGAGTGTCGGTCGGTTGAGAATCACGATCACCGGCGGTTCGGGGCCGCCAGGGACCGCGCGGGGAAACAGCGGTCCGACCGTGCTGGTCATCGCAGGCGAGTCGCGTGAGTGGCCGCCGAGCGCGGCCGTCGCAGTGGTGCCGTGGACGCGTAACGAACGGTCGGCCGTCGCCGGCGCGAAGACCACCTCGTACGCCGAGAACGTTGTAGCGCTCGCGAGGGCACAGGCTTCGGGCGCGAGCGAGGCGCTGTTCCTCGACACGCGAGGCCACCTATCCGAGGGCACCGGCACCAATGTCTTCGTGGTCATGGACGGCGACCTGCTCACTCCGCCACTGTCCTGCGGTTGCTTGGCCGGGGTTACTCGCGCCCTCGTCATCGAGTGGAGCGGCGCGAAGGAGGTCGAGCTGGACGCTTCGGTCCTCGAACGGGCCGACGAGGTATTCGTCACGTCGTCGACCAGAGATGTGCAAGCGGTGCACGCCGTCGACCAGCGGGTCTACCGGGCGCCCGGAGCCGTCACATCGACCGTAGCCGCTACGTTCCGCGAGCGTTCGACAGCCGATCTCGATCCGTAGTGCGGGAACCGCCTAGCCCGGCCCGGATCAGTGCCCGAGCAGTGCGTCGATGGCAGCGTCGACGTCCAGGTATGCCGTCTCGTCTTCGCGCGGGACGGCTGCGTACGCCCGCGACACGAACTTGGCCAACTCACCGCGATCGCACTCGAGCAGCGCACTTCCGTCAGGGCTGGACAGCGCAATGCAGACTGCGTCTTTCGTGTCCGACACCGCCGGCCAGATCCCGATGTCTCCCTGGCCCGCAGGCATCCACACGCCGTCTGCGAGCAGGTCTCGGGCGAAGACCCACACCACCGGTCCGGCCGCGTCGGCCCAGAACGTGATCCGCACGCTCAGCGGCTCGCTCGCGTCGTAGGCGAGCTCAGCGGGCACCGGCAAGGTGATGCCGTCGCCGGCGGCCAAGGCGAAGACGAGGGGAGTGATGATCGAGGCAGAGCAGGGGTCGGCCATCGGGATCCTCGTCTGACGGCAGTGGTCCTGGACGGATCTTCCCGGTTCGGCGAGCGTCGAAACCAGGTGCCTCGGTGCCCGCTCGGCTGCGGTAACGTTCCCTCCGCCGAGCGGACAAAAGCACCCGCTCCGGGCGATTGGCTCAGTGGTAGAGCGCCTCGTTCACACCGAGGAGGTCACTGGTTCGAACCCAGTATCGCCCACCAAATCGCGCAGCCGCCGAAGGCGGCGCCTCTGCCGCACACGCCCGCACAGTTACTCAGCGTGCTCGTCTGCCAGCGAGTTCGTGCCAGCTGCTCTCCGATATCTCGACGTCGAACTTCTTAGCAGCGGCCTTGATCCGTCGCCAGGCTTCGTCCCGTTCAGCGTCGGAGACGCCTTCCACTTGATCGAAGCGAGAAATCGCATTCCGGACATGGCTGGCATCCGACAACGGTTCTTTGCGTTCGCGTGGGAATGCGAAATCGGAGTCGTCGAGGCGGCTTTGCTTCTTGTGGGTAGCCATCGGTCCTCCTTGCGAATCGCTTGCGTAGGTACGTCCTCGCCACGTGGCGCGCCGCCCAAACCAGCTCCGGCGCGTCGACGGGCATTCCGTCGGCTACCTTCGGATCGTCCGGCACTCCACCCCCTCGGGAGTTTCGATGCGACCCGCGTTGCGCAAAGCCACCGTCCTGATCGGCTCGTTGGGGGCCGTCGCAGCGATGACCCTCGGCGTAACTGCCGCGTCTGCGGCCGGCGCCGAACCGGCTCGCGTCACGGCCGGCGTGCACTCGGTGGCGCGTCCGGTGATGGCGAGCCCCAGCGCCGCGGCAGTGCGAGTCGCTTTCGCCAGGCTCGGAGTCGGATTCGGGTCGGCCGTTCTGGTCACGAATTCCGGCGACGGCACGGGCCGGCTGTTCGTCGTCGACAAGGTGGGCCGCGTCTTCAGCTGGCGTCCTGGCTCGCGCCCGATCCTGTACCTGGACTTGCGTTCTCGTGTTCGGTCCTCCGGAGACGAACAGGGAATGCTCGGGATCGCGTTCTACCCGGACTTCAAGCGAGTGCCGCTCGTGTTCATTACGTACACGCGGAGCGACAATGCATTGCAGGTATCGCGTTTCCTGCTCTCGTCGTACCTTCAACCGGCAATCAATCCGCGGACTGAATATCCGCTCTTCACGATCGCTCACCCGTACCCGAACCACAACGGCGGCATGCTCGCATTCGGCAAGGACGGGTACCTGTTTGTCTCGACCGGAGACGGCGGCGGCGAGGGCGATCCGCTGGGTCTGGCACTGAAGGGCGCGTCGCCGCTCGGCAAGATCCTCCGCGTCGACGCATCACGGTGGTGCGGCGGACATCCGTACTGCGTGCCGACGACGAATCCGTTCGCGCACATCCGGGGTGCGGACGGCCGTATCTGGGACTTCGGCCTGCGGAACCCCTGGCGGTTCTCGGTCGATCCGGTGACCGGCGCGCTGTGGATCGGGGACGTCGGGCAGAACCGGTGGGAGGAGATCGACGTCGATGCAGCCGGAGTCAGCGCGCTCGACTACGGCTGGTCCTGCATGGAGGGACGTTTCGTCTACAACTCGGCTCGGTGCGGGCGCGGCGGTCACTACGTGTTGCCGTACCTCGCGTACTCGCACTACGGCGGAAGCCGGGCAGTGATCGGCGGAGTGGTGTACCGGGGCGGGTTGTACGCACCCGTCCTCGGACACGACTACCTCTTCGGGGACTACGTCACCGGACAGATATTCACCTTGACGACGAGTGGTGTTGTCCGCGCGAGCCTGGTGGGATCTTTGCCGGGGGTGACGTCGATCGGCACTGACTCCCAGGGTGAGGTCTGGGCGACCACGTTGGCCGGCGGTGTCTACCGGCTGACGGCTAGCTGACAGCTTGCTGACGGGAGGGATATTGAAGCGGGCCGCCCGCACGAAGGTCGGTAGCATCGTCGGGCCAGCTCGAACCGCCCACCGCGCAAGGAGTTCCGTTGCCGCCCGAGATCACCGTCCATGTCGGCGGCCAGCAGATCCAGGTGGCTCCCGGTTCGACCGCTGCTGAGGTTCTCGCCCCCGCGGGGGCGCCGGACCGCTCCGTGGTCGCCGCGCGGGTCGACGGCTCCCTGGTCGATCTGACGACCGAAGTTCGAGACGGCGCGACCGTCGAGCCGGTGGCGATCGACACCCCAGATGGTCGGTCGATCCTGCGGCACTCGACGGCGCACGTCCTGGCCCAGGCAGTCCAGGATCTCTTCCCGTCCGCTCGCCTCGGCATCGGGCCACCGATCGAGAACGGCTTCTACTACGACTTCGACGTTGCGACGCCGTTCACTCCGGACGATCTCGGCACACTCGACAAGCGGATGCAGCAGATCATCAAGTCCGGACAGCGATTCGTCCGTCGCGTCGTCACCGAGGACGAAGCGCGCGCCGAGCTAGCCGCCGAGCCGTACAAGCTCGAACTCGTCGGCCTGAAGGCGAACGAAGAGTCGGCCGACGAAATGACGGAGGTCGGCGGAGCCGAGCTGACCATGTACGACAACGTCGACGCCAAGACCGGCGAACGCGCGTGGCGCGATCTGTGCAGGGGGCCGCACGTGCCGACGACCCGGCACATCCCGGTGTTCAAGCTGACCCGCACTGCCGCGGCCTACTGGCGCGGCAGCGAGAAGAACCCGCAGCTGCAGCGGATCTACGGGACCGCATGGGAGACCAAAGATGCGCTGAAGGCGCATCTCGACCTGCTCGCCGAGGCCGAGCGTCGCGATCACCGACGGCTCGGCGCCGAGCTCGACCTGTTCTCGTTCCCCGACGAGATCGGCTCCGGGCTGGCGATCTTCCATCCGAAGGGCGGCATCGTCCGCAAGGTGATGGAGGACTACTCCCGGGCCAGGCACGAGCAGGCAGGCTACGAGTTCGTCTACTCGCCGCACATCACCAAGAGCACGTTGTTCGAGACCTCGGGACACCTCGGGTGGTTCGCCGACGCGATGTTCCCGCCGATGCAGATCGACGCCGAGTACGACTCCGAGGGCAATATTCGGCGCCCGGCCACGGATTACTACCTGAAGCCGATGAACTGCCCGTTCCACATCCTCGTCTTCCGCAGCCGGGGACGGTCCTACCGCGAGCTCCCGCTCCGCTTCTTCGAGTTCGGGTCGGTCTACCGGTACGAGAAGTCCGGCGTCGTGCACGGGCTGACCCGGGTGCGCGGCATGACGCAGGACGACGCGCACATCTTCTGCGCCAAGGAGCAGATGGCGGCCGAGCTCGACTCGCTGCTCACGTTCGTGCTCGACCTGTTGCGGGACTACGGGCTGGACGAGTTCTACCTCGAGCTGTCGACCAAGCCCGAAGCAAAGGCGGTCGGCAGCGACGTCGAGTGGGAGGAAGCAACGCAGGCGCTACGCGACGCCGCGGAGAAGCAGAACCTGGAGCTCGTCATGGACGAGGGCGGCGGCGCGTTCTACGGCCCGAAGATCTCCGTGCAGGCGCGTGACGCGATCGGTCGGACCTGGCAGCTGTCCACGATCCAGGTCGACTTCCAGATGCCGCAGCGTTTCGACATGGAGTACCAGGCCGCCGACGGCACCCGGCAGCGCCCGGTCATGATCCACCGGGCGCTTTTCGGTTCGATCGAGCGCTTCTTCGGCGTGCTGACCGAGCACTACGCGGGCGCATTCCCGCCCTGGCTGGCTCCGGTACAGGTGATCGGGATTCCGATCGGCGACGCGCATGTGGATTACCTCCAGGAGATCGCCGCGCGACTGCGGGAGGACGGCATCCGCGTCGAGGTCGACGCCTCGGACGAGCGGATGCAGAAGAAGATCCGCAACGCTCAGCGACAGAAGGTGCCGTACATGCTGATCGCCGGCGACGACGACGTTGCTCGCGAGGCCGTGTCGTTCCGGTTCCGGGACGGCACCCAGCGCAACGCGGTTCCGATCGACGAGGCAATCGCGGACATCGTCGCCGCCGTACGGGATCGAGTGCAGGTGTGACGGATGCGTTCGAGCGGTTGTGGGCGCCACACCGCCTCGCGTACATCCGCGGCGAGAACAAGCCGCTCGACGGATCCGCCGGTGAGGACTGCCCGTTCTGCCTCCGCGCGCACGGTGACGGAAACGGCAGCGACGACTTGGTCGTCGCGCGAGCGGACGCGGCGTACGCCGTGCTCAATCTTTATCCGTACAACCCGGGACATTTGCTGATCTGCCCGTACCGGCACGTCGCGGACTACACCGAACTGACTACCGCGGAGATGACGGACCTCAACGCTCTGACGCGCTCGGCTATGGCCACGTTGCGTTCTGTGTCCACTGCGCACGGCTTCAACCTGGGAATCAACCAGGGCAACGTCGCCGGAGCCGGCATCGCGGCGCACCTGCACCAGCACGTCGTCCCGCGCTGGGGCGGCGACGCCAACTTCATGCCCGTCATCGGCCAGACCAAAGTGCTTTCGCAGCTGCTCAACGACACACGCGACATGCTTGCCGCTGGCTGGGTTAGCTAGCGCCGTCCGCGCGAGACGTCCGGGCTACTCCTTCTTCGTCTCGGCCTGCACCTTCTGCGCAAGCTGGCTCGGCATCGGTTCGTGCCGCAGGTAGGTGCGGGTGAACGTGGCCGTTCCATGCGACAGCGACCGCAGGTCGACCGCGTACCGGGTGATCTCCAACTCGGGCACGTCCGCCTTCACGAGGGTCCGACCCGCCCCGACTGGCTCGGTGCCGCCGACCCTGCCGCGCCGACCGGACACATCACTCATGACGGCGCCGACGTACTCGTCGGCGACGAGTACCGACAACTCGTCGACGGGCTCGAGCATCAGTACCGTCGATGATGCGGCCGCGTCGCGCAGCGCCAGCGATCCGGCCATCTGGAACGCCATGTCGGACGAATCCACCGAGTGAGCTTTGCCGTCCACGAGCGTCACACGGATATCGATGACGGGATAACCGGCTGCGACGCCCCGTTCCATCTGAGCGCGCAGGCCTTTCTCGACCGAAGGGATGAACTGGCGGGGGACGGCCCCGCCGACCACTTTGTCGACGAACTCGAACCCGGATCCTTGGGGGAGCGGCTCGACCTCGACATCGCAGATGGCGAACTGGCCATGGCCGCCGGACTGTTTCACGTGCCGGCCGTGACCCTTTGCCGGTCCGCCGAACGTCTCCCGTAGTGAAACGCGCAACGGAACCGCGTCCACGGCAACGCCGTACCGGTTGCGGAGCCGGTCGAGCAAGACGTCCACGTGGGCCTCACCCATCGTCCACAGCACAAGCTGGTGGGTCTCGGGGTTGTTCTCGAGCCGGAGCGTCGGGTCCTCGGCGACCAGTCGGGCCAAGCCCTGGGACAGCTTGTCCTCGTCCGCTTTCGCGTGCGCGACGACGGCGACCGGCAGGAGCGGATCAGGCATCACCCACGGTTCCATGAGCAGCGGTGCGTCCTTGCTCGACAGAGTGTCGCCGGTCTCGGCGCGGGTGAGCTTGGCCACGGCGACGATGTCGCCGGCGACGGCGGCTGAAACGGTGCGCTGTGCCTTGCCCAGCGGCACTGACAACGCGGCGATCCGTTCGTCGACGTCGTGGTCTTCATGTCCGCGTTCGGCGCCGGCGTGGCCGGACACGTGCACGACACTGTCCGGGCTGAGCGTCCCGGAGAAGACCCGCAGCAGGCTGATCCGGCCGACGTACGGGTCCGTCGTGGTCTTGACCACCTCGGCGAGCAGCGGACCGGCGGGATCACAGGTCAGCGGTCCGCGCGGCGAGCCGTTCAGGTCGGTCGCCGGCGGCAGCGGGTGTTCGAGCGGCGAGGGGAACGCTGATACCAAGACTTCGAGCAACTCCGTGCTGCCAAGGCCGGACGGCGCAGCGGTCGCCAGGACGGGGAAGAAGGATCCCCTGGCTACGGCCTTTTCGAGATCTGCGATCAAGGTGTCTACGTCCAAGTCCTCGCCGCCGAGATAGCGATCCATGAGCGTCTCGTCCTCGGACTCCGCGATGATGCCCTCGATCAGCGCGTTGCGCGCGGCTTCGATCAGCGGCAGATGTTCCGCGTCCGGATCGCGAACGATCCGCTCGCCGGTCGAGTAGTCGAACACCTTCTGCGACAGCAGCCCGATCAGGCCGCCGGCGGTCCCGTCGTCGGAGGCCAACGGGAGGTACAGCGGAAGCACGCTGTCACCGAACACGCGCTGGCAGACGGCGACGGTCTCGTCGAAGTCGGCTCGCTGATGGTCGAGCTTTGCCACTACGACGGCACGCGGCATCCCCACGGCCGCGCATTCGTCCCACAGCAGGCGGGTCGTCCCGTCAACGCCGTCGACCGCCGACACGACGAAGAGCGCAGCGTCGGCAGCGCGCAGCCCGGCCCGCAGATCACCTACGAAGTCCGCGTAGCCCGGGGTGTCGAGCAGGTTAACCTTCACCCCGCCGGCCCCACCGACGTCGCCCACTTCGATCGGCGCGAGGGCGAGCGAGACTGAACGCTGTTGGCGGTGCTCGGCGTCGTCGAAGTCGCTGACCGTGGTGCCGTCCTCGACGCGACCGGCCCGGTTGATCGTCCCGGTCGCCACGAGCAAGGCCTCGACCAGCGTGGTCTTCCCCGCTCCCGTGTGGCCGACCAGCACCACGTTCCTGATCTTCGCGGGCTGGTCGACCGTTGTAGCCCTGCCGGCGCCAGCCGGGGCGTTTGTCGCCACCCGAACCACCTCCTCGGAGCTCGGGGCCGCCCGGCACCGGTCCGCCGGGGGCCAGGCCAGCCAGCCTCCACCGGACGCGCCGCGGACACAAGGGCACTTCGGTGTGCCCGCGGGTGCGAACCTTCGCCCAGGCGTCGGTTGCCGAGGACGCTCGGGCCGCCTGAGTAGGCTGTGGCCCGCTCGGGCGCCCAGTGCCGAGCCCGCCGCACGGAAGTCGACGATGCTCGCCCGGTACGCCAAGGCCTTCTTCACCCGCCTGTTCACCCCGATCGCCAAGGGCCTGCTCGCCCTCGGGATCGGGCCGGACGTGGTGACCTGGATCGGCACTCTGGGCGTCGCCGCAGCGGCTTTCACGTTCTATCCGCGGGGAAAGTTCTTCATCGGAACCGTCGTGATCACCCTGTTCGTGTTCTCGGACACGCTCGACGGCACGATGGCTAGGCTCGGCGGCCGATCGAGCCGGTGGGGCGCGTTTCTCGACTCGACGCTCGACCGAGTCGCGGATGCGTCGGTGTTCGCCGGCCTGCTCTTGTGGTTCGCCGGCCCGGGTCACAACGTGTGGATGATCACCGTCACCTTGATCTGCCTGATCGGCGGAGTCGTCGTGTCGTACGCCAAAGCGCGCGCGGAAGGCCTCGGCCTCGAAGCCAACGTCGGGATTGCCGAGCGCAGTGAGCGGATGGTGACCGCTCTGGTCGCCACCGGACTGTCGGGCCTGTTCAACCAGCCCTGGATCCAGCGGGTCGCTCTGACAGCGCTCGCCGCCGCGACGCTGATCACCGTCGGCCAACGGATGGTCACCGTCTACCGGCAGGCATCTGCGGACGAGCCGACCGGGCCGCCGACGTGATCGAACTCGGCGGTCTCAATGCCGACGCCCTGCGCGAGCGGGTGTCGGGTGCCGCGCTTGCGACCGGCTGGGCTGCGGTGCGGCGCTTGCCGCATGCCGCGGTCGGTCCGGTCTTCAACGGCCTGGCCGACCAGAGTTGGATCCGGCACACAGGGTCTGTCGAGCAGCTCGAACGTAACCTCCGGCGAGTGCTACCGGACGCCTCGAGCCGTCACCTACGCGAGGTCTCCCGCGACGCGGTGCGCTCGTACATGCGGTACTGGTCCGAGGTTTTCCGACTTCCGGACTATTCGCCCGAGCGGATTCTCAGCACTGTCCGGCTCCAGGGGGAGGAGCACATCGAGGCGGCGCTGTCGAGCGGCGACGGATTCGTCATCGCCCTCCCGCACATGGCGAACTGGGATCTCGCCGGCGCTTGGCTGGCGCTGGCCCACACGCCATTCACGACGGTGGCCGAACGGCTCAAGCCGGAGTCGTTGTACGAGCGCTTCCTGGCGTACCGGCGTTCGCTCGGCATGCGGGTCGTGCCGCTCACCGGCGAGCCGGGGGAGCAGAGCCCGTTCCGCACGCTCCTGCAGGTGGCTCGCGCCGGCGGTGCGATCTGCCTGCTCGGGGACCGAGACCTGACCGCGGGTGGGGTCGAGGTCGATTTCTTCGGCGAGCCGGCGCGAATGCCGAGCGGGCCGGCGGCGCTGACACTCGGAACCAAAGTGCGTTTCCTGCCGGCGACGCTCTGGTATGCGGGGGACCATTTGTACGTGCGGATTCACCCCGAGCTCCCGGCCCCGGAACACGGAACGCGGTCGGAGAAGGTGGTGGCGATGACTCAGGCGTGCGCCGACATCTTCGCCGGCGGCATAGCCGAGCACCCGACGGACTGGCACATGATGCAGCCGCTCTGGCTGGCTGACCTGCGGGAACGATCATGAGGATCGGCCTGGTCAGCCCGTATTCGTTCGACGTCCCCGGCGGCGTGCAGGCCCACGTGCGCGACCTTGCCGACGAGCTGATCCGGCAGGGCCACTCGGTCTCCGTGCTCGCACCCGCGGACGACGACGACCCGGCGTTGCCGCCCTATGTCGTCCCGGCCGGGCGCGCCGTTCCGGTCCCGTACAACGGCTCGGTCGCGCGCCTGTCGTTCGGTTTCCTGTCGGCCACCCGGGTGCGGCGGTGGATCCGGGAGGGCGACTTCGACGTCCTGCACGTCCACGAACCTGCTTCGCCGAGCCTCGGACTCCTCGCCTGCTGGGCCGCGATCGGTCCGATCGTCGCGACATTCCACGCGTCGATGGACAAATCCCGGGCGATGAACGCGGCCAACGGAATCCTGCAGACCGCGCTGGAGAAGGTCAGCGCCCGGATCGCGGTCAGCGAGGCAGCTCGGGAGACCTTGGTCGAGCACCTCGGCGGAGACGCCCTGCTGATACCGAACGGCGTGGCGCTGCGCAGTTTCCGCGGAACGTCCACTCTGCCGGGGTGGCCGGGGGACGGCGGCGCGCTCGGCTTCCTGGGGCGGATCGACGAGAGCCGCAAGGGCTTGGAGGTACTGCTCGCGGCCCTGCCGGACATCGCGGCCGCCCGCCCGGGGGTGCGGGTGCTCGTCGCCGGACCTGGTGACATCGCCGACGTGCGCGGCTGGCTGCCGAAGGACATGCGCGGTCGCGTCCACTTCATGGGGCTGGTCAGCGATTCGACCAAGGCGGAGATGCTCAGGTCGGTGGATGTCTTCGTCGCGCCGAACACGGGCGGCGAGAGTTTCGGCATCGTCCTGCTGGAGGCGATGGCGGCTGGAACGCCAGTGCTCGCAAGCGATCTCGAACCGTTCCGGCTCGTGCTCGACGAAGGCAGCGGTGAGCTCTTCCACTCGGAGGACCCGGCCGATCTCGCGGCACACGCGATCATGCTGCTGCAGGACCGGGAACGCCGGGCCGCGATCAGCTCGGCCGCGGACAAGGTGGTCGACCGGTACGACTGGGAGCGGGTCGCCCGCCGCGTCCTGGCGGTCTACGAAACCGTGACCTGGAACGGCCTGAAGGTCCGGGAAGACTCGCGCGGCCAGGCTTTCGGCCGATTCACCCGGCTGCGAGACGACGGCTCGTGATCCGTGCGCTGATCACTCTCGCAGTCGTTGTGGTCGTTGCTCTCTACCTTCGGTCGCTCGCCGGACGGCTGGATCGCCTGCACGTACGCGCGGAGGCGGCGCGGGATGCGCTCGACGCGCAACTGGTCCGTCGGTCGGCGGCCGCGGTCGAGCTCGCCTACTCGGGGCTGCTCGATCCCGCTACGAGCGTCCTTCTGGCGCAGGAGGCTCTCGGCGCGCAGACCGCGGACGAGTCGGACCGGGAACGAGCCGAGAGCGAGCTCACCGGCGCCCTGCACGCCGCGTTCGCTGATCCGGCCACGGTTGAGTTGCTGGAATCGTCGCCGCGCGGCAAGGAGTTGATCGAGGGCTTGCGTGGCGCTTGCCACCGGGTGGTGCTGGCGCACCGGTTCGCGAACGAGGCGGTACGCGCGACTCAGGTTCTGCGCGAGCGGCGCCTCGTCCGCTGGCTGCGGCTGGCGGGGACTGCGTCGTACCCGCGCGAGCTGCAGATCGAAGATCTTCCGCCCGCTTCCCTGGGTGTCGGGACTTGATACAAATATCAGCGACGTAATATCCGCGGATGCATGCCAGCCCGCGTCTCAGAGTTGCGCTCGTCGGGGCGGCGGGTCTGATCGCACTCGCCGCGTGTTCGTCGAGCCCACCTGCTATCGACTCGGCCAGCCCGACCACGTCGCCGGCCGCCGCCGGAACCAGTTCTCCGACTCCGACCGCAGTCAACGCGTCGTACCTCACCGGTGTCGTCGGTGCGAAGAACGGTCCTGTCCTCGTCGTGAAGATGGACAACACGCCTGCCAGCAATCCGCACGCCGGGCTGCTGGTCGCCGATCTGGTGTATCTCGAACAAGTCGAGGGCGGCCTGAGCCGGTACGCGGCCGTCTACTCAAGCCGCCTGCCCGCCGTGGTCGGTCCGGTCCGAAGCGCACGGATCACCGACATCGAGCTGCTGGCCCAGTTCGGCAAGATCGCGTTCGCCTACTCCGGCGCCCAGACCAGGATGCTGCCGGTCCTCGCGGCGGCGAACCTGTATGACGTCAGCGCCGACCAGAGCGGCCAGGGCTACTACCGCGACTCGAATCGAGTCGCGCCCGAAAACCTGCTCGGTGTGCCCAAAGTGCTCCTGGGGCGGGCGCCGAGCGCGGCTTCGGCACACAATCTCGGTTTCGTGTTCTCCAGCGCCGTACCGGCCGGCGGGACAGCGGTCACCCGGGTCTCGGCCCGCTACCCGGCGACGCTGGTGAGCTTCAGGTGGAGCCCGTCCAGCGGCCGGTGGTTGGCTTCAATGAACGGCGTGCCGGCGATGGCCGCCGAGGGCGGCCAGCTCGGCGGCCAGAACGTGATCATCCAGTACGTCACGCTGTCGCAGTCGATCTATCGCGACGTGCTCGGGCATTACACGCCGATGTCCACGACCGTTGGCACCGGCACCGACCTGATCCTGCGGAACGGCTTCGCCTATTCGGGGACATGGTCCAGGCCGCATCCCTACGACGGGACGACCTGGTACGTGGGAGGTAAGCCGTTCCCGCTCGCTCCGGGCCAGACCTGGATCCTCCTGATCAACAAGGCAACGCCCGCAACGACCGGCTAGCCGTAGGATGATGGGGCCGCTTCTGCCCCCGTCCTCGCGAGGTACGACGTGTCCACCGCCAAGCAAGACAACGCTCCAGCTGCATCGAACGGCGCCTCAGGGGCCCCCGGTGCGACCGGGACGACCCGGGTGAAGCGCGGCATGGCCGAGATGCTCAAGGGCGGCGTGATCATGGACGTGGTCACCCCTGAGCAGGCCAAGATCGCTGAGGACGCCGGTGCGGTAGCCGTCATGGCTCTCGAGCGGGTTCCGGCAGACATCCGCCGCGATGGTGGGGTCGCCCGCATGTCCGACCCGGACATGATCGACGGGATCATCGAGGCCGTGTCGATCCCGGTGATGGCGAAGGCTCGGATCGGGCACATGGTCGAGGCTCAGGTGCTGCAGAGCCTGGGCGTGGACTACATCGACGAGTCCGAGGTGTTGACGCCCGCGGACGAGGCGCACCACATCGACAAATGGGCTTTCACCGTCCCCTTCGTGTGCGGCGCCACCAACCTCGGTGAGGCGCTGCGGCGGATCTCCGAAGGCGCGGCGATGATCCGGTCGAAGGGCGAGGCCGGTACCGGCAACGTGGTCGAGGCCACCCGGCACATGCGGCAGATCCGGGCCGACATCCGCCGCCTCGCAACGCTGGACGACACCGAGCTCTACGCCGCCGCCAAAGAGCACGCGGCTCCGATCGAGCTGGTCCGCGAGGTCGCGGCCGCCGGAAAGCTGCCGGTCGTGCTCTTCACCGCCGGCGGCATCGCGACCCCGGCCGACGCGGCGATGATGATGCAGCTCGGCGCCGAGGGCGTCTTCGTCGGGTCCGGGATCTTCAAGTCCGGCGATCCGGCCCGCCGCGCCGAGGCCATCGTGAAGGCGACCACTTTCTTCGACGACCCGGACGTGATCGCGAAAGTGTCCCGCGGGCTGGGCGAGCCGATGGTCGGGATCAACGTGAGCACCCTGCCGGTCAGCGAGCGGTTCGCCGACCGCGGCTGGTGACGGCCCCGGTCGTCGGCGTCTTCGCCCTGCAAGGAGACGTCCGCGAGCACATGCGCGCCCTCGAGGGCGTCGGTGCGCGTGCGGTGCCGGTCCGACGGCCCTCCGAGCTCGCGTCCGTCGAGGCGATGGTGTTGCCCGGTGGGGAGTCCACGACGATGGGCAAGCTCAGCGCGGAGTTCGGCTTGCTCGAGCCGCTCCGGGAGCGCATCGCCGGCGGCATGCCGGCCTTCGGCTCATGCGCCGGAATGATCATGTTGGCCGAGCGGGTGCTGGACGGTCCCAGCGATCAGGAGACCATCGGCGGAATCGCCATGACGGTCCGACGCAACGCCTTCGGCCGGCAGACCGAGTCCTTCGAAGCGGACGTCGAATTCCGCGCCCTGGCGGGCAGCAGTCACGAAGGCCCGCGCTCGGGGACCGACGGAACGCAGGAGGCGCCGGCCGCCGCACCGTTCCACGCCGTATTCATCCGGGCGCCCTGGGTGGAATCGACTGGGCCCGAGGTGTCCATCCTGGCCGCGATCGAGCAATCCGGCGGACTCGATGGCGTCGGCCGCGTCGATAGAATCGTCGCGGTCCGGCAGGGCAATCTGCTTGCCACCTCGTTCCAC
>Ga0075017_100001459_pt1 | contig 14449 bp, 23 predicted proteins | sample AleBraG_ABR_2012_FD_71475 | JGI IMG/M metagenome (GOLD analysis project Ga0075017, IMG submission 71475) | Freshwater sediment microbial communities in response to fracking from Pennsylvania, USA - Alex Branch Run_MetaG_ABR_2012 | ecosystem: Environmental > Aquatic > Freshwater > Creek >... | reverse complement strand
CCCCTGGCCTGGCCCCGCCCGTGGCCACCGATGGGACGGGATCACCCTTGGCGGCAGGTTGGGGGCTGGCGCCCGTGGCGGCGCGCCTGGCCCAGCCCAGGGCCGCCGGTGAGGCCCCCGGGGCGGCCGCCCCTCGGGCGCCCGCCCGGCGGTATAGAATGGCCGCAGTCCTGTGCCCTCTCGGGGGCACGGGAATCCTCAATGCCCGAAGGCCCTATGAAGACCATCAGCGTGCGTGGCGCGCGTACGCACAACCTCAAGAATATCGACCTCGACCTCCCCCGCGACCGGCTGACGGTCCTGACCGGACTGTCCGGTTCGGGCAAGAGTTCGCTGGCCTTCGATACCCTCTACGCCGAGGGGCAGCGGCGCTACGTCGAGTCGCTGTCGGCGTATGCGCGCCAGTTCCTGTCGATGATGGACAAGCCCGACGTGGACAGCATCGAGGGGCTGTCGCCCGCCATCGCGATCGAACAGAAGGCCGGTTCCCACAATCCGCGCTCGACCGTGGGCACGGTCACCGAGATCTACGATTACCTGCGGCTGCTGTTCGCGCGCGCCGGCCTGCCCCGCTGCCCCCGACACGGCATCGACCTGGCGGCCCAGAGCGTCGGACAGATGGTCGATCAGGTGCTGCAGGCGGGCGCGGACCAGGCCGGCCTGCTGCTCGCGCCGCTGGTGACCGACCGCAAGGGGGAGCACGCACCGCTGGTGAGCGGACTGGCGTCCCAGGGTTTCGTGCGCGTGCGGATCGACGGCACCGTGCACGAGATCGACGGCGTCCCGACGCTCGACCCGAAGCGCAAGCACACCATTGAAGCGGTCGTGGACCGCTTCCGGGTCAAGCCCGACGCCGCCCAGCGGCTGGCCGAATCCTTTGAAACCGCCCTGAAGCTCGGCAATGGCACCGCGCGGGTGGTCTTCGGCGACGGGACGGGTGCGGCGCCCCTGGTCTTCTCCAGCCGTCATGCCTGTCCGGATTGCGGTTTTTCCGTGCCGACGCTGGAACCGCGGCTGTTTTCCTTCAACAACCCGGCCGGCGCCTGCGCCAGCTGCGACGGCCTCGGGCTGCAGGAGTTTTTCGACCCGCAGCGGGTGATTTCGCAGCCCCAGCTGTCGCTCGCCGCGGGCGCGGTGCGCGGCTGGGACCGTTACAACAAGCACTATTTCCAGCTGCTGCAGGGACTGGCCCGGCACTACGGCTTCGATATCGACACCCCCTGGAGCGAGCTGCCCGAGGCCGCGCGCGCGCGCCTGCTCTATGGCAGCGAAGGCGTCGAGATCGAGTTCCGCTACCACGACGCGCGCGGCAGCGCGCAGCGGCGCCGGCACGCCTTCGAGGGCATCATGCCCAATCTGGAGCGGCGCTGGCGTGACAGCGAGTCCGGCGCCGTGCGCGAGGAACTGGGCAAGTACCGCGGCTTACGTCCCTGCCCCGATTGCGCCGGTACGCGCCTGAATGCCACCGCGCGCTCCGTGCTGATCGATGGCCGCAACATCGCCGAACTCACCCGTCTGACGGTCGGTCATGCGCTGGCTTATTTCAGCGGCCTGACGCTGGCGGGCTGGCGCGCCACGGTCGCGGCGCGCATCGTGCGCGAAGTGGGCCAGCGACTGCGCTTCCTGGCCGATGTCGGCCTCGATTACCTGGGGCTGGACCGCGCCGCCGACACGCTTTCGGGCGGAGAAACCCAGCGCATCCGCCTCGCCAGCCAGGTGGGCTCGGGCCTGACGGGCGTGATGTACATCCTCGACGAACCGTCGATCGGGCTGCACCAGCGCGACAACGAACGGCTGCTCGGCACGCTGCGGCGCTTGCGCGATCTGGGCAACACCGTGATCGTGGTCGAGCACGACGAGGATGCGATCCGCAGCGCCGACCATGTGGTGGATCTCGGCCCCGGTGCCGGCATTCACGGCGGCGAGGTCGTGGCCCAGGGTACGCCCGCCGAGGTCGCGGCCAACCCGGCCTCACTGACGGGGCGCTATCTCGCCGGGCTGGAAGTCATCGAGGTCCCGCGCCAGCGCCGCAGGCGCGGTGCCGCCGAAATCCGCATCCAGGGCGCCACGGGCAACAACCTGCGCGATCTGGACGTGGCCATACCGGCGGGCCTGTTCACCTGCGTCACCGGGGTCTCAGGCTCGGGAAAATCGACGCTGATCAACGACACCCTGTACCGGCACGCCGCGGCACGCCTGAGCGAGGCCAGCCTCGAGGGTGCCACCCCCTGCCGCCTCATCACTGGCCTCGAGCGCTTCGAGCGCGTCATCGATATCGACCAGAATCCGATCGGCCGCACGCCACGCTCCAATCCGGCCACTTATACCGGGCTGTTCACGGTGATCCGCGAGCTGTTCGCGCAGGTGCCCGAGGCCCGGGCCCGCGGCTACGAATCCGGGCGCTTCAGCTTCAACGTCCGTGGCGGCCGCTGCGAGGCCTGCCAGGGCGATGGCGTGCTGCGCGTCGAGATGCATTTTCTACCCGATGTCTATGTGCCTTGCGACGTGTGCCGCGGACGCCGCTACAACCGCGAGACCCTCGAGGTGCGCTACCGCGGGCGCAACATCCACGAAGTGCTGGAACTCACGGTCGAGGACGCGGCCGCACTGTTCGCCAGCGTCCCGGCGGCCGCCAATCGCCTGCGCACGCTGCTGGAGGTAGGCCTGCAGTACGTGCGCCTCGGGCAGAGCGCCACGACGCTGTCGGGAGGAGAAGCGCAGCGCGTCAAGCTCGCCCGGGAGCTGGCCAAGCGGGGACTCGGCCGCACGCTCTACATCCTGGACGAGCCCACCACCGGCCTGCATTTCCACGACGTGGCGCAGCTGCTCGGCGTGCTGCAGCAGCTCGTCGATGCCGGCAACACGATGGTGGTCATCGAGCACAATCTCGACGTCATCAAGATGGCGGACTGGATCATCGACCTCGGCCCGGGAGGCGGCGAGCACGGCGGGCGGGTCGTGGCCGAGGGCACGCCCGAAGCCGTGGCGGCCAACCCCGCTTCCCTGACCGGACAGTACCTGGCGCCGCTGCTGCAGCGCGCCCGGCCCGCCGCCGCTCGCTCCCGCGCACCCCGGGCACAGAGCGCGCTCGACCTGCCGTAGGGCCTTGCCGCGCCGATGCCGGCAGCAACCGCACTGCTGACCGAGCGCCCTACCGGGGCCTTCGTGCGCCGGACTCGAAGTACTGGTGAATCTCGCCGCTGGCCCCGCGCTCCTGGTACTGCCCCCCCGTGTAGGCGCCGACCACACGTCGCCAGAAGGCGACGGCCTGGGGATTGCGCATGTATTCCATGATGTGCCAGCGGCCGGAGAACCGGTCCAGGATCAGGCGCACCGCCTCCTGGCCGACCCCACGCCGGCGCCAGGGCCGGGCGATGAAGAACTCCGCCATGGAGAAATCGACCTTGCCGCGTCCGGCCAGCGTCTGGCCCGTGCGCACCATGGCGAAGCCGACGGGCTTCTCGTCCTTGAGGACGGTCAGCAGGTGGGCGCTCGAATCGGCAAACCAGCTGGCGAGCTGGTCGGGTTCCCGGTGGCCGAATTCAGGCAGGGCAGGAAACACACCGGTGCCGAGCGGGGCCAGATCGGTGAGGTAGTCGCGATAGACCGATTCAATCCATTGCCGGTCGCCGCGTGATTGGCGGGTGTCGCGGACGCTGATCGTCATGCCGCAGAAACACGAAAGCCCGTGCAGACCGGGTTGCGGCCTGCGCGGGCTTTCATGCCGGATCCGGTTGGATCAGTTCTTAGCCGGAGCAGCCGGAGCAGCGGCATCGGCAGCTGGAGCGGCCGGAGCAGCGGCAGCCGGAGCAGCGGCGTCGGCAGCCGGAGCAGCCGGAGCAGCGGCAGCCGGAGCAGCGGCCTCGGCAGCCGGAGCGGCCGGAGCAGCCGGAGCAGCGGCTTCCTGACTGCTGCAGGCGACGAGCGCGAGCGCTGCGACAACAGCGCCAAGAGCAAGCTTAGTATTCATCGATGAATCCCCAAATAATCGGAAGTTAAGAAAGCGCGGACAAACTAGTTTGCATGGCGACATGCCACCGCGGTTGTTGATTCTATAGAACCCGCAGCGCATTTCAATCGGTCGCCTGCAAATAAACTCCCGCACCGGGCGCCCGGGGGCCGGATTTCAGCGCTTTGCCAGCAGATTACGGATCTCTTCGAGCAGCACTTCCTGGCGCGGCGGCGGGGGCGGCGGGGCGTCAGCCGCAGGCACCGGCGGCTTCTTGAGCTTGTTGATGCCGCGGATCGCCATGAACAGCACGAAGGCGATGATCAGGAAATCGAAGATGCTCTGCATGAAGGCGCCGTATTTCAGCATCACGGGCTTGCCGTCGGCGCCCATGCCGATCCTGCTCGCCAGATCGGAGAAATTGACCCCCGAAAGGGCCATGCCGAGCGGCGGCATGATGACATTCTCGACCAGCGAGGAAATGATCTTGCCGAAGGCCGCACCCACGATGACGCCGACCGCCATGTCGACCACGTTGCCCTTCATCGCAAATTCTTTGAAATCCGATCCTATGCTCATGTTCGCTCCTTGAGTTCCTATGCGTATTTAGAGTTCTTAGGCGTTCGCTGCCCTGTTCGGGCTCCAGGCCCGCGCGGCACATCCGCCCGGAGCCGCTCAGGCCGTTCTTGCGGCCTTCTTCTTCGCACTCTTCCCGGCACTCTTCTTCGCGACGGGCGCGCCTTCCGCGTCCGCCGTCCTGGGCGCCTTGGCCGCCTTGGGGGTCTGCTTCGGCTTTGCGCCCTGCTCCTGCGCCGGGGCATCCGGCACCGCTACCGGCGCCGGTCGGTCCACCAGCTGCATCAGGGCCATCGGGGCCGAATCGCCCGCCCGCGGGACCATGCGCAGTATACGGGTGTAGCCACCGGGACGGGTACGGAAGCGCGGGCCTAATTCCCCAAAAAGCTTGCTGACGATGGCCATGTCCCGCAGCCGCGCGAAGGCCAGGCGGCGGTTGGCCTCGGAGTCGCTCTTGCCGAGGGTGATCAGCGGCTCGACCACGCGGCGCAGCTCCTTCGCCTTGGGCAGGGTCGTGCGGATCGTCTCGTGCCGCAGCAGCGAGCCGGCCATATTGCGCAGCAGCGCATGGCGGTGCGGGCTGTTGCGCGAGAGCTGGCGGCCCGTGAGTTTGTGACGCATGAAATTCTCTTCAATCAGTCCGTAGCAGGAGCCTTCAGATCAGGCCGGTTTCTTCTTCGCGGCGCAGCCCGGCCGGCGGCCAGCCATCGAGCCGCATGCCGAGCATCAGGCCATGGCTCTGCAGCACTTCCTTGATCTCGGTGAGCGACTTCTTGCCGAGGTTCGGGGTGCGCAGCAGTTCGACTTCGGTACGCTGCACGAGATCGCCGATGTAATGGATGTTCTCGGCCTTGAGGCAGTTGGCGCTGCGCACGGTGAGCTCCAGTTCGTCGACCGGCCGCAGCAGGATCGGATCGAACTGCATCTCGGTGATCTTGGCGACCGCTTCGTCTTCGCCCTGCAGATCCACGAACACGGACAGCTGGTCCTTCAGAATGCCGCCGGCACGCCGGATGGCCTCCTCAGGCTCGATCGTTCCGTTGGTCTCGATGTCGATGATCAGCTTGTCGAGGTCGGTACGCTGCTCGACGCGGGCCGCTTCCACCGAGTAGGTCACGCGCCGCACCGGCGAGAACGAGGCGTCGAGCAGCAGCCGGCCGATCGGCCGCGTCTGCTCCTCGAAGGCGACGCGCTGCACCGCCGGGCGGTAGCCGCGGCCGCGCTCGATCTTCATCTGCATGTTCAGTTCGCCCGCCTTGGTCAGGTTGGCGATCACCAGGTCGGGGTTCACGACTTCGACGTCATGGTCCGTCTGGATGTCGCCGGCGGTCACCGGGCCGGGGCCCTTCTTGTGCAGGCGCAGCTCCGCGGAACTGCGCGAGTGCATGCGCAGCGCCACCAGCTTGAGATTCAGCAGCACATCGACTACGTCCTCCTGGACGCCCTCGATGCTGGTGTACTCGTGCAGGACGCCGTCGATCTCCACCTCGGTGATGGCCGCGCCCGGCATGGACGACAGCAACACACGGCGCAGCGCATTGCCGAGCGTATGGCCGAAGCCGCGCTCAAACGGTTCGATGACCACCCGTGCCTGTCGCGGCGCAACGGGCTGCACCTTGACGACACGGGGCTTGAGGAACTCGCTCACTGACGATTGCATAGCTGCTCCACCCTTACTTCGAATACAACTCGACGACCAGATTCTCGTTGATGTCCGGCAGGACATCCTCGCGAGCCGGTACCGCCTTGAATACGCCGCGCATTTCCTTGTCGCTGACCTCGACCCAGTCGGGCAGGCCGGCCTGGGTCGCGGACGCCAGCGCGCCCTGGATGCGCAGCTGCTTGCGGGCGCGCTCGCGCACCTGCACCACGTCGCCGGCCTTGCACTGGTAGGAGGCGATCGAGACGACGCCGCCGTTCACTTCGATCGCCTTGTGGCTGACCAGCTGTCGCGCCTCGGCGCGCGTGGCCGCAAAACCCATGCGGTAGACGACATTGTCGAGCCGCGACTCGAGCAGCTTGAGCAGCTGCTCGCCGGTCGCGCCGGTGCGGCGCGCGGCCTGCTGGTAATAGCCCCGGAACTGGCGTTCCAGCACGCCGTACATGCGGCGCAGCTTCTGCTTTTCGCGCAGCTGCAGGCCGTAGTCGGACAGGCGCTGGCGGCGCTCGCTCTTGATGCCGCCCGGCGGCACCTGGAATTTGCACTTGCTCTCGAGCGGCTTGGCGCCGCTCTTGAGGAACAGATCGGTACCCTCGCGGCGGGCGAGCTTGCAGGTAGGACCAGTGTATCGTGCCATGGTTCGGTTTCCTTGATGCCGCGTCAGACGCGGCGCTTCTTCGGCGGACGGCAGCCGTTGTGCGGAATCGGCGTCACATCCTCGATGCTCGTGATCTTCAGGCCACAGCCATTCAGCGCACGCACCGCGGACTCGCGGCCGGGGCCCGGTCCGCCGACACGCACTTCGACATTCTTGACGCCGTGTTCCTGCGCCGCGACGCCGGCCTTTTCCGCGGCCACCTGGGCTGCGAACGGCGTGCTCTTGCGCGAACCGCGGAAGCCGCAGCCGCCCGAGGTGGCCCACGACAGCGTATTGCCCTGGCGGTCCGTGATCGTGATGATCGTGTTGTTGAAGGACGCGTGCACGTGCGCGATCGCATCGAGCACGTTCTTGCGCGCCTTCTTCGGCTTCTTCGCGCCGCCCTGCTGGGCCGCTGCGCCGCCACCGGATTGCTGTGTCTTCTGTTCAGCCATGGGAATTCTTGCCTGCTGTCAAACGGGTATTAAACTTTTCCGGGCGGTGCGTTGAGCTTGACGGCCTGCTTGCGCGGGCCCTTGCGCGTACGGGCATTGGTGCGCGTGCGCTGGCCGCGGACCGGCAGGCCCTTGCGGTGCCGCATGCCGCGCCAGGTGCCCAGATCCATCAGGCGCTTGATGTTCATCGACACCTCGCGCCGCAGGTCGCCCTCCAGCGGATAGCGCGTCAGCTGCGCGCGCAGCGCGGTGACCTCGGCCTCGGTCAGGTCCTTGACCTTGGTGGTCGGATCGACGCCCGCCGCGGCGCAGCTTTCCAGCGCGCGCGTGCGGCCGATGCCGAAGATGTGCGTCAAACCGATCCCGACATGCTTGTTCATCGGGATATTGATGCCGGCTATGCGTGCCATGATATTACCTCTACCCTTGGCGCTGCTTGTGGCGGGCGTCGGAACAGATCACGTAGACGATGCCCCGACGGCGCACGATCTTGCAGTTCTTGCAGATCTTCTTGACTGACGGACGTACTTTCATCGCTCACCTGTACTCGGGGCATTGCGACCGCTGCCCAGCAAATTCGCCTTCTTCATCAGGCCCGGATAGTGATGCGACATCATGTGCGCCTGCAGCTGCGCCATGAAATCCATCACCACCACGACCACAATCAGGAGCGAGGTGCCCCCGAATTGAAACGGGACGCCCTGCGAGGAGATCAGCACCTCGGGCAGCAGGCACACGGCCATGATGTAGGCCGCGCCCCACAGGGTCAGGCGCGTCAGCACCTTGTCGATGTATTCCCCGGTCTGCTGCCCGGGACGGATGCCCGGAATGAAGGCCCCGGATTTCTTGAGATTGTCGGCCGTCTCGCGCGCATTGAAGACCAGCGCGGTATAGAAGAACGTGAAGCCGAGAATCAGCGCCGCGTACAGCACCAGGTGCAGCGGCTGCCCGTAATTCAGCGCTGCCACGACCCGCTGCATCGCCAGGCTGAACCTGCTGTCCGGACCGGTGGCGAAGAAGCTCGCCATGGTAGCCGGAAACAGCAGCAGGCTCGAGGCGAAGATCGGCGGAATCACGCCCGACATGTTGAGCTTGAACGGCAGGTGGCTGCTCTGCCCGGCATACAGCCGGCGGCCCACCTGGCGCTTGGCGTAATGCACGGCGATGCGCCGCTGCGCCCGCTCCACGAACACGCAGAATCCCGTGACCCCGAGCACGATGGCGACCAGCGCGATCGCGAACATCGGCTGCATCTCGCCATTGCTGACCGAGTCAAAGGTGCGGCTGAGCGCGCCGGGGAGCCCCGCGACGATGCCGGACAGGATGATCATCGAGATGCCGTTGCCGACGCCGCGCTCGGTGATCTGCTCGCCGAGCCACATCAGGAACATGGTCCCGGTCGTCATCGTAACCGTGGCCACCAGCAGCCACTGCGGGCCGCCGGCCTGCACCATGCCGCCGTTCTGCAGCGCCACCGCCGCGCCGAACGACTGGAACACCGCCAGCCCGACGGTCGCATAGCGCGTCAGCTGCGTGGTCTTGCGGCGCCCGGCCTCGCCTTCCTTGCGGTATTCCATCAGCGTCGGCACGACCATCGAGAGCATCTGGATGATGATCGAGGCCGAGATATAGGGCATCACGCCCATGGCGAAGATCGACAGGCGCTGCAGTGCTCCACCGCTGAAGCTGTTGACCACGCCGAGAATGCTGTTCGACGAATCCGTGAAATAGCGCAGCACCGCCGCCTGGTTGATGCCGGGCACCTGGATGAAGGTGCCGATGCGGTAGACGACCAGGGCGCCCAGCAGGAACAGCAGGCGAGTCCGGATCTCGCCGGTCCTGCCCGCCTCGGCGAAAGTCGCCGCCGGATTGCTGAGCGCCGTATTGGCCATCAGTCCTCGACCTTCCCGCCAGCCGCCTCGATCGCGGCGCGTGCACCCTTGGTGGTGCCGATGCCCTTGAGGTGGACCGCCTTCTTCAGTTCGCCCGACAGCACCACCTTGGCGCGCTCGGCGTGCACGCTGACGATCTGCGCCGCCTTGAGCGCCGCCAGGTCGATGACCGGCGCCGTGACACCGGCCAGCTCGTGCAGCCGCACTTCGGCGCGCAGCGCCTTGATGGCCGATCGGAAGCCCACCTTGGGCATGCGGCGTTGCAGCGGCATCTGCCCGCCCTCGAAGCCGACCTTGTGGTAGCCGCCCTTGCGGGCGCGCTGGCCCTTGACGCCGCGGCCGCTGGTCTTGCCCTGTCCGGCGGAGGCGCCGCGGCCGACGCGCAGGCGTGGACGGCGCGAGCCGGCAACCGGCTTGATGGTGTTCAGTCGCATGTCAGCTTCGCTCCACCTTGAGCATGTGGCAGGCCGCGTTGATCATGCCGCGGTTTTCCGGCGTGTCGGCGACCTCGACGCTCTGGTGACGGCGCCGCAGCCCCAGACCGCGCACCGAGGCGGCGATCTGCCGCAGCTGCCCGTGCAGGCTGCGCATCAGAGTCACTTTCACTTTGCTGCCCGTGGCCATGGATCTCACCCGAGGATCTCTTCGAGAGTCTTGCCGCGCTTGGCGGCGATTTCGTCCGGCGAGCGCACGCTCGCCAGGGCCTTGACCGTGGCGCGCACCACGTTGATCGGGTTGCGCGAGCCGTAGCTCTTGGCCAGCACGTTGCGCACGCCGGCGCACTCGAGCACCGCGCGCATGCCGCCACCGGCGATGACACCGGTGCCGCTCGAGGCGGGCTGCATGAAGATGCGCGTGGCGCCGTGTTCGCCCTTGACCGCGTAGTGCAGCGTATCGTTCGCGAGGCTGACGTTGACCAGGCTCTTGCGCGCCTGCGCCATCGCCTTGGAGATCGCCACCGGCACTTCACGCGCCTTGCCGAAGCCGAAGCCGACACGGCCGGCGCCGTCGCCGACCACGGTCAGTGCCGTGAAGCCGAACTGGCGTCCGCCCTTGACGACCTTGGCCGTGCGGTTGACCGCAACCAGCTTTTCCATCAGGTCGTCGGCGCTCTGGTTCTTTTCAATTCTTGCCATGCAATGTTTTCCTGACCTGGCGAGGCCTTAGAATTCGAGCCCGGCTTCGCGGGCGGCATCGGCCAGCGCCTTGACGCGGCCGTGATACTGGAAACCGGACCGGTCGAACGCAGCTTTCTCCACACCCGCGGCCTTGGCGCGCTCGGCGATGGCGCGGCCCACGGCGCGCGCCGCCTCGACGTTGCCCGTGTACTTCAGGTCCTTGGCCACGGCCTTCTGCACGGTGGAGGCCGCAGCCAGCACCTTCGAGCCGTCGGCGGCGAACACCTGCGCATAGATGTGGCGCGGGGTCCGGTGCACGGTCAGCCTGGGCGTACCGAGTTCGCGGATCTTCGCGCGGGTCTTGAGGGCGCGCCGCTCGCGGCGCTGCTTCTTGGTGATATTCATTGCCGGTATTCCTTCGCGCTACTTCTTCTTCCCTTCCTTGAGGGAAATCTTTTCATCCGCGTAGCGCACACCCTTGCCCTTGTAGGGCTCCGGCGGCCGTATGCCGCGGATCTCGGCGGCAGTCTGGCCGACGCGCTGACGGTCGGCACCCTTGATCAGGATCTCGGTCTGGCTCGGCGTTTCGATGCTGATGCCCTCGGGAATCGCGTAGCTGACCGGATGCGAGAAGCCGAGCGTCAGGTTCAGCGCCTTGCCGGCCACGGCGGCGCGGAAGCCCACGCCGACCAGCTCGAGCTTGCGGTCGTAGCCCTTGGTGACGCCGGTCACCATGTTCGCCAGGTGGGCGCGGGTCGAGCCGGCGCGCGTGCGCGCCTCGCCCATGCCCTCGTACTTCACCTGCAGCTGCTTGTTCTCCTGGGCCACGGTCACGCCCGGACCGACCGGCAGCGTCAGCGCGCCCCGGGCGCCCTTGACCGTGACGCTTCCGGCAGCGACGGTCACGGTGACACCGGCCGGTATCTCGATGACTTGTTTCGCGACTCTGGACATATTCAGTGTTCCGTCTGCTGGAGGTAGCCTGCAGCGCGCCTCAGGCGACGATGCAGATGACTTCGCCGCCCTGGCCGATGGCGCGGGCCGCGCGGTCGGTCATCACGCCCTTCGGGGTCGAGACGATGACCGTGCCCATGCCGTTCAGGACGCGCGGAATATCTTCCTTGCCGCGGTAGATCCGCAGGCCCGGCCGGCTGACCCGCTCCAGCCGGTCGATCACCGGCCGGCCGTCGTAGTACTTCAGATCGACGGTCAGCAGCGGCTTGCCCGCATGCTCATCGACGTTGAAGTCGGCGATGAAGCCTTCGGTCTTCAGCACGCGAAGAATGGCGGTCTTCAGCTTCGAAGAGGCCATCGTCACGCTGGTCTTGCGCGCGCTCTGCCCATTGCGGATGCGGGTCAGCAGGTCGGCAACCGGATCGCTCATGCTCATCGTTATGGCTCCTACCAGCTCGCCTTGGCAAGCCCGGGAATTTCGCCGCGCGCGGCCACTTCGCGGATCTTGGTGCGCGCCAGCCCGAACTTGCGGTACACGCCGCGCGAACGGCCGGTGATCGCACAGCGCGCGCGCTGGCGCGTCGGGCTCGCATCGCGCGGCAGCGCCTGCAGCTTCGCCTGCGCGGCGCTGCGCTCATCCGGCGATGACTTCGGGCTGCGGATGGTTTCCTTCAGGCGTGCGCGCACGGGGGCATATTTCTTCGCCGTCAGCACCCGACGCTTGTCGCGTTCGATCATGTTGGTCTTGGCCATGCCAGATCCTTGAGATGAGCTCGTGTCGCTTATTTGCGGAACGGAAAATTGAACGCGCTCAGCAGCGCGCGCCCCGCGGCGTCGTCGCGTGCCGTCGTGGTAATCGTGATATCCATGCCACGCACCTGGTCGATGGCGTCGTACTGGATCTCCGGGAAGATGATCTGCTCGCGCACACCGAGCGTGTAGTTGCCGCGGCCGTCGAAGGCGCGTGCGGAAACGCCGCGGAAGTCACGGATGCGCGGCATCGCCACGCTGATCAGCCGGTCAAGGAATTCGTACATGCGCACGCCGCGCAGCGTCACCTTGCAGCCGATCGCCAGTCCCTCGCGCAGCTTGAACGCGGCGATGGCCTTGCGCGACTTGCAGATCAGCGGCTTCTGCCCGGTGATCTTGCTGAGGTCGGCCACGGCCGCGTCCATGAGCTTGCGGTCGGCGACCGCCTCGCCGACGCCCATGTTGACCGTGATCTTGACGATCTTCGGCACTTCCATGGGATTCTTCAGCCCGAGTTCGCTCTTGAGCGCCGGAACGATCTTCTCGCGGTAAATCTGTTGCAGTCTTGCCATTGTTTTGAACCCTAAGCCAGCGTCGTACTCAGGCGTCGATGACTTCGCCGTTCGACTTGAAGAAGCGCACCTTCTTGCCGTCGGCCAGCGTCTTGATGCCCACGCGGTCGCCCTTCTTGGCGGCCGGATTCCACAGCGCCACCTTCGACAGCGGCAGCGGCATTTCCTTTTCGATGATGCCGCCGGGCTGGCTGGCCTGCGGATTCGGCTTGGTGTGGCGCTTGACGCGGTTGATGCTCTCGACCAGCACCGCGCCTGCGCTCAGCACCTGCAGCACCGCACCGCGCCGGCCCTTGTCACGGCCCGACAGCACCACCACCTGGTCGCCTTTTCTGATGGTTTTCATGAGCTTCGCTCCGTGGCAATCGCCGCCTTCATCACAGCACCTCCGGCGCCAGCGAGATGATCTTCATGAACTGCACGGTACGCAGCTCGCGCGTCACGGGTCCGAAGATGCGCGTGCCGACCGGCTCGAGCTTCGGCGTCAGCAGCACCGCCGCGTTGCCGTCGAACTTGATGAGCGAGCCGTCCGCACGCCGCACGCCGCGGCGCGTCCGCACCACGACGGCGTCGTAAACCTCGCCCTTCTTGACCTTGCCGCGCGGGATCGCATCCTTGATGCTGACCTTGATGACGTCGCCGACCGTGGCGTAGCGCCGGTGGCTGCCGCCCAGCACCTTGATGCACATGACCGTGCGGGCGCCGCTGTTGTCGGCGGCATTGAGCATGGAACGCATCTGAATCATGGCATCGCTTCCGTTGAGTGGTCGGCTCTGCTCACTGCGCCGCGCGTTCGACGACCGACAGCAGCCGCCACGACTTGCGGCGCGAGAGCGGCCGGCACGGCGTGATGGTGACGGTGTCGCCCTCACGGGCCTCGTTCTTTTCGTCGTGCGCGAGCAGCTTGGTGCTGCGGCGCAGGTACTTGCCGTAGGTCTCGTGGCGCACCAGGCGCTCGATCAGCACGGCGATGGTCTTGTCCATCTTGTTGCTGACCACGCGTCCGGTCAGTACGCGATCACCGCGCTTTTCCACCGCGGTGGTCGCCGCCACCGGCTCCGCGGCGCTGCTTTCGACGTTCATCGCTTCTCTCCCATGGCGCTGGCGCGCATCGCGGTCTTCAGGCGCGCGATGTTCTTGCGCACCTTGCCGAACTGGTCGGGCTTGACGGCCTGGCCGGTGGCGCGCTGCAGGCGCAGGGCAAACTGCTCCTTGCGCAGCTTCAGCAGCTCGGCACGCTGTTCGGCCACGGGCTTGCTGGCTGGCTCGCTCGTTTTCATCACCGCACCTGCCGTTTCACGAACGAGGTCGTGACCGACAGTTTCGCGCCGGCCAGGCGAAACGCCTCGCGTGCGACTTCCTCGGTGACCCCTTCCATTTCAAACAACACCTTGCCGGGCTTGACCTTCGCGATCCAGTACTCGACGTTGCCCTTGCCGCTGCCCATGCGCACTTCCAGGGGCTTCTTGGTGATCGGCACGTCCGGGAACACGCGGATCCAGATCTGGCCGCCGCGCTTGACGTAGCGGGCCATCGCGCGGCGCGCCGCCTCGATCTCGCGGGCGGTCATGCGCGCGCGCTCGGTGGCCTTCAGGCCGAAGTCGCCGAAGGCCACGGTGCTACCGCGCGTTGCCAGGCCGTAGTTCTTGCCCTTGAACTGCTTGCGATACTTGGTGCGTTTTGGTTGCAGCATTGACTTTCAATTCCCAGCGTGGTCCCGCGCCGCCTTCAGACCGCCGCCGGAGCGGCCGGAGGCGCAGCGGTGGCCGCGGCGGCCGCCGCGGTCGCGGTCGCGGCCGCTGCGGCGGCGTCGGCGCCGGCCTGGGCATTGCGGTCGAGTTCCGCCTGATCGAACACTTCGCCCTTGAAGATCCACACCTTGACGC
>Ga0075017_100001457_pt1 | contig 14458 bp, 14 predicted proteins | sample AleBraG_ABR_2012_FD_71475 | JGI IMG/M metagenome (GOLD analysis project Ga0075017, IMG submission 71475) | Freshwater sediment microbial communities in response to fracking from Pennsylvania, USA - Alex Branch Run_MetaG_ABR_2012 | ecosystem: Environmental > Aquatic > Freshwater > Creek >... | reverse complement strand
GATCGCGCCGATCACGCGCGTGCAGGAGTCGTTCAGCGGCTACGGCAGCGTCTCGAGCCTCCTCGTCGCGGCGAAGTCGTCGGCCGACGTCACCGCGGCCGAAGACGAGACGACCATCGAGCTGAACCAGCTGCTCGGCGCGACGACCGCCGACGAGCCGTTCACGGTGTCGAGCGCCAGCACCCTGCTCGCGACGCAGACGGCCAGCGCGCAGAGCTTCACCGTCCTGCTGGGCGTCGTCGCCGCGATCAGCCTCCTCGTAGGCGGGATCGGCGTGACCAACGTCATGCTCGTGACCGTCACCGAGCGCACCCGAGAGATCGGAATCCGGAAAGCCCTCGGGGCGACGCGGCCCGCTATTCTCGGCCAGTTCCTGGTGGAGGCCGCGATGCTCACGCTGATCGGCGGCATCCTCGGCGTCGTGCTGGCGGTGATCGGCGCGCAGTTCACGATCGACGGGACGACGCCGGTCATCCTGGGATTCTCCATTCCGCTCGCCCTCGGTGTCTCGGTCGCGATCGGAGTCTTCTTCGGCGTCTACCCGGCTGCTCGGGCCGCCGCCATGCTTCCCATCCAGGCCCTTCGTTCGATCTGACCGACCCAGCCAGACCTTCCCCCCACTTCTGCACGAAAGGCTCGACATGACCAACGACGCATTCCCTCCCGCACCCGGATCCGGGCAGGTTCCCGCTCCGGCTGGGACCGGCGGCATCGTGCCGCCCGGGCCCCCCTCGGGCGGCCCCGAACCCAAGCGCGGCACCGCGCGCTGGCTCGTACCCGTGCTCGGGGCCGTCGTCGCGATCGGCATCGGACTCGTCGGTGGCATCGCGATCGGCCAGCACACTGCGTCGTCGTCGTCGACGGCCGGCAGTGGCGCGCGCGCGTTCGGCGGAACCGGCACCCTCGGCGGCCGGAACGGCACCGGCACCGGCACCGGCGCTCAGGGCAACTTCGCCGGGGGTAGCTTCACCTCCGGCACCATCGACTCCATCTCGGGTTCGTCGATCGTCGTGACGACGACGGCCGGCACGAAGCTCACCATCTCGACGACATCGGCGACCAAAGTGACCAAGTCGTCCCGCTCGACCGTCAGCGCCCTGAAGGCCGGCGAGAAGATCACCGCCGTCGGGACGGCGGGCAGTGGCGGTGGCGTCACGGCGACGACCATCTCCGAGGGCGCAACGCTCGGGCGCGGAGGCTTCGGGCGTCCCGGCGCCAGCGCTGGCACCGGAACGAACGGCTAGCCGCGGTCGAACGCCCCGTCTGGACTCCTTCGCCTTCCTGCGAGCAGATTCTCGCCAGCTACTCTCGCCCGTCCTCGAGCGGAATGAGCATGGTGCGGAACGGACCCGCTTCTGCGTGGAGGCCCCAGATCCGGTCGGCGACGTCGTCGATGCCGTTGGCAAGCTGAAGCTTCGGGATGCCGCCGGGGATGACGAGTTGCGTGACGCGGATGCCCTCGCCCTGGAGTGCGTCGTGGAGCATCTCGCCGTAGGCGCTCTCTGCCGGGAACGCGATCGACGTTCCGGCGAAGTCGGCGCGGGACTTGACCGAGGTTCCGCCGTTCACCAGGATGATGCTGCCGCGTCCGGATTCACGCATCGCGGGCAGGACGGCACGTGCCGCGTGCATGAGTCCGAGAGCCGAGAATCGCAGAGCTTCCAGGGCGAGCTCCGGAGTCATGTCGAGCACCGGCTTCAGGTAGGTCCGCGACGGCAACGGGCTGTACTGCAGGGCGGTTATCGGGCCCAACTCCGTCGCCGCTCGCGTGAGAGCGCTTTCCAGCTCGTCGGGGAGGAGCACGTCAGCGGCGTAACCACGCGCGGTCACGCCGCCGGAAGCGAGCTCGGCCGCCAGGGCGTCGAGTTTCGACGGGTTCCGTGACACGAGGGCTACCGAGAAGCCTTCGCGGCCGAAGCGTCGCGCTACTGCCGCCCCTAGTCCTGGTCCGGCTCCGATGATGGCAATGACGGGCATGGTGGATTCCTTCGGTTGATGGCGCCGTGTCGTCGACACGGAAGGGCGTCCGGCCGCCGCCGCTCGGGGTGAAGTGTACCGATCGAGAACGGGCACGGCTCGGGTCGGCGACCCGGAGCCATGCCCGTTCTCGATGGATGATTCTCTCTAGAACGGCGCCGCCGAGTAGAGGAGCACGTTGGAGTAGGGCGTGTATTCGCCCGAACGGACGACGGCCCGGGCGTGATGCGTCGCGAGCTTGAAGTCGACGTGAGACACGAGTTCCAGTTCGACTCCCGCCGCCGCCAAGCGCTCCTGAAGGGCGGTGAGCATGGACGGGCTCTCCGTGCGCATTTCCGCGGAGCCGACAGCGCGTTCGACGACGAATTCGGCGAGGATCGTGTCGAGGACGTCGAGGAAGGCCGGTGCGCCAGGTTTGTAGGCGAGATCGACCCGTTCGACGTCGCTGGGAATCGGCAGTCCCGCGTCAGCGATCACGAGACCGTCGGTGTGTCCGAACTCCGTCATCACTCGGGACAGTTGCGGGTGGATGATTCCTGTGGTCGTCCTCACAGGGCGTGACCGTTCGAGTCGAGGTAGTCCCTCCACGAGCGCTTGGGCGTCCAACCGAGAAGCTTCTGAGCCTTCGCACTCGAGATACCGGACGCGTCGACCCGGTCGAGGTGTCGGAGTTCGATCTTGTCGCCGTAGTACTGCGAAAGGACCGCTGCGAAGTCGTGACCGCCCACGTTGTCGGGTGAGGCGATGTAGAACACCTCGTGGCCGGGCAGGTCGGATTCGGTTGCGAGAACGATCGCGTCGGCGAGGTCGTAGACGTCGATGTAGCTCCAGAGATTGGGGCTGAGGACTGCCGCGTCCCGGATCTGCGGGCCGAGGTTCTGCTCGTAGCTGTTCTCATTCTGAACCCACGACGGGCGCAGAGAGATGACGTCGATGTCCGACCTCTCGACGGCAGCATTCATGAGCTGCTCACCGAAGGTCTTCGACAGCGCGTACGGGTCCTGCGGGTGGACCGAGTGGTCTTCGTCGACGGGCGCGTAGTCGGGCAGGAAGGGCCTCTCCGGGAAGAAGAACCCGGGCACCGTTTCGCTCGAGATGTTCACGAAGCGCTTCACGCCGAAGCGGACGGCTGCCTCGAGCACGTTGAAGGTCGACATCAGGTTCGTCTGGAAGACCACGTGCGGCGGGTTGCCCGTGGGTTCCGGGATGGCCGCGACGTGAACGACGGCATCCGCTCCGCGGACGACCGCGTACGCCTGTCCTGCGTCAGTCAGATCGGCCATCTGGTAAGCCGCGGACCCCTCGGGCTTTCGTTCGAATCCGGGACGCGTGAGGTCGACGGCGAGCACGTCGTGGCCCGCGTCCAAGAGGGCTTGAGTGGCCGCACGTCCGACTTTGCCGTGGGCGCCGGTGATAACTACCTTCATGAGTTCTACTTTCTGATTGGACGACCGGTGGGTCGAGGAAGAGACGATTGGTCAGCGCCGCTTGCGCCACATATTGAGGGCAACCGCGGCCACGATGATGACGCCGCTGAAGACCTGCTGCCAGTACGCGGAGATGCCGAGAAGGATGAGAGCGTTCTGAATGAGGAGGAGGAGGGTCGTTCCGAGGAACGTCCCGAGGATGCTGCCGACACCGCCGAAGAGGCTCGCCCCACCGATGACGGCGGCACCGATGGCCAACAGCTCGTAACCGTCGCCGGCCGAAGGCTGACCCACGCTCAGACGCGCCGTCTCCAGAAGGCCTGAGATCGAAGCCAAGGACGCTGACACGATGAACACGGCGATCTTGATCCGGCGCACGCGAATACCGGAGAGGAGCGCGGCCTCCTCGTTCGATCCGACGAAGAACACGTGACGACCGAACGTGGTGCGTGTCAGGACGATGTGCGCTCCGACCGCGATCACCACGGCGAAAATGACGGGAATCGGTATCCCGAAGACGGAACCCTGACCGAGGTTCAAGAACCCTGCCGGATAACCGCTGATCGTCGATCCGCTCGTGATGCCGAGGGCCAGTCCGCGGGCGACCGCGAGCATTCCCAGGGTGACGACGAAGGACGGGATACCCACGTAGGCGTTCACCAGTCCGTTGATGAGTCCCACAACAGCGCCGGCGATGAGCGACAGCAGAATGGCGAGGACGGGGGGAAGCCCGATCGTCACCATGAACTCTCCTGAGAGCACACTGACGAGGGCCACGATCGAGCCGACGGACAGGTCGATTCCGCCGATCAGGATGACGAAGGTCATGCCGGTGCTGATGATGAGCGCGAGCGCCACCTGCCGACCGACGATAGTCAGGTTGCCGACCGTGAAGAAGTACGGCGACGCGAACGACAACCCGATGATCAGCAGGATCAGGACGGCCGCCAGGGTGGACTCCCTGGCCCGGACCAGTCTCAGGGCGTAGTCGCGGAATCTACTCGATGATGGCTCCGATGCCCCCGGGAGCTGGCTCTTCGGGGACGTCTGGACGGTGCTGCTGGGGCTCACGGTGTCTCCTTTGATACTCATGAAACGGATTCCTCTACTCCTGTGGCCAGGGCCATGATCTTCTGCTCTGTGGCGTCCTCGGCCTGGATCTCGCCGACACCGTGCCCTTCGCGGAGGACGACTATGCGGTCGGCCACCCCGAGGACCTCGGTGAGTTCGGACGAGATGACCACGACGGCCACACCTTCCGCGGCGATGGATCGGATGAGGTGGTAGATCTCGGCCTTGGCACCGACATCGACGCCGCGCGTCGGTTCGTCCAGGATCAGGATCCGAGGCTTTCGAGCGAGCCACCGGGCCAGGACGACCTTCTGTTGATTTCCGCCGCTCAGGGTGCCGACAGCGACGTCGATGGCGGACGCTCGCAGATTGAGCTGCGACGAGTGCTTTCGGGCCAGGTCTCTCTCCCGCAGTCGGGAGATGAACGACATGCGGCTGAGCGAGGCGAGTGATGCCGACGCGATGTTCTCCCGGACGGGAAGCCCCAGGAACAGTCCCTGCTTCTTCCGGTCCTCGGGGACGAATCCGATTCCGGCCGCGATCGCCTGGGCAGGGTTCCGGTACCTCACCGGCTTGCCGCTCACCAGGATCTCGCCGGCGGTACGTGCTCGCGCGCCGAAGACCGTCATCGCGAGGTGGCTCCGCCCGGCTCCGATAAGGCCCGCCAGCACGACGATCTCTCCAGGATCGACCGTGAAGCTCGCGTCGTGGAGGAGCTTCCCGGCACCGAGGTGCCGCACCTCCAGAGCGGGGACCGCGGCCGGTTCGAGGGCGGCCTCCCTCTTCCCGTAGAGATCGCCCAGTTCACGGCCGACCATCATGGTGACGATCTCGTCCGCGTTCGTCGCTGCCGCGTCACGGATCCCGACGACGGATCCGTCGCGCATGACGGTGATCCGATCGGCGATCGCGTAGATCTCCCGCATGCGGTGAGACACGTAGATGACGCTGACACCGGTTTCGCGAAGGCGGCGAATCAGGGTGAGGAGGGTCTCGACCTCCTCTTCCGTGAGCGATGAGGTCGGCTCGTCCATGACCACGACCCGCGCGTCGACGAGGAGTGCCTTCGCGATCTCCACCATCTGGCGGAGGGCGATGTTGAGGTCGCCGACGAGGGTCTTCGGCGAGACGTTGATGCCGAGACTGGAGAGGAGCTTGGCAGATCCCACTTCCATCGCCCTGAAGTCGATTGTCCCGATCCGGGTTCGCGGCTCGCGCCCGACGTAGATGTTCTCCGCGACACTGAGGTCGTTCGCCAGGTTCAGCTCCTGATAGATGACGGCAATACCGTTCGTCTGGGAGTCCCGGGGGGTCAGGATGCTGGCTTGCTCACCGTTGACGCGGATGCTGCCCTCGTCGGCTCGCTGCGCACCCGCCAGGATCTTCAGCAGTGTGCTCTTTCCTGCGCCGTTCTCACCGACCAGGGCCATGACCTCGCCCGCGCGCACAGACAGCGAGACATCTCGCAATGCGGTGACACCGGGATAGCGCTTCGTGATGCCCTGCATTTCGACCAGCGGATGCTCGGTCATGGAAACTCCTTCGTTTCGGATGGGCTGCGAGCCCCGAGGGGCTCGCAGCCCGCGATGACTCAGTGTTCGGTCTTCACAAACGCGTCGAGCGTGTCGGGCGTCACGACGACGACACCGGTGTCGATGTTGAAGCCGTTCTTGAGCGAAGACTTCTTGGCGTTCATGTCGAACAGGATCTTCAGTGCCTGCTGCGTCATGCCGAACGGGCGCTGCGAGATGAGAGCCGTGACACAGCCGGCCTTCATGCCGGCGATGCCCTGCGGGACGACGTCGAATCCGACTGTCTTGACGGTGCCGCACTTGTTCGCGGCCTTGAGAGCGCCCGCCGCACCGGGAAGGTCCGATCCACCGATGCCGACGAACCCGACGAGATCGGGGTGCGCCTGGAGAATCGTCTCTGCAGCCGACTGGGCTGTAGCCACGGATTCGTTCGAGACCTCGGTAGCCACGAGCTTCATTCCGGGGTGCTTCGCAATGGCCTGCTTGACGCCCTGGAGACGCTGGTTGAGGTTCACCGCGCTCAAGCTGCCGATGATGACGGCGACGGATCCCTTGTCTCCGACGGACTTCGCCAGGGCTTCCCCGGCCTGCTCTCCTGCCGACACGTTATTTGTGCCGATGTACCCCTCGACCTGGCTGTTCGGGACGGGACCGTCCCACGCGATGACGGGGATACCCGCGGCCCGCGCGGCAGCGATGTCGCTCGTGACGGTGGTCGGGTCGTTCGGCGAGATCGCGATTCCCGCAGGGTGCGTGGCCAGGATCGAATCGAAGATGGTCACCTGAGCGGCGGCATCGTTCGTGTCGGGGCCGAGGAATTTGGCGGAGACGCCGAGCTTCGAGGCCTCAGCTTCCATTCCCTTGCGAGCGTCGACCCAGTAGGGGTCGTTCAGGGACTTCGGCAGGAAGACGAATACCGGCTTCGCCCCCGACGCGGATGTTCCTCCGGTCGCACCGGCACCGCCCGCGCCGCCGGCGCTGCAGCCGGTGAGTGCGATCAGAGACAGAGCCGCTACTGCGGCCGTCAATGTGGTCTTGCGCATGATTACTCCTTTGTAAGTTGCTGTTTGCAGGGGGTACTTCGATGGAACGGTCAGGGGGAGGAGACGATCAACGCTCCGCGGGGCTCACCAGATCGCGGTGCTGCCTGAGCATCGTCACCGCCGCGGCGAGCGACGTCTCGTCGCCGACGTTTCCGGCGAAGACGACGAAGGGAAGATCGGTCAGAGCGGTGTCGCTGCGGTTCAGCCAGACCGACACGATTCCGTCGAAGAGCTGGCCGGCGACGATCGCCCTGCGGATGCCGAGGCCCTCGGTCGCGGTGTCGCTGGATGTGATGCCGCCCTTGGCGAGCACCCAGCGAACCGGGACCGCGTCGACGACCGACCTGGTCAGCCGGACCAGGGCTCGCGAGACGGTCTGAGCGATGAGGAGGCTGTCATGCCCGGTGTCTCCGACGATCTGGTCGCGGCTCGAGACGAGCAGGGTGTCGGTGCGCGTCATGGCCTCCGCGAGAGCGGCCGAGCACCGCTCCACCTCTGCACGAGCCGTCGCGGGGTCGAGCAAGCTCGGGACGTGCACCTCCACCACCTCGAGGTCTGCCACGTCGGCTTGCAGCCGAGCCACCTGGAGAGTCGTCAAAGTCACGTGTGAGCCGACCACGACGAGTCCGTTTCCTGGCCGCTCACCCGAGACGAAGATCTCGTCGTGATCGAGCGGGGGCCTCGCCTCGATTCCAAGCCGGGAGGCCACGAAGGACGGACCCGTCCGACACAGAATTCGGGAGCCCTCCTGCTGCGCCAGGAGAAGACCGAGGGTGACGACGTCAAGATCGCTGTCTTCGAGGGCGTTGACGACCACGGGGACCGCTCCGGAGCAGCCGAGAAGGATGTCTCGAACTCTGTTCGGACCACCCGTTCGGATATCGTCGAGGCCGATGCTGATCACCGTCGCGGCAGGGATCGAGCCCTCTGTCCTCTCCTGGACGTAATCTCGAATGTTCGAACTGGAGAAGCCGAACGTGGCGTCGCGCGCGTAGTTCGTGTCACCGACGGGCACGAATACGTCGCCCTCCTGGACGTAGTGAACGTCGGTGGCCGTCACCCGGCCGGCAGCGATGTAGGCCGGCGCGAAGAGGAGGGCCGAGTACGGTCTGCCCTCCTGTTGAGCACGCTCGACGAGGACGTCGGTTTCGAGCGGGTAATGTCCGCGAAGAGTCGAATCGCTCCGGGTGATGATCGTGTAGTCGACGTTCGAGCGCGCGGCGACCACGGCGATGTTCTCCATCACTGTCCGCACCGTCTCGCGGGCTTCACCGTCGTTGAGCCCGCGCGTGTTCGTGAGGATGAAGAACCCGGTCGCGTTCTGAGCAAAAGCCCACACGAGATCCTCGGTGCTCCAGCTCGTCAGTACAGGGATGCCGTGGACGGATTGACTGCCGGTGGGGTCGTCGTCCAACACGATGACCCAGGATTTCGATTCTTTGTTCGCCTTGCGGATTTCCTCGCGTGCCCGGGGAACTACCAGCGGCTCAGGCGCCGCCGCACGGAGTTCGTCGGCCGACACAGTGAGAAGAGTCATCGTCGCTTAGACCGTCAGTTCGGCGAGGCGTCGGGCGAGAAATTCCACGCCCATCCTCGGACTCGACAGGACGGGCTTACCCGTGCGCTCGGCGAGAACATCCACCAGACGAGACATCGATGCCTGTGCAAGCACGATGATGTCGACAGTCTTTGCCAGCTCGACGGCTTGCTCGGTAACGAGAGCGTCGTGAGCGGCACGATCGCCGGACATCAACACGTCGAAGGCACCGGAGGCGAGCCGTTGGACGATGGTCACGTCGCGACCGAGTTCGGCCGCTTTGTCTGCGATGAGGTCGGACGTGGGGCCGAGAGTCGTCGGAACGGTGGCCAGCACACCGATGCGGTCACCCTCGCTCGCTGCTTTCAGCGCCATGGCCTCGTCCACTTTCACGACGGGCGTCGACACCGCGCGAGCGGCCACATCGAGCGCCGGCCCGAGGCTCGAGCAAGCGGAGAAGATGATGTCCGCGCCCGCAGCCTCGGCGGCCTCGGCCAGGTGCACCATGCGCTGCTCGCTGGCTTCTGAGATCCCCTGCTCGCGGACCACGGTCGCGAGCACGTCCGAATCGACAAAGTGCAGAACCTCGGCGTCGGGTAAGACCTCGGCGATGAGCTCGTTGATGATGGGCTCCACGGACACGAAGACGAAGCTGGTGTGCAAAATGGCGATCTTTTGTGCCATGAGACTCTCCTTTGAGGTATTACGACAAACGTAAGACACCTGATGATTGCCCTCAGAGAACCGTTTGTCAAGGTCAGCTTCGGAAGCGGACTCGCCTCAGTCAGCCTGAAGCCGGGCGGGAGCAACCATGCGAATGACGGCCGAGTCGTCGTGCTCTCCGAGGCCATGCGTTTTTGCCAGCAGGAAGAGTTGTTCTGCGGCGGCCGAAACTGGCGCTGCCAGGCCGAATGAACGGGTGGCCGCACCGACGATTCCCATGTCTTTGACGAAAATATCGAGTCGGCTCAAGACTTCTGCACTGTTCTCGTCGTAGGCATCCAGCATCCGCGGACCCCGGTTCGAGAGCATGAACGACCCCGCAGCCCCCATTTCCAGCGCCTCGAGAGTCGCGCGCCTATCCAACCCGAGGGCATCTGCGAGGGCCAGTGCTTCCGCCGCTGCGGCGATGTGCACGCCGCACAGAAGCTGATTGACGGTTTTCACGGCTTGGCCATCGCCCGGACGATCCCCCACGACGGTCAACGTCGAGGCCAAGGCGTCGAGCACCGGCCGTGCTCGTTCTACGGCCGATGGCGCCCCGCCAACTAGGATGAGCAGATCTCCCGCTGCCGCGCGAGCGGATCCACCAGAAAGCGGTGCATCCACGAACGAGATTCCGCGCTGGTCCAACCGCGAGGCCGTTTCTGGGATCGCCGCCATTCCGACCGTGCTGGTGAGCACGACGACTGCATCCGGGGTCAGGACGTCGACGACACCCTCCTGTCCGAAGAGGACCTCCAGGAGCTGCTGCTCGTTACGGACAGCCACCAGGACAAGGCCGGCGCCTTTCGCGGCGAGACGGGCCGATGCGTGGACGGCCACTCCTTCAGCGTCGGCCAGAGAACGCCGGCTCTCGTTGACGTCGAATCCATGCACGTCGAATGACTGCTGCAGGCACGTAGCCATCGGCAGTCCCATCGCGCCGAGTCCGAGTACCGCCACGTGTTCCTTGTCAGTGGAAAGAGTATTCACCGTGCAGAGCTCCAAAAATAGGTTGTCAGTTGTCGTACAGCCGCCATCGTATCTTTATCAACCACGCTCGACCCAGGCCCCTAGGATTGGTGGAACAGTCTTTCCAAGCCGAGGAGTCGTCATGACCCGCCAGTCACTTGTCGCGATGATCTCGGAGGATCTACTGAATCGGATCACTTCGGGGGAGTTCCCTCCGGAGTCGACGCTGCCTGGCGAGCAAGAACTGGTTGCCTACCACGACGTGAGCCGGGTCACTGTTCGCGAGGCCGTAAAGACTTTGGAAGCGCTGGGCGTGGCTCGCGTCGAACGCGGTCGCGGCACCTTCGTCAACCCGCTGCACCACTGGACATCCCTCGAGGCCGTCCTCCGAGCGACCTCCACCGACCAAGACGACGGCTCAGCAGCCATCCAGCTCATCGAGCTCCGCAGGATGCTCGAAGTCGGATCCGCAGCCCTCGCAGCCTCCCGAATCACAGAAGAAGAACTCGGGGAGCTCGCCGAAGACATCGTGCGAATGCGCCAGGCTCACCTGGGCAACGACGTCACCCTTTTTGTCGAGGCCGACCTGCACTTCCATCACGTCATCCTTCTGGCCTCCGGCAACGTCTTCGTCTCCGTTCTTCTCGAGCCGCTCTCCCGGATCCTCGCCGTCAGACGTGCGCAAACCTCCAAGGTGCCTGAAATCCAGGAGCACGCGATCGCTCACCACCACTTCATCCTGGAAGCGCTGAGATCAGGTGATTCGGAGGCGTCGCGTGTGGCGATGGACAACCACATGGTGCAGACGCTGCACGACCTGCAGGCCCTCGTGCTCAGTGAGTCGAGTGGGGCCTGACAGCTACGCGCGCGACCTGTGGACGTCGAGCCGTTTCAATGCGGATACAGCGAACGACCGTGCGGCCTCGCGGCAGACGCGCTCGAACGTGAGCATGTCGTCTCCGTGCTCCCTCGACGGACCCAACTGCGTCTGGACGGCGTCGAAAACGGCGGCGCGCAACTCTGTATTGATGTTGATCTTCCCCAGACCAGCCGCTGCAGCCCGAGACAAATCGGAGTCGGAGAGGCCGGAGGCTCCATGTAACGACAGCGGAACCACGCTTTCTGCTTGTACCTCCGCGATCAGAGGCCAGTCCAACTCCGGCTCTCCGGCGTAGCTGCCGTGCACGTTGCCCACCGACGTGGCCAAGAGGTGAGCTTGCGACGAGACCAGATAGGGAGCGACCAGTCGAGGATCGGTTTTCCCCGAAGCTGTGACCGAGAGTGCGCGATCCTCATCGCCGGCGATGCTTCCGAGTTCCGCCTCAACGACGATGCCGGCATCGTCTGTAAGCGACCGGACCCGGCGCACGAACGCCGCGTTGTCGTCGAACGAGAGTGCTGATCCATCCGCCAGAACGGAATCCACGCCCGCGTCCACCGCGGCGAGGATCAAGTCGAGATGCGGAGCGTGATCCAACTGAACCCCCACCGGAACGGACGCCGAATCAGCCAGGCCTCGTACGGCCGTAATGAGCCGAAGGCCATCCTGTGCCGAAGCGGTCTTCGGTGTGATGAGGATGATCACACCGCGACCGAACTCCTCCGCTGCAGATACGACCGCCAAGGCTGTCGAGAAGTCGTAGCAGGTGAGGGCAGGCACAGCCGCGCCTTCTGCGAGACGTGAAGTGACGAGGTCGTCGAGTCTGGTGCGCATTCGTCTTTCGATTCTCGGTCGGTGCGTCGCACCGGGCCCAGAAGGCGAAGGTGAGCGCACGAACTGCGGCAGGTATCGCGACCGGCTTTGTCGGACGAGCCATCATGCTCAGAATCCCCCAGCGATCGGCGATGGGATTCCCCGAGTGTGCCCGGAGAGAACCGGTCCGTCAAGGAGCACACGCACCTCAACGAGGGCTCGTCCTAGGTCTGACAGGAGATGCTGTTCAGATCCAGCCCGAGGCTAGCCCAAGTGTGCAGCGAGGAACGTGAGGTGGTCCGGAGCGAGGCGACGCCAGAACGCCATGTCGTGGCCGCCCGGTTCGAAGCCGCCCGCGGGGTGCGGGGACAGACTCGTAACGAGGGCCCGGTCGTTTTCGCGGAAACCATCTCCCGTACCGCAATCGATGCGGAGCGGGATATCGGCGAGCATCGCTTGCCTCCGGTACAGGTCGTGTTCCCAAAAATCAGCCGGGCCATCGAAGGCCCCGGTCGCAGCTCGCGACACGGTCGGCCACAGCGCGACGGAAAGTCCCGATGCGGCTGCTACGCGACCCTGCCCGAGGTCGCTGGCAAGCAACAGCGCTCCGTACGCGCCCATCGACCAGCCCGCCAACGCAAGCCGCGACGTGTCGAGGCCACGGGCTTTGAGCAGCGGCAGGAACTCATCGGTCACCATCGCTGCGGAGTCCTCGCCCGATGCGCGGTGGTGCCAGTACGAGTTCCCGCCGTCGATCGCCGCGACCACGAACGGTGCCTGACCCTGGGCTACGGCTCGCGCCTGGAACCGGTCAAGGCCGAGCCGTGTGCCGAAGGCGTCGGAATGATCGCCGCCGTAGCCATGAAGCGCTACCACAACAGGCAACGACTCCCCCGGAGCGTAGCCGGGCGGATAACTTGCGGCCCAGCCGACTGTCCTTCCTTGTCGGGCGGACGAAACGAACGAACCCTGAACGAACGCCCCGGTGGCAACGGTGGGGATAACGCCTGCTTCACCGTCCAAACCCAGGCTCTGATAAAGGATGGATCGGCCTGGCAGCGCACCTTCCTCAATGCCAGCTGCGGCCGCCGCCCCGGCAAGAAAAACTGCACCGCCCACACCCGCCAGAACCCGTCGTCGCAATATCGTCACCCTTTCACTTTCTCAGGCAGTTCGGCCCCCGTCCTCCCCCTCCCGGACGATTAAGGCTGCACAAGCGAATTCGGCAGGCCCCGGACAGTCGCGCCTTTTCGCGCACGCGTCAGATCTATAAAATCCACAGAATTCCTTGCCCGCGTACGCACACCTAGGTGAGGTCGGCGACGAAACTTGCGAGGCTTGCCAGCATCTGTGCCTGCGCTGTTTCGTCGAAAAGGGAAAGCCGGATAGAGCGCCGGTCGCCTCGGCGGTCACGGATCGGCTCCATGACCTTTGAGAGAGACGGAACGTTCGCCCAGTTTTCCTGAAGGGTCTGCAAGGCAGAGCGGCGCTCGTCAGTGGCACCCCACGCCTTAGCCCAACTGGCGAAGTTGAGTTCGACCGCGAGGTACCCACCCGCGGCGGTGCTGAGGACCGCGATCTGGATGGGCCGAAGTTCTAGATCGCCGATGGCGGAACGCGCAAAAATGCCAGCCGGCTTCTTGGATCCGCCGGATCGAAACGTGAACTGCAGTTTTTGCAATCCCGTGGAGAGGCTTTCGAACAACGCGGCCGAGGTCGGCTCGTGTTCTTGGACCCAATCAGCTATATCGTCAAGCGACCATACCTGGGAGTCGTGCGCCTGACGGGCCGACTTTACTTCGGCCAGATCTTCCCCGTACGTCTGCGGTGTGAGAACTTCGATGTCGCCGAAAGAGTAGCGGGCGTACTCCACAGCAATGATCGTCGTGTTGTCGTCCGTAATCCGGTTGAGGTACTCGACGATTCGCCGAAGAGCTGCGTTGATCACGTCCACAGCCAGAACTAGTCGGAAGCGATTGGCAGTCAGATTGCGCTCAATCGCCTCGCGGAACTCGGATTCCTGGGAGTCCGATCGAGCGAAGACGGATTGCCCCGTCCGTCGGGCCCATTGCGCATCGAATTCGTCGACGTGCATCTCTCCAAGACGGCTGGCGTAGTCGAAAAGTTGACCGACTATCTCCCGGCGCACCTGAGGATTGTTGCCCAACTTGCACTCGACGACGGTGACAGCGCCGTCGGGATCGACGACGACGATGTCCGTGCGCCCGGCGTCCGTCTGGAATTCACGACAGGCAAACGAACCGGGAGGTACACCCGGTATGAGTTGCGGATGGGCCGATAGGAGTCGCTGGAGGGCATCTTCCGCCTCGTACACCGACGCGACCGGCGCTCGCCATTCGCCGTCACGTTGCCGAATCAGGATCGTTCCCACCTCGCGTCACTCCTCCGTGTCAGGTCCGCTCCACAGATGGCGACCTGATTCGCTTTCCGAGGGCGAGCGTATGGCAGGCGCGCGCCTGCTGCATACACAGACAGATTGTGGC
>Ga0075017_100001455_pt1 | contig 14460 bp, 10 predicted proteins | sample AleBraG_ABR_2012_FD_71475 | JGI IMG/M metagenome (GOLD analysis project Ga0075017, IMG submission 71475) | Freshwater sediment microbial communities in response to fracking from Pennsylvania, USA - Alex Branch Run_MetaG_ABR_2012 | ecosystem: Environmental > Aquatic > Freshwater > Creek >... | reverse complement strand
CCGAGCTTGAAGATCGGCAGGTACATCGCGATGACGAGGCCGCCGACCAGCACGCCGAGGATCGCCATGATGAGCGGCTCGAGCAGGCTCGACATCGAATCGACCGCCGAGTCGACCTCGAGCTCGTAGAAGTCCGCGACCTTGCCGGCCATCTGGTCGAGCGAGCCCGATTCCTCGCCGACCGCGATCATCTGGTTGACCATGTTCGGGAACAGGTTCGTGTTCTCCATCGCGCGCTGCAGCCGCTGGCCGGTCGAGACCTCATCGCGCATGCGCAGGACGCCGAGCTCATAGACGATGTTGCCGGTGGCGCCGGCTACCGACTTGAGCGCCTCCACGAGTGGCACGCCCGCCGCGAAGGTCGTCGCGAGCGTGCGCGCGTAGCGCGCGATCGCCGCCTTGGTCAGGATCGGGCCGATGACCGGCATCTTGAGCATCATGCGGTCGATCGCCTCGCGCATCTTGCGCGAGCGCTTGTGGAAGTAGATGAACGCATAGATGCCACCGCCCGTCACGAGCGCGAGCAGCCAGCCCTTGCTCTGCACGAACTTGGACAGGTTGACGACCATCTGCGTGAACGCGGGGAGGTCGGCACCGAAGCCCTTGAACAGGCTCTCGAACTGCGGGATCACGAAGATGAGCAGGATGACCGTCACGATCACGGCGACCGCGAGCACGGCCGCGGGATAGAACAGCGCCTTCTTGATCTTCTTCTTGATCGCCTCGGTCTTTTCCTTGTAGGTCGCGATCTTGTCGAGCAGGGTCTCGAGTGCGCCCGCCTGCTCGCCGGCCTCGACGAGGTTCACGGACAGATCGTCGAAGTACAGCGGGTGCTTGGCGAGCGATTCGTGCAGCGTCGAGCCGCCCTCGATCTGCGACTTGATGTCGAGGATGAGCTTCTGCATCGAGGGCTTCTCGTGGCCGGTACCCACGATCTCGAAGGCCTGCACGAGCGGAATGCCGGCCGTCAGCATCGTGGCGAGCTGGCGGAAGAAGATCGCGATGTCCTGCGGGCTGGGCTTGGCGGACGAGCGGAAGGCCGCGCCCTGCTTCTTGACCTTGGTCGGCATGACGCCCTGGCGCCGCAGGTCGGCGCGCAGCGCCTGCTCGTTGGCCGCGAGGCTCTTGCCCGAGATCCGGTTGCCCTTCTTGTCCTTGCCTTCCCAGACGAAGGGAATGTCCTTGGCTATGCTCGCGGTCGTCGCCATGTCACGGTTCTCCCTGGATGCTCAGCAGCGCGGCTCGCACGTCACTCGATCGTGACGCTGTTGACTTCCTCGAGGCTCGTCAGTCCGTCGCGGACCTTCTTGAGTCCGGCCGTGCGCAGGTCCCAGACCTGCTCGAGCTTCGCCTGGTCGTTGATCGAGATCGCGTTGCCGCCCTCCATGATGATGCGGCCGATGGTCTCGGTGACCGGCATCACCTGGTAGATGCCGACGCGGCCCTTGTAGCCGTCCGTGCAGCTGCCGCAGCCCTTCGGGCCGAATACCTTGATGCCGGCCGCAATGTCCTCCGGCGCGAAGCCTTCCTTGAGCAGCGCCTCGTCGGGAATCTCGAGCGGCTGCTTGCACTGGGCGCACAGGCGGCGGGCGAGCCGCTGCGCGATGATCAGGCTCACCGAGGTTGCGATCGCGTAGGGTTTGACGCCCATGTCGACGAGGCGCGTCAGCGTCTGCGGCGCGTCGTTCGTGTGCAGCGTCGACAGCACGAGGTGGCCGGTCTGGGCGGCCTTGATCGCGATCTCGGCGGTCTCGAGGTCGCGCACCTCGCCGACCATGACGACGTCGGGGTCCTGGCGCAGGAACGCGCGCAGCGCGGCCGCGAAGGTCAGGCCGACCTTCGGGTTGACGTTCACCTGGTTGACGCCCGGCAGGATGATTTCGGCCGGGTCCTCGGCCGTCGAGATGTTCGTGTCCTCGAGGTTGAGAATGTTGAGGCCCGTGTACAGCGACACGGTCTTGCCCGAGCCGGTCGGCCCGGTGACGAGGATCATGCCCTGTGGCTTCTTGAGGTACTTGAGGTAGAGCTCCTTCTGGAAGGGCTCATAGCCGAGCGCGTCGATGCCGAGCATCGCGCTCGAGGGATCGAGAATACGCATGACGGTCTTCTCGCCGAAGATCGTCGGGCAGGTGCTGACGCGGAAATCGATCGAGCGGTTCTTGGAAAGCCGCATCTTGATGCGACCGTCCTGCGGGATGCGGCGCTCGGCGATGTCGAGCCGCGACATCACCTTGATGCGCGCCGAGATCTTGGGCGCGAGCTGCACCGGCGGCATCGCGACCTCCTTGAGGACGCCGTCGACGCGCTGGCGCACGCGGAAGGTCTTCTCATAGGGCTCGAAGTGGATGTCGGACGCGCCCTTCTTGATGGCGTCGAGCATGACCTTGTTGACGAAGCGGACGATCGGCGCGTCCTCGACGTCGTCGCGGCCGAGCGCGGCCTGGTCGATCTCCTCCTCGCCGCCCGTGACCTCGAGGTTGTCGAGGTCGAAGTCGTCCTCGGCGAGCGAGGGCATCGCCGTGTCGACCTGCTCCATGGCCTTGCCGAGGACCTTGTGGAGCTTGTCCTCCTCGACGACCACCGGCTCGACGTTCATGCTGGTCGAGAAGCGGATCTCGTCCATGCCATGCAGGTTGGTCGGGTCGGCGATCGCCACGAACAGGCGCCGGCCGCGCTTCATGAGCGGCAGCGCGCGGTGCTTCTGCAGCAGCTTGTCGCTGACGATCCGCACGACGTCGAGGTCGACCTGGACGGCGTCGAGGTCCAGCAGCGGTACGCCGAACATCGCCGACGCGGTGATCGCGATCTCGCGGGCCTCGACGATGTTCTTGCCGACGAGGTACGAGACCAGGTTCTGGCGCGCCTCGCGGGCGCCGCGCTGGGCGTCGGCCATGGCGGCCTCGTCCAGCAGCCCGTCCTGGACGAGCTTTTCCGGAAGCCCGATATTGGACGCGCGGGCCGCGGCCGTCATCGATAGCGAGTTGTCGCTCATGGTGCTGGACAGACCCCGGCTGGCGGACGCGATAGGCTCAAGTCAGAAGCAACAGTCTACTGGCCCCGACGGTCGAGGGAGCATTGTTAAATCTGCCCGATACTCCCACAAGATGCCACCCCGGCGAGTGACGGAGCGCACAGGGCGGGGCTTTGCCCTTGCGACCGCAGCCTCTGCGACGCCGGCAGCGGCGACCGGCCGACCTGCGCAAACCGGCCCCGCCGAGCCAACTGGCTCGGGTGACGCCGCCGCGACCCGCGGACCGTCGCCTCCGCGGCCGGGCCGGCTGCGGCAGGCCGCGCCGCACACGCGCAGGTCTGCAAACGCTGGAAAGAAGGAAGCCCCTCGCAGGCAGGGGCTTCCGATACCACCCGGACGGTGGTGCCGAGTCTGGCGCGCGTGCTTACGCGTGGCAGATGGTCGGCAGGTACTGGGCCTTGATGTTCGACACGCCCGCGACCATGCCACCCGTCGCTACGGCACCCGCGGGTACCGGGGCCGCGCCACACACCCACACGATGTCGCCGTTGGCGTTGTTGTAAGGGTTCAGCGACAGCGTATTCGCGCCGGCCGGCAGGGCCGTCACGTTCGCCTGGGGACCCGCGTACACGATCGTGATCGCGCCGAGGGTGCTCGTGACCGAGCTCACGTACTTGCCGGACGAGGCCAGCTGGCCGGCGGCCGTCAGCTGGGCCGTCGTCGGCCACGTACCCTGCTGCGCGAAGAACTCGCCGACCGCTGCCTTCCAGCCGCCCGCGAGGTTGAGGCCTTCCGTGATCTGCGAGCGAACAACGTAGTTCTGGTAGGCCGGGATCGCGATGGCCGCGAGGATGCCGATGATGGCGACCACGATCATCAATTCGATGAGCGTGAAGCCCTTCTGGATTTGCTTGCGCATTCGAAAACTCCTTTCAGATGTATTGGTCAGTCACGTCGGAACCGATCTCAAGTTCCTGCCCGGGAGGAAAGCAAGCCTCGTGCCAGTCGCATGATCGGCTATATAAGTCTTTGAGTAATAACGATAAAAAGACATATCGGCGGCCCGCCAGCTACTACGGCCGGGCGGCATCCGGGGGACCTTGGCGTCACAAAGTGACGCGGCGGGTCAGCTTGCGTCGCATGACCCGGACAACCCGCGCTGCCCGGTTGCAGCGCCGCTCCAGGGCCGACCGGCCCGGCTCCCGGCGGGCGCAAGGGGGCGCAGCGGGGCAGGGGGTGGCTCGACCCCCACTGCCCCGGGTCACTCGATCCCGAGCTTCTTGATGCGATAGCGCAGGGCGCGGAATGTGATGCCGAGCAGCCGCGCGGCCGCCGTGCGGTTGTAGTGCGTCTGCTCGAGCGCCTTGAGGATCGCGTCGCGTTCGACGTCCGCAACCTGCTCGTCGAGCGCGCCTTCGCCGGCGCCCGGGCCGGCGCTGCCCGTAGCTGCGTCGGCGGCGCCCGGACCCGGCCGTATGTTGACGTCCGCCGCCGTGATGCGCCCGTCCGTGCACAGCGTCAGCGCGCGCTCGAGGATGTTCTCGAGCTCGCGCACGTTGCCCGGGTAGTGGTAGCTGGTCAGCAGCCTCATCGCGTCGGCCGCGATCTCCGGCAGCTCCTGCTTGGAGCGCCGCGCCAGCCGGGCCAGGATCGAGCGCGCCAGGTCGGGCACGTCCTCGAGCCGCGCGCGCAGCGGCGGCACCTTGATCTCGATGACGTTGACGCGGTAGTAAAGATCCTCGCGGAACTGCCCCTCGGCCACGAGCGCCGCGAGGTCCTGGTGCGTGGCGGAGAGGATGCGCACGTCGACCGGGACCTCGCGCTGCTCGCCGACCGGCCGCACGGCTTTCTCCTGGATGAGCCGCAGCAGCTTGACCTGCATGTGCAGCGGCAGGTCCGCGACCTCGTCGAGGAACAGCGTACCGCCCTCGGCCGCCTGCACGAGGCCCTTCTTGTCCGCGACCGCGCCGGTGAAGCTGCCGCGCTTGTGGCCGAACAGCTCGCTCTCCATGAGCTCGCCGGGTATCGCGCCGCAGTTCACGGCCACGAATGGACCGTCGCGGCGCGCGCCCGATTCGTGGATGAGCCGCGCGACGAGCTCCTTGCCGGTGCCAGACTCGCCGGCGATGTGCACGGGCGCCTGGCTGCGCGCCACGCGGCCGATGAGCTCGCGCAGCTCGTCCATCGCCTGCGAGCGCCCGAGCAGTCGCGGCGCGGCCAGCACGGCCGAGTCGGCGCCGACGTCGCGTCCGGCGAGCTTGAGCGCCTGCGCGACCAGCTTGCGCAGATCCGCAAGGTCGAGCGGCTTGGAGACGAAGTCGAAGGCGCCGGCCTTGAGCGCGCGCACCGCCGACTCGACGTTGCCGTGCGCGGTGATCACGGCCACCGGCACGTCGGGCGCGTTCGCCTGCATCCATTCGACGAGCCCGAGCCCGTTGCCGTCCGGCAGCTGCATGTCGGTCAGGCACAGGTCGTAGTGGCCGCCCAGCAGTGCCTCGCGCGCGGCCGCCAGGTCGTGCACGGCGCGCGACTCGATGCCGGTGCGGCCGAGCGTGATCGACAGCAGCTCGCACAGGTCCGGCTCGTCGTCCACGATCAGCACGGTCGGCTGCGGCATCGCCCTCAACCCTCCCAGCGCTGCGGGTCGGCGAACACGACGCGGAAGATGCAGCCGCCGCCCGCGCGCGGCTCGTAGAGCAGCAGCGCGCCGTTGCACTGCGCGAGCTCGCGCGCGATGAAAAGACCGAGCCCCGTGCCGTCGTGGCGCGCCGTGAAGAACGGCTCGAAGATGCGCTCGGCCACGTCGTCCGGGATGCCGGGGCCGCGGTCGGCGACCTCGAGGAACGGCCGGCCGCTGCTCGGCAGGCGGCCGACGCGCAGCTCGAACGCCGGCAGGTGCGGCAGCTCGGCGCTGTGGCGCGCCGCGTTGTCGCACAGGTTCCAGGCGATCTGGTGCAGGTGCGTCGGGTCGACGCGAACCTCCAGATCCACCTCGGGCAGCACGAGCTGCAGCCGCTGCTCGCCGAGCTGCAGCGTCGCGCTGAACTCCGGCACGAAGTCCTCCAGCCATGCGCCGATCTGCAGGCGCTCCGGCCGCGTCGCGTCGCGGCGCGAGAGCTTCATCACGTTGGCGATGATCGTGCTGACGCGCTCGGCGTTGCCCGTGATGATCTCGGTCAGCCGCTTCTCCTCACGCCCGAGCGCAGGGGCCTCGGCGAGCAGCTGGGCCGCGTGGCTCATGGCGCCGACCGGGTTCCTGATCTCGTGCGCGATGCTGGCCGACAGCCGGCCGAGCGCCGCCAGCTTGGTCTGCTGCACGCGCCCGGCCAGGTAGCTCGTATCCTCGAGGAAGATGATCGCGGGCGCAGGCCGGTCGCGGCCGAGCGCGGCGAAGCTCGCCTCGATCTCGCGCCCGCCGTCCACCGCCACGAGCGGGGCACGCTCGGCCGGCGCGCCCGCCGGCCGGCGGCGCCAGCGCTCCACGTGGTACAGCAGTCGCGGCGACGCCTCGCCGAGCAGCGCGCCGGCCCGCGCGGCGGGCCCGAGCATGAGCCGCGCGGAATCGTTGATGAGCCGCAGCCGGTCCTCCGAGTCGATGACCACGAGGCTCTCGCGCAGGTGCTGGACGATGTATTCGGAGAGCTCCGCGAGGTTCGCGACGTCGATGTCGCGCTGCCGCACGACCGCCTCGGTCTCGCGCAGCCGCCGCGCCATGAAGCTGCCGCTGGCGGCGACCACGAACAGCATCGCACCGTAGTAGCCGGCCTGCGCGAAGCCGAGCGGCGCGGCGTTGCCGTCGAGCCAGCCGATGAGCTGCTGGACGAGCAGCGCGAGCGTCGCGGCCGCCGCGGACACGAGCGCGCCGGTCGGGGCCGCGATGACCGACAGCCCGCCGATCGGCACGAGCAGCAGAATCGCCAGGCCGCTCTCGGCGCCGCCGCTCGCGTGGATGAGCAGGGTCACGGCGGCGATGTCGACGGCGGCGGCGAGGTACGCGTGCCAGATGCTCGTCCGGTCGCGGCGCTTGAGCAATGCGATGTAGCCGATCGCGGCCAGCGCGTAGGCGGCGCAGACCGTCGTGAACAGCTGCGGATGCGCCTCGCCGACCACCCGTGGCGCGGCGCTGAGCCTGAACACGGCGTACAGCACCGGCGGGACCAGCAACCGGAACAGGTTGAGCAGGCCGAGCACGCGCCAATTGAGCTGCATGCGCGCGAATGTAGCATCGTTCGCGCGCGCGATGCCGGTACCGGCGCGCGCCGCGCTTTGCCAACGCGCGGGCGCTTGCCGCACAATGGCGCCCCGCACCGGGCCGCCCGCGCACGCGGGAGCGAGAGCCACGGGAGGCGCGCCGGGCCGCGCAACGAGCACGATGAACCTGCACGAATACCAGGCCAAGGAGCTGTTCCGCGACTACGGCGTGGCCGTGCCGCAGGGCCGCGTCGCGGCCTCGCCCGAGGAGGCGGCCGAGGCCACCGCCGCGCTCGGCGGCGGGCCGTGGGTCGTCAAGGCGCAGGTGCACGCCGGCGGCCGCGGCAAGGCCGGTGGCGTCAAGCTGTGCCGCACGGTGGCCGAGGTCAGGAGCGCCACGGCCGGCATGCTCGGCCAGCGCCTCGTGACGAAGCAGACCGACGCCGCGGGCCTGGCCGTCCACCAGGTGTACGTGGAGGCGGGCTCGGCGATCGAGCGCGAGCTCTACCTGAGCCTGTTATTGAATCGCGACCGGAGCCGGCTCGCGTTCATCGCGTCGGCGGCCGGCGGCATGGACATAGAGGAAGTCGCGGCCCGCACGCCGGAGAAGATCGTGCGCGTCGAGATCCACCCGGCGGCCGGCCTGCAGGGCTTCCACTGCCGCCGGCTCGCGTTCGCGCTCGGCCTCAAGGGCCCGCAGGTCAGGGAGTTCGAGCAGAGCGCGCGCGGCATCTACCGCCTGTACCTCGACTGCGACGCGGGCCTCGTCGAGGTCAACCCGCTCATCGTCACGAAGGACGGCGCGGTGCTCGCGCTCGACGCGAAGATCACGGTCGACCCGAACGCGGTGTTCCGGCAGAAGATGATCGCGGCCTGGCGCGATCCGTCGCAGGAGGACCCGATGGAGCGGCAGGCGGCCGAGCACGACCTCAACTATGTCTCGCTGGGCGGCGACATCGCCTGCATGGTGAACGGTGCCGGGCTCGCGATGGCGACCATGGACCTGATCAAGCTGCACGGCGGCGAGCCCGCGAACTTCCTCGACGTCGGCGGCGGCGCGACGCCGGAGCGCGTCACGGTGGCCTTCAAGCTCATCCTCTCGAACCCGAAGGTCAAGGCGATCCTGGTCAACATCTTCGGCGGCATCGTGCGCTGCGACATCATCGCCGAAGGCATCGTCGCGGCGGTCCGTACCGTCGGCGTCGCGGTGCCCGTCATCGTGCGGCTCGAGGGCACGAACGCCGACGTCGCGCGGCGGCAGCTCGCCGCGAGCGGGCTCGCGATCACGCCGGCCAGCGACCTCACCGACGCCGCCACGAAAGCCGTGCGCCTGGCGGCCGGCGGCTGAGGCCGCGGCCATACCGCAAGGACCGCCAGGGACATGAGCATCCTCCTGTCGCGCAAGAGCCGCGTGATCTGCCAGGGCTTCACGGGCAAGCAGGGCACCTTCCACTCCGAGCAGTGCATGGCCTACGGCACGAACCTGGTCGGCGGCGTGACGCCCGGCCGCGGCGGCCAGCGCCACCTCGGGCTGCCGGTGTTCGACACCGCGCACGACGCGGTGCGTGAGACCGGCGCCGACGTCAGCATGATCTACGTGCCGGCGGCGGGCGCCGCCGACGCCATCCTCGAGGCGGCCGACGCCGGTATCGGGCTCATCGTCTGCATCACCGAGGGCATTCCGGTCAACGACATGGTCAAGGTCAAGGAGACGCTCAAGGCATACGCGTGCCGGCTCGTCGGGCCGAACTGCCCGGGCGTCATTACGCCCGGCGAGGCCAAGGTCGGCATCATGCCGGGCTTCATCCACAAGCCGGGCCGTATCGGTATCGTGTCGCGCTCCGGCACGCTGACCTACGAGGCGGTGTTCCAGACGACGCGCCTCGGGCTTGGCCAGAGCACCTGTGTCGGCATCGGCGGCGACCCGGTGCGCGGCCTCAATTTCGTCGACGTGCTGGCGCTGTTCGAGGCGGACCCCAAGACCGACGGCATCATCATGGTTGGCGAGATCGGCGGCGGCGACGAGGAGGCCGGCGCCGAGTTCATCCGCCGGCACGTCAGCAAGCCCGTGGTCGCCTACATCGCCGGCGTCACGGCGCCGCCCGGCAAGCGCATGGGCCACGCCGGCGCGGTCATCGCCGGCGGCCAGGGCACGGCCGCCGACAAGTACGCGGCGCTCGAGCGCGCGCGCGTGCGCAGCGTGCGCTCGCCGGCCGAGCTCGGCGCGGCGATGGCGGCGGCCCTCGGGACGGCGGGCGCCAGGCGCCAGCCGGCCGCCAAGGCGAGCGGCGCGCCGGGCCGCGCCAAGGGTGGCGGTGGCGGCGCTGCGCGCCGGCGGGCCGGCGCAACGGCCAAGCCTCGGCGCAGCAAGAAGCGGTAGGCCGGCGGTGAGCGAACGACTCCGCCTCGTGCTCGCGCAATACGATCTGTTCGTCGGCGACGTCGACGGCAACGCCACGCGCGTGCTCGAGGCGGCCCGCACCGCGGCGCGCGACGGCGCCGACCTCGTGATGCTGCCCGAGCTCGCGCTGTCCGGCTATCCGCCGGAGGACCTGCTGTTCCACTCGGGTTTCCGCCACCAGATCCGCGCCGCCCTCGAGCGATTGTGCGCCGAGGCCGGCGCCGTCGACGTGGTCGTCGGCTACCCGGAGTACGCCGGCAACGAGATCTTCAACGCCGCCGCGCTGCTGCGCAGCGGCCGCGTCTATGCGAACCACCGCAAGCAGTGCCTGCCGAACTACAAGGTGTTCGACGAGAAGCGCTATTTTTCCGCCGGCACCGCACCGACGCTCGTCGACGTGCGCGGCGTGCGCACGGCGCTGCTCGTGTGCGAGGACATGTGGCAGCGCGAGCCGGCGGCCGCGGCGCGCGCCGAGGGTGCCGAGCTCGTGCTGATCGTCAACGCCTCGCCCTGGCAGCAGCGCAAGCAGCAGGAGCGCGAGCGCGTGGCGGCCGAGCGCGTGCGCGAGATCGGCGTGCCGCTCGTCTACCTGAACTGCGTCGGCGGCCAGGACGAGCTCGTGTTCGACGGCAACAGCTTCGTGATGGACGCATCCGGCGCCGTCACGCAGCGCCTGCCCGCCTGGCAGGAGGCCGTTGCCGTGGTCGAGCTCGAGCGCGGCGGCGCGCGGCTGCGGCCGGTGCCCGGCGCGATCGCGCCGCCGCTGTCGGAGGAGGCCAGCGTCTACGAGGCGCTCACGCTCGGCGTGCGCGACTACGTCGGCAAGCATGACTTCCCGGGCGTCGTGATCGGGCTGTCGGGCGGCGTCGACTCGGCCCTGACGCTCGCGATCGCGGTCGACGCGCTCGGGCCTGAGCGCGTGCACGCGGTCATGATGCCCTCGCGCTACACGGCGCAGATGAGCCTCGAGGACGCATCGGCGCAGGCGCGCACACTCGGCGTCAGGCTCAGCACGATCTCGATCGAGGGCATGTTCGCCGCGACGCTCGACGCCCTGAGCGATGAATTCAAGGGCCGCGGGCCCGACGTGACCGAGGAGAACATCCAGTCGCGCTGCCGCGGCGTGCTGCTCATGGCGATCTCCAACAAGACGGGCCTCATGCTGCTCACGACCGGCAACAAGAGCGAGACGGCGGTCGGCTACGCGACGCTGTACGGCGACATGGCCGGCGGCTTCGCGCCGATCAAGGACTGCAGCAAGATGCTGGTCTACCGGCTCGCGCGCTACCGCAACGCGCGCTCGCCGGCCGGCGCGCCGGCGATCCCGGCGCGCGTGCTCGAGCGGCCGCCGAGCGCCGAGCTGCGCGCGGGGCAGAAGGACACGGACTCGCTGCCGCCCTACGAGATCCTCGACCCGATACTCGAGGCCTTCATCGAGGAGGACAGGTCGGTCGCCGAGATCGTGGCGCGCGGCTTCGACCGGGCCACGGTCGTGCGCGTGCTCGAGATGGTCAAGCGCAACGAGTACAAGCGCCGCCAGGCGCCGCCCGGCATCCGGATCAGCGGCCGGGCGTTCGGCCGCGACTGGCGCTACCCGATCACGTCAGGCTACCGGCTGCGCGGCGACGGCTGAGCGGCAAGCGCCCGGGCTCACCAGAACTTCCACCAGTGGCGCCGCGACGCGGCGCGCGCCGCACTGTCCTGCGGGAAGTTCGCCGCGAGGACCTGCTGCGCGTCGCTGGCGAGGTCGGGCAGGCCGAGCCGCTGGTAGGCGGCGGCGCTGATCTCGAGCGCGTCGCGCGTCGCGGGCGCGCCGTCGTAGGTCTCGACCACGTTGCGCGCGCGGTCCAGCGCCGCGACCCACGCGCCGCGCCGCATGTAGTAGCGCGCGACGTTGACCTCGTACTCGGCCAGGCGATTGCGCAGGTAGATCATGCGCTGGCGCGCGTCCGGGGCGTACTCGCTGTGCGGATACTGCGTGACGACGCGCGCGAACGCGTCGAAGGACTTGCGCGCGTCCTGCGGCGGACGCCTGCTCATGTCGACGTCGAAGCGGCGCTCGAGCACGTTCGGCGTGCGCTCGAAGTACACGAGTCCCTTGATGTAGTAGGCGTAGTCGATGCGCGGGTGCGTCGGGTTCTCGCGGATGAACGTGTCGGCGGCGTCCACGGCCGATTCCTTCTCGTGCTGCCGGTAGTACGCGTACATCAGATCCAGGCGCGACTGGCGCGCCGCGTCGCTGAACGGAAAGCGCGCGCTGAGGCCCTCGAACACCTTGATGGCGGTGCCGAAGTCGCCGTTCGCCATCGAGGTCGCGGCGCGCCTGTACAGCGTGTCCGGATTGCCGGCGTCCTCCTTGACGCGCCCCGCATGGCAGCCGGCGAGCGCGAGTGCGGCCGCACAGGCCAGCAGCACGGCCGGGCGCCGCCCGCGGCGGACGGCGCCGGCGCGCACGCGGGTGGCAGCGGGTGGGGCAGCACGCACGGGAGAATCTGCTGGAAGCGGCGGGGCCGGGAAATGCAAGGCGCGGCAGTATAGCGTAAGTTAATTCAATGACCGGCCCGCTCGAAGCACGCATACCGGCGGCGGCCCGCGGCCAGCGCCTGGACCAGGCGCTCGCGGCGCTGTTCCCCGACTACTCGCGCACGCGCCTGAAGGCGTGGATCGAGGCCGGTCGCGTGCAGCTCGATGGCCGCGCGCCGCGGCCGCGCGACGTCGTCACGGGCGGCGAGGTCGTGCACGTGGCGCCGCTGGCCGAGCCGCAGGTGGCGGCCGCACCCGAGCCGATCGCGCTTGACGTCGTGCACGCGGACGCTGACCTGTTCGTGATCGCCAAGCCGCCCGGGCTGGTCGTGCACCCGGGTGCCGGCAACCCGCGCGCGACGCTGCAGAACGCGCTGCTGCACCTGGACCCGCGGCTCGTCGAGCTGCCGCGCGCCGGCATCGTGCACCGCCTCGACAAGGACACGAGCGGGCTCCTGGTCGTGGCGCGCACGCCGCGCGCGCACGCGGCGCTGACGCGCGCGCTCGAGGTGCACGCCGTCGAGCGCGAGTACCAGGCCGTCTGCACCGGCGTCATGACGGCCGGCGGCACGGTCGATGCGCCGATCGACCGCCACCCGGTCGACCGGCAGCGCATGGCGGTCCGGCACGGCGGTCGCGAGGCCGTGACGCACTACCGCGTGATCACGCGCTTTCGCGCCCACACGCACGTGCGCGTGGGGCTGCAGACCGGTCGCACGCACCAGATCCGCGTGCACCTCGCGCACGCCGGCTTCCCGGTCGTGGGCGACGCGGCCTATGGCCGGCGGCTCGTATTGCCGCGCGCCGCGACGCCGCGGCTCGCCGCGACCCTGCAGGCGTTTCGCCGCCAGGCGCTGCATGCGGCGCGGCTCGCCTTCGTGCATCCGGCGAGCGGCGAGCGCGTCGAGTTCACGGCGCCGTTGCCGGCCGACTTCGCCGAGCTCCTCGCGGCGCTCGCCGAGGACCTGCGGCTCGGCGGCGGCGAGCTGGCGCGTGGGCGGCGCTGAGCGCAGGCCGGCCGCGCCAGCGGCTGCCGAGTCCGCCGCGCCGGCCGTCGGCTGGTGGCCCGCTGCCTGGCCGGCACCGCCCGGGGTCCGCGCCGGCGTCACGACGCGCCACGGCGGCGTCAGCACGGGGGCCTGTGCGTCGCTGAACCTCGCCGCGAACGTCGGCGACGCGCCGGCGGCGGTCGCGGCCAACCGCGCGCGGCTCGCGGCCGCGCTCGGCCTGCCCGCGGCGCCGCGCTGGCTGCGCCAGGTGCATGGTGCCGGCGTCGTCGTGCAGCGGCGCGAGCCTGCGGGCGCGGCCCGCGAGCCGCCCGAGGCCGACGCCGCGGTCGCGTTCGAGCCCGGCGTCGTGCTGGCCGTGCTGAGCGCCGATTGCCTGCCCGTCGTGCTCGCGCACCGCGCCGGCGAGCGCATCGGCATCGCGCACGCGGGCTGGCGCGGGCTCGCGGCCGGCGTGATCGAGCGCACCGTCGCGGCACTCGCGGCGCCGGCGCATGAGCTGGTGGCCTGGCTCGGGCCCGCGATCGGGCCCGCGGCCTTCGAGGTCGGCGCCGAGGTACGCGCGGCCTTCGTGGCCGCCGACGCGGGCGCGGCGTCCGCCTTCCTCGCAAACGCCCGCGGCCGCTGGCAGGGGGACCTGTACCGGCTTGCACGCCAGCGCCTCGAGCAGCTCGGCGTTGCGCAGGTTGCGGGCGGCGGGGCCTGCACCTGGACCGAGACGGAGCGCTTCTTCTCGTTCCGGCGCGACCGCGCCTGCGGCCGCATGGCCACGCTCGCCTGGATCGAGGCACCGCGATGACGCAACGACCTGGGACTGGATCGGCTTGACGCCGCCATCCGATGATCTCGCGGCACTGTTCGCCGTCGCGGGCCTGACGGCCGGTGTCGGGCTCGCTTCGGCACTCGTCGCGTCCGCGTTCCTGGCGCTGCCGCAGCGCCTGCGCCAGCTCGCGATCCCGCACCTCGTGAGCTTCGCGACCGGCGCGCTGCTCGGCGCCGCGCTGATCGGCCTGTTGCCCGAGGCGATCAGCGGCGCGACTCCGGCGCGTGCGGCCCGGGTCGGGCTCGTCATGCTGGCGGGGCTGCTGCTGTTCTTCGTGCTCGAGAAGCTCGTGCTGTGGCGGCACAGCCACGAGGATCCCGCCGAGGCGCACGCAGCCACCGACGCGCACCGCACGCGTGCGACCGGGCCGATGATCCTGTGGGGGGACGCCCTGCACAACGTGCTCGACGGCGTGGTGATCGCCGCGGCGTATCTGACCGCGCCGCGGCTCGGCATCGCGACCGCGATCGCGGTGTTCGCGCACGAGCTGCCGACCGAGATCGGCAACATCGGCATCCTGCTCCACAGCGGCATGAGCCGGCTG
>Ga0075017_100001454_pt1 | contig 14461 bp, 12 predicted proteins | sample AleBraG_ABR_2012_FD_71475 | JGI IMG/M metagenome (GOLD analysis project Ga0075017, IMG submission 71475) | Freshwater sediment microbial communities in response to fracking from Pennsylvania, USA - Alex Branch Run_MetaG_ABR_2012 | ecosystem: Environmental > Aquatic > Freshwater > Creek >... | reverse complement strand
TTCCAGCCGCTTCTGTAGCGCCCGGCGCACCTCTTCGACTGACGAGCCGGGGCTGACACGAACCAAAATGAACATCGTAAGTTCCGGACTCAGATGAATATAGCGCGCCCCGTCGGCATACGATGTAAACACGTAGGGACTGCCCAAGAAGGAGCCAAATCCCGAAGTCTGGCCCAGGATGGTGGCCCGTTGGTCGTTCAACTCCACGGCTTGCGGGTAATGGGTCAGATTCAGCAGCGCGGCGTTGCTCTCGTCGACCATGACGGACTCGGGCTGCACGGCGGCACGACCGGCAATGCGGGGCATGGGAAAACGGTCTCCCACGCGCTCATCGGCTCCCACTAGCACCACCAGTTGCTGGTTCCCGTCGGGTTTGCGGAGTTCCACCTGGCTGGTGCAGATGCGGTTGGTCTCGGCCACGCCAGGGGCGCTGTGGGCAATCTCCACAATGCGCCTTTCTATGGTTACGGGAAACTCGAAGCAGGAGACGCCCCGGCCAGTAATCCAGAGGTCGGCTCCGGTGGTGTCGATGATCTTGGATGCCGCCTGCAAAAAGCCGAGCAAAATGCTCCCCTGAAACACCATCAGAAATACGGCGCCGGTGATTCCCAGGACTGCGACGGCAAAGCGGGTTTTGTCGTGCGCGATGTTAGTCCAGGCGAGGCGCATTTTTTAGCCACCAGCGGGCGTTGCCGCTGCCCACCAGCTTCCAGGGATTGGGCAGGAACCGTCCCGTCCTGGCCCGATACGCCGCGTAGGATGCAGCCAAAGTGCTGCGGGCGAACTTATTCTCTTCCGCTTGCGATGCCTTCCAATAAATGACCAGCATCATGATGACCGTAGGCGCGAGCCAAAGGCTGGGCACGGCAACCGCGCCCGCCAACCATGCCAGCAGGTAAGAGGTGTAGAACGGATGGCGGATAAAGCGGTAAGGTCCTCGATCGTTCAGGTGTACCGGCAGATCGTCGAGGAAGGCAGCCGACAGCGGAAGCGCCCGATTGGCGCGAATGGTCCACCAGAAGAGCGCCGCCGATAAGACATAGAGCACGGCGGCGACGATTCCGGCAACCAGGCTTTGAAAGAAGAGTAGAACTGCTGCTAGCTGGAGCAAAGCGAAAACGATGCTACAGGCCCGGATGATCCTCATTCCGCTCGATCCCTGGGCGGGATGCCGGAAGAAATAACGCATGCCCCAGGCGAAGCTGATAAAGCAGCCGGCCAGCAGCAGTGTTAAGCAGACGCGGCCCCACAAGACAACCATGATTCTCCCGATTCCGATTTTGCGGCTAAGGTTTGAACGGCGTGAGCGGCGAGAATACCCATCCGCGCAACACCTGAACTCATATCTTTCAACTCTACGGCCACTTAGGCAAAAGTACCTTACGGAGGGTAGTAGTGTAAAGCACACCCGGCGCGATGTCGATGGCCAAGCAGGAGTTTGGGTCCGCGCCATGCATTTTGTTGCCTCCATTTTAAACGCGTCCGCAATTAGAACTCTTTCTCTGCTGTTCCCCAGTAGTATCGACACTCCAGCAGCCGCGCCGGATGGGTTTAGCCGGGTGACCATCGATGCCGGCGCCCATCAGCGGCTGTTAAGCGACGTACAGAGATTTCGCGGGAGGATCGCGTTGGAAGAGGACGCGATCAGCCCTTGGGAAATGACCTCCGATGGGCGCCACATCCAGCCGGCCGACGACCGGGGAATCCACCTGGTCGGGACCGACGGCGCAGGGAAAGTTGTTTCCTGCATGCGCTACCTGCCGCACGCCAATACTACGCACTGGACCGATCTGCGAGTGTTTTATACTCCTCTGGCCGCCGATGTGCGCTGGCGTCCGGTGTTGGAAGCAGCCATTGGAGCGGAACTGGATCGCGCCCGGCAACTGAATTACACCTACGTGGAATTGGGCGGATGGGTGATCACGAAAGAACTGCGCCATAGCCTGGAAGCGGCGCGCATGGTGGCTACCGCATATGCTCTGGCCCGCTTTTTCGGTGGCGCCCTCGGGCTGACGACTGCCACTACCAAACACGGATCGTCCTCGATACTGCGCCGGCTGGGAGGCAGTTCGTTATCCGGACTGGGCCAGGAACTGCCGCCGTTCTACGATCCGCAATACAACTGCGAAATGGAGATCTTGCGGTTCGATTCCTCTCAGCCGGGCAGACGCTGCGCGCAGGCCATTCAACATTGCGAGGAAGCGTTGATGCAAATGCCGGTAATTCTGCCCGAGCCCGCAAGACCGTGCCTTCCCTCGTTGGCGCGCTTTGTTTATGGGGCAGACGCCCTCGTCTGCGCGGGTTCCTCTGGACCTGCCCCGTCTCGTCTTAGTTGAGATGCAAATGTCGGGACGGTCGAGAGTTTCCCCCTTCAGTTTCGTCGTCCGTTCTTGTGCCTGCGTCCGCCCCACTGTCGAATTGGATATAGCTATTGCGGCAACATGCCCGGAAGGACGAAAACGTGCAGTTCCTGCAGGCCGAGCAACTTACCATCGCTGCGCAACTCCCACTTCAGAAACCAATCGCCGCGCGCGGTGGGGGCTTTGAGCTTGATCCACAGCGGATAAGTCGCGCCGGCGGGAAGCGTAAGTTTGCGGCTCTCGCTCTCGCCCCACTCGGCCGGAAGCTTGGAGACCAATTCCACTTCTTGCGGGTTGGCAGAGCTGTTGCGAAAAACCAGAGGAACGCTCAGCGTGGCGCCCGGCCCCACCCCTGCCTCGGCGTCCGGCACACGCAGGGTGAAGCCATGCTCCACCCAGAAGTACTTATAGAATTTCCAGGGACCGCCCAGCGCGATACTCGATTGGACATCGGCGAACAAGCTTCGGTGGAAGTTGTCGCCGGGTTCGGCTTCCGCGCCTTCGAAAACGTCGCCGGTCATTGCTGCTTTCACCAGGGACTTGCCTACCATCAGACGCACCGGCTGCAGAAACTCATGCAGGTCGTCTTTATCGAGAGCTCGCTGTGTGGCTTTGCCTTCCTGCGTTAAATGATAGGCCGCTTCCTGGGCCGCCGACTTGGCTTGTTTCCCGGTCGGAGAGTAACTTGGACCTTGGCCTTCCTCAAACTGCAAGTTCGTCGCGTCGCTGAAGAAGTACAGTTTCTTGGGTTGCCAGGGCTGCAGCCCTTCTGTGAGGTTGCCGATGTTGCGCCGGTCCCGCGGCGCAGCGAGTTGCTCTGGAAATACGGCTGGATCGCCGGCCAGGTCGAATGCTTCCGTTGCAATCACTCCAGCCGCCTGATGGTCGCCGTGATTCTCCCCTACCAGTGTTGCCGGCAGCCAGGTCAGCACGACGTTGGGACGGGTCAGTCGAATGATCCGCACAATCTCCGCCAGCCGCTGGCCGTGATTCCAGGTCTCGAGCGAGCGAAGCACATCCTGCCCGGGAGTGTCGGGGGCACCCAGAATCCAAACGTTGTGAACCTTCCAAGACGACGCTAGAGCCTTGCGAACCTCCGTCTCCCTCACCAAACCCAGTGACGCCGCCTGCTCCGAACCCTGCTCGTTTCCGCCGGCGTCTCCGCGCGTGCCATAGACCACAGAAACCTTGCGGCCTTCGTCTTCGATAATGCGTGCCAGGTAGGAGCCAATCACCGTCTCGTCGTCCGGGTGCGCCACCACCAGAAGGACGTCCGTGCGCACGCGCTCGTCCTGTCCAAACAGCAACAAGGTCAGGCCTGCCAGCGCCAGCAATCGCATCACGCGCCTACGCTACGGTTCTCATAATTCTGTTCGTAATAGGATTGATATTCGCCTGATTTCACGCGTTGCACCCAACCCGTATTCGCTCGATACCAATCCACCGTCAGGGCCAATCCGCGATCGAAGTCCATTTGCGGCGACCAACCGGTTTCTTTTTGAAGCTTGGCGCTCGATAGCGCATAGCGCCGGTCATGTCCCGGGCGATCGACCACGGTCTGCATCAGGCTGGCCGGCTTCCGGGTGATGGCCAGAATGCGCTCGACCACTTCCTTATTCGTCAGCGATCGATTGCCGCCAATGTTGTAGATTTCGCCTTCGCGCCCCTTTTGCAGCACGCTCCAGATTGCCCGGCAATGGTCCTCCACGTACAACCAATCGCGCACCTGCATCCCATCGCCGTAAATCGGCAGGGGCTTGTCTTCCAGGGCGTTGGAAATCATCAGCGGAATCAGTTTTTCCGGAAAATGATACGGGCCGTAGTTGTTGGAAGCGCGCGTCACCATCACCGGCATCTTATAGGTTTTGTGATAGGCCAGCGCCATTAAATCCGACCCGGCTTTGGCGGCCGAATAGGGACTGCTCGCTTGCAATGGGTAGTTCTCGTCGGCCTCGTGCGGCGCTTCCAGACTGCCGTACACTTCGTCGGTGGAGACGTGAACGTAGCGCTCTACGCGCTGGGCACGCATGCTTTCGAGCAGCGAAAATGTGCCTCCCAGATTGGTGTCGAACACCGGCTGGGGCGCGTAAATGCTGCGGTCCACGTGCGACTCGGCGGCAAAATGTACCAGGGCGTCGGGCTTCACCTCGGCGAGAAGATTGCGCACCAGTTCCCGGTCGCAAATATCGCCCTTGACGAACCGATACCGCGGATTGGCGGCTACGGGCGCGAGATTCTCCAGATTGCCCGCGTAGGTCAGCTTGTCCAGAACGACGATCTCGACGTCCGGCTCTTGGTTGACGATCAACCGGACGAAGGCCGAGCCGATGAAGCCGGCGCCGCCGGTGACGATGATTCTCATTCGCTTTATTGTAGCGAGAGGTCGCTCCCTGTTCCGCGAACTCCCGCCCTCGTCACGTCGCAAGAAATGAAAGTTAGGGCGTCCGGAGGAGTCCGACTACCTCCCGCCCGTACAGGGTGTAGTGGCGTGCGTTCCAGGTGTAAATCGCCTCCGCTTTGGCTTTGATCGCGCAGTGCGCAAGCATGGCGTCGTAAATTCCTCCACCGACAATGCCCAGAGCGGCCGAAGCCGTGAGTGCATCAGCATATTCATGACCGGTTAGGGCAACGATCGACAGCCGTTCACGTATGCTGCCGACAAACAGCATGGCCTGCTCGCAACTGATGCGGTGCTTGCCCGGCATTCGGGTCAGCGTAGAGTACACTTCGACCAAGGTGTGCGCTCCACAACAGCCGGTCGATTTGTCGAACTGGATAAAAAGCGCCAAGCTGGCTTGGTGATGGACGTGATCTCTGTAAAAAACCGGGACCAGAACCGAGGTATCGAAGAAACCCTTCATTCGCGTTTGCCGAAGTTCACCAAATCCCGTTCCTCGCGTATCCGCTGAATCATCTCATCGGTGGCGGAGGCTGGCAGGGGCTTCCCGCTGTGAAACACCCAAACACCATGCTCTTTGGTTAGCGGGCCGGTCCCGCGGACTGGGCGCAGGGTGATCTGCTCCCCAGCACTCTCCATTTCCAGCGAATCGCCGGCCTCCAGATGCAGTTCTTCCCGCAATGGCTTTGGGATGACCACGCGGCCAGCTTTATCAATGGTGAGGCGGCTGTTCATTTTGGCAATGTCTTGTGGGTCGAACCACCAGTCAAACCCATTCTAGCACGCAGCTTAAGACGCAACTTGCGCCCGCTCATCGGTGGAGCCGAGCGCTTTCCCGTCAGACGCTCTTCTTCTTGCTCCAAACGGCTTGACGCACGGAGCTAACTGTGAGCAAGACGGACGCCAACTCGTAGCTGGGCGACTGTCCGTCTGAGCTCATAAATCATCGCTGAATGCGTGGCTAGATCCTATCACTGGCGACGCCCCCGCGGCATGGCGTAACGGAGCTACTGCACCGTCCAATGAAAGGTCACCACGGTTTTGCGGCCTTTTTTGGCGTGAAACGAGAAGTGCTTCCACCCGCTGGCCGCAGAAGGTGGGTCCACCAGCGTCACATCCTTCGGGTCGATCGTCACAGTCACTGGAACCCCAGGCAACGATCCGCTCAGAATCGATCCCACGCTGGTGGTTGCTCCGTCTACGCTCACAACATCGTTCTTCGGCAACTGCCCGGACCAAAGCACCAGGCCGTTCGGCGGACCTTGATACCGAGCGGGCGCGGGCGGAGCGGGCGGGGGCGTTTCCTGACGCGGGGCCGGCTTGTCAGAGGATTGCGCTGGTGTCTGAGGCGCCGGCGCCATCGGAAGGGACGATGTACTGGATGCCGGCGCTGGCGCCTTTGGCGCCGGCTTCACTGGCTTCGGAAGGACCGGCTTGGGGGGCGTCACGGGAGCCGCTGTTGCCGGTGGAGGAGTCTCGGGCGGCGTAACAGGCGCAGCCGTGGCATCCGGCGCCGGAGTCTCGACGGGCGTTCCGACGGCCGCAGGTTTCGGCGCGGCGTCTGCGACCGGAGCTTGCGCAACCTCCTTGGGAGCCACGGCGGCCGGCCGGTTTGAATAATAGCGATACCCGAAGAATCCGGCTCCGCCGATGCCTAGAGCCAGCAGTGCCGCCCCGAGCCACAGCAGCCCGTTCCCGCCACTGCCGCCACCAACAGCTTTCTTAACCGGGGCCGCCTTAGTAGCCGTGGCCGCGGCTGGCTTCGCCGCCGGCGGCCGTGGAAGAGCCGGAGAAGCAACGGCTGCCGGACGAGGCGCCGGCGGCGGACCAAGCGGTTCCCATTTTGGCGCTGCCTTAGGCGCAGGCGCGGGCGCGGGCTGCGCACCGGTTTTGGCGCCACACTCTTTGCAGAATGCGGCCTTGGGTTCCAAAGGGGCCCCGCACTTGGCACACAATTCCACGGTCTTGTTTTCCACCGAAGCTGGAGCCGGCCCAGCCGGCGGCATCGCCGCTCCGCAGCCGGTGCAAAACCGCGCTGTATCTTGATTCTTGTTTGCACATTTTGAACAAGACCACATAGCACCCTCCGGTCAGTAAGTACCCACGGCAGTTCGCAGTATAACGCGGGCTACGCCCGCTGGCGGCACCTGAGCCCCTATCGGCATTATCCACCAACAAGTTAAGGCCGCAAGAGCGGGGCTGCACACCGCCGCAACTGACAACCGATTTCACCTCGGAGCAGCACGCAGCATCTTGATTGGCCAGAACGCACTCCGTCGCAACACTCGCAGGAGCAGGAGCGCGTCAGCCCAGCAAGACATTCGGCCGTTGTGCAGGTATACACTCTCGGCTCCGCTCAGAGTGGCGCTGTAGAGAATTCGCCGGTACCCGTGTCCATGCGGTTCCCAGCTTCGTCGCGGATACTGAAGAACAACGTGGCGCCGGTCGATGCAGGCGCGGTCTCGCCGAGGCAGCCTGCGATGCGAACACTTCATGAAAAACCGGCCGCTTACCTACTTCGCGTTCCGGTTGGCTGCTTCCGCCGCCTGTTTCAGCTCGCGATTGGCTTGATCCAGAAGGTCTTTTGCTTTTTGAGCATGGCCGGCCAGATCCCACTCGTTGGCCTTTTGGGCAGCCACAATTTTTTCGTAAGCTTGAGAGGAGAGCCGCTGGGCCGCGGCGAGGTTGGGGTGACGCCCAGGGGCGACGTTACGGACCGGCTTCTGGGCTAAGGCGCCGACTCCAAGGAGGAGCGCGGAACCGAGAAATGCAGCAAGCAGTCGGAGTTTAAACATGTTGAGATTCTATAGCGTATCGGACGCCCCTGGCAAGCTCACTGGGAAGACGACGGAAGCCGGCAGCCCAGCCACGATTTGATTCGGTTGTATCGGCTGTTCCTAACGTTAATCTCGGGGCTGCTCGCCGGCCTGCTGGCGAGCTGCCATCGTGATGTTCCTCTCCTACGTGGCGCCAAGACCAAGCCTGCTAGATCTGTTTCCAGAAAATCGTTGTGTCGCACCATCGTCCGTCCGGATACAGTGCGTACCTCGGGATAACTCCCACCCTGGTCCATCCCGAGCGCAAGTACAACTGTTCGGCGGGATCTCCGGTCGCAGTATCCAGCACAAGGAGAGTCTTGCCGGCCAGGCGGCTAGCCTCTTCCACATATTCCATGAGTGCGCTGGCGACGCCTTGCCCGCGGGCTAACCTCAACACGAGCAACTTGGCGACATCCGCCCGGTGAGGCTGATTGGGCGGCGTTGCCAGGAGAACCTGGACGGTCCCCACTAATTTGGAATCGATAAAGGCTGCCAGTAAAATACGGTCGCCGCGGAACACTCCGTCAACAACTGTTTCGAAAAACGACTCCGCGCCAGCTTTCGAAAGGGATGCCATAAAGCTCACCGAAGCGCCGCCTTGCACGCAGTCCAGCAAAACTTCGGCAAGCGACGTTACGTGGCGCCGCCCTTCGACCGCAGTTAGTCTACGAATCTCCACTACGAGAAATAGGTTACGATTTTTCGGAAGACGGTGCTGGCCACGTAGGATGACCTACTCAAGCTGGTCACGCCTCGCGCTGTCAATCGGGAGGCAACTCCAGCTACGACGTCCGTGCCATCCGCGCCTACATCCTGGCAGTGGAGGATTTCGTCAACTATCTCCACAAGTCCCGGCCCCGGATCGGCGCCGAAGAGATCGGTCAGTCTCCACTCCTGCCCATGCCATAACAGTCTTTGCGCCCGCCAGACAAAATTGTGAGCGCGAAGTGCGCTAGGTAATTCCGGACAGCGGTTGAGAGGGTGGTTGATGGGCTATTCGTTGCGGCCCAACGTTCGCAAAAAAAGCCGGTTCCTTCCGGTAAGGGGAGGAACCGGCGATTCTGAGGTTTCCTAGCCCAGACTCATAATCTATCGCAGCCCCTGAAGGTACCGAAGCCATTCGCCGTTGCTCTGAACGACGTTTAATTGGCACCATAGCGAACAAGACCGGTTCCGCCCGTTTAGGGCGGAACCGGCCAGTTGGAGGATCAATGAAAGCCTTTGCCCTCGTGGCTACGTGGGTGCTGGCGACGTACTAACTAACTACTGGTTGGACGCAACCGCGCCGAGACCGCCAGCGCTGCAACCCTTGCAGATACCGAAGCCGCTTCCATTGCTCTGAATGAAGCCGCAGGTGGTGGTGATGTGATTCAACTCACCTTCGGACAGAACACTTTGCGAGAAGGCAAGCTCCGTCACTTGGTAGGTGGCGGCGGTAACCGACGTGTTCTGGTGCAGGGTGGTGCTCCAGGCCAGCAAACCGTGCGCCAAGTGTCTTTCGTCAACGGTTGAAGGATTGCATTTGGCGGTGCTGCTGGCAACGGCTTTGATTACGACGGCTGTGGGAATGGCCGGAGTCAGCGGGTTGCTGATCAGCGACTTTAATACCGACAAGGACTGCAGACCGTTTGGAGTGACCGTGCAACTGCAGCAGGAAATCAACTCTTCAGCCGGATCGAAAGTGTACAGGTTAATGCAGATAGGCTGTGAGCCCCGAACGGCTGCTGAGTCAATGTCGCCAGAGTCTGCGCCAGTGTTGGTGAAGTCCACATAGGAATCACCGATGTTAAGGTTAGCCGCATAGCGGATCTGGAAATAGTCCGCCGGCGAGTTATTGGAAAGCACATTCTGAGAGAAAGCAGCCGGCGCAAGTGCGAGGGCCGCGAGAGTAAGTGTGAAACGCATGGTTTACTGGAAACCTCCTAGGTGGAACATTAGCATCCCTAGGAAATCATTACAATGCTCAATTCGAATTAGTCAAAAGGGTTAGTAGGCGCTTTTGGTGGGGTAAGTTACTCATTAACATAGGGTAGCAGGAAGAGGTCCCACTACTGGTTATGAGAGTACTGAACCCATGGGCCCAGTCGAATTGATACGCCTTCGCCGACGATAGGGAGGGTTTAAATGCCAGCACTGCGCGTCAGGGCCGCGCTCATTGAACTCTGCGCCTCTTGAGGACCGAACGCCCCGGATTGGGGGCAGAAAGCTAAAACTGGACAACTTCCAGGCTCGGCATCAAGATCGGCGGCCAGTGTACTTGCGGGCGCGCAACGGCCAACGACCGGCAAATCGCGAAAGCGCCTGCCGCGCTGCCATGGTTCGTCCAGGAGCACCAAACTTCTATTCCATGGTTGATGTTCTGATGTTCGCCGACAAGAACGTCGTGGCTAAGTCGGATCAAGATCGGCCTAAGGCAGCACGGGCGAGGGCCCGCTTTGCGTTTGGGTTTCCTTCATCGCGCGCTTTCATCATCCGGCGCGGGCATCTTCTCGCCCGAGCCTGAATCTGTGGCGCCCGCCGGTGAAAACCAACACAGAAGTACGCGCTTTGGGGACCAACTCGGCAGCATCGTATCAACTCGCCAAACACCATCTCGTCAAAGCACCGCCCCCACCGGGTCACGCATCCGCCGCTGAGCCGTCATCCTCGATCAGGAAGCCGACGCCAGTGCCGAGTTCCAAGGGGCCAACCAGAGTCCGCCAGCCGACGCCATGCCCATCCAAATCACCCGCGCGGAATTCACACCTCGTCGACCAGAACCAACGAAATGCAGCAAACGAGCCCATGCCCGACCGCACCGTATGCCGGGCTTGGGGCCAACCCGAAGACGACTAACAACCGAAACCCAATCCCATTTCCGGACACTCGATGAATCGTGAGGGTTGCCGATAATGATAATGATGTTTGGAGCTGGCAGTCGCAAAGTTACAATATAGGTGGAGGCCCGATACCCGAATGATTCTCGAAGCGACCACGTCCGTCGAAAGGGAAATCAATCCTTGGTTGGCAGCAGAAGCACGGTTTAACGAGGCGGCGCTCAAGCTAGGCCTGGATGAAGGCCTGCAAAAAGTTTTACGCATGCCGGCCACGGAACTGACCGTCAACATCCCGGTCGTCCTGGATGACGCCCGCGTGGAAGTGTTCACCGGCTATCGCGTGCAACACTCCATCGCCCGCGGTCCGGCCAAAGGCGGCATCCGTTTCGCCCCCGATGTCACCCTGGATGAGGTGAAGGCGCTGGCGGCCTGGATGACCTGGAAATGCGCGGTGGTCAATATCCCGTTCGGCGGCGCCAAGGGCGGCGTTATCTGCGAGCCATCGCTGCTTTCCGATGGCGAGTTGGAACGCATCACGCGCCGTTATACCTCCGCGATCTCCGACATCATTGGACCCGAGCGCGATGTGCCGGCGCCCGACATCAATACCAACGCTCAGACCATGGCTTGGATCATGGACACCTATTCCATGCACAAGCGCCACACGGTCACCGCGGTGGTGACGGGCAAGCCGCTGGAATTGGGCGGCTCGCGTGGGCGGCCGGAGGCGACTGGCCGCGGTTGCATGATCGTCACTTTGCAGGCGCTGCGCCGGTTCGGCCTGGAGCCAAGCGAAACGCGCGTGATCGTGCAGGGCTTCGGCAACGTAGGCGGCATGGCCGCCAAGCTCATGAAGCGCGCCGGCTTCAAAATCATCGGTGTCATCGAATACGACGGCGCAGTCTATAACCGAAACGGCCTGGATGTCGAAGCCTTGATGTTACACCGCAAGGAAACCGGTTCCATTGTCGATTTCCCCGAAGCCGAGGCGGTGGACCAAGACGCCGCACTGCTGATGGACTGCGATGTGCTGTTGCCGGCAGCCAAAGAGAATGTGATCACCACAGCCAACGCGGACCGCATCAAGGCCAAGATCATTTGCGAAGGCGCCAACGGCCCCACTACGGCGGAGGCCGATCGCATCCTGGCCGATCGCAAGATTTTTGTGATGCCGGATATACTCGCCAATGCCGGCGGCGTCACGGTATCTTATTTTGAATGGGTGCAGGACCGCCAAGGCTATTTCTGGAATGAGCAACTGGTCAACTCGCGGTTGGACGAAATCATGGTGAACAGCTTCAAAGACGTTGTGGGCTACGCCGAAAAGCACGGTGTGGACAACCGGCTTGCCGCCTACATGCTGGCGGTGGATCGCGTCGCCTTCGCGCTACGGCAACGCGGACTCTATGCGTGAGTGACTCGCCTTCCACGCCGCTGATGCGGCAGTATCACGCTGTCAAACAGCAGGCGCCCAACGCGCTGCTCCTCTTTCGTCTCGGCGATTTTTACGAGCTGTTCTATGACGATGCCGTGATCGCCGCCCGCGAGCTCGAGATCACGCTAACCTCGCGCAACAAGGAAAAAGGGCAAGCCATCCCGATGTGCGGCGTGCCGTACCACGCACTGGAAGGCTACCTCACTCGCCTGATCCAGAAAGGCTATCGCGTCGCGCTCTGCGATCAGATGGAGGAAGCCGGCGCGGGCAAAAAACTGGTCCGCCGCGAGATTACCCGCGTGGTCACTCCGGGCACTGCGACTGAACCGGCGCTGCTGCGTTCGCATGAGAATAACTACCTGGCCGCCATCGCTCCCGGCGGTGAGCGCACCGGTGTCGCGTATGCCGACATCACCACCGGCGAGTTCCGCGTAACGGAAATGGACGCCGGGGACGTCCGTGCGGCGCTGGAGAACCTCAATGTTCGAGAAGTGCTCGCCGCGGGTAAGACTTCTGGCATTCCAGGTGTAGCAACGGAATTGGAGGACTGGATATTCAGTTTCGATCACGCGGAGCGCACGTTGCGCGACCACTTCAAGGTGATGACGTTGGATGGCTGCGGCCTGGAAGGCAAGCGTCTGGCTGTATGCGCGGCCGGGGCGATTCTGCACTATTTGCAAGAGACGCAGAAATCCGCGCTCGGGCATCTGGATCAGCCCGCGTTCTTTGACCGCGCAGGCGCCATGTTGCTGGACGCGGTGACGGTTCGCAACCTGGAGTTGATTGAGCCGCTGTTTGCCGGCGAGAGTAAGGAATCCACATTAGTGCACGTGCTGGATGACACCGCCACCGGCATGGGAGGCCGGCTGCTGCGGCAGCGCTTGCTCCGGCCGTCTCTGGATGGTGGTGAAATCGAGGCGAGGCTGGACGCCGTCGCCGAGGCTTTACAGGCCACCATCGCCCGGGCCGAGATTCGCATCCTGCTGGGGCAAATGCTCGATCTGGAACGTTTGCTGGCCAAGCTCACGCTAGGCACTGCCAGCCCGCGCGAATTGCTGGCGCTCGGCAAATCGCTGGCGCTGATACCCAAGCTGCATCAGCACACGTGCACGTTCAAGTCGGCACGTCTTGAGCATATTCACAATCGGCTGGATGAGGTAGCCGAGGTTCGCGATCGAATCCTAACTGCAATCTCCGAGGAGCCCCCCATAAACCTCGCCGACGGCGGCACGATTCGCGCCGGCTACCACGCCGAACTCGATGAGCTGCGCGACATCAGCCGGAATAGCCGCCAGTACATTGCGCAGATCGAGATGCGAGAGCGCACGCGCACCGGTATTCAATCGTTGAAAGTCCGCTTCAATAACGTCTTCGGGTACTACATTGAGATCTCCAAAGCCAACCAGCATCTGGCGCCCGCCGATTATGAACGCAAGCAGACGCTGGTCAACGCCGAGCGCTTCACTACGCCGGAGTTAAAAGAGCTGGAGAGCAAGGTGCTCGATGCAGAGGACAAGATTTTCGCACTCGAAAAAGAGATCTTCAGCGGGCTGCGCGCCTTTGCCGCGGAACATGCGACGCGCATTCGCGGCACTGCGGCGGCGATTGCCGAACTGGACGTCTCTTGCGCGATGGCCCAGGTGGCGCTGCAGAATCGCTATACGCGCCCCGTCTTCTCTGAGAGTGAAGAGCTGCGCGTCATCGCCGGCCGGCATCCGGTGATCGAGGCGCTGGCGGCGCGCGAAGCCGTCCGCTTCATTCCCAACGATCTGTACTTCAACGCCGATTCCGAATTCATCGCCGTGATCACCGGTCCCAACATGGGCGGCAAATCTACCTACCTGCGCCAAGCGGCTTTGCTTGCGATCATGGCTCAAATCGGATGTTACGTGCCGGCCGAGTCCGCTGTCCTGCCCTTGATCGATCGCGTGTTCACACGCATCGGCGCCGCCGACAATCTGGCCCGCGGCCGCTCCACCTTCATGGTGGAGATGACCGAAACCGCGGTGATCCTGAACACTGCTACCTCCCGCAGTTTGGTGGTTCTGGATGAGATCGGCCGCGGGACTTCCACCTACGATGGACTGGCGCTGGCCTGGGCGGTGATCGAACACATTCATCAGAAGATTCGCTGCCGGACTTTGTTTGCGACGCACTATCATGAGCTGACCGAACTGGCAGAACAGCTCCCCGGCGTCCGCAATCTCCATGTTTCGGTTAAGGAAGCCGGCGACCAGATTCTGTTTCTGCGCCGCGTGGAGCCCGGCGGCGCGGACCGGAGCTACGGCATTGAAGTCGCGCGCTTGGCCGGGTTGCCCCTGCATGTCATCGAGCGCGCCCGGGCCATCCTCAAGCTGCACGAGAAATCCGAGGTTGCCGTTACCGAGGAGTTATCGCATGCCCCGGTGCAGATCCAATTGTTTGAGCCGGTCAACTACAACATCGCCGAACGCATTCGTAAGCTTCAACTCGATGAATTGCGTCCCATCGAAGCGCTGCAATTGTTGAGCGAATTGCAGCAGGAGCTGAAGCGCAAATGAGTGGCACAGAGTTCAGTCTGTGCGCACAGACTCTCCAGAAACCCATCCCCCAAGCCCGGCGAAATGAGCCAAGGGGACACTGCTGCGATAGGT
>Ga0075017_100001453_pt1 | contig 14476 bp, 10 predicted proteins | sample AleBraG_ABR_2012_FD_71475 | JGI IMG/M metagenome (GOLD analysis project Ga0075017, IMG submission 71475) | Freshwater sediment microbial communities in response to fracking from Pennsylvania, USA - Alex Branch Run_MetaG_ABR_2012 | ecosystem: Environmental > Aquatic > Freshwater > Creek >... | reverse complement strand
TGCGGGCAGTAAGCGGTTAGAGTTTTGTAATAATATCTCCCGCCGGGCCGAGTCTGCGTCATAATTCCTCGGAACTTTATTCGGCCCCGGCGTGTCATAACTATAGGTATGGGAGATCCAATCATGCGTTGCTTCTCAGACCCATTGATCAAGGTATCTGTCATTTTGCTTCTCCTCGTCGTTGTTCCGGTCGGTTGCATCGGACAAAATGTTCAGGCGCCAGAGGCAACCACCAAAGAAGATCCGCAGCGGCGCCATGCGATCGAACTCTACTCCCAGGGTAAGTTTGTCGATGCCATGCCGCTTCTCGAAGCACTAGCGGCGGACCATCCTTCCGATGTCGTCGTACGAGAGGCTTGGGCATGGTCCATGTTTCAGTACGCGGCCACACTTCCTGATCTCCAGCAGCGCAAGAGCGTCCGCGCCCACGCTCGCGCCATAGCGGTCCAGGCAAAGGGTCTTGGGGACAACAGTCAAATGCTCCAACTTATTCTCGAGCAACCCGAGGACGGCGGTTCGGAAGTTATCTTTTCGGAACGCAAGGATGTGGACGCCGCGATGAAAACGGCCGAAGCCGATTTTGCCCGCGGCGAATTGGACAAAGCTCGGGAGGGATACATGCGTGTGATGCTGATGGATCCCAGCAATTACGACGCGGCCCTCTTCATTGGAGATGTTTATTTCAAACAGCACGTGAACGGTAGCGCCGGGGCGTGGTTTTCACGTGCCATTCAGATTGATCCTGACCGCGAGACCGCCTATCGCTACTGGGGCGATGCATTGGTCGCCATGGGTAAGGAGGATGAAGCCCGTTCGGAGTTCATTGAAGGCATTGTCGCCGACCCTTACAGCCGTCGTTCATGGACGGGCTTGCAGAACTGGCTGCAGCGAAACAAGCTTGTATTGAACAATCTCAAACTGAAGGACCGGAGTTCGGTAACGGTCAAGGACGACAAGAACGTCAACATCACGCTGGACAGTACTCTCGGGAAAAAGGACCCCGACGGCGATGATTGGATGGCGTATGCCCTTGGTCGCGCGGGGTGGCACACTGAGAAACATGAAAGAGAGTTTCCTGACATTCCGCGTGATCGTCATACCCTGCAGGAAGAAACATATGCCCTGAACTTCATGGTCACCGTGCTCAAGGAGGAAAAGGGTTACGAGAAGAAATTGCCGAAACTGGATTCGTCTCTGCAAGCATTCATCAAGATTCAGGAAGCAGGATTCACCGAACCCTTTGTGCTTCTCAACCGGGCTGACGCCGGCATTGCCCAGGACTACCCCACCTATCGGACGGCCAATCGCGATAAGATACGGCGCTATCTCGATGAGTTCATTGTCCCAAAGATGCCGCCGGCGGCCAAGTGATCGGCCTCGCAGCGACAGGGATCACTTGCTCCACGTTATCCGGTAAATCACGCCTCCCGCATCGTCGCTCAAGTACATGGCCCCATCGCCGCCGAACACAATCCCGACCGGCCGCCCCATCCACCGGCCTTTCTTCGTTTCGCCTGGAGCGAGCCATCCGGTAATGAAATCCTGCGCGCCTCCTTGCGGCTGGCCTTTGCCGTCGAGCCTCACGCGGACGACTTTGTAGCCGGTCGGAACACTGCGATTCCACGATCCATGAAACGCGACGAAGAGGTTGTTCTGATACTCGGTAGGGAATTGCGACCCTTCATAAAACGCCAGCCCCAGCGGAGCGGAGTGGGCTTGCATCTGGACCTTCGGCGCGATGACATTCTGGCAGCGATTGTCTGCGGGCTTGGCGAAGTTGGTATCGGGCACGCGGTCGCCGTAGCAATAGGGCCAGCCGGCATCGCCGCCATCTTTTCCAAGATCGTAAACTGTCTCCGGTGGCAGATCGTCGCCCAGCCAGTCGCGGCCGTTGACCGTTACCCACACCGTATCTGTTTTTGGATTCACCGCCATCCCTACCGCATTGCGCAGGCCTTTCGCGAAGATCTTCTGGCCGCTGCCGTCGGGATTGAATTCCATCACTGCCGCTCGCCGCGGATCTTTTTCGATGCAGACGTTACAACTCGATCCGGCGGAGACGTACATCTTGCCGCCGTGAAACACGAGGGTTCGGGTGGAGTGTCCGCCGCCATCCGGCAGATCGGCCAGCTTTTTCGGATTGGATGCTTTCAGCTTCGTCTCGTCCCAGTCGTAGCGGCGGACTTTATCGGTTTCGGCAATGTACAGCTTGCCCTCGTAAAACGCGAGCCCGTGCGGCTCGTTCAGGCCGTCAAGAATCGTCACCGCGCGATTCGCCTTGCCCGCATGCTTGGGATCGGGAAGCGCGACCACTTTGCCCTCGCCCGATTCGCTGACCAGCAGGACGCCGCCCGGGCTGAAAGCCATCATGCGCGCGCTGTCAACGTCTTCGGCGAAAACGGAGATGTGGAATCCCGGCGGCGCTTTCAGATGCCCGAGATCAAGACGAGTCTTCTCGGCGTGAGCATGGCCGGGGCCAGCAAGCACGAAGAGCAGGAGGGGAAGCAGAGTAAACAATGGTCGTCGCATGTTTTTACTGAGATGATACTGAAATGAGTTTAGTTCCTTTTCTGGGACGGTGTCCGAGTCAACACGAGCACGCAGTTTTTATACCGGTTGCCGCCAAAATTACCGCCGGAGCGGGAGCGCTACAGTGGTTCGATAAAGTACAATGTATATGAAAATAAAGCACTTGCATGTCCCTTGTGTCATCCGGGAATTTGGCACGTAAACTGTTAATAGAAATGCGGATCCAGCATCTGGGCCCAGGCTTTTTAGCAGCTTTTAGAGGTAACCGAGGCGTCGGCGATTGCCTCCCGAGGTTATGGAGTCTGTTCTTGAAACGACGCAATCAAAACCAGCGCCAGAAGGCGCCCGGAGTGGTCTCCCCCACTCCTCACTTGGAGGAAATTTAAAATGAAGAACCGCACCATTTTCGCTCTGCTGCTGGCCGTAGCATTGGCCGTGCCAGTCTTGGCGCAAGACAATTCCGCGCCCCAGACTCAGCCTGCAACCACTCAGTCTTCGTCGAGTCAACCCGCGGCCCAGCCGGCCACCAAGGCCGACAGCGCTACCGGCAAAGATCCCTTGCAACCGGAAACGCGCGAAGGTTTCTGGGGCCATCTGAACCCGTTCGCCCGCAAAAAATATGTGGCGCGGCAGACCCAACCGATCCGCGACCGGGTCAACGAACTCGATGAGCTGACGGCTTCCAACAGCAAGTCGATCAGGGACACCGATGCGCGCGCACAGCAGGGAATCCAGTTGGCGTCTGCTAAAGCAAATGAGGCCGACTTGCACGCCGTCGATGCAGGCAACAAGGCGCAAGCCGCGCAGCAGACGGCGCAGCAGGCGCACACTCGCTTGAACACGGTGGAGCAGGTGGTCACCAACATCGATCAGTACCAGCCAACAACCCAGACTGAAATTCTGTTCAAGCCCGGACAGACGGTGCTGAGCCAGAACGCCAAGAATGCGCTCGATGAAATGGCCACTCCGCTGAAGAACCAGCGTGGCTATGTCGTCGAAGTGCAGGGCTTCGCCTCGGGTCATGGACAGACGGCGATCTCGAATTCGCAGAAGATGGCCGAGTCGGTGGTTCGCTATCTGGCGCTGAACCACGACATTCCGATCTATCGGATCTACCTCGTTGGCATGGGCAATGCGCCGGTGTCGGCGGCGGCTTCGGCGGGTGAGGCCAAGCCCAAGCGCATCACGGGCGGCCGGGTTGAAGTCAGTCTGCTGAAGAACAATCTGGAGCAGCTTGCTTCGACCAGCACCACCGCCTCCGATCAACCGCAGCAGAAGTAAGAGCCGCCCCCTTCCCCCGAAAAGCCTCCCGTGAAAGCGGGAGGCTTTTTGCTGGTGTGAGGACCCAGTCGAAATCGTGTTATCCTCCAACGCGTTATGGAAACTCTGTTCTGCGTCCGCACGCCGTCGCCGGTCGGTCCACTTTTCCTTGCCACTTCCAACAAAGGCCTGGTGCGGCTCGAATTCGCAGCTCGCATGCAGAAACTAAATCCCAAGACGACCCAGCTGTGCGAGTCCGAACCAGCGCTTGCGCCGTATCTCGGCGAGCTCGAGGAATATTTCGCGGGCAAGCGTCGCGAGTTCTCTTTCCCACTCGATCTCCGTGGGACGGACTTTCAACTTGCGTGCTGGCGCGCACTGCTCGACATTCCCTGCGGCGAGACGCGCAGCTACCGCGACATCGCTGAAGCGATTGGCCACCCTCATGCCTACCGCGCCGTCGGCATGTCGAACAACCGGAATCCAATCGCCATCGTCGTTCCCTGCCACCGGGTCATCGCATCGAGCGGCTCGCTTTGCGGATACGGCGGCGGCCTCGACGTCAAATGCAAGCTGCTCGAGTTGGAGCAGGCCAGTCTTCATTCTGCCGGCCCGGATTCGGCCGAGCATGATTCTGTTTCCGTTCGGAATCGGCGCGTAATCGCCTCGACTGTGAGGTTTTCTCATGCTGCCGCGCATTGAGTACTCCGTTACGGTCCCGGTTCTAGTGGACGCGGCCTTCAAGGCATTTCTGGATCTCGACCGCCTGCTCCATCGTGGAATTTACGATGAAGCCGCGTGGATCGAGGGCGCACCCTGGCAAGTTGCGAGCCGCCTGCGTTATGTCGTCGCTAAGCCCGTCCAGTGCACAATTTCCGCCGTGGTTAGCTCCATCAGTCCGCCCCGCGCGATTAGCCTGCTGAACCACGCGCTGGGCGTTACCGCCGAACAAAACGTCTCCTTTGGCCCCGATCTCAAAGGCGGTACGCGTGTTCGCATGACCGTGGACCTCATCGGCACAGCATCCGAGCTGTCGGAAAACACTTTCCACCAGGCAGTCACCTTTGTCGTCAAGGACGCGCTCGATACCATGTCTGATCTCTGCCAGCGGCGGGCCACGTCTGCCTCCGGCTAGATCCGCAGTCGCCGGTCGCTCCGCTCGCCCGCTTTCGCCGTCACCACATCCTGTACACTAGCCGCGCCAAAGTGAATGCCCCCGGCTCATCGACCGCTTCAACCGTTCGCAAGGCGAGCCTCTTCTACTTCGTCTTTGTCATGTTCTCCTACACCACCGGAGGCCCCTTCGGACTCGAATCCATGATCAGCTCCAGCGGCCCAGGCATGAGCCTGCTCTATCTGCTGGTCATCCCGTTCCTGTTGAGCGTGCCCGTGTCGCTCGTCGCCGCCGAACTCACCACCGCCATGCCCGTCGAGGGCGGTTTCTATCGCTGGACCCGCGCCGCATTTGGAGATTTCTGGGGATTTCTCGCCGGCTGGTGGAACTGGTCCGCATCATTCCTGCTCGGCGGCTCTTACGCCGTTCTCTTCACCGACTACCTGGGCTACTACTTTCCCGGGATCGTCGGCTGGAAGCATTGGCTAGTCTCTTTCGCGCTCATCGCCTTCATCGCCTGGGTCAACATTCGCGGCATTCAGATGGTCGGTAAGGCCGCTACGATTTTCGAATTGTTGATGTTCATCCCGGTAATCGCCTTGATCGTCCTCGGCCTCGCCAAGTGGCATCACAATCCGTTTATACCGTTGGTTCCGCCCCACCAGCCGTTCTTCAGGGCATTCGGAGGAGGGCTAGCCCTAGCGATCTGGCTCTACTCCGGGTACGAGCAACTCTCCAGCGTCGCCGAGGACGTCGAGAACCCGCAGCGCAGCTATCCACGGGCGCTTGCCCTGGTCATCCCGCTATCGATCGCGACGTACTTCCTGCCCCCGTTCGCCGCGCTGGCCGCGCTCGGGGACTGGGGACAATGGAAGGACGGATATTTTTCCACCGCCGCGTTGCTGATTGGAGGTCCGTGGCTCGGCAATCTGATGACGATCGGCGCGATGATCGGCAACGTAGCCCTGCTCAACAGCACCATGCTCACGGCGACGCCCATGCCCTTCGTGCTCGCCGAAGACGGATACCTGCCTCCATTCCTCACCCGCCGGCATCCGCGGTACGGCACGCCCTGGATTGCGATTCTGATCTCCGCCGCAATCTATGCTTCACTCGCGTTGCACTCGGTCGGCGAATTGATCACCATTTATGCCTTTCTGCGTGGCGCCACCACCGTCCTCACCGTTCTCTCCGCCTGGGGACTGCGCCGCAAACTTCCCGGCCTACCCCGAGCCTTCCGCATCCCCGGGGGCAACCTCGGACTCATCTACGTCATTGTCGCGCCGCTGGCTATGACCTGCGTGGCCCTGTTCAACAGCGAGACCTTTGCTAAACGATGGGGCCCATGTGCTCTGGCCGCCGGTCCGGTTGTTTGTTTTGTGGTGAAATGGTTCGCTAGGCGGGCCGCGCAGCACGTGCGCTAGGTTCGCATCCCGGTTTCGTATCCCCAGTTCGTGTCATGGTATCGCTTCAGCGATACCATAAAGCGATCGCCGGGAAATCGCGCCTTCAGGCGCTGCGTAGGTGAGCGATTGCGGTCGAGCGAGGATCCTATGCCCTTTACCATCGGTGAACTAAGCCGCAAGATTTGCGACCGCTCCATCTCTCCCGTAGAACTCACCCACGATTGCCTGGCGCGCATCGACAAGCTCAACCCGGCGCTCAACGCTTTCATCACGGTGACCGCCGAATCCGCTCTCGAGCGTGCCCGTCTCGCCGAGCGCGAAATTTTCCGTGGAACCTATCTGGGTCCGTTGCACGGCATTCCCATCGGGCTCAAAGACATCATCGATGTGGCGGGAGTCCGCACCACGGCCGCGAGTGCACAGTTCTGCACGACGCCCAGCACGCCGTCCAGCGCGCCGCACAAAGACCGCGTTCCCACCGAAGACGCGCAGGTCGTCCGCCGCCTGCGCTGCGGTGGCGCAATCCTTCTCGGCAAGCAAAATCTGCACGAATTCGCCTACGGCGGCAGCTCGATGATCAGTTTCTTCGGAGAGGTCCACAATCCGTGGGACACAACGCGCAGTGCCGGTGGATCTTCGGGAGGTTCCGCCGCCAGCGTCGCCGCCGGCCTCGGATTCGCTGCCGTCGGCACCGATACGGCGGGTTCCGTTCGCCTGCCTGCCGCCTATTGCGGCATCGTCGGAGTCAAGCCGACCTACGGCCGCGTCAGCACCCGCGGAGTCGTGCCCTTGTCATCGTCCTACGATCACGTCGGCCCACTTACCAACTCAGTCTATGACGCTGCCTTGATGCTGCAGGTCATGTCGGACTACGACTCACCCAATCCCTGCGCCGAAAAACTGATGCCCAGTCTCGTCTCCGCTTTCGACGAGCCTCCGGCCAATCTGCGTATCGGTGTGCCGCGGCCGTTTTTCTTCGACGATCTCCATGCTGAGATTGCGGACGCCATAGAAAAAGCGACCCAAGTCTTCGCCAGCCTGCCCTCCGAGATTCGCGACATCAAACTCGAGGTTCCGACCGACCGCACGCTGGCGAACGCCGAAGCATATGCGTATCACGAGGAATTCGTCGAGCGCTCACCGGAGCTGTACCAGCCCGCAACGCTGGCGCGCATCCAGTCCGGCGGCAAGATCTCGGCCCCCGATGCTCTGCGGGCCAGCCGTGAACTCCAGGCGAGCCGTTACGCCATCCAGCAAATATTCCATGAAGTCGACGTACTGCTCACGCCCACCGTTCCGATTCCGCCGCCGCTGATTGCCGACCTCCGAGCGCATCCCGACCAACTGCGTTCGCAAGAGCTGCTGATGCTGAGAAACACGCGGCCGTTCAATGTCTGGGGAATTCCCACGGTTTCCGTTCCCTGCGGATTCACAAAAGACGGCTTGCCGATCGGCCTGCAATTGGCCGCCGCCCCCTGGCGGGGGATTGTTTTACTGCAGGCGGCCCATGCCTACGAACAGGCGACAGGCTGGCACAAGATGAGGCCGGAGCTGGCGAACTTCTAGAAGCGGTTTGCAGCAGGAATGCGGCTTCCTAGTGCCTTTAACCGCGCATCGGTGCATGGAGACACAGTCGGCGACAAGGGTTTTGCTTGCGCCGCGAAGATCGGAATGCTGCGGTGATTGCTTGCTCGCAACTACCCACGGTGGTACATCACAATTCTTATATTTCGCAACACCTTTTTGCCGAGAGTGCCGGGAAGGCTCTCGCTCCCGCCTGCGCTACCAACAGCCCGCGAAAGACCTTTTCATTCGCGTCCCCGAAGCAATTCCGCGGCGGTCAGCAGTTGATTCATCGAGCCGGAACGGAATCCCTCCAAGTCGAGAGTGACGAACTTGAATCCCAGTCCTTTGAACACAGCGGTGAACTCGCGGGCCATCTCGGCAGTCAAAGCGCGGGGAAGCTCTTCGCGCGCAATCTCAATGCGCACCGTTTCCCCATGATGACGCACTCGGAATTGCCGGAACCCCATGCTGCGCAAAGCATCTTCGCCGCGCTCGATAACCTGCAGCGCTTCGGGGGTGACCGCGCGCCCATATTCCAGGCGCGAGGAAAGACAAGCGGAAGCAGGCTTGTCCCAAACTCGCAAGTCTGCCTGCCGGGCCAGTTCGCGAACGTCCGCTTTGTTCAATCCGGCGTCGAGTAGCGGGGTCAGAACACGATGCTGGCGCGCCGCCTGCTGTCCGGGGCGAAAGTCGCCTTCGTCGTCGGCATTGATGCCATAGGCCATGGCGTCGAAGCCGCGGGCCTCACGGAAGCGCTCGAGAACGCTGAACAATTCGTCCTTGCAGTGGAAACAGCGCATGGCATCGTTGCGGATGTAGGCTGGATTCTCCAGTTCGTGTGTTTCCACAACCTCGACCGGAATTTCGCGCTCACGGGCAAAACCGAGTGCGTCTTCGAGATGAGTCCGAGCCAGGCTGGCCGAATCCGCAATCACCGCCAGCATCCGCTCGCCGAGGACTTGATGCGACATCCACGCAAGAAAAGCAGAGTCCACACCACCCGAGTAGGCAACGATCAGGCGACCGCTATCGGCAAGGATCTGGCGCAGGAGCTCAGCTTTCGGATCGAGTGTGACGGTGCGGTTCACGACCTCTATTATCCACAAAAAGGTTCTCGGTTCCCGGTTCTCAGTTCCCAGTGAACGGCGCAGGGTTCTGAAAACCGAGAACTGGGAACTCCTCGAATGCCGGCCCTCGCACGAGCTTCTAGTACAGCCGTTCCTGCCGTCTGAGGTTGCCGAACGCTCCCACGTTCGCCAGCGTAAACGAGAACCGATATTGATTTTCGTTACGCACCGATCCCAGCGCAAAGCGCCTGTACTCCAGGCTCAGGCCGCAGCAGTCCCAGTTGTAAGTCGTCTGCGCTGTCGCATACTGTAGCGATTTGGAATTTGTGTCAAAGCCGAAGCTGGTCGCGGCGCTGAAGCCGCGCTTGTTGAGCTGCCCGTAGCCGAACAAGAGGCGGAGTTGTTGAAAATCGCTCGCACTCGTCGCCTTGGTTCCCACGGGAGTGTCGATCACTCGCAGGAAAGCATCGCCTCCCCCGACGGTGAACGGGCCGTAATGGTAGTTCACCAGCGCCGTACTGGAATTGATGCGGCCGGCCTTGAAGTCGTAATCAAAATCCCACTCGGTATTGGTGCGCGGGCTGGTCTCGACACGCAGGCGCGAAATAATGGGAGCGAAGCGCCGCTCTGAATTCAGAAACGCTGTACCCGTAAAGTCCGCGGTCGTCGTAAATACATAGCGCTGCTCCACCAGCGGGTTCAGCGCGTTCCCAAAGCTTTGATCGAAGAAATACTTCTGCCCGATTTCCCAGCTCAGGATCTCGCGCGGGCCCGAGGCGCAAGGCTGAGCGTCGGGACTCGGCGGCGCTTCCCACGGAACCGCGCCGACCTGGGGAGCGCCGCCAATGGTCAGCGTGCTCATGACGGGCACATCGCAATCCGTAACGTTGGGGTCCAGGTGTTTGGCATAGAGGCGATTCACCAGCGAGTACTCAATTTCATTGGTGTTGGTGAGCACATCGCTGGCATCGAAGCGCAGGATGTCGGAAAAATTACTCACGCCGGTTACGTAGTCGTACCGCATGCGCGGCTCAATCACGTGTTTCCATGTGCGCCCCAGCCACGGATGATCGAAGACTCGCGACAATGCGGGCGGCCGCAACTCGACTGAAGTCTCCAGGGATTTGCGGTTCAAAATGTCATGGGCGGCGGTTCCGGGACTTGCCGCGCTGCTTTGCTCAGTGTAGATCGTGTCCCGCAGGGTGAGTGCCGGACGGAAGGACCATCCCCGCCATTGCACCGGCATCGTAAGCGAGGGCGCGAGATCGAAGCGCCCCACCAGGGCAGCGGTGCGGAGCCCAGGCAGCAAACCTTGGGGCGACTGGCGCCGCTGCAAACCCTCGGCCGCGATCTCGAATGACCAATAGAGCGGCGTGTTTCCCAACTGCCGTTCCTCGCCGGAAATGAAGACACTTGGCGTGTGCAGAATCCGCACCAACTCCGTCTGCGTTATGGTTGTGCACGGGCCGGTTTGCGGGGGCGGCGGCGGAACGCAAACTTCGAAGTCCTGGTAACGCTCCGCCAGGGCATTGAAATGAAATCCATTGGTCGTGTTGGAGAGGAAAATCTGCGACCTTACTTCGGAATCGATCGCCTGCGTGTACACATCGGTGAAGGCAATACGGAAAACGAACGAACTCAAGTAGTCCACATTAGCGACGCCACGGAATGTTCCCAAAGAGCGCTCGGCCAGAAAACGCGCATCCTCGCCCCCTTGGTCCTGCCGATTCGGTGCGCTGCCAATGCCACGATCCACCATTCCCGAATAATTGAAATACACGAAGGAGCTGTCGCTCGGACGAGCGCGGAATTCTCCCCTTTCAAACCATCCTCGTTTTGAATAGTATTCCGCGCCAGCGGTGGCGTCCGTGCTGCGATTGAAGACCCAATACACGGAATCGCCGGCGATCAGTCCCTTGGTGGATGAGTTGCCGAAACTGGGGATCAACAGCCCGGTCTGGCGCTGCTCTTTCTGCACAGGATGCGTGACGAACGGAAAATAGAACACCGGCATGCCCATCAGTCGGAAGTCGCTATTGTAAATTTTGGCGGTGCCATCCACATCCACCGAAATTCGTTTGGCGTTAAATTGCCACTTCGGATGCGGCAGCTCGCAGGTCGTGACCGTTCCCTGGCGCACCAGGTAGTGATCGGGCCCGTGTTTCTCGACAATTTTTCCGGTGAAGGCGAACGGATTGGCGGTGGTAAGCACGTAGCGAGACTTCCGTATCCGAAATCCCACCGTCCCGATCACGCTATAGAACGTCCCGACTTCGGACCGGACATTGTAGGAGCCGTGGCTGGCCTCCACGTGCTCGTCGTAAGGGCCGCCGTCGAGAACGACGTGCCCCTCCAGTTCGCTGTCTCCCGTGTCCGTGTTGTAAGTGACTTGGTCCGCGTGCAGGATGTAGGTGCGATAGTGGATCTCCACCTCGCCGCGCAAGTGGTAGATCGATCCATCCTTCTCTTGCTGCAAAGCCCGGATCGTAACCTCTTCTTGTTCTTGGGTCTGCCCGGCGGGCGCTGCCGGTAGGGCGGAGCCCCCCTCCGCAACGGAGACGTTATCGGCGGCAGGGGGCAGCGTCTGGCTGGTTACTATCCCGGGGGCGAGAAGCAGATGACAGACCCAGGCAGCCGTGATAATGATTCGAGAGCGGATGATCATTAAAGGATGACCATTAGCGGGTGATCTGCCAGCGCGCGACCCTCCGCCAGCCGGTCTGCCAACGGGGATCAACTGACCTTAGCACGCGAAAGGCAGGCGAAGCAAAGCTGCGCCATTTTGTAATGCCGGCACTCCTGTCTGGCCTGGATACAGCCGCTTGCATTCTGCGCTATTTGGCTAAGAGGCCTTGTTTCGCAACCGCAGGATTGATGCCGGACTGATTAGAGATTGAAAGATAACGACTGGAACGGATGACGATGGGAACGATGGCGATGGGAACAACGGGCGGATTTTCGAACCCTCCCACCGATGGCGACCTCGCCGTCCAACCTCTCCTCTGCGCCCCCGAGGCCGTCGAGCGGACGCGTGGGAACGCCTCTGAGGCGGCGTCCGTGGACATGTACTCTTCCGCGGATTCCTGGCGCGCCGAGGTTGCCGCCCGCCTCGAACGCTATCGCACCAGGCGCAAACCCCGGACTCCCCGCTATCCGTCGCTCTTCCTGCCTTTTGATTCGCCCGAGATCTGGGCGCGCACTGCACCGCCGCCCAGGGCCGCAGACAAATCGGCGGCGGTCATGTCGGCGCGAGACGGCCAAGACTCCACGTTCGTAACCAACGAAGAAGAGACGGCCCTCTTAGAGCCCCTCTCCGCCGACTCTCGCTCAACCCCGGAGCAATCCGCCAAAGTCATCGAGTTCCCGCGTTCCGCCGCAATTCCTGTCTTTCACCCAACCGAACTGGCCGACCCCATCTTTAGTTTTGATCGTCCGCGCATCGTCGAAGCCCCGGAGATTTTGCCGCCGCCTCCGGCGTTGGGTGGAATGCTGATCGAACCCGCGCATCAAGAGACGGGCGACCCTCGGTCCGACGTCTATCCCGTCATCCCGTCAGCATCCATCATTCGGCGCGTACTGGCTGCTCTCGTCGATGGCGTCATCCTGGCAACGGCTCTCTCCGGGGTTGCAGCCATCTTCTTCCGCCTGAATCCCCTCCGCCTGCACCCCCTTCGCCTGAACCCCGCTGGCGGCCCGCTTCCGCTGCTTGCCGGAGCAACGCTGGCCGCTGGCCTGGCCGCGGTCGCACTCCTGCTGTGGATGGCGTACGAATTCTTTTTTGTGGTTTACACCGGCTCGACTCCCGGACTTCGCGCCGCCCGGCTCCGTCTGGCGGGGTTTGACGGCTCGCCGCTCAATCGGCGCGTCCGCCGCTGGCGCGTGCTGGCATCGTTTCTCTCTATGTTTTCTGCTGCACTTGGCTATCTCTGGTGCGTTCTTGATCGAGACGGATTGTGCTGGCATGACCGCATCACCCGTACTCATGTCCAACCCGCAGGGCAACCGGAATAAAACTGATGCGACGCATCACCTGAGGGTAGCCGCCCGCTGACCGGGCAAGAGGTAGCGGCCTGAAGCCAACCTTGTGTGTACAGGGCGCTCCACCGCGCCTGAACTGCAGGCCGTCTCTCATAGAATGCAAAGAACTGCACACTCGCGCCACCTCGTCAAAACTCCAGCGGCTATACAAATCGCGTATCGCGGCACACTCGTTCAATGGTAGACTGCCTCAAATCCGGATCGGGTCCTCGGCTCCCCAAGCTTGCCCGACCGCTCCTCGCTTAAGGTGGCTACCAGGAACTCCTATGCCTAGAGAGGGAGAATAAGCATGAAGCTATTGCGCGCATTCACTGCGACCTGTGTGTTTCTGCTGGCCGGACTCGGCGTCGTTCACGCCCAGAGCTGGACGCCAGTCAGCAGCTCGCCATTCTTCTCCGGAGCAGCCGGCACGCCGATTCTTCTCACCGACGGCAGGGTCGCAGTGCAGGAATCCAACACGCGGATGTGGTTCACCCTGACGCCCGATATCAATGGAAGTTATCAGAACGGCGCCTGGGCCTCGTTGCGCTCCATGCCCGCGGGATACGCTCCTCTCTACTTCGCTTCGGCAGTCTTGCCGGATGGACGTTTGGCGGTTCTGGGCGGCGAATACAACAAAGGGGTCGAGGATTGGACTACCCTTGGCGCGATCTATTCATTGACCACCAAGACCTGGCAATCGCTTCCCGCTCCGTCGGGTTGGACCCGCGTTGGTGATGCGCAAAGCGTGGTGCTTGCCGACGGCACCTGGATGGTCGCGGATTGCTGCACCACCCAGGAAGCTTTGCTGGATGCCCAGACCCTGACTTGGACGGCGACCGGCAACGGCAAAGCCGACATCAACGACGAGGAAGCGTGGACCCTGCTTCCGAGCGGCCAAGTGCTAACGGTGGATACCAACAGCGGTAACACAAACTCTGAGATCTACGATCCCAACACCGGCTCCTGGTCATCGGCCGGCAGCACTATCGCGCAACTTGTAGATGCCAAGTCCCACGAAATCGGCCCCGCGGTTCTCCGCCCCGACGGTACCGTCCTGCAAACGGGTGCGACTGGGCAGAATGCGATCTATGACTCTGTGACTGGAATCTGGTCGGCGGCACCGAACTTCCCGCTGAACGGGGCGGGCCATCAACTGGACATCGCCGACGGCCCCGCTGCTCTCCTTCCCAACGGAAATGTGCTCTGCATGACCAGCCCCGGTATTTACGCACCCGGTGCGCAGTTTTTTGAGTGGGATGGCACGAGTTTCATACCTGAGCCTGGGACCCCGAATGCACCCAATGACAGTTCTTACTACGGCCGCATGTTAGTGCTGCCCACCGGCCAGATACTGCTCACCGATGGCTCCAAGGATGTGGAGCTTTATAACTCCTTGGGAAGCCCCGATCCAGCATGGGCGCCAACCATCACCTCCGTCCCCACCACCCTTACTCACGGCACGACCGCGACGCTGAGCGGGACGCAGCTCAATGGACTCTCGCAGGGCGCCGCGT
>Ga0075017_100001452_pt1 | contig 14479 bp, 7 predicted proteins | sample AleBraG_ABR_2012_FD_71475 | JGI IMG/M metagenome (GOLD analysis project Ga0075017, IMG submission 71475) | Freshwater sediment microbial communities in response to fracking from Pennsylvania, USA - Alex Branch Run_MetaG_ABR_2012 | ecosystem: Environmental > Aquatic > Freshwater > Creek >... | reverse complement strand
GGTGAGCGAACGGCGGGGGAGGAGTTGGGGTGACTCACAAGAAGGTGTCACGTCAGCCCGAATTTGTCCAGCCGACGAAGCAGTGCGTTCCGGTCGATCCCCAGCAGCTTCGCGGCATGAGACGCATTGCCTTGGGTTTCTTCCATCGTCAGGCGCACGAGCTGTTTTTCGAGGGCTTCCAACAGATCGGCACCCTGCGTGTTCCCGCGGACCAGGGATTTCAGGAATGAGGCGGACGGGGAATTCGAGCCTGGATCAATTATGTCCAGTGTCATGAGGTCCGCCCTGCTGACCTCTTTGCGCTCCAGGAAAATCGAAATACGCTCCACAGTATTGCGAAGCTCACGCACATTTCCTTTCCACTGAAGGCTCTGCAGGTATTCCAGCGCGTCAGCCGCAAGGGTTTTCGCGCCTCCGGAGAACTCCCGAATGAATGCCTGCGCCAGAGTTGGAATGTCTTCGGACCGATCGCGAAGCGGAGGAACATGTAACAGAACTACGTTCAGGCGATGATACAGATCTTCGCGAAACTTCCCCTCAGCAATCGCCTTGCCCAGGTCTTTGCTTGTCGCTGCGATGAGGCGCACATTAGATTTCTGTTCAATCGATGAGCCGAGCCGGTAGAAGGTCCTGTTTTCGAGAATCCGGAGCAGCTTTGGCTGCAGCTCAAGCGGCATTTCGCCTATTTCGTCCAGAAAGAGCGTCCCCAGGTTCGCCAGCTCGAATTTTCCTTTCTGTGGGCCAGCCGCCCCGGTGAAGGATCCCCGCTCATGGCCGAACAATTCGGACTCAAACAACGGAGCCGGTATGGCCGAGCAATTGATCCCGATGAACGGCCCCCTGACCCTCGGGCTCTGTTCGTGGATCGCACGAGCGATCAGTTCTTTCCCCGTTCCTGTCTCGCCAAGGAGGAGAACAGATGCATCCCTGGCGGCGACGGTTGATATCTTTCGAAGGATCAGCTGGATCGCACGGCTTTCGCCGAGAATCTCACGCTCTCCCTGTTTATCGTGAAGAATCGTCTTGAGCCGGGCATTTTCCTGAAAAAGAGACTCTTGAAGCTTTGCTCTCTCGATGAATTGTGCCGCGAATGTCGCAATCGCAGTTGCCATCCGCACAGAGGCCTCTGTGAAGCACATCCCCCCCGGGGGATTGACGAGGTTCAGGATGCCGATATTTCGATCGGAAGAGATCAACGGGACTGCCAGAACCGAGCCGATTGCGAGGAGGTGTTTACCCGGGTTCTTGAGCTGTAGCTCACCCAGAATGTCGTTTGTGAGAAGAGGTCTGCGGTGATGCTCGATCCATCCAGCGACAAGGAGGTTGAACGTGTGATCGATGCTCGTGTCGGAGGGTTCGGCGCTCCGGACGAGAGTTTTGAGGATTTCGTTTGAAGAAGGATTGAATAAGAGAATGGCTACACGTCGGGCCTGACAGAGGCGAAGGCTTTCCTCAACAATCTTGCCAAGTATGTCATCAACGTTCGAAGCCTTGCCCAAGGATTCCGCCAGCCGGGTGATTTCCTCGAGCTCCTCGATCCGATGTTTCAAGGGTTCGATATCGTCTGGCATCCCGCAACCCTGATGAAGTCCTGAGAATTTGCCTGAACGAAGATATCGGCTTCAATTCAGAATTGCAAACCTGCAATAATGTTCGCCACACAACCCTCGGGAAGGGCAATTGCTGAAATCATTTCTCGGGGACAAAACGGTGCTGTCTGACCGCGAATGCTCAATTCCGGGCAACCACACATATGAAAACACACAAAGCGCACTGTCCGATCGGCCTTCATCGTATGATTTCGACATATGAGTGCTGGCACGTCTCTTGCACGTGACCCGGACGCGGATCATCGAAGGTATCGAAAGGATTCGAAGTGAACTTCCTCCGGGACACCTCCGGGTTGCTATTCTCCCCGCAACCCGATATATTTTTGAGCCCGCTTTTTTCACTCCGCAGCACAGCAGTTGCCACGAACCGCCGGAGGAGGAGTTCTGTGGTCCCGTCGACAGTCTCCCACTATAGAATTATCAAGAAATTAGGCGAAGGCGGTATGGGGGTCGTGTTCAAGGCACACGACACGATGCTCAACCGGACTGTCGCCTTGAAGTTTCTCCCCCGCTACATTACAGCGACGGAAGAGGCACGGGCTCGTTTCCTCCAGGAGGCCCGCGCCGCTGCCACACTCAACCATCCCAACGTGTGCACTATCCACGGCATTGAGAAAGAAAACGACCAGCAATTTATTGTAATGGAATATGTGGATGGGGTGAGTCTTGCGCAGAGGATCAAGCGCCAGCCCGAGGGAGCCCTGTTACCCATTCCGAGCGTCCTTTCCTACTCGCTTCAGATCGGAGAAGCACTCTACGAAGCGCATCGCCTGGGCATCGTGCACCGCGACATAAAATCCGAAAACATCATGATCAACGCGCGTGATCAGATCAAGGTGATGGATTTCGGGTTGGCCAAACTGCGAGGTTCGGCGGGATTGACGAAGGGGCCTCGTATCTTCGGTACGCTCGGGTACATGGCTCCAGAGCAGATCCAGGGCGGAGAGGTTGATCAGCGCGCTGATATTTTCTCGTTTGGCGTTGTCTTCTACGAAATGCTGATCGGCCACCGGCCATTTGAGGGGGACAATGATGCAGCGATTGTCTACGCAGTCCTCCAGGACGCACCACCGCCGATTGACCGGTTCCGGAGTGGTGTTGCGCCGGATTTTGTCGCCCTCGTCCTTCGCGCATTGCAAAAGGACCCGCGAGACCGGTTCCAATCCGCGATGGAAGTGCTTGACGCATTACGCTCAATATCCTCCCCGATCGTTTCTCCGCTACCGGTTCAGGCCGGAGTCGGACGCCCGTCGAAAAGCGCCCGAAGGAAGGGCAAGGTCGGGTGGCAGGCCGGCGGACATTCCGCTCATGCGATCGCGCTTCGGGTTGGGATCCCCGCTGCCGTCGTGGCAGGTTCCGCCGCAATCGTCTGGTTTCTGACGTCTGCACATTCCGTTCATCTCACGCAGACCGACTCTCTCGTGTTAGCTGAATTCGAGAACAGGACCGAAGACACAGTCTTTGATCACTCACTGACGCAAGCCTTGAGAGTCAAGTTGCGCGAATCGACCCAATTTAATGTTCTCCCACCGGACCGCGTCTCTTCGGCACTGGAGCTTCTTCGATTGCCGGCCTCCGGGCGCCTGGATGATCGAACGGCAACAGCTGTCGCCCTTCGTGAGGGAGCCCGTGCTGTTGTTACGGGCAATGTCACGAGGCTCGGGTCCACGTATGTCCTGACGGCAGGGGTCATTGATGCTTCCACGGGGGCGACCGTGGAGCTCGTCCGGGAGGAAGTTACGAGGATCGAAGATGTTCTCAATGCAATGGACAGACTCAGCGTGCACGTTCGGGAGCGGCTAGGAGAGTCAATCGCCCAGATCTCGAAGGCAAACGCCCCTCTCCCCGAGGCAACGACATCTTCGCTGAAGGCCCTCGAGCTTTATGCACGAGCCGATATCCTGGCAAATGACGGCAAACATGGAGACGCAGCTCTGCTTAACCAGGAAGCAGTCGACATAGATTCCGATTTTGTCTTGGCGATCAGCGAACTCTCTTACGACTACCGGAAGACAGGAAAGGACAGCCTGGCGTCCCACTACCACAACAAGATTCTTCCGTTGATTCACAGGGTAACAGAGAGGGAACGGCTGAACATCCTCGCGACATATTACGGCCCTTCCTTCGAGTTCGACAATGAAAAGGCCAGGGAGCAAGTTGTGAAGCTGACAACACTTTACCCGAACGACGCTTATTCGTTTGCGCTCCTTGGACACTTTTCCATGTTCGTCGGTGACACCAAAGGCGCTCTTGAGGCAAATGCCAGGGCAATTGCATTAAACCGTGCGTATGAAAAGAACTGCGACCATAATTCCGGCTATGCGCTTGCCCTCGATGGACGTTCTTCCGAAGCGCTAATCTTCTTCCACAGGACCAAGGATCTCTGGCCCGGTTATCCGGCTGTGGATATGGATATTGCGGCTGCACATTGGATAAATGAAGACCTGGATTCCTCAGAGGCTGTGCTGCAAAACGCCCTCGGATCGAGTGAAGGATTGGCGCGCAACCAGGTAAGGGTTGTCCTGAGCTCGCTGTATCACTTTGAAGGGAAACTCACTCATGCCCGCCAGCTCTGTCTTGACGGTGTGCGGGACTGCCGCGTTACCGGGTCGACCGCCGACGAGGCGTATTTTCAACTTCTCCTCGGCGAGATTGCAGGCCAGGAGAATCATATGGGGGAGCTTCGAATGAGGCTTGACCATGCAGCGGCTTTGAGTGTGTCACCGTATCCTGATCTCCCGTTAATCGCACGCACGTATGCACGCAGGGGCATGGCAAATGAGGCAGAACGCATTCTCTCGCGTCTCCTGAAAGCACGGAGCTTTGATCCGAGGTTTCAAAGGTTTCGCGGAAGTTACATTGCTCTCGTCCGAGGAGAAATACTGCTGAGCCGCCGGGAGTTCAGGCGAGCTCGTGATCAATTCGAGTCTGTTTCGAAAATCCAGGCGAGCGATCCGTTCTATTTTCAAGCGAGGGAGGGCATTGCCGAATGCGCGGCGGCAACTGCTGACCCCGGTACACCGGCTCTTTTCGATTCAATCTTGTCCCGCAGAGGCGAGACAATCCTGGGAACGCTATCCTCTGTTCGAAGGTCGGGTTTTTGGACCCGGTGGCTTTGGCCCGATGTTGAGCTGCGGCTTGCCAGATTCTATGCGGCGCGAAATCAAAATGCGATGGCACGAATACACATGACGAGGGTAATGCGTGTATGGAAGGATGCGGATCCGCTAGATCGGGGCGCCTCTGAAGCGAGGGATCTTGATCGAACTCTCTCGGGGGGAGAGTAACTCATTTACATAATGAAAGGAGTATCGTCATGAAACGTTCCAGATTCGTCGCCGCGGGGTTGATTGTTCTCATCGTGCTGGTCATTCTCTCCGCATCGGCCCCGGTGGAAAGTCCAGCAAGACCAAATGGGGTGGTGCCCTGCAACGACTACGTGCTGGCTGGCGGTACCAACAAGAGTGTTGATTTCAAATGTCTCAACACTGGCCAGGTCGTATTTGCCTCGACTTCTTCTATTCCAGACACACAAGCCGTTGCTCGCTTCATCGCGCTCGGCGTTAAGTTTACGCTTCAGCCCGGGTATGAAATAGTCAAAGTAACCAAGGTCGTGAAGAGTGTCCATTGACGCCGCCATTTGCTCACTCCCGAGTTCGAGGATTCTCGTTCAGCGGTGTTACAGTGCGTAGCCACGGGGGAGCCAGGCCGAAGACGGGCCGCTCCCCCGGCTGCGTTTAAAGGTCTGTGGATTTGCTCTTCAGCTTCGGGTTATTGCCCTGCGTACACTTTCCCCGCACCGCCCCGCATTCTGACTCCTTACTCAATGTATCCAATGTGGCGGCGCCCTGGAATTGTGCAATTCCATCAATATTCCGGGGTCACCGGGGCGTGTTTGACACTTCAGATTGTGATGCATACATTCCTGCTAAGATTGTCGCGTCGCAATTCCCATCTTCCTGTACGGCCGATCTTCCTGAAGCCGAATAAAGGCGGTACCTACGCCTAGGTCCAATCTCTAAGAAGCCCAAACCCCGGGGCTAAATCCAACTCTGAGATGGGCACAACAACCGGGGGCAGGTCAACGGACGAATCAGGTACAGGTATGAACAGGCCATCGACTCGCCGTTCATAATTGGAAAAACTTCCAAGATCTTTTTCCCACCTGACCCATTGGAAGAAGCCGAGGAAATGAGGTCTTCGCTCTTCAATGATAAGGGGTTCTGCAATATTGCCGCCGACATCCCGAGGAACGGCGTGTACCTTCTCTACGTGAGACCTCGACATAGACTTGCCAAGTTGATCGTAAATCCAGAAAGTGTAATCGTAGATTTGCTTTGCAATGAAAAAGAATCCCTGGTCTACAGCTTCTTCAATCCGACCAATAGGGAAGCGATCCTTGTGACAGGTCATATCGTCGCGGATATCGAGGGAGTTTATAGGTAGATTTCGAGTTACCCCGACGACCTTTCATGGCGGCAATATTTCATTCGCCGTGCGATGGTGAAATATGAATTGCCGGATTGGAGCTCACCCGAGATAGCTGTTCCAGAAATCATGAACGCGCAACAGGTGGCTGAGTACCTGGGATTTGAGGAGAAGACAATTTACAACCGATACCGAAAGCATTCGTTGCCTACAAGAAGATCCCGACGTCTTACATTCGCGCGATGAAGCCACATGGGCAAACTGAAGGGCCTCCTCTGCCTCTGCATTCTCCTCGTTCCTTCCGCCTTTTCATCCGACAGCCAGTTCGAGGAAGTCGTGGAACGCAACATCCGCATCCTGACATCCCTGGATGGCTGCGCTGAAGGATACCGGGAGTCGGTGGCAGGGGAAACCATCAGCTACGAGCGCCTTAATCCAAGATCTCCCGTAGCGCTGTTGTCCAGAGCATCAAACGGTTCGTCGTCAATCGAGTGGGTAACGGGAAATCCGCCGGGGGATGGCAAGAGTCCAGAAGCGGTCTTCGTCGTCGCTGCGGGGATCTACAGCCAGAGAGAAGAAGGGAGAAAATTCCAGCTGTTCGTCAACGATGTCCCCCGGTTCCTGTTCCAGACTCGAAAGGCCGACTCATGGTCCGTGGCTGGCACAGGTGGTGGCGTATTGGCCTTCCAGGGGGCAATGAGGGACCAGTATGACGATGTCTTCGGATATCTGAAGATTTCGCTGCCTTCCGAATGGTTCAACGCCGGCGATCCTGTGCGGTTCAAGGTGATCGGGGAGAATGCGGGTTCCCGGGCCTGGTTTATGGTGTTTCAGGATACCGCCGTCATGGACGGTCTGAACGAAAGAGTCCGGAATGAATCCTTTTGCAACATCTCGATAGAGACCCGTGGATCGATGAACGAAGCCCGGATCGTCGTGGCGTCCTCATGGAACGGCAGGCGCCTGAAGTGCATTGCAGGCGGCCGGGAGATCACGATTGGACTCGAGACATCAGCAGGAGCGGCCGCGGGCGGGTTTACTTTCGAGGGAAACCAGGAAACTCCAATTTCATTTCTCATTGACGGTGAACCGATCGTAAGCCTTGGGGCTTTGTCGCGCGAGATCTCCGAATCCAGGATCTACCCCAGGAAGATCGTCGACCTGCGCGTCACCCGCACGTCGCCGACGCACGTACTGATAGAGTATCTATCGAGGTACGCTCCTGAATCCGGCTCGTCGCTTCTCGCGCTCTCCTCAACAACCAACGGGAACGGGGCTCTCCATCTCGTAAGCTCTTCACACCAGGATATCGCGTGGATGGATACGCCTGAGCAGTGCATCAGGGATCGGGATGAGAAAGTCATCACCCCCGCGCTGGCCCTTATGAGTAAAGATCCGGCCTTTCGGTTTGACCTCGAAGATGTGCTTTGCCTCCGGGAATATCTGGAACGCCACCCTGACCGGAAGGAGGAGATCGACCGCCGCCTGCGCGAGGGGAGGCTGGGTGTGGGGGCGATGTTCAACGAGCCCTACGAGGATCTCTTTTCGGGCGAGATGCTCGCGCGTGAATTTTACGCCGGAAGGAAATGGTTCCTGCGCAACTTTCCCGGGTGCAACACGCGCACGGTATGGAATCCGGATGTGCCGGGGAGATCTCTGCAGGCGCCTCAGGTCATGCACCGCGCGGGTGTGAAATATCTCGTGATCAGCCGTCAGAGGCCGGGCCTGTTCAGATGGCTCTCGCCCGACGGCACGGGGGTGCTGGTCTTCAGTCCCGGCCACTATGCATCGTTCATTGAACACACCGCCGGCAAACCCTTTTCGGCAGCGTCTGGATATCTTGCCTCGTATGCCCGCAGCTGGATCGATACATCGCGCGGAGAGAACGCACAGGTTCCGGTCCTTTCCATGAGCGATATGAGCGCGCCGGGAGATTATGGAGAGTTCGTCTCGAGGTGGAACGCGCTCAAGTCTGTGTCGAACCCGGACGGGACCACGATTCCGCTCCGACTCCCTCTGCTTCACTACTCGACCGCTGAGCAGTATCTGGATTCCGCTGCAGCCGATCTGCGGCACGTGGAGGTCATCGAAGGTGAGCGGCCCAATATCTGGTTGTATATACACGGGCCGACACATTGCCGCGCCGTCTCCGCGAAACGGGAAGCCGATGACCTCCTGCCGGCTGCGGAGACATTCTCGACGATTGACGCCCTCCTTTCGCGATCATTTTCCTCATACCCTGCCCGAAAGTTGACCGAGGCGTGGGAGTCCCAGATCTATCCCGACCACGGATGGGGAGGAAAGAACGGCGACGTAACTGATAGTACGTTCCAGGCCAAGTATGAGCATGCCAGGGATATCGCAAAAGAGGTATATGGTCGCGCGACGCGCTCCATTGCGGCGCGTGTCCGTCGGGGCGACGGCAAGGGAATACCGGTTGTCATCTTCAACGGGCTCTCCTGGAATCGCTCCGGACCTGTCCGCTGCAATTGCACATTTAACCCGGCCTTCTGCAGGGGGATTGCGCTCTTCTCATCATCCGGTGAGCGAATCCCGCTTCAGGTGCTCTCCAGCTCAATTCACGCAGACGGCAGCATGTCGTCCGCTGATATTGTCTTTGTAGGGGAAAATGTCCCGGCCGTGGGCTACGCAACCTATTATGTCAGGCCAGCAGGAGGGATCGGCGAATCTGCAGGAGCGGCACGTTCTGCGCCCGGCTCTCTCGAAAGCCGTTACTACAGGGTCACGCTTGGGAGCGGAGGCATATCACAGATTTACGACAAACAGCTTAAGACAGCGTTACTGGACACAGGAACTTTCCTCGGGGGGGAGCTCTTCACAATGCAATCCGTGGGAGAGGACGCCGGCGAATGGGCCGAACCGCAACAGCCTACGATGGAAGGGTTCGATAAACTCAGCGCTCACGGGCCGCAATGGCGATTGGTTGAATCGGGCCCGGTTTGCGAGACCGTGGAGCTCCGCCAGCCGATGGAACACGTGACCGTCGTCCAGCGCGTGTCGGTCTATCATTCCCTGAAGCAGATCGATCTCGAAACATCGCTTCTCGGCTGGGACGGCACGAAGTACAGGGAGTTTCGCCTCGCGTTTCCTATAGGGATGCTGGATGGGCAGGCCGCTTATGAAGTCCCCTTCGGCACTCTTGAAGTTGGGAAGGACGAGATGAAAGGATCGCCCGGGGAACGGTACACTCAGAAGGCCGCCGCGATTCATCCCCGGAGCATCCAGCACTGGATCAGCATATCCGACAAGCGGATTGGAATAACGATCGGCTCAAGCGTCGCCGTGTGGGACTACCGGGATCCCACCGGGCTGGCATCGGGGGCCACGCTCCTGCAGCCATTGCTCCTTGCTTCACGGCGCAGCTGCAATGGGGAGGGGAATTGGTATCTGCAGCAGGGGGATCATCATTTCCGTTTCTCGTTTACCTCGCACGCGCCCGGCTGGAGAAACGGGATGCGATTTGGTGTGGCCGCGAACACGCTGATGACCGCCGTCTTCAATCCTCCGGCGGCCCGACCGTCAAGCCTTCCTGAGTCGTTGAGTTTCCTCTCGTTCGGGGCAGATAATATCCGGCTCAGCACACTGAAGAAGGCGGATGACGACGACCGCATCGTCGTGCGGGCATATGAGGCCGAGGGAAAAGATGCTGTGGCCACCATCAGGTTTCATTGGCCCGTGCAGGAAGCAGACCTGACAAATATCATCGAGGAGGAAGGGACCCCGGCGAAGGTACAAAAGGGCAGGGTCAATTTGACATTCGGGCCTCACGAAATACAGACACTTTCGATCGTTCCCAAACTACGATAGCTACTCACCCTCGCTCTCCGCAAGACCGGGAATAGACGAGCGATTATTGAACCTCATCTTTGAGCCGGAGTCAGGACGAGAATCAGCTCGTGCTTTGATTGCATATGTACCCCCGTCGGTATCCGCACGCCCTCCCCGAACCTCTTCGAAACCCCCAGGGTCTTGTATATCCGGCCGTCCGGATCAAAACTCAGGACAGAATACGGACCCTTGCCCGCAGAAGGAATCGTGAGGTCACTCATCGCGTCCGAATTGCTGTTGTTCAGCAAATAGATGAACAACGTCCCCCCGCATTGAACTCCATAGGATTCAATGGTGGCTGATTGCAATTCTATTTTGGTGAACGATCCATTTCCCGCCTTCAGCATCCTGTCGCATATCTCCCGGACGCCCCGCAAGTACGTTGTCATCCCGTGGGCTTCGAAGAATTCCCACCACCAGCTCATCGGCAGGATCGGCGTGGGGCTGAACAGACCGTACCACAGGCCTCGCCTGTAGTCGTATTCCAGGCCCTTCGTGATCGTCGAAAAGTCAATGTTCCAGTTCCATTCGTATCCGAATTCTCCGATGACGTACGGTTTGTTGTATGTGCGTGAATATCTCTCCAATTCCGATTGCAGCGCGTCGGTGTGTTTGTAAATGTGTTTTTGATTGATGTCGATGTACGGCAACGCATCCAGCCCGATGATGTCCCTGTGCGAGATGCTTGTGGTAATGATATGATGGTACGGATCGATATCATGAAGATACCTGCTCAATGCGGAATGCCATTCTGTTATTGCTTCATGTGGAATGATCACGCTGTCGTGGGGTGAAGGGGTAAATGCCATGTTATCCAGTTCATTGAAGAACTCAAATGCAGCGATGCTTGTGCTGTAGCCCCACCGGGCCACGATATACCGCAGCTTGTCTTTGTACTTCTGCCGTATGGTTGCCGACCGGAAAAACTCTGCGGAAATGACCTTGCCCCCCCGATACATACTACTGTCGTACCAGAATGTGTTTGACAGCGAGCCCCCGCTATCGAGTGTAAGCATGATATAAAGGCCGAGCGAATCGGCCAGTGTCACAAGTTGATCCAGCCTTCTGATGCCGCCGGGATTGTAATACTCTTTCGTGTCGGTGTATCTCTTCGTGGCGTGCACGGTCTGCCATTCGAGAGGAAGGTTCCACTGGCACATCCAGGTCCTGAAAAAATTCCCTCCATTCCGCGCGAGTGAAGAGAGCAGCGAGTCGTAACTCCATAGGGAGTCCTCAAATGAACGTGATTCCCATCCGACGTTTTCACCGAGCCCGCGAAAAGGCTCTCCCGAATCGAACATCAGGCACCAGTGGCCATGGGTGTGCAGAAAACCGCTCCGGGCGGATGGAGCCGCCGGGAACTCCAGCGTGTCGGAGGAGACCGATGAGTGAGTGTGATCCTCCGCCGTGAAATAATACAGATATCTGCCTGTCTCCTGCGGTGCGAATCGCGCCAGCCAATGAGAGGCGAGCGTATCGCCGGAGCCGAAAAAACAGGGAAGCGAGAACTCTCTTCCCGATGGTGCCGTCAGATGCATGTCCACGGCAATATCGCCCTGTACGAAAGGATTCGTGAAAGAGGCCGATACGTCAATGCTGAACTCTGTTTTTTGATACTCCAGGGGTTGTACGGTCAGAATCCGGGTCGAGAGTATCCGGGGAGGGGCGGCTGCCATGCAGAGCACGGCGTGCATGCAGAGAAACGCGATCAGTGATTTCATGGTGCATATCCGGGGTCTGGGAATCGGGGGACAAGGATCTCCGCGCCAGTACGGTTTGGCTGATAAAGCAGACTCACCTGCGATGAATGAGGGAGAGTCCAGCCGTTTCTATGCAATCTGGAGCACAGAGTGAAGCTGGGAATTCAACGACGGGTGACGGCGGGCCCGTATTGGCTCCCCAAGCCGCTCTCGCGGAGGCCTGTCCACACAAGCGCTGCAGAAATGTACCCGCCTGTTGGGTCATAGTCAATAAGGCCGGATGCAATGTGGGAATTGTAAAATGGAAGTCGACCTTGCCCCGTATGGAAATCACACATTGGGTTTGCGATTGCCTAACATCCCAGATTAGAGTATAATAGGTCAGTGATCTATAGACCCTGATTACCTAAGGCTACATGAAGAAATTGCGGCCTGATATTCTTCCTTTCACACTCTTCCTGGTTCTGAATTCCAACTCGCTTGCGCAGCAAAAGGCGGCGGAGGACTCTGCCCGGGTGGTCATTCTCAGCGACAGGGTGGGGAAGGTCATATCTTCGGCCGACCGTGAAAAGTATCATGTGTTCTCTCAATTCGAAGATTTCAGGAACGCTGTCGTCCTCCAGCTTCCGGATTCTTCGTGCGCAGTCCGCATCACTCTCGAGTCTGCAGGCAGGGAACGGGACACGCTCGTCCGGTATTCCTGGGGCTCAATCATGATGATGGCCGACAGGGTCGAGCATTTTGAGGAACTGGAAATCGGCGAATATGTCATGGGGAGTTCTCCGATACGTCTTCGATATGCTCCAACTGGTTTGACCGGTTCGACAGAGTTCGTTCCCCCCGGTGCTGCCTTTATTGTCCCCTCGGTCCTCTCCTGGAAGGGAACGAATGCTACGGGGCGTGATAGCATCAAACTGCCCTGGCCGATACTCATGACGCACCGCGCCGATGATGCTCTCCCACTCGCAAGCGCTCCCGATCTCACGATGCCGCGCCGCTATCCCTGCCTTGCGGTGGCGATCGGTTTCCGCACATTTGCGCCCGATTTCTCCGGGCTCAACGGCGGCTCACTCAGCTCTAACGGGGCCTCCATTCCATTTTTGTTTAATATCATCCCCGAACTGCTCATCACCAGGGATATCGGGATTCAAATTGACTGGGCGCATAACGGGGCGGAATACAATACAACGGGCGCAACCCTGGTCCTGTACACTCATGTTTTCGATAATCCGAATGTGTGTCCGTTTCTGGAGGCGGGGGGTGTCTGGACGTATGTTCATACAACTCTCGAGGGTACGGGGGATCCTCAGATATATATGCAGACCGCCGGGGGGGGAGTCCGCGCCGGGATCGGTGTTGAATATCAGGTGGCGAATTCGGTCGCAATTGTGCTGGATGTATCATATGAGCATATCGCGAGGGAATCGGGCGTATTTGATGATTGGTATTTGGGCGGACATACCGTTACTCCAATCTCTGTTGATCTGAGCAGTTTCCGTGTTGGGATTCGTTTAAAGATTGGATGAGGGACCGGCAATGATGAGAAAACTTCTGGCCCGTCTCCTTGTGACCGCTTTCGCTCTCACGCTCACAGGGTGCTTTTCGACGCATGACATCCGGACGTATGGCGACCTCTCAGACGCGATTCATGAGCCCTTGCGCATTATGACCGTGGATACGACGGTCTACGATTTGAACACGTTTTCGTTCAACGACTCACTCCTGATGGGCGACGGGGAGTGTCTCGTTGGCGGTCGTTGGAGTCATTTTTCGGGCAACCTGCCGATGTCACGCATTGTGTATATTCAGACCCGGAGTTTGAACATGTTCCAGTCTGTCCTCGGACTCGGATTGCTGGGTCTGACGGCCGAGGTAATTGAATATTCAACACCCGGGAGGGGGCTTTCGGTTTATCGAACGATGGGAGGTGACGGCCTGATCGGCTCCTGTCCGTACGTGTATGCATGGGACGGTTCCGCCTATGTCCGCCAGGGAGAGGCGTTCGGGACCGCTCTGGGGAAGGGTTTGGAGGCCTCGACTGCGTGTTTACTGCCTGCCGCTTCCGACATGGACGGAGAGGTGCGGGTGCGGATCGCAGATGAACGCCCGGAGACACACTACATCAACGCCGTTCACGTTAGTGCCTGCGAAGTTCCTCCAGGGTCCCCTGTGTCGCTCGACACCCGGGATCGCGTCTGGCCTCTCCCGTCCCTTGTGCCTCCCCTCGTCGCCCCCGAACCAATTAAGAAGAGAGACAACATCTGGTGGAAATCTCACACGCCGAGGCAGAAAGGAGCGTACCGCGATACTCTGGAGCTTGTTCTCCCGGTGGCAGCGGGAGCATTAGAGGGGTCCTTTGTCGTGCATGCGGTCAACACCCATCTCTCGGACGCCGTTTTCGGGAGGCTTTTCGGCTTCCTCGGCGATGAATCGCTCCCGTATCTCTATCGGATCGAACATGACACAGAGACGATTACGCTTCTGAAAGGGTGGATAGAGGAGTGCGGACTTCACGTCGACGTGCGGGACGGGGGGTCCTGGGTGAATGCAGGCACGATTTCCCCGGAGGCAAACGATGTGCCGTTCACAAGGCTCGTGAGAATACGTGTGCCGGAAAATGCCGGCGAATCTCTCCGGGTGCGCGTGAGGATGCTTGCGGACACGTGGCAGATTGATGACGTCGCGATCGACTGGTCACCGGCCCTTCCGCTGGAGGAACATACCAGGCCGCTCCTTGCTGCGCTGCACAGCACCTCTGGCGATGTGGAGCAGTCGCTTCGAATGCGGGATTCGGAGTATGTCCGGCTCATACCGGGGGAGTACGTCGATTTGAGATTCCATGCCTTCCGGCCCCGCGAAGGGTATTCCGCCGTCTACACCTGTCACGCCGCC
>Ga0075017_100001451_pt1 | contig 14482 bp, 10 predicted proteins | sample AleBraG_ABR_2012_FD_71475 | JGI IMG/M metagenome (GOLD analysis project Ga0075017, IMG submission 71475) | Freshwater sediment microbial communities in response to fracking from Pennsylvania, USA - Alex Branch Run_MetaG_ABR_2012 | ecosystem: Environmental > Aquatic > Freshwater > Creek >... | reverse complement strand
CGGCCATATCGCCCACGCTTGCCACGGCGGCCACGCCGGCCACACCCGCCACGCCCGCCACACCCGCCACGCCCGCCACGCCCGGCGCAGCCGCCGGACCCACAGCGGCCCTCGCTACGAGCCTGGACCCGGCTGCGCAGGCGACGGCCAACGCGATCGCCTGGCTGGAAGCGGCACTGCAGGAGCCCATCGTCATCAGCCCGAGCGACCTCGAGGAGCTCGGCAAGGCACGCGCGGCCGCAGTGCAGTCGGCGGTGCTCGACGGCAGCGGGGTTGATCCGGGCCGCATCTTCGTGGTCACCGCAGCGCCGCTCCCGGCGGGGCCCGGGCCCGTACGCATGCAGCTCGCGCTGCACTGAGCGACCGACTTGCGGCGCCGTCAGGCCGGCGCGGGCGCCGGCTCGCGCAGGCGAATGAGGCCCTCCTGCGCCGTGCTCGCGACGAGGCGGCCGTCGCGCGTGAAGATGCTGCCGCGTGCGAGCGCGCGCGCCCCGGACGCGCTCGGGCTGTCGACCGCGTACAGCAGCCAGTCGTCGGCGCGAAACGGCCGGTGGAACCACATCGCGTGGTCGATGCTCGCCATCTGCACGTGCAGGATCGAGTGCCCGTGCGGCAGGATCGCAGTGTCGAGCAGATTGTAGTCCGACACGTACGCGAGCAGGCAGTGGTGCAGCTGGTCGTCGTCGCTCGGCACGCGGTCCACCGCGCGGAACCAGACCTGCTTGGCCGCCGGCAGCCGCGCCGGGCTGCGATAGTCGGGCATGCGCACCGGCCGGAACTCGAACGGGCGGCGGTGCTCGAAGAAGCGCCGCACCTTCTCCGGCAGCTCGGCCAGCATCTCCTCGTGGTACAGCTGGAAATCGACGAGCTGCTCGGGCGGCGGCACGTCGGGCATCGCGAGCGCATGCTCCATGCCGGTCTCCGGGACCTGGAAGGAGCAGGACATGTGGAAGATCTGCTCGCCGTGCTGGATCGCGACGACGCGCCGCGAGGTGAAGCTCTGGCCGTCGCGGCTGCGGTCGACCTGGTAGACGATCGGCGCATCGAAGTCGCCGCGTCGCAGGAAATACGCGTGCAGCGAGTGGCAGGCGCGTCCCTCGACCGTCCGGTACGCGGCCACGAGTGCCTGGCCGAGCACCTGGCCGCCGAACACCTGGGGACTACCGATGTCGCGGCTCGCGCCGCGGAACAGGTTGACCTCGAGCGGCTCGAGCTCGAGCAGGGCGAGCACGTCGGCGAGGCGCTGGTCGATGGCCATCAGCCGACGCCGAGCCGCTTCTGCATGATCGGCGAGGTCGTCGTGTACTGCAGGAACTGCTTCTTGTCCGGGTATAGCCAGGCCTGCGCGCCGAACGCGGCGAGCGCGGCCTCGTGGAAGCCCGACAGGATCAGCTTCTTCTTGCCCGGATAGGTGTTGATGTCGCCGACCGCGAAGATCCCCGGCTCGCTCGTCTGAAACTTCTCGGTATCCACCTTGAGCGCCTTCTTCTCGAGCGCGATGCCCCACTCGGCAATCGGGCCGAGCTTCGGATGCAGGCCGAAGCAGGCGAGCAGCTGCGTGCAGGCGACGCGCTCGATGCGGCCGTCGTTGCACCGGAGCTCGGCCGCGGTCAGCGCCCCGGCGGCCGTCTCGAGCCGCTGCACGACGCCCTCGAGGTAGCGGATCCGCCCCGCCGCCACGAGCTCGCGCATGCGCGCGACCGAGGCCGGCGCAGCGCGGAACTCGGCGCGGCGGTGGGCGAGCGTGAGGCTGCGCGCCTGTTCGGCGAAGACCAGCGTCCAGTCGAGCGCCGAGTCGCCGCCGCCCAGGATCAGCAGGTCCTGGCCGCGGAACTCCTCTGCGCGCTGCACCTTGTAGTGCAGCGAGCGGCCCTCGAGCGGCCCGGCGCCTTCGACCATGAGGCGGCGCGGCTGGAACGAGCCGACGCCCGCAGCGATGATGACGGCACCGGCGTCGAAGCGCGTGCCGGCGGCGGTCGCGACCTCAAAGCGGCGGCCGTCGGCCGCGCGCCGGAGCGCTACGACCTCCTGGCCGAGGTGGAACTCGGCGCCGAAGGGCTTGATCTGCTGCAGCAGCCGGTCGACGAGCTCCTGCGCACCGCACACGGGCAGCGCCGGAATGTCGTAGATCGGCTTGTCCGGGTAGAGCTCGGTGCACTGCCCGCCCGGCGCCTTGAGCGTATCGACGATGTGCGCTTTCATGCCGAGCAGGCCGAGCTCGAACACCTGGAACAGGCCGCAGGGGCCGGCCCCGATGACGAGGACCTCGGTGACGATGGGCGCGGCGCCGGCGGCTGGTTCGGACACGTGGGACTCCCTGCAGCGGCGGCATTCTACACAGCGCCCACCGCGCCGGCGTCGTGACGCCGTGACCCGGGCCGATGCTAGGATCGGCGCATGGCCCCGCGACTTGACACCAGTCTCGAACAGCTGCTCGAGCGCTATGCGCTGCGGTCGGCGCCCGCAGCGCTTGCCACTCTCGTTGCGACCGCCGGCTCGACCTATCGCAAGGCCGGCGCGCGCATGCTGATCGAGTCGGACGGCCGGCTCGTGGGCCTGCTGAGCGGCGGTTGCCTCGAGCAGGACCTGCGCGAGCACGCGGCCGCGGTCCTCGCCGGCGGCGCAGCGCGGGTCATCGAGTACGACATGCGCGGCGACGACGACCTGCTGTACGGCATCGGCGCCGGCTGCGAGGGCGCGATGCGCATCCTGATCGAGCCCGCCGGGCCCGGCTCGGCGGCGGCCAGCGCCCTGGCGCGCGCGGGCGCCGGCAGCAGCCGCGGCGAGCCAGTGGCGCTCGCCGTGGTCCACGCCGGCCCGGCCGACGCCCTCGGCACGCGCGCCTTCGCCGCGGGCGGCGAGCCGCTGGGCGCCGGCCGCGACGCCGCGCTCGCGGACGCCTGCGCGAGCGCGCTCGCGACGCGTGCCTCGGGCGGCTTGCGCTGGAGCGCAGGCCCCGTGCCACTCGAAGCGTGGATCGAGTACCTCGCGCCGCCGCCGCGGCTGCTGATCTGCGGCGCCGGGCCGGACGCCGAGCCGGTCGCCGCGCAGCTGCGCGCGTTGCGCTGGGCCGTCACGCTCGTCGACCATCGGCCGGCCTACGCCGTGCCGGCACGCTTCGCCGGCGCGACCGTCGTGCACGCCACCGCCGCCGAGCTCGCGGCGCGGCTCGAGCTCGACGCGTTCGACGCCGCGGTCGTCATGAGTCATCACCTGCCATCGGACGCGCTGTACCTGCGCGCGCTCGCCTCGAGCCGCGTGCCGTACATCGGCCTGCTCGGCCCGCGGCCGCGCCGCGAGCGGCTGCTGGCCGAGCTCGGCCCGCTCGCCGGGCTGCTCGTGCCACGGCTGCGCGGGCCGGTCGGGCTCGACATCGGCGCCGTGACGCCCGAGGGCATCGCGCTCGCGATCGCGGCGGAGCTGCACGCGGTCATGGCCGGTCGCGGCGGCGGGCCGCTGCGCGGCAGCAGCGACGCCGCCCATTGAACCTGTTCCGCCGGCTGCGCGAACGCGCGCGTGCGACGCACCTGCCCGACGGCACGCACCTGTACCTGCGGCCGCTCAAGGAGGCGGATCTGGCCCACGCCCAGGAGTTCTTCGCGAGGCTCTCGGAGGACTCGAAGTACATGCGCTTCATGGCGCTGACACCCAACCTCACCGAGGAGACGCTCGCGCGCATGGTGGCGGCGCTGCGCGAGGCGCGCGCCGCCGTCATCGTCGCGGTCGTCGAGCACGGCAGGCACGAGGAGCTGATCGGCGGCGGGCGCGTCGTCCCGGCCGCGCGGCGCGGCACCTGCGAATTCGCGGTGACGGTCGTCGACGCCTGGCAGGGCCGCGGCCTCGGTACGCTGCTGCTGCGCGAGCTCGTCAAGGTCGCGCGCCAGCTCGGCTACCGGCGCATCGAAGGCAGCGTGCTCACGATCAACGCCCGCATGCTCGCGGTGGCGCAGCGCCTGCGCTTCAAGCTCGCGGTGCGCCGCGACGACCCCGGCGTCATCTGCGTCTACCGCGCGCTGCGGCCGTGACCAGCGGGCCGCTGCTGCTGGCGCGACGCCGCGACGCGGCCGGGCGCGCGCGCGTCGACTACCGCGCTGTCTGGCTGCTGGCAGGGCCGCTCATCGCCAACAGTGCGATCCAGTCGGTCCTCAACCTCACCGACACGTGGTTCGTCGGGCGGCTGTCGGCCAGCGCCGTCGCGGCGATGGGCGCGATCTTCTGGATCGTGCTGTGCGTGATCTTCCTGCTCGGCGGCGTGGGCATGGCGGTGCAGACCTTCGCCGCACAGGCCAATGGCGGCGGCCGACGGCGCCGCGCCTCGCAGGCGGCCTGGTCGGGCATGTACGCATCGCTGCTGGCGACACCGCTGTTCGTCGCGGCCGGTTTCCTCGGCGCGCCGCTGCTCGCGCTGCTGCACCTCGACGCCGAGGTGCAGCGGCTCGCACTCGCCTACTGGTGGCCGCGGCTCGTGGCCGGCGGGCCGCTCGCGCTGCTCGCCTGGTCGCTCACGGGGTTCTTCAACGGCATCGGCCGCTCGCGCATCACGCTGCTCGTGACGGTCGTCATGGCGCTCATGAACGTCCCCTTCAACCAGTGGTTCATGTTCGGCCTCGGCATGGGCATCGCGGGCTCCGCCTGGGGAACGGTTGCGGCGCAGCTCGTCGGCCTCACGGTCGCGCTCGCGGTGTTCCTCGGCGCGCGCACGCGCCGCAGTTACCGCTCGCACCTGACCTGGCGGCATACCGCCGTGCGCCGCCAGTTCAGCCTCGGCCTGCCGATGGGGCTCAGCGCAGTCGCGGACCTGCTCGGCGTCGCGCTGTTCCAGCTCATGCTGCTGACGCTCGGCACGACCGAGGGCGCGGCGACGCAGGTCGTCCTCATGCTGACCTCGCTCGCCTACATGCCGGGCGTCGGTCTGTCGCTCGCCGGCACGACGCTCGTGGGCCATGCGATCGGCGCCGGCGAGCACGACTGGGCCGCGACGCTCGGCACCGGCATCATCCGGCTCGTCGTGCTGTTCATGAGTACGGTCGGCGTATTGCTCGCGCTGGCCGGGCCGTGGCTCATGCCGCTGTTCGTCAACGCCGCCGATCCGCACGGTGCGGCGCTCGTCGCACTCGGCGGGACGCTGCTGTGGATCGCCGCCGCCTACCAGGCCTTCGACGGGCTCAACCTCGGCGCCAGCTTCTGCCTGCGCGGCGCGGGCGACGTGCGCGTGCCGGCCGTGTTCGTCGCGATCCTGTCGTGGGGCCTGTGGATGCCGCTCACGCACGCGCTGACGTTCCCACGGGGTGCCGGCTGGGTGCACTTCCTGCCGCAATTCGGCTACGGCGCGGCCGGCGGCTGGGCCGCGCTCGTCGCCTATGTCATGACGCTGGGCACCGCGCTGTGGCTGCGCTGGCGCTCGGGCGCGTGGCGGCGGCTGTCGCTCGCGGCGCGGTGACGGACGGGGCCCGAGCGCCACCCAGCGTTCGGTCCGCGAACACCGGCGCCGCCCGCGCAGGCCGCCCGCCCACCCGTGCGACCGTGTAGTGACGTTTCGGCGCGACTCATTATACTGCGCCACCTCGCGCCAGCCCTCGCGCGGACGGCCCGTTCGCACGGGGCTCCAGGCAGCGTGCCTCCCAATTTCCCAGGACGCCTCATGACCCTGCCCTCGCCGCTGCGCTCTGCGATTCCGGCCCTGGCCGCGCTTGCCACGCTGGCGCTGCACGCCTGCGGCGGCGGCGGGCCACCGCCGTTCCCGCCCGCGGGCGTCAACGTGGCTGCGGTCGTGAAGCAACCGGTCGCGGAGTGGGATGAATTCAGCGGCCGGATCGAGGCCATCGACACCGTCGAGCTGCGGCCCAGGGTGGCCGGCTACCTGGCGGCCGTGCATTTCCACGAGGGCGGCGAGGTCAGGAAGGGCGACCTGCTGTTCACGATCGACGACCGGGAGTACCGCGCCGCGGCCCAGAGCGCGCGCGCCAACGTGGCGCGCGCCGATACGCGGATCGAGCTCGCGCGCACCGAGCTCGCGCGCGCCGAAAAACTCGCCGCGGTCAAGGCGGCCTCGCTCGAGGAGCTCGAGCAACGCCAGGGCGAGCTCAAGCAGGCGGTCGCCGATCGCAACGCCGCGGCGGCACAGCTGCGCCAGGCGGAGCTCAACGTCGAATTCACGCGGATCACGGCGCCGATCAGCGGGCGCATCGGGCGCGCGGAGGTACGCCCGGGTAACCTCGTCTCGCCGGCCACGACGCTGCTCGCGACGCTCGTCTCCTCGGACCCGGTCTATGTGGCGTTCGAGGGCAACGAGCGCCTGTATCTGAAGTACCAGCAGTTCGCACGCGAAGGCTCGCGGCCGAGCTCGCGCGAGGCGCGCAACCCGGTCCGCGTTGGCCTTGCGAGCGAGGACGGCTTTCCGCACCACGGCGAAATGGTATTCGTCGACAACCGGCTCGATCCCGCGACCGGCTCGATACGCGCGCGGGCAGAGCTGCCGAACAAGGACGGAGTCTTTACGCCCGGCCTGTTCGCGCGCGTCCAGCTGCTCGGCAGCGGCACGCGGGACGCGCTGCTGATCCACGAGCGGGCGATCCTGACCGACCAGGACCGCAAGTACGTGTACGTCGTCGGACCCGACAACAAGGTGCTGCGCAAGGACGTGCAGCTTGGGCCGCACGTCGAAGGGCTCAGGATCGTGACGGCCGGGCTCGCCGCGGGGGAGCTCGTCGTCGTCAACGGCACGCGCAAGATATTCGCGCCCGGGCAAGCCGTGAACCCGTTCAAGGTCCCGATGGACCAGCCCGAGCTGCAGCCGCCGCCATCGGCCGCCGGCAGGTAACGGCAGACCCGCATGGACCTTTCCCGGTTCTTCATCGACCGGCCGATCTTCGGCGGCGTCCTGTCGATCGTGGTGTTCGCGGCCGGCCTGATCGCGATCCCGAACATCCCGGTCAGCGAATATCCGTCCGTGGTCCCGCCGACCGTGCAGGTGCGCGCGGTCTATCCGGGCGCCAATCCAACGGTCAATTCGGAGACCGTCGCGGCACCCCTCGAGGAAGCGATCAACGGCGTCGAAGGCCTGATCTACATGAAGTCGGTGGCCGGCTCGGACGGCGTCCTGCAGCTCAACGTCACCTTCAAGATCGGCACGAACATCGATCTGGCGGCCGTCCAGGTGCAGAACCGCGTGGCGCAGGCGGCGCCGCGCCTGCCGGACGCCGTGCGCGCCCTCGGCGTCACGACCCAGAAGCAGTCGCCATCCCTGACGATGGTCGTGCACCTGACCTCGCCCACCCATCGCTACGACGCCCTGTACCTGGCGAACTACGCCAACCTGCACATCAGGGACGAGCTCGCCCGCCTCCCGGGCGTGGGCCAGGCGGCCGTCTTCGGCGCGGGCGCCTACGCGATGCGCGTGTGGCTCGACCCGGCGCAGGTCGCGGCCCGCGGGCTGACGGCGAGCGACGTGGTCAACGCGATTCGCGAACAGAACGTCCAGGTGTCGGCCGGCGTACTCGGCGCGCCGCCGCAGGCCCACGAATCGGACCTGCAGCTGTCGATCAACGCGCACGGCCGGCTCGCGAGCAAGGAAGAGTTCGGCAATGTCGTGCTCAAGACCGGCATACACGGCGAAGTGACGCGGCTCTCGGACGTCGCCCGCATCGAGCTCGGCGCCTCCGACTATGCGCTGCGCTCCCTGCTCAATAACGAGCAGGCGGCCGCGATCGTGATCTTCGAGTCGCCGGGCGCCAACTCGATTGCGCTGTCGGATGCGGTGCGCGCCAGGATGACGGAGATTGCCAGGCAGTTTCCCGAAGGCGTCGCCTGGTCGGTGGTCTACGACCCGACCGTATTCGTCCGCGAATCGATCAGCGCGGTGATTCACACGCTGCTCGAGGCGACAGCGCTCGTCGTCATCGTCGTGCTCGTGTTCCTGCAGACCTGGCGCGCCTCGATCATTCCGTTGCTGGCCGTGCCGATCTCGATCGTCGGCACCTTCGCCGTGCTCTGGGTGCTCGGCTACTCGGTCAACGTGCTGACCTTGTTCGGCCTCGTGCTGGCCATCGGCATCGTCGTCGACGATGCGATCGTCGTGGTCGAGAACGTCGAGCGGAACATCGCGGGCGGGCGCAGCGCGCGCGAGGCCGCCCATCAGGCCATGAGCGAGGTGTCCGGACCGATCGTCGCGATCGCCCTGGTCCTGAGCGCGGTGTTCGTGCCGATCGCGTTCCTCGGCGGCGTGACGGGGCAGTTCTACCGCCAGTTTGCCGTGACGATCGCGATCTCGACGATCATCTCGGCGATCAACTCGCTGACCCTCTCGCCGGCGCTCGCGGCCGCGCTGCTGCGGCCCGCCGGCGCGCCCAAGGACGCGCTCGCGCGCGCCATCGACCGGGTGTGCGGACGGTTCTTCGCGGGCTTCAACCGCCTGTTTCGTCGCTCGGCCGACCGCTACGCCGGCGGCGTCGAGCGCGTCACTGCGCGCACCGGCCGCGCGCTGGTCCTCTACGGCGCCCTCATCGTGGTCGCCTTCGGCGCCTTCCGCGGGGTCGCGAGCGGATTCATACCGACGCAGGACAAGCAGTACCTGTTCGCCGTCGCCTTGCTGCCGGAAGGCGCCTCGCTGGACCGGACGCAGCGCTTCGTGGAAAAGATGGCGGACATCGCCCTGCACACCCCCGGGGTCGCGAGTGCAGTGGAATTCCCGGGCCTGAACGGCGTTCATTTCACCAACACGCCGAACACCGGCACGATGTTCGTGGGACTCAAGCCGTTCGACGAGCGCACGCAGCCGGCGGCCGAGATCGCCGCCCAGCTGTCGATGCGCTTCAGCCAGCTGCGCGAGGGCATCGGCTTCGCGCTGATGCCGCCCCCCGTGCTCGGCCTGGGCAACGCGGCCGGCTTCGAGCTCTACGTCGAGGACCGGGCCGGCCTCGGCTACGGCGAGCTCGATACGCACGTCCAGGCACTCGCCGCCACGGTGCGCCAGACCCCGGGCTTCAATCCGTACTCGGTGCTCAGTGCCTACCAGGCCAACGTTCCGCAACTCGATGCCAGCGTCGACCGGATCCGCGCCAAGCAGCAAGGCGTACCGCTGTCGAGCGTCTTCGACACGCTCCAGGTCTACCTGGGCTCGGCCTACGTGAACGACTTCAACCTGTTCGGCAAGACCTACGGCGTCTACGTGCAGGCCGACGCGCCGTTCCGGCGCACCACGGCGGACGTCGCGAACCTCAAGACGCGCAACGTCGACGGTCAGATGGTGCCGATCGGCAACCTCGTGGACGTCCGCTCGTCCTACGGTCCCGATCCGGTGATCCGCTACAACGGCTACCCGGCGGCCGACCTGTCCGGTGGCGCCGACCCGTCCAGGATGTCCTCGTCGCAGGCGCTCGCCAAGGTGCAGGAGCTGGCCGGGCGCATGCTGCCCAATGGCATGGTGTTCGAATGGACCGGGCTCACGTACCAGCAGGTGATCCAGGGGCGCGCGGGCCTGCTGATCTTTCCGATCTGCGTGCTGCTCGTGTTCCTCGTGCTCGCAGCGCTCTACGAGAGCTGGGCGCTGCCGCTCGCCGTGATCCTGATCGTGCCGATGGCGATGCTCGCGGCAATGAGCGGAATCTGGCTCGTGAATTTCGTGCACGGCGCATCGCTCGCGCTGTTCCCGCCGAAGGGCCCGCCCTCGTTCCTCGACAACAACATCTTCACGCAGATCGGGCTCGTCGTGCTGATGGGCCTGTCCTGCAAGAACGCGATCCTGATCGTCGAGTTCGCGCGCGAGCTCGAGCACCACGGGCGCAGCGTGCTCGAGGCGGCGATCGAGTCGTGCCGGCTGCGGCTGCGCCCGATACTGATGACGAGTTTCGCGTTCATCATGGGCGTCGTGCCGCTCGTGTTCGCCGCGGGCGCCGGCGCCGAGGTGCGTCACGTCATGGGCGTGACCGTGTTCTTCGGCATGCTCGGCGTCACGTTCTTCGGCCTGTTCCTGACGCCCGTGTTCTATGTCGTGCTGAGGACCCTCGTGAAGCGACGGGAGGCGGCGTTGCGGGGAGCGGTGAGCGAGCATGGCTGAGCGCGCATCTGCCCGGACCCGCTGGCTGGCTGGCGCCGCCGCGCTGCTCGTCGTGGCGTCGCTCGCCGGTTGCGTGGTCGGGCCTCGCTACGTGCGACCGCCGGTCCAGCTGCCGCCCGCCTTCGCCGCGGCGAACGCCGACACCTTCGACGCAGCGCGACCACCCGCGTCGGCGCTCTGGCACTCCTTCGGCGACCCGGTGCTGGACCGGCTGATCGACACGGCGCTCGTGCAGAACAAGACCCTCGCACAGGCGGCGGCGCGGCTGGACGAGGCACGCGCGCTGCGCGGCCTCGAGGCATTCGCGCTCCTGCCCACGGTGACGAGCTCCGCGGCACGCAGCACGAGCCGGCCGAGCTCGCTCGATCCGTTCGTGCCGCCCGGCGTCGGCAAGAAGACGACCTTCCAGGCGGGCTTCGATGCCGCCTGGGAAGTGGACCTGTTCGGGGCGCTGCGCAGCGCGCAAAGGGCCGTGCAGGCCGACGAAGCGGCCGCCGCCGCCGGGCTCGAGGCCGCTCGTCAGGCGGTCGTCGCCGAGGTTGCGCAGACCTACTTCAGCCTGCGTGCCGAGCAGGAGCGGCTGCGGGTCCTCGAGCGAAACGTCGCGAACCTCGCGGAGAACCAGGCGCTGCTCGAGGCGCGGCGCGAGGCCGGGCGCGGCACGCAGCTCGACGTCGTGCGGGCGCGATCGCTGCTGCTCGCGACCACGGCGCGGGTGCCGCAGACGGATGCGGCGGTAGCCCGCGACGAGCAGCGACTCGCCGTGCTGACCGCGCAGCCCATCGATACGCTCAAGGCGGCGCTTGGCCCGCCGCAGCCCATGCCGGCGATGCCGACCCTGGTCCCGGTCGGCAGTCCCGAGCAGTGGTTCCGGCGGCGCCCGGACGTGCGGCAGGCCGAGCAGCAACTGATCTCGGCGACTGCGCAGGTCGGCATCGACACGGCGGATTTCTTTCCGCATCTGACCCTGCTCGGCGGCTTCGGCTGGACGGCGCAGACGGCGCGCGACATCGGCAGCAGCCCGGCACGCCGCTGGAGCTACGGCCCGTCCCTGAGCTGGAGCTTCCCGGACCTCGGGCGGGTCCGACAGCGCGTCCTCGCGTCGCGGGCGCGCGCCGCGGGTGCCATCGCGACCTATCAAGACACCGTATTGCGCGCGCTCGAGGACGCGGAGAACGGCTTCTCGGGCTACCGGGCCGCCAATCGCGGCGCGATCACGCTCGGCGAGGCGGTCGCGGCGGCGCGCTCGGCCACGGATCTCGCGCAGGCACGCTTCGGCGCCGGCGCCGTCGATACGCTGGTGGTGCTCGACGCCGAGCGCAGCCAGCTCGAACTCGAGGATCAGCTGGCGACCGCCGAGTCGCAGCGCGCCGCGGCTCTTGCGGCCCTCTACAAGGCACTCGTGGGCGACTTCGCGGCCGCCCCCCCGTGAGGCTCTAGAGGTCGCGCACCACGCGAAAGCCCAGATCCGACTGGCGCAGGCCCTGCAGTTCCGCTCCGCGCGCTGCCGAGCGGCTCTCCGACGGCCGGGTGGCCCACGAGCCACCGCGCACGCCGCGCAGCTCGCAGCCGCCGGCCCATTCCCAGGCGCGGCCGTCCGGCGGCCGGCCGCGGTAGCTCGCCGTGTAGCAATCCTGCAGCCACTCGCGCACGTTGCCGATCATGTCGTACAGCTCGAAGGCATTGGGCTTGAAGGAGCCGACCGGCGCAACGTACGTGTGACCGTCGCTGCAGCGCGCGTTGGGGAACGGCCAGGCGAGCTCGGTGACGGCCGAGGCATCGTAGACGTTCGCAAAATCGCAGGCGGTAGAGAGCGGCGCACCCTCGTGCGAGTCGCGGTTGCCGAAATAGCGCGGCGTGGTCGTGCCGCCGCGCGCGGCGTACTCCCACTCGGTCTCGGACGGCAGCCGGTAGGCCTTGCCGGTCGTCTTCGTGAGCCAGGCGAGGTATGCAGTCGCGTCGTCCCAGCTCACGCACACGACCGGCTCGTTGTCGGCGGGCGGCAGCGGGAATCCGGGATTGCGCCAGTCGTGGTCGCGCAGCCTGAGCCATGCGCCGCCGCTCGCGATGCGGCAGTCGGCCGGCACGGCGTACTGGGTGGCGGTGACGAAGGCGCGGAACTGCGCGACCGTCACCTCGAACTTGCCGATCGCGTACGGGCGGTTCAGCTGCACGGGCAGCGGGGGCGTCTCGCCGCGCTCGCGGTCGAACTCGCCCTCGTCGGCGCTCGTACCGAGCAGGAAGCTTCCGGCCGGCACGACCACGAGCTCCGGGCAGGTCGGGCAGTCGCGCAGCGCGCCCACCGCGGCGGCCGGTCGCGTCTCGGCCGCTGCCGGCGGCGCGGCCGGCACCGCCGCGGCCCACAGCGCGAGCACGATGACTGCGCCGGCCACCGGCGAACGCGCGGCGGCCACGTCAGTGAGCCTCCGCGCGACCGTCGAGGTCGAGCGCGACCCGGAACCCGAGGTAGTCGGCGCGCTCGCCGGCGTCGCCGGCGCCGCGGAAGGCGCTGCGCGCCTGCTCCGGCGGCGACAACCAGCCGCCGCCGCGCTGCACGTGGCGCGCGCAGCCGCCGACCCACACCCAGGCGCGCGCGTCACGCGGCCGGCCGACGTAGCTGTCGGTCTCGCAGTCCTCGACCCATTCCCAGACGTTGCCGATCATGTCGTACAACCCGAACGCATTGGCACGCAGCGAGCCGACCGGTGCGACGTCCGGAAAGCCATCGCGGCAGCGCGCCACGTCCCAGCCGAAGGCGTACTGCTCGCGGCTCGCGAGGTCGTGGATGTTGGCGAAGTCGCAGCCGTCCGTCGCCGCGTCGCCCCACGGCCGCAGCGTGCTCGATCCGGCACGCGCCGCGTATTCCCACTCGGCCTCGGAGGGCAACCGGTACGGCTTGCCGGTCTTGTGCGCGAGCCATTGCACGTAGGCCTTGGCATCGGCCCAGCTCACGCAGGACACCGGGTGGTCGTCGCGCGGCTCGCGTGGCCGGCCGGGATTCTGCCAGCCGCGCGTACGGTCGTCGTTGAAGCGACCGAGCGCCTCGTCCCAGGTACGGCAGCCGCCGCGGCTCTCGTAGTCGGTGTCGCCGACGAAAGCCCGGTACTCGCGCCGCGTGACCTCGACGCGGCCGAGTGCAAAGGCCTTCGGGATGCGAACGATCAGCGCCTGCGACTCGGCGCGCATCGCCGGATCGCGTGCGTCCGCGCCGGGCGTGCCCATCACGAAGCTGCCGGCCGGCACGCGCACCATCTCCGGGCAGTCGGCGCAATCCTTGAAGCCGGCGCCCGGCTCGGCGCGCGCCGCAGGCAGCGCCGCCAGCAGCAGGCCGGGCAGCGCCGCCACCAGCAGCCGTCCAACTCGCGAGCGTCCGGCCCGTACCATCGGCTCAGCCTCCGATGCGCAGCGGCACGAAGATCGTCGCACCTTCGCGATTCACGAGCAGCGCAACGCTGCGCCTGCTCTTCTCGACGAGCGCCTCGAGCTCCGCGACGCTGCCGATCTTGCGGCCGTTGGCGCCGATGATCACGTCACCGGGCCGCACGCCGGCGCGCAGCGCCGGGCCGTCGACGTCCTCCACGAGCAGCCCGCCCTCGAGGCCCGAGGCGCGGCGCTCCTGTGGCGACAGCGGCCGGACCGACAGTCCGAGCCTGGCGCCGCCGCGCTCGGCCTCGCCGCCGGCGCGCGCGACGCGGCCATCCTTGAGCTCGGCGATCTCGACCTCGAGGGCCTGGCTCGTGCGGTCGCGCCACACCTCGACCTGCGCCTTCGAGCCAGGCCGCAAGCCCGCCACCGCGGCCGACACCTGCCCCGAGCGCTCGATGGCCGTGCCGTTGATGGCGAGGATCACGTCGCCCGGCCGGATCCCGGCCTTCGCGCCCGGCGCGCCCGCCTCGACCTGGCTGACGAGTGCGCCACGCGGCCGGTCCAGGCCGAACGAATCGGCGAGCTGCTGGTTGACGTCCTGGATCACGACGCCGATGCGACCGCGCTGCACGCGGCCGTTCTTGATGAGCTGGTCCTTGACGTCGTTCGCCACGTCGATCGGGATCGCGAACGAGATGCCCATGAAGCCGCCCGTGCGGCTGTAGATCTGCGAGTTGATTCCGACGACCTCGCCGGCCATGTTGAACAGCGGCCCGCCCGAGTTGCCCGGGTTCACGGCCGCGTCGGTCTGGATGAACGGCGTGTACTGGCCCTCGGGCAGCGAGCGCGAGAGCGCGCTGACGATGCCGGCCGTGACGCTGTTGTCGAAGCCGAACGGCGAGCCGATCGCGACGACCCATTCGCCCGGCCGCAGCTTCGAGGGATCGCCGATGCGCACCGTCGGCAGGTTCTTGTCGTCGATCTTGATGACGGCGACGTCCGTACGCCGGTCGACGCCGACGACCTTGGCCGTGAACTCGCGGCGGTCGGTCAGTCGCACCG
>Ga0075017_100001450_pt1 | contig 14486 bp, 15 predicted proteins | sample AleBraG_ABR_2012_FD_71475 | JGI IMG/M metagenome (GOLD analysis project Ga0075017, IMG submission 71475) | Freshwater sediment microbial communities in response to fracking from Pennsylvania, USA - Alex Branch Run_MetaG_ABR_2012 | ecosystem: Environmental > Aquatic > Freshwater > Creek >... | reverse complement strand
GCGGCGCGCCGTCGAGCTCGGCCCCCAGCAGGTAGGTGACGAAATCCTCGGCCGGGTCGCCGGGCGAGGCCTCCCGGTCGGCCAGGACGGCTTCGAAATAGCGGCGCACCTCGGCCGCGGCGGCGGCCGACTCGGCCGGGTCGCCACCGAAGAAGCCACGGAAGATGGCCTCCACCGGGGGGACCAGCGACGCCCCGTCCGCCGTCGGGAGACCGAGGATGGCCAGGAACATCTCGGTGGGGAAGCGGATGGCGAACTCGGCCACGAAGTCGGTGGTCCCCCGGGGGGACAGCTCGTCGATCAGGGCGCCGGCCCGGCGGCGGGCCAGGGGGTCGATCCGGGTGACGTTGCCCGGCGAGAACCACGGGTTGAGGACCTGGCGGAGGCGGGTGTGCTCCAGCCCGTCGAGGTTCTGGGGCAGCAGGCGCATGTCGGTGTCGGGCTCGTAGGGGTTGAGTCGTTGGTTGGTGAACACCTCGGGGCTCCTCAGACCCTCGCGGACCTCGTCGTAGCGGGTGAACATCCAAAAGCCGGCGGCCGTGGTGTTCCAGTAGCGGGGACTGGCCTCCCGCTCGCTGTTCATCTGCCCGTAGGCCCAGAACGCCGGTCGGTCAGGCCGGTAGTCGGTGTCGATTACGGGGCAGTCGCCCCGGTCGGGGCCGGGCCGGGGATCGGTCATGGTCCTCCTCGTCGTGTCTCACCTCGAGGTGTGCCCGCGCCACGGGTCCCCCGGCGGCTCACAGCAGGGTCACCGTGCCGGCGTCGCCGTCCACCCGGACCAGGGCGCCGTCGGGGATCCGCAGGGTGGCGTCGACCACGGAGGCCACGCACGGAATGCCGAGGTCCCGGCAGACGATCATGGCGTGGCTGCCCAGGGCCCCCACGTTGACCACCACACCGGCGGCCGGCACGAACAGCGGGGTCCACGACGGGTCGGTGTTGGGGGCGATGAGGACCTCGCCCGGCTCGAGGGCCAGCGGATCGGAGGGGTCGAGGATCACCCGGGCCCGGCCGGTGGCGACCCCACCGGAGGCGGCACCGCCCCGCAGCACCGAGCCGGGCGGGGCCGGCTGGAGCACCCGGACCTTGCGCACCGGCCATTCCGACATGGGCGCCACGCGGCCGTTGAGGGCGAAGGGGGGCTCCAGGTCGTAGAGCGCCCAGTAGTCCTGTTCGCGGGCCCGGAGCCGCTCGGTGAATCGGGCCGGCTCGTGGCGGAACTCGTCGAGCTCGGAGGCCAGCAGCATCCAGATCTGCTCGGGCTTGTCGAGATGGCCGCGGGCGACGCCGCGCGCTCCGAGCTCGAGCAGGCAGACGCGGATCTCGTTGACCAGTTTGATGCAGTTGGTCTTGTAGCGCTCCCGACCGGCCATGAACACCGCGGCCGCCCGGTAGGCCGCCTCGAATCCGGCCAGCGTCTCGGCGTCGCCGGCCAGCTTGGCCCGCACCTCGTCGGCCAGCCGGTCGCGTTCGGCCACCGACGCGCGGTGGCGGGTCACGGGCGATGAGGCATCGTCGGCCACCCGCATCCGGTCGATGGCGGCCAGGGCCACCTCGGGGTAGGGCTCCCAGGCCTTGGCTATCAGGTCCCACTCGCCGGGGCCGCGCGACCCGTAGTCGAACAGGAACCGTTCGAAGCCGGCCAGGAAGGCGCCAGCCTCGGCCGAGCGGCGGGAGCGCAGCCGGTCGAGCAGGCCGACCACTCCGGCGGCGAACTCGGCGTTGAGCTCCTCGGAGTGGGCGGCTAGCCGGGACAGCTCCCACATGGCGAACGGCGGTTTGGCCGAGTCGACCTCCACCCCGGCCATCAGCCGCACGGTGAGGGTGGGGTCGCCGATGGCCTCCCCGATGGCCCCGAGGGCCCCGGGTGGGATGGCGCCGGCGGTCGACACCACCATGCCCATCTCCATGGCGTCCTGTAGGTAGGGCACGATCGAACGGGCCCGGGCCAGCAGCGCCGGGTCGGAGGCGGCGCGCAGGTCGGGCCGGCTGGCCCGCAACCCATCGGCCACCGCCTTTTGGGCGTCGAGCTCGGGGAAGCCGTCGGTCGTCATGACCCAGGCCATGCCCTCGGCCAGCTTGGCCGAGTTGGCTTCCGAATCGTGCCACGGCTCGGCCACGTAGAGCGGCACGTCGGGACGGTCGTCGAAGTAGGCCCGGTCGACAGCCTCGGCGGTGAGGCCGGGCATCCGGGCCCCCATCAACCGGGTCAGGGACAGGGGATTGAAGAAGTAGCCCCCGAAGCAGCCGAACACGTCGGGATGGTTCGGATCGACGAACTCGTCCCAGTTGACCACCCCGAAGCGGATGTAGGCGTCCCGCAGGCCGGTCATCAGGGCGGGCTGCCAGTACAGGGTCCACATCAGCGGGCTGACCGGGTCGGGCAGCACGTCGGCGGCGTTGCCCCGGGTCCAGGCCGGATAGAGCTCGGTGATCGACGTGTCGGTGAGCCAACGGTCCATGGTCATCCTCGGGGTGTCGACGTGGTCGTCCCGACGTGGCGACCACGTCGGCGGGGCGGCGCGGGGCGCTCACCGGCCCCCCGGCGCGGTCCCCCGCTGGTCACGATAAGTCAGCCAGCAGCCGCCGCGCCCGCTGGGCCAGCATGACCACGTTCTCGTGCATGAGGCCCATCCGCGGATCGGAGGTCTCGCCCCGCAGGAAACGGTGGTGGAGTTGCTCGCGCACGGCCGCCGTCTTCCAGCTGGCGAAGGCCTCGTACCAGGCGATGGTGGCCGGGTCGACCCCGGTGACGGCGACATAGCGCGCCACCACCTCGGCGCGCGACGGCAGGCCCATCCGATCGAGGCCGGCGACGCTCAGAGCCCGGTCGTCGTCGGTGTCACCCGGGTCGGGCCAGTAGTTGAGGAGCGTGCCGAGGTCGATGAGCGGGTCGCCCAGGGTGGCCATGTCCCAGTCGAACACCGAGGTGACCCGGTCGGGCTGGCCCGGCTGGAACTGGCAGTTGTCGGGCTTGAAATCGTTGTGCACGATGGCCGCCCGACCTTCGGCGGGCAGGCGGGCCGCCAGCTCGGCGGCCACCGCCGTCATCACCGCGTCGGCGTCTTCGGTGGCCACCCGACGCCACCGGTCGGTCCACCCGCTGACCTGGCGGGCCACGAACCCGACCGGCCGGCCGAGCTCGGACAACCCACAGCCGGCCGGGTCGACGAGATGCAGTTCGGCCAGAGCGTCGACCACGGCCAGCCCGACGCGGTGTCCGGCGTCGGGCAGCCCGGCCATCGACCGCGGCAGCTCCGACCAGATCACCACCCCGCTGCGGTAGTCCGAGACCACGAAGTCGGCGCCGATCACGTCGCGGTCGTCGCAGAAACAGAAGGCCCGGGGGGCCCGGTCGAAGGCCTGCCACAGCTGCGACAGGACGCGGTACTCCCGGCGCATGTCGTGCGCCCCCGGGGCCACCTCACCGAACGGGGGCCGGCGTAGGACGAACCGGCGCGGGCCGAACTCCAGCAGGTAGGTGAGGTTGGCCGAGCCGTTGGGGAACTGGCGGACGCCGAGAGGGGCGTCGACGCCGAGGAGAGGCCGCAGATAGGCCTCGAGGGCGACCCAGTCGAGCGCCTCGCCGGGCCGCACGGGGCCGGCCTGGTCGGTGTCGGGGCCGGCGGTCACGGCGCTGCGGTGGGCAGCTGGCGCCGCCCCCGGTCGGTCACCGCCGCCCGCCGGCGGTCGAGCTCCTCCCCGCTGGCCCGGGAGTCAGCGGCCCAGGCCCGGGCGGCGGTGTGCTCGATGGGCCAGGCCTCGTTCTCGGTGGTGGCCGCGCCCTGGTCGTACATGGACAGCACGGTGCGCACCCCCCGGGGGTCGTTGGAGACCACCGAGGCGGCGATCAGGCGGGCCCGCCCGAGCAGGTCGGCGTGGGCCACCACCTCGTTGACCAGCCCCCAGCGCAGGGCGGTGTCGGCGTCGATGTAGTCACCGGTGATGCTCATCTGCTTGGCCCGGGGCAGACCGATCCACCGGGCCAACCGAACCGTCATCCCCCCGCCGGGCATGACCCCGACCCGGGAGTGGGTGTCGGCGAAGCGGGCCCGGTCGGAGGCGATCAGCAGGTCGCAGCTCATGGCCAGCTCAAGCCCGCCGGTGGCCGTCGGGCCGTTGACCGCCCCGATCACCGGTTTGGCCAGGTCCGGCAACAGGCCCCGTTCGGGCATCTCCATGTCGGCCGACAGCAGACCGCCGTCGGCCGACGCCGCCTCCTTGAGGTCGACCCCCGCACAGAACGCCGGGTCGGTCCCCGTCAGGATGATGACGTCGACCCCGTCGTCGGCGTCGAGCGTGCCGACCACCTCCCACAGCCGGCGGACCAGGGCCCGGTTGAGGGCGTTGCGGCGGGCCGGTCGGTTGAGCCACACGGTGGCCACCCGCTCGGCCACCTCCACGAGAACCACCGGCTCGCCGTCATCGGACCCCGGCTGTTCAGCCACCTGTTGACCTCCCCCCGGCCGAAACGGCCGTCTCTGCCCGGTGCCGACCGGCGTCGACGCCCTCGCCCCTGTCAGGCTCGCACATCGAGCACGGCCCGGCCGGTGGCGGCGCCGGCCAGGACGGCGTCGAGGGCGGGGTCGAGCTCGGCGAAGGTGATGTCGTGACCGATGGCCGACAGGTCGGCCGGCCGCAGATCGCCGCCCATGCGCTGCCACACGGCCCGACGCCGGGCGATGGGGGTCTGCACCGAGTCGATGCCGAGCAGCGACACCCCCCGGAGGATGAACGGCAATACCGTGGTGGCCAGCTCGGCGCCGCCGGTCAGACCGCTGGCCGCCACCGCGCCGCCGTAGTTGACCCGCTTCAGGACGTTGGCCAGGGTGGCCCCACCGACACAGTCGACCGCCCCGGCGTACACGGTGGACTCGAGCGGCCGCCCGCCCGGTTCGGACAGCTCGGCGCGGGCGACGACCGAGGCCGCGCCGAGGCCCCGCAGGTAGCCGTCGGCGTCCGGCTTGCCGGTCGAGGCCACCACCTCGTAACCCCGGGCGGCCAGGATGGCCACCGCCACGCTGCCGACGCCCCCGGTCGCCCCGGTAACCAGCACCGGCCCGGCGCCCGGCACCACGCCATGCTCCTCGAGGGCGACCACCGACAGGGCGGCGGTGAAGCCGGCCGTGCCGAGGACCATGGCGTCGCGCAGCTCGAGGCCGGCGGGCAGTCGCACGAGCCACCCGGCCGGCACCCGGGCCAGCTCGGCGAAGCCGCCGTGGCGGGCCACGCCGAGGTCGTACCCGTGGGCCAGCACCGGCTCCCCGACCGTGAAGCCCTCGGCCTCTTCGACCACCCGCCCGGCCAGGTCGATGCCCGGCACCAGCGGGGAGATCCGGGCCACCTTGCCCTTCGGGGTGCTGGCCAGACCGTCTTTGTAGTTGACGCTCGACCATTCGACGGCGATGAGGACGCCGTCGGCTGGGAGGTCCTGACGGCTCAGGGAGGTGAGACCCCGCTCCCCGCTGCCGTCGGAGCTGGCCGCCGTGAAGGCCCGGAAGGTGTCGGTGCTCATGACCGCACGGTAGGAGGCGCCCCTCGGCGCCCACAAGCCGGACCGGGGGTCGGCCGGCCCCTGGGCTCAGACCCGCCGGTCGACGTTCTGCAGACGGACCTGGCCGAGGGCGACCAGGCGGCCCTGGTCGTCGGCGATGCGGACCTGCCACAGCTGCTGCGTGCGACCCTGCTGAACCGGGGTGGCCTCCACGCTCACCGTCCCCCCGGTCATCGACCGGAGGAAGTCGGTGGTGTTCGATACGCCGACGGCGATCTGACCCCGCTCAGCGGCCTTGGCGGTGGCGCCCACACTGGCCGCCGTCTCCACCGCCGCGGTGTACACCCCGCCGTGGACGATGCCCCATGGCGTGTGGTGGTGGGGGCCGAGGTCGATGGTCCCGCGCACGACGCTGGCCGACACCTCGCGCAGGTGCAGGCCGGTGGCGCTGAGGAAGGCTGACGCGTGTTCGAGATCGACGTCGGCCGTCCCGGTAGTCAGTTCGGTCATGAAATGTACGCTAGCCGAGTCAGTCCTTTGATGCAACTCTTAGGCCCGCGGTACGCCGTCGGGCGAGCCAGGATGGGACGATCCCCACGGCCATCCTCCCGCCCCGACCGGACCCGACGGTAAGAACCGGCCCGGGCCGGACAGAGAGGGGTCATGAGCCTCTCGGCCGTCCCGACGCCCATGGCCGTCGGTAGCCAGCGCGAACAGGTCTTCCACCGCTGGTGGGGGGCCTACCACGACGACGTCGTGGCCTACGCCCGCCGCCGCGGCCCTTCGGCCGCCGCCGACGACGTCGCCGCCGCCACCTTCGCCGTGCTGTGGCACCGCATCGACAACCCCCCGGCCGACCCCCTGCCCTGGCTGTACGCCGTGGCCCGCCGTCAGCTGGCCAACTCCCGCCGGGGCGAGGCCCGCCGCCTGGCCCTGGTCGGCCGGCTCTCGGGCCGGCTCCGGTCGGCCGGCGCCGACGTGGCCCCCGACCCGGCCGGGACCGCCCTCGACCGGGCGCACGCCCGGGCCGCCCTGCGGCGCCTCCGACCGGCCGACCGGGAGCTGCTGATGCTGGTGGCCTGGGAGGGTCTCGATCCGTCCCGGGCCGCCGCCGCCCTCGACATCTCCGAGGCGACCTTCGCGGTGCGCCTCCATCGGGCCCGGAGGCGCCTCGAAGCCCTCCTCACCCCCGACCCGAACCCTCCCGCCGGGCCATCCGACCGTGACCCCCACGACGGCCGGCCCTCTACAAAGGACCTGCCATGAGCACGGACGAACCGACCAACCTCCACGACGACATCGCCTGGGTGCGGGCCAACCTGGCGTGGGCCGACCCCGCCGCGCCGGCTCCCCGCGCCACCGCCGGTGCGGTGGCGGCCGGCGGTACGCCTGTCGGCCATGACGGCGATCCGTGGTCCACCCCCGCCCCCCGCCGACGTCGCACCGCAGCCCTGGTCGGATCGGCCGCCGCCGCGGTGGCCCTCCTCGCCGGCGGGCTGGCCCTGGCGGCCGGGGGCAGCTCCGGGCATCCCACCGCGCCGAACAAGGTGTCGAGCGCGTCGGTCCTCGCCGCCTACAACTCCACGGTGTCGGCTCAGTCGGCCCGGGCGTCGGTCGCCATCACCTCGGGGAGCGTCTCGATCACCGCCCAGGGGGTCGGCGACCTGACCACGGGGGCGGCCGACGTCACCGCCTCCCTGCCCGACCCGCTCGGATCGACCGAAGTGCGCAGCACCGGCCAGGCCGTCTACATCCGGCTTCCCTCGACGGTCCAGGGCCTGGCCGGCGGTAAGCCATGGGCCGAGGTCGACCAGGCCACCGCCCAGAAACTCCTCGGTGACCAGCTCGGCGTCCCGGGGTTGGGCACCACCTTCGACGCCACCGGGTTCCTCGGATGGCTGAACGGGATCACCGGTGCGGTCACCAGCGTGGGGACCGAGACCATCCACGGCGCCCCGGCCACCCACTACAAGGCCAACGTCGACCTGACCAAAGTGGCCGCCCAGGCGCCCGCCACCGCCCAGTCCGACATCGCCCGGCTCGCCCAGGCGGCCGGGCAGACCATCCCGGTCGACGTGTGGATCGACACCCAGGGCCGGCTGACCCAATTTGGCGCCACCGTCGACCTGACCAGGATCACCCCGCCGACGGGCACCGGGTTCACGCTGCCGGCCAGCGCCGGCCGCTCGGTGACGGTGCTGTTGGACCTGTGGGATTTCGGGACGCCGGTGAGCGTGTCGGCCCCGCCCGCCGACCAGGTCAGCAACGTCGGCTCGATGCTGTCGGGCCTCGCCTCGCTCGGACACTGAGCGCCGTCCGGCGAGAGCACCCGGCGCCCCGTGCGGGCTCAGCCGAGCAGATCTCCGGCCACGGCCTGCCAGAGCCCGGTGGACAAGCGGAGGGAGTCGATGTCGACGCGCTCGTCGTTGCCGTGGAACATGGCGGCGTAGTCCTCGAAGCTGAGCCGGGCCGAGAACAGCCCGAAGCCGTAGGCCACCGAACCGTCCCGCCGGAAAAAGCGGGCGTCGGTGGCCCCCACGGACAGGAACGGGACGAGGGCGCTGCCCGCCACCAGGCCTGCTGACACGCGTCCGAGCGTGTCCCACAGCGGACCGGTGACCGGGGAGGCGGTCGAGGGGTTGTCCTCGGAGACGGTAATGGTGACGGCGGCCCGCAGATCGCCGAGGGCGTCGTCGAGCATCCGTTCGATGTCGGCTCCCCGCTGACCGGGCAGGGTGCGGATATCCAGGTCGATGACCACCTCGTCGGGGATCACGTTGGTCTTGGTGCCGCCGCGGATGATGGTCGGCGCCAACGTGTTGTGGGTGCAGGCGTGGGCGATCCGTCCGAGACCGACGGGCAGCTGGTGGCAGAGCTCGACCAGGTGGACCTCGTCGCTGAGCGCGGTGGCCAGCTCGCCGGGGAAGACGCCTTCGACGAAGTCGCGCCACCACTCCGAGATCACCGTCCGGGGCCGGTAGTCGGCCAGACGCCGGATGACCTCGGCCGCCGTGATCAGGGCATTGTCGGTGCGGAACGGCTGGCTGGCGTGTCCCGGAGTGCCGGCTACCCGCACCGAGCACCAGTAGCTGCCCTTTTCGGCCACCATCACGGGGAGCCGGGGTCCGGCCTCGCTGGCCACCTGGAACCCGCCCGCTTCGGTGAGGACGTAGTCGGCCCGCACCGCCTCGGCCTCCTCGGCCAGCAGGTGGGCGGCGCCCCAGGTTCCGAGCGCCTCCTCGTCGGCCACCGCCGCGAGGATCAGGGTGCCGCGGGGCCGGAACCCGGAGCGGGCCAGCTCCTTGGTGGCCACGGCCATGGAGGCGGTCAGGTTGAGCATGTCCACCGCCCCCCGGCCCCACACCTCACCATCGACCACCTCGCCGCCGAACGGGTCACGCGACCAGCCGGCCGGGGTCACCGGCACGACGTCGGTGTGGCCCATGAGCAGCAGGCTGGGGGCGGCCGGGTCGCTGCCCTCGATGCGGGCCACCAGGCTCTCCCGCCCCGGCCGGGACTGGTAGCGCTGGAGGTCCAGGCCGGCCCCCTCGAGGTAGGCGGCCAGGACGGCGGCGCTGCGGTGTTCGTGGCCGGACTCGGGCGTGCCGTCATTGACGCAGGCGTTGCCGATCAGCTGCGACAGCAGTTCCACGACCTCGCCGGCCGCCCGCTCGGTGACGTCGCCGGCCGTGGTCCCCACGGCCCGACACTACCGACGTCCGGGGTGCCCCGATTCAGTAGCCGTTGCCCGACGGGGCCGCGGCCTTCGGCTTGACCGGCTTGCCGTCGGGACCGGCGGCGAACCAGATGCCGGCCACGCCCTCCCCCTTCACGTCGCCGGGCGCCGCGTCGGCCGCGAAGTGATACAGCGGCCCCCCGGCGAAGGTGACCTGCACCGTGCCGTCGTCGCGGGTGATGGTGCCGAGCTTGGTGGCGTCGAGACCGGCTCCGGCCGAGGGGGTGCCGGAGGCCGTGAGCGGCGGCCAGGCCGCCGCGCACCCGCCGTTACAGGCGCTCTTCCCGCTGCCCGGCGTGTCATGACCGAAGGTGTAGAGGGTCATGCCGCGGGCGTCGGTCAGCACCTTGCCGAGCGACGTGGTGGCCACCTGGATGGTGGCCGGCCCGGCCGGCGTGGCGGCGGGCGACGACGACCCCGCCGCCGCCGTGGACGGTGACGACGACCCCGCCGCCGCGGAGGTGGGCGACGAGGACCCGGCGCCCGTGGTGGCCGGGGAGGACGAGCCGGCCGACAGGCTCGAGCTCGACGAGGAACTGGAGCAGCCGGCCACCAGAGCGAGGCTCGACACGGCCATCGACAGCCACAGCACACGACGGGTCATTCGTCCTCCTTGGGGGCTTCGCCGGTAGCTACGCACCGTCGGCCCGGAAAGATTGGGGCAATCTTTCCGGGCCGCCCGTCCGTAGGCTGGGCGATGGTGTCGACTGCGCTGGACCGCCTCGGGGACGAGGCCCTGCTGGCCGCCGTGTCGCTGGGTGAGCCCGACGCCGTGGTGGCCTTCGTCCGCCGCTTCCAGTCCCGGGTCTACGGCCTGGCCTACGCCATCCTGCGCGACGCGGCCCTGGCCGAGGACATCGCCCAGGGTGCCTTCGAACGGGCCTGGCGACACGGCGCCAGCTACGACGCCCGCCGGGGGTCGGTGTCCACCTGGCTGCTGACCGTGACCCGCAACCTGGCCATCGACACCCTGCGCATCCGCCGACCCGAACCCCTCGACCCGGCGGCCCTGGCCGAGCTGCTGCCGGTGGGCGGCGGGCCCGGACCGGAGGCGGCGGCGGTGGCCGGCGACGACCTCGACCGGTTACGGGACGAGCTGCGCAGCCTCCCGGTCGAGCAGCGGCGGGCGGTGCTGATGGCCACCATCATGGGCCTCACGACCACCGAGATCTCGGCCATCGAGGGGGTCCCGGTCCCGACGGCCAAGACCCGCCTGCGCACCGGGCTGCTCAAGTTGCGCGCCGCCGTGGTCGACGAGGCCGGACGATGACCGGGGCGGTGACGTGCACCGAGTTCGACACGGCGGTCGACGACCTGGCCGTCGGAGCCCTGCCCGAACCGGGACGGAGCCGCCTGCTGGCCCACGCTGCGGGCTGCCCGCGCTGCGCCGACGAGCTGGCCGGCCTGGCCGCCGTGGTCGACCGGCTGCTGCTGCTGGCCCCCCGCATCGAGCCGCCGGCCGGGTTCGAGTCGCGCCTGCTGGCCCCGGTCACGGCCGGCTGGGCCGGGAGCCGGACTCGGCCACGGCGGTCGGGCCGCCTCCGACTGGCCGCCGCCGCGGCCGCCGCCCTGCTCGTCGCCGGGCTCGGCTACGGCATCGGTCGCGCCACGGGCGCCACGGGCGGCCCCCCGGCCGGCCCGGCCCGGGTCGTCGCCGGGGCCGGGAAGGCCACGCCGGCGATCCGGCGGGGCACGGTGGTGACCACCTCCGGACAGGCGGTCGGCGACGTCGAGGTGGTGGCTCTGCCCCGGCCCCACGTGCTGCTCGCCGTCGACCGTCTCGACGCGGCCGGGGCGGCGTGGTGCCAACTCGACCTGCCCGACGGGCGGAGCGTGACGGTCGGGAGCTGGACCTACGGCGACCTGCGCGGTGGGGTGTGGGCCGTCGGGATCGACCCGTCCCTGCTCGGCGCCACGGCCATGGAGGTCCGCGACGCCAACGGTGCCGTGCTGGCCCGGGCCACGCTGAGCTGACCGGAGCCGACGCCGACACACCCCTACAGGCCAGCCGGGTCGCCCCTCGCCGTTGCGGGCCGCCGCCGGACCGTGTTGCATTCCGGCGGGCCGGTCGTCGGGTGCCCGCCCGGCGTCGACGGCCGCGGAGGATGACATGGACCGGTTCGAAACCAAGCGTGTGCTGATCACCGGAGCGGGGTCGGGCATCGGCCAGGCCACCGTCCTGCGGCTCCTGAGCGAAGGGGCGACGGTGGTCGGGGCCGACGTGTCGGCCGACGGCCTGGCCGGAACGACCGCACTGGCCGAGGCGGCCGGCACCGCTGGCCGGCTCACCGTGCGACCGCTCGACATCGCCGACGAGACGGCCGTCGCCGCCGTGGTCACGGCGGCCGTCGAGCACCTCGGCGGTCTCGACGTGCTGGTCAACGCGGCGGGGATCCTGCGGGCCGGTCACACCCACGAATGCGACCTCGACGTGTGGAACCTGGTCATCGGCGTCAACCTGACCGGCACGTTCCTGGTCACCCGGGCCGCCCTGCCCGCCTTGCTCGCCACCGGGGCCGGCGTGGTGGTCAACTTCAGCTCCACGGCGGCCGCGTTCGGCCATCCTTACATGGCCGCCTACGCCGCCAGCAAGGGCGGTATCCAGTCCTTCACCCACGCCATCGCCACCGAGTACGGGCGCCAGGGTCTGCGGGCCGTGGCGGTGGCCCCCGGTGGGATCCGCTCAGGGATCACGGAGACCACCGCGGGGATGCTCCCGGCCGACTGCGACTGGAAGCTGTTCGCCAAGATGGGGGCGCTGCTCGGCGAGGGCTTCGCCGAGCCCGAGGTGATCGCCAGCGCCATCGCCATGATGGCCTCCGACGACGGCCGGTTCATCACCGGCACCGAGCTGCGCATCGACGGCGGCGCCCACGGCTGACGACCGGCCGGTGCGGGAAGTGGCGCGTGATATGACGTCCCGTCAGATACTACGGTTGGGACCATGAGCGACCAGAAGGTGGAGCAGGCCTGGGAGACCCCGTCCCTGGAGGAGATCGCGGCCATCACCAAGCTGCATGTCCAGGCCATGGAGTCCAGCGACAACGACGCCGTGTGGGCCCAGGTCGGCCAACACCACGTGCTGCTGCGCACGGTCGGACGCAAGTCCGGCAACGAGCACAAGGTGGCGCTGCCCTTCTGGCGGGACGCCGACGGTCATCGCGTGGTGGTCGCCTCCTACGCCGGCGCCCCCCGCGACCCGTCCTGGTTCCTCAACCTGAGCGACCGCAGCGCCAATCCCGAGGTACTGGTGCGGGTCCAGACCGGTCAGTTCTGGTCGGTGCCCGAGGTCCTCGACGGCGACGACTACACGCGGACCTGGGCTCTGCTCACCGCCGACCGGGCCTGGTACAACGACTACCAGGCCAAGACCGAGCGGCGGATCCCGCTGGTCCGGCTGCCCGAGACCCGCCCGGCCTGATCCTTGGCCGACGCGGGGCGGCGCCCGCCGGGCCGATAGCCTGACGCCCAGGTCGAGAGGGGGGCTCCGTGGCCGAAAGCACTCGAATGGTGACGTCGGGGACCGTCGCCCCGCCGGTGGCGGGCGGGCCGCCCGTGGTGCCGGAGTTCCAGATCGTGCCCCTCCAGGGTCTGCCGATCGTCGTCGCCGTGGTCGTGTTCCTGATCGTGGCCATCGCCGGGAACTGGCTGTGGGCCCTCGACTTCTTCCATGTGGTCGGGGGCGGCCTGTGGACGGGGATCGACCTGTTCGTCGGTCTGATCATCGGGCCGATCCTCGGGCGGATGAGTGTGCAGGCCCGCATCGAGTTCTCGACGCGGTTCATGCCGAAGATGCTGCTGATCATGCCCACGCTGGTCACCATGACCCTCGGGTCGGGCTGGCAGCTGGCCCGCCACCTCGGCAACCTCAGCGTGGCCTACCCCCGCCACTGGTGGCTGACGGCCTCCTACATCGTGGTCGGCGTCATGGCCGTGATCGCGCTGGGCCTGCTCGAGCCGGCCAACCTGGCCGTGCTGTTCGAGCTGAAGAAGCCCCGGCCCGACCCGGAGCTGATCGCCCGGCTGATGAAACGGTTCATCTACACGGCCGGCATCACCGGGGTGATGCAGGTGGCCACCCTGGTGATCATGACCAGGATCACCACATGGTGAGCGCCGGGCCCGACGGGGCGGCGGTGGACCGGCCCGGCCGGACCCTGCCGCCGGTGACCGAGATCGGGATCGCCACCCTCGCCGTGATCGTCGCCAGCGGCGTCTACCTGTCGGCCTACCCCGTCCCCCGCCACGCCCCCTACCCGGCGGCCATCGCCCTGGTCGCCCTGGCCTACCTGGGCGAGGCGGTCAACATCGTGTTGTTGCTGCGGATCCGCGACTTCGCCTGGGACAAGTTCGTGCTGGTGGGCCGGTGGGCCCTGCTGGCCTACAGCATCGCGGCCGGCATGCTCGAGTACGTCTTCGTCCGTGACCACACGCCGGGCCGGACCCTGGCCATCCTGTCGTTGGCGCTCGTGGTCTTCGCCACGGACATCCCGATCATGCTGGCCTTCACGGTGGCCCGCTACCAGCCCGTCCCGGACTGAGCCGTCCCGGACCGAGCCGTCCCGGACCCGGAACGCGCCGTCCGCCCCCCGGGGGAACCTGGCCCGCCGCCGGTCAGCGGGCTGCGGCCATGGCCTCGGACAGCTTCAGCAGCGCCTGTTCCACGACCTCGCTGAGGGCCGGGTGGACGTAGATCTGATCCCGGGCCAGCTGGTCGACGGTGGCCCCGAGGTGCATGCCCTGGACCAGCAGCTGGATCAGGGTCGCCGCCTCCGGACCGATGAGGTGGGCCCCCACCAGCAGCCCCGAGGTCGGGTCGCCGAGCAGCTTCACGAACGACGAGCGGTCCTCGAGAGCCCACCCGTAGGCCGCGTCGGCGTAGGGGTGCACGACAGTCACGAACGGCACCCCGGCCAGCACGGCCTCGGCCTCGGTCAGCCCGACTGCGCCGATCTGGGGACTGGAGAACACCGCGTGGGGCGCCGGCCGGCGCTCCAGGGGATGCAGGTCGTCGGGGTGCACGAGGTTGTGACGGATGACCCGGCCGTCACAGTTGGCCATGTGCTTGAGCTGGTGGCGCCCCACGATGTCGCCGACCGCCCACACCCCGGGGGCGGTGGTCCGACCGAAGCCGTCGACGCGCACCCGCCCGCCGTCGAGCTCGACGCCTCCCAACCCGGCGTCGAGCCGGTCACCGTTGGGGATCCGGCCGGTCGCCACCAGCAGGGTGTCGGCCTCCACCCGGCGGGGCCCCCC
>Ga0075017_100001449_pt1 | contig 14486 bp, 11 predicted proteins | sample AleBraG_ABR_2012_FD_71475 | JGI IMG/M metagenome (GOLD analysis project Ga0075017, IMG submission 71475) | Freshwater sediment microbial communities in response to fracking from Pennsylvania, USA - Alex Branch Run_MetaG_ABR_2012 | ecosystem: Environmental > Aquatic > Freshwater > Creek >... | reverse complement strand
TCGCCGGAGTGGTGGTCGCGGCGCCGTTCCTGGGGTCGTCGTCGAGCTCGGTCACCATCCCGGCCGTCCTGATCGCGTCGATCTTCGGCCAGGACCTCTCCATCATCGGCTGGCTGGCGATGGTCGCCCGTCGCAAGGGCCTGGGGTCGCTCGCCGCCGACTTCGGCCTCACCTTCCGCCCCGCGCTGGCCCGCGGCGTCGGTGAGCTCAAGTGGCTCCTGATCGGCGTGGGCGTGCAGGTCGTCGCGCTGGCGCCCACCGCGCTCCTGCAGGCACTCCACGGCAGTGACGCGAAGCAGGACGTCGTGTCGACGGCCGCGAAGGCGCACGGCCTCGAGGTGGTCCTGATGATCGTGGGCGTCGCCCTGCTGGCGCCCCTCACCGAGGAGCTGCTCTTCCGGGGCGCCCTGCTGCGGTCGGTCATGCGCCGCACCACCCCCGAGATCGCGGTCTTCGTCTCCGCGTGCGTGTTCGGGCTGGTGCACGCCATCGGCGACCCGTCGGTCGGCACCCTGATCGCCCTGCCGGCGATCATCGCCCTCGGCATCGTCTCGGGCTACCAGGCCGTCAAGACCGGCGACCTGGCCCGCTCCGTCATGCTCCACGTGGGCTTCAACGCCCTCAGCGTCATCCTCCTCTTCACGACCTAGCTCCTCACGACCGAGCTCTTCACGGCCTCGAATTCCATGCCAGTGACGCGGGTCACACGTGGGCTCAAGGTTCGGGGGGCCGCTGCCGATACCCGACTCGGGTCAAGGACTGGGAGGTCCCGAAATGCAGTGTGCACGGTGCTCGAAGCCTGGCATGGTCGAGATTCGCATGCGCGTCGCCGAGCGCGACGTGACGTTCCGCCGGTGTGGCCGGTGCGAGGCGCAGTCGTGGGAGACGGCCGACGGCCCGATCCCGCTGACGCACGTGCTCGACCTCGCCCGCACCCGCTGACGCCCGCGGGGACAACCCCGCACCACACCGGGCGCGAGCGCGTCCCCCCGCCGCTCGCGCTCGGGATCCGCACTCGGCCCGATTCTGTCGTGACGCGCGCGCGGGAAGCGGGGTCGCGGCTGGCATGCTGAGGCGATGACGACCTCGCACGGGGTGATCGACGCGCCCCCGGGCGAGGACGACGACGGGACCCCACCGGAAGCGCCGCACGCGCCCGGGGCGCCGCCCGAAGAACGGCGTGAGTGGTGGGACCGGCTCGAGTACTGGGTCGGCGTCGCCATCGTCGCGGCGTGCGTGATCTTCGTCTTCACGCAGCTCGCGCCACGCGAGTTGCTGCGCAACACCACGCTCGCCGGCGGCGACTCCGGTGCGCACGTGTGGTTCCCCGCGTACCTGCGCGACCACCTGCTGCCGCACTGGCGGCTCGCCGGCTGGGCCCCCGACTACTACGCGGGCTTCCCGGCCGGGCAGTTCTACTTCCCGTTGCCGGCGCTGCTGATCGTCCTGCTCGACGTGGTGATGCCCTACAACGTCGCGTTCAAGCTCGTGACCGCGCTCGGGGTGCTGCTGCTGCCGATCGGCGCGTACGTGTTCGCGCGGGGGCTGAAGGCACCGCGGCCCACCGCGCCGATGCTGGCCGTGGCCGCGACGGCCTTCCTGTTCTTCAAGTCCGGTGGCGACGCGACGCAGACCTTCGACCTGCACATCATGGGCGGCACGCTCGCGAGCACCTTCGCGGGCGAGTACTCGTTCATGCTGGCGCTCGCGCTGTCGCTCTTCTTCCTCGGCACGCTGGCGCGCGCGCTCGACCGGCGCGGCCCACTGTGGGTGCCCGCGGCCCTCTTCGCCGCGACGCTCACCAGCCATCTGGTGGTCGCGATCTTCGCGGTGATCGCGGCCGCGGTCATCTGGCTCACCCACCGCCCGGGCCGCAACTTCACGCGGATCGCGGCCATCGGCGCAGTGGGCGTGCTGCTCACCGCGGTGTGGCTCGTGCCCGTCGCCGCGACGCTCAAGTACACGACCGACATGCGCTACGAGCCCATCGGCATCGGCGCCGGCCTCCCGTCGTATCTCGACTGGATGTTCATGAGCGAGAACTGGCCGTGCTATGTGCTCGTCGCCGTCGCGATCGCGGCCGGGGTGTGGTACCGCCGACGGTCGACGCTCACCATCGGCGCCATCTGGGTGGCCACGGGGCTGGTGTTCTACAACTGGGAAGGCCTGCGCGAGCTGCTCGGCAAGGCGCCCGCGTGGAACCTGCGCCTGCTGCCGTTCTGGTACCTGATGCTGTACCTGCTCGCCGCGGTCGGCGCGGCCGAGGCACTGCGCCTGCTCGGCCTCGGCGCGGCCTGGGTGGTGCGTGGACGCGCGACCGAGTCGCAGGTGCAGGGCACGTCGGTCCCCGACCGGCCCGATCACGACGACGAGGTCGACGAGCCGGTCGACGAGCCGGTCGACGTGCCGGTCGAGGTGCCGGTCGATGCAGGCGCGGCGCGGCCGCCGGTGCGCGAGAACTCCGGACACGCGATGACGCGCGTCGTCACGATCGCCGTGCTCGCTGCGATCGTGACGTCGTTCGGGCTCTGGCGCATGTACGACAAGCGCGACTTCCTGCCCTACTGGGCGAAGTACAACTACTCCGGCTACGAGGGCGGCACCGCGGCCGCGTTCACCAAGAAGTCGTGGCCGGAGTACCGCGCGTTCATGGACACCGCGAACTCGTTGCCGCCCGGCCGCATGGCGTGGGAGCCGGGCGACGCCATCGGTGCCTACGGCACGCCGCTCGCGCTGATGCTGCTGCCATACTGGACCCACGGACGCATCGACTCGATGGAGGGTCTGTACTTCGAGGCGTCGGCCACCACGCCGTACCACTTCATGATGATCGCGACGCTCGCGCAGACGCCGTCGAACCCGGTGCGCGGGCTGCCCTACAAGTCGATCGCCGACTTCGACCTCGGCGTGCGCTACCTGCAACTGATGGGCGTGAGGTACTACGCCGCGTTCACCGACCAGGCGAAGCAGGCGGCGGCGAAGAACTCGTCGCTCACGTTGGTCGCGACGGTGCCCGACCTCGACGGCAAACCGCCGAGCGGGTGGAACATCTACGAGGTCGCCGACTCCGCACTGGTCACGCCGTTGCAGTACCGCCCGGTGGTCGTCGACGACATGCAGGCCGAGGAGAGCTGGAAGTGCGAGGACGGCACGCCGCCGGCCGCGGGCAGCACGAAGATCGAGTTCTCCCCGTGGGAGTGCTCCGCGGTGCCGTGGTTCTCGGACCCCGCCGCGCTCGACCGCCCGCTCACCGACAGTGGGCCGGCCGCGTGGTCGCGGGCCTCGCAGGCCACGGCGACGAAGGTGGCCAAACAGCCGCTGCCGAAGGTCGACGTGACGAACATCCACAGCACCGATTCGTCGATCTCGTTCGACGTGTCGCGCACCGGTGTGCCGGTGATGGTCAAGGCCTCGTACTTCCCGAACTGGGAGGTCGAGGGGGCGAAGGGCCCCTACCGGGCAACGCCCAACTTCATGGTCGTGGTGCCGACGAGCCACCACGTGGAGCTCACGTACGGCACCACGTCGGCCGAGTGGAGCGGGCGGTTCCTGACCCTGGTGGGCTTCGCCGGCCTCGGGGGCCTCGTGTGGTGGGGCCGTCGTCGTCGTCGGCAATCTGTACAAAGCGGGCACTGGGCACACCGATTCCGGCGCCTCCGCGGGTAGGCTCGCACTCCCGCTTTCCGGCGGTGAGGACCCGAGGCCCGCCGTGCCCGACTCCGCGCTCGACTCCATCTTCAAGGCCTATGACGTCCGCGGCATCTACCCGGACGAGATCGACGAGGACATCGCCCGTCGGGTCGGCAACGCCTTCGTGGCGTTCACCGGCTCCGCCCGCGTGCTCGTCGGTCGTGACGCCCGACCCTCGTCGGAGCCGCTCGTCGCGGCGTTCGTCGAGGGCGCGCTGATCGCCGGCGCCGACGTCATCGACCTCGGCCTCGCCTCCACCGACCTCTGCTACTTCGCCGCGGGCACCCTCGACAGCCCCGCCGCGATGTTCACCGCCAGCCACAACCCGGCGGAGTACAACGGCATCAAGATGTGCCGGGCCGGCGCCGCGCCCATCGGCCAGGACACCGGCCTCGCCGAGATCAAGGCCATGGTCGCCGCGAACCTGTACGAGCGGGCGGAAGACCCGGGGCGCGCCGAGCGCCGAGACATGCTCACCGCGTTCGTGAACCACGTGCACTCGTTCGTCGACGTGAGCGCGCTCCGGCCGCTGCGCGTCGTGGTCGACACCGCGAACGGCGTCGGCGGCCTCATCGCGCCGGCGGTGTTCTCGGGACTGCCGATGAAGGTGTCGGTGCTCTTCGGCGAGCTCGACGGCACCTTCCCGAACCACCCGGCCGACCCCACCAACGTCGACAACCTGCGCGACCTCCAGGCGGCCGTGCTGGATTCGAAGGCCGACCTCGGGCTCGCCTTCGACGGCGACGCCGACCGCGTGGTGCTCGTCGACGACCAGGCGCAGCCGGTGTCGGGCTCCACCACCACGGCGATCCTCGCCAGCGCGATCCTCAAGCGGAACCCGGGCGAGAAGGTGGTGCACAACCTCATCTGCTCGAAGACGGTTCCCGAGGTCGTGCTCGAGCTCGGCGGCGAGCCGATCCGCAGCCGCGTCGGCCACTCGTTCATCAAGCAGGTCATGGCCGAGAGCGGCGCGATCTTCGGCGGCGAGCACTCGGCGCACTACTACTTTCGCGACAACTTCCGCGCCGACTCCGGCATCATCGCCGCGATGCTCGTGCTCGAGCAGTTGTCGCTCGCCGGCGTGCCGCTCTCCGAGTTGCGCAAGCCGTTCGAGCGCTACGCGATGTCGGGGGAGATCAACACCCGCGTCGACGACCCCCTCGCGGTGATCGAGCGCGTCGCCGGCACCTTCGCGGAGGCGTACCCCTCGGCGTCGCAAGACCGCCTCGACGGCCTCACGGTCGACCTCGGTGACTGGTGGTTCAACCTGCGCCCGAGCAACACCGAGCCACTGTTGCGCCTCAACCTCGAAGCCGCCGACCGTGCCGCCTGCGACGCCCGCACCGAAGAAGTGCTCGCCGTCATCCGCGGCTCGTAGCCCGCGTCCGCTTCCCGACCGCCCCACGCACAGGAGTCGAAGATGGCCCTCGATCCCGCTCTGCTCGAGATCCTCGCCTGCCCGGAGGACAAGGGCCCGCTGCTCTACTTCGTCGACGAGCAGTCGCTCTACAACCCGCGTCTCAAGCGCCGTTACGCGGTGCGCGACGACATCCCGATCATGTTGATCGACGAGTCGGAGACGGTGAGCGACGCGGAGGACGAGCGCCTGCTCGCCAAGGCTGCGGCCGACGGCGTGAAGCCCACCTTCGACCCGCAGAGCTGACGTGGCCGTCGACACCCTCGCGTTCGGCGAGGCGCTCTGCACGCTGCCCGAGCAGCTCGCCGCGGCGCACGAGGCCGCGGGCATGATCGACGCCGCGAAGCTCCCGAACGCAGCCGCCGTCGACAACATCGTCGTGCTCGGCATGGGCGGCTCGGGCATCTCCGGCAACGTGCTGCAGGCGATGGCCACCGCGTCGGTGCCGGTGCCGCTCGTCGTGCTCAAGCAGTACCGCACGCCCGCGTTCGTCGGCCCCCGCACGCTCGTGTTCGCGATGTCGTACTCGGGCGGCACCGAGGAGACGCTGGAGATGGCGCGCGGCGCCCTCGCGCAGGGCGCGCGACTCGTCGCGATCTCGAGTGGGGGTGAGCTGCAACGCCTCGCCGAAGAGACCGACTCGCTGCACGTGCCCTGCCCCACCGACGTGCCCATGCCGCGGCTCGGGATCGGCGCGCTCGTCGCGCCGTTGCTCGTGGTGCTGTTCCGCATGGGGATGCTCCCCGAGGCCCACGCGTCGCTGCTGCGCGCGCAGGAGCAGCTCGCGAAGCGGCGCGACCAGTGCAAGCCCGCGGTCGAGGGGATCCGCAACCCGGCTCGTGAGCTGGCGCGCCGGATCGACCGCACCATCCCCATCGTCTACGGCCTCGGTGGGCTCGGCGGCGTCGCCGCGATGCGCTGGAAGCAGTCGGTCAACGAGAACGCCAAGGCGCCCGCGTTCTGGAACGAGTACCCCGAGCTCGACCACAACGAGGTCTGCGGCTGGGGCCAGCACGGCGACGTCACCCGGCAGGTGTTCACGCTGGTCGAGCTGCGCCACGGGATGGAGCACCCCCGCCTCGAGCTGCGTGCCGACGCGACGCGCGAGCTGATCGAGGAGGCCGTGGTGCAGGTGCTCACGGTCGAGGCGGAAGGGGAGGGGCGCCTCGCGCAGCTCCTCGACCTCGTGTACCTCGGCGACTGGACGAGCTACTACCTGGCCCTCCAGAACGACGTCGATCCCGGCCCCATCGACGCGATCATGCAGCTCAAGGCCCTCATCGGCTGACGCTCCTGGTCCGGGTGCCACCCGGGTTCACCGGAGTATGACGCGATCACGCGACGCGATCAGAAGTGCGTCGTGCACCAGGGTGACGGCTGCACGAGGAACAACGCGTCCCCCCGGGCCACCGCGCCGCTCGTGATCTCGCGTACGCGACCGGCCGCGGCGAGCGTGGAGGCCGGGACACCACCGAGGTAGAGCGCGCCGAGGTCGGCGGCGTGGAGCACGAGATCGGCGGCGCGATCGGTGCGCGTGCACGTGGCACCGTCCGGTCCCCCGTCGAGCAGCCACCGTCCGCTGTTCGCGGGCCGGAACCCGTCGACCACCTCGAGCACCAGTGCGTCGTGGGCTCCATACGTGCGCGCCGAGAGCGCGGTCGCGACGTCGAGCACGCGCACCCACAGGTGGTCGCGCAGTTGTCGCACGCGCAGGCGACGCGCGTCGGGAAGTCGCCAGCGGAGGGGATCGTCGACCGGTCGCTCGCCGGCCGTGATCGTGCCCACCAGGTCGACACCGAACAGGTAGGACCACATGGCGGCTTCCGCTTCGGCATCGACCGCCTGGATCTCGAGGACGCGCAGCGTGTTGGCGGCGACCCCGTCGGGCCAGCGGTCCTCGAGCACGTAGCGGGCGAACGCGTCGGGGGTGCCGTCGGGACCGTCGTGGACCACGGTGAAGAACCGGGGCCCGCGCTCGCCGGGCCGGAAGAGCCGGGGCCACCACGCCGCCGGCCTCGCGAGCTCGCCCACGCGCGTCGGCGCGATGCGCGAGTACACCGCGTGGGCGGCGGTGGCTGCGGCGGCGGCGTCGACGATGCGGACGCTCCCGTTCGACACAGGAGTTGGTTGGAGGCGCGCGTGGTCCGACTCGAGCTCCCAGCGCGTGGTGAACGTGGCCGTGCCGTAGCCGAAGCGCTCGTAGATCGACGCCTCCGAAGCGGTCAGGCCGGCGAGCGGTTCGCCGCGCGCGGCCACGTCGTCGAGTTGCGCGTCCACCATGCGGCGGAGGAGCCCCCGCCGGCGGTGGGTCGGGTGCACGGTGACGCAGCACACCCCGGCCATCGGGAGCTGCGCGCCGCCGGGCACCGTGAGGTCGAACGAGTAGGCGCCCGCGGTCGCCACCACGCGGCCGCCGTCGCGCACCGCGAGCGACCGATCGGGCGTCAGCAGGTGGGCCGGGTACTCGTCGCTCTCGTCGGTCGTCGTGCGACCGAAGCCGGCCTGGACGGCGAGGAGGAAGTCGCCGAACCCGTCGTCGTGGACGGAACCGAGGTCGAGGTCCATGGTCGAGAGCTTCGCGCGCCGGCGTGTGCGCCGGCCGCGGCTATCCTGATCCGCTGGTCGGGCCCTCGCGGGCTGTCATCCGGTGATCCGGGCCGACTCCTCCATGCAGAAGGCCGCCTGAGCGGCACGTCGGGCGAGCCCGACCATGAAGAAGGAGTCAACCTGTGACGACCACTGTCGATCCGTCCACCGCGCTCGAGTTCAGCGACTTCAAGGTCGCGGACCTCACTCTCGCCGACTTCGGTCGCAAGGAGATCGAGCTCGCCGAGCACGAGATGCCGGGCCTCATGGCGCTGCGCGAGCGCTACGGCGTGAGCAAGCCGCTCACCGGCGCGCGCATCACCGGCTCGCTGCACATGACCATCCAGACCGCCGTGCTCATCGAGACGCTCGTCGCCCTCGGCGCCGAGGTCCGCTGGGCGTCGTGCAACATCTTCTCCACGCAGGACCACGCCGCCGCGGCGATCGCGGCCGCCGGCATCCCCGTGTTCGCCTGGAAGGGCGAGACGCTCGACGAGTACTGGTGGTGCACCGAGCGCGCGCTGGCGTGGCCGGGTGGCGAGGGTCCGAACATGATCCTCGACGACGGCGGCGACGCCACGCTGCTCGTGCACAAGGGCGTGGAGTTCGAGCGCGCCGGCAAGGCCCCCGACCCGTCGACCGCCGACAACGACGAGTACGCGGTGGTGCTCGGTCTGCTCAACCGGACGCTCGCGGAGGACGACCAGCTCTGGCACCGCGTCGCGAGCGGCATCCTCGGCGTGACCGAGGAGACCACCACCGGCGTGCACCGGCTGTACCAGATGATGGAGAACGGCACGCTGCTGTTCCCCGCCATCAACGTGAACGACTCCGTGACCAAGAGCAAGTTCGACAACCTCTACGGCTGTCGTCACTCGCTCGTCGACGGCATCTGCCGCGCCACCGACGTCATGCTCGCCGGCAAGGTCACCGTGGTCTGCGGCTATGGCGACGTCGGCAAGGGCTGCGCGCAGTCGCTGCGCGGCCAGGGCGCCCGCGTCATCGTCACCGAGATCGACCCGATCTGCGCGCTGCAGGCGGCGATGGAGGGCTACCAGGTCACGACGCTCGACGACGTCGTCGAGACGGCCGACCTGTTCGTCACGACCACGGGCAACATGAACGTGATCACCGTCGAGCACATGGCGAGGATGAAGCACAACGCGATCGTCGGCAACATCGGTCACTTCGACACCGAGATCGACATGGCCGGCCTCGCGAAGTTCCCCGGCATCGAGCGCGTGAACATCAAGCCGCAGGTCGACGAGTGGGTGTTCCCCGCCGCCGGCGGTCGTTCGGCGCACGCCATCATCGTGCTCGCCGAGGGCCGGCTGCTGAACCTCGGCTGTGCGACCGGGCACCCGAGCTTCGTGATGTCGAACAGCTTCACCAACCAGGTGATGGCGCAGATGGAGCTCTTCGGCCACCGCGACTTCTACGAGCGCAAGGTGTACACGCTGCCCAAGCACCTCGACGAGGAGGTGGCGCGTCTGCACCTCGAGAAGCTGGGCGTGAAGCTCACCACCCTCAGTGAGGACCAGGCCGCGTACCTGGGCATCCCGGTGGAGGGCCCGTTCAAGCCGGAGCACTACCGGTACTGACGCCGGCGCTCCTGACGACGCCGCACGGCCGGGCCCGAGTGCCCGGCCGTGTCGCGTCGTGGGGGCTACTGGCTGAAGAGGAAGATCGACGCGAGCAGCAGCACGACCATCACTGCGCCGAGGAGCAGGTCGTAGTGGCGTTCGGTGCGGCCGAGCTTGCTGTCGACGTTCGCCAGGGTGGAGCGGGCCCAGCTCATCATCACGTTCATCGGGGGTTCCCTGCCTTGTGGGGGTCTGCCCTTGTGGGGGTCTGCCGGTGCGGTCTGCCACCCGTCCCTTGCAATTCCACGGATCGGCCGAGCGCCGAATTCCCTTGAGGGGTCGGCGGGGTTCTTGGCGATTCCTTGGCCGTTCGCTGACCGATCGGCAGCCCGACGGACGAAGACGGGGATGCATCCGTGTCACACCCTCGCCCTACCGTGCGCGCGTGCTCCAGCTCCTGTTCCCGATCTCGTGTGCGTGCGGCCGGCGTGCCGCGGCAGGTGTGCCGCTGTGCGCGCAGTGCGCGGCCGCGGTGCGGCCGGCAATCCCGGCGCCGCCGCCGGCCGGGGTCGAGGCGTGGTGGTCGGCGTTCGCCTACGCGGGCCCGGCGCGCGAGGTGGTGGCGCGCGCCAAGTACCGCGGTGTGCGGGCCGGCGTGCCGTGGCTCGCGGCATCGCTGGCCGACGTGCTCGTCGAACGCGCGCGGCCCGCGCTCGTCGCGGTCGATGTCGTCACCTGGGCGCCCACCACCCCCGACCATCGCCGCGCGCGCGGCTTCGATCCCGCCGAGCTGCTCGCCCGGGCGCTGGCCCGCCGCCTCGGGATCCGCGCGTCGGGGTTGCTCGCCCGCACGCCCGGGCCGGCGCAGACCGGTCTCCCTGCCGCCGCCCGCCGCACCGGGCCGCAGTTCCACCCGCGGGCGCGGATTCCACCGTGGGTGCTCGTGGTCGACGACGTCGCCACCACCGGTGCCACCCTCGCTGCTGCGGCCCGTGCGCTGCGCGCCGGGGGTGCCCACCGCGTGGTGGCGGCGACCGCGGCCCGCACCCCTCCTCCGGCCTCGCGGCGGCCGGCTCCTGCCTCGCGGCGGCCGGCGCCGGGCTGAGCGCGTCCTGGAGCGCGTCCTGGAGAGAAGGCGCGAGCGGGGTGTTTCCTATACTCCGCGGCTCAATCGTCCGGCGCGAGAGGTCATGATGGAGATCCTGGTCCGAGGCAAGAACTGCATCGTCTCCCCCGAGCTCAAGGAGACGGCGCAGGAGAAGGTCGGGAAGATCACCCGCTTCACGCCCGACGCCACCCGCGTCGAGGTCGACTTCGTCGAGATGAAGAACCCGAGCATCGCGGCGCGTCAGCAGTGCGAGGTGACCGTCCACCTCAAGAAGCAGCTCGTGAAGGCGCACGCCTCCGCCGCCGAGCCGGAGGCCGCCCTCGACCTCGTCGTCGACAAGGTCGAGCACCAGGTCTCGAAGATCAAGGACAGGCGGGTCAAGCGCTCGCATCCCCGCGGCCGCCTGCACCACAACGGCCTCGGCGAGGTCATCCCGATCGACGATGCGTTCGACCTCCAGGAAGAGGCTCGCTTCGTCAAGTCGAAGCAGTTCGTCACCACGCCCATGGGCCCCGACGAAGCCGCGGTCCAGATGGACCTGCTCGGCCACGACTTCTACCTGTTCACCAACTCGGAGACCGGCCACGCCGCCGTCGTCTACCGCCGCAACGACGGCCACCTCGGCCTCATCGAGACTCCGGGCGACTGAGCGCCTCGACTGGTCGACTCCGCTCCGCCGTCCCGCTCTCCGAGCACGGCTGCGCTGCGTCTTCCTCGGCCCGCGGGAGCAACAGACCCAGGGCGAGGATCACTGCGAGGCGGGCCTGCACGTTGCCGATCGCCGCGTGGCGGGTGACCTCCATGCCGTCGCCGTGCCAGGCGATCAGCATGTGGAGCAGGCCGAGCACGCCGAGGAGCACGATCATCTGCCACTCGTGGAGGCGCCACCGCCCGGTCGCCCAGGCGCCGGCGAGCGCGGCCACCGCGGCGGCGACCGCGAAGAACCAGGCGGGGTACAGGAGCGTGTTCGCGAGCGACACGTCGGTGCGGTCGGGCGCGGCGTAGAACGCCAGGTGTCCCTCGGCGTTGTTGAAGGTGCGCTCCGGCCGGTGCAGCGGCTCCCCGAGGACGTAGCCCGGGTGCGTGAGCAGCCACTCCATGTAGGTCGACGGGCCGTCGTCGTGGAGCCAACGGTTCAACGCGGCGAACTGCGGCGCCGCCAGATCGACGCCCACGACCGGCGCGTCGCCGTCGATGCCCTTCGCCGCCCGGGCCAGGGCGCGGAGTGCCCGGGCATCGGGCATGCCGTGGTCGGCGAACCAGTCGACGCGTCCGACGTAGGGGAAGACCCGCACGGTGAACACGTTGACGAGATTCTGCTGGGTACGGTGCGCCGCCGCGGAGCTCCAGCCCGTGAGCAGCACCACGACGGCGAGCGCGGCCGCGACCCAGGCGACCCGGGTGACGACTCCCGGATCGGGCTGCAGATCACGCGTGCCGGCTGGTCGCGACGCGCGCCAGGCGTGCCACGCCGCGGAGCCGCCGAGGGCCAGCGCGAGCATCGCCACCACCCAGATCTGCGTGTCGCGCGTCGCCGCGAACACGAGGGCGACCGCCATTACCGCGGCGGATCGGGGCCAGGTGGGCCGGCGGGCCCACGCGATCGCGGCGGCGAACAGCAGGGCGAGCAGGCTGAGCGAGATGCTCTCCGAGAGGACGGAGCGGTCCCATTGGACGATCGGGGTCGTCACCGCGAAGCCGAGGACGAGCCCCCCGGCGACGAGCTGCGGCCAGCCGCGCCGCGCCAGCCGGCCGACGACCACGGCCAGCGCCGTCCACGCCAGGATCGAGATGCCCGTCTGGACCACCACGAACGACGTCAGCGTGCCGGTGACCTTCCAGAGCAGCGGGGTGACCGGGGGCCGGTACCCGGCCCACAGGGCCCGGCTCGTGAGCGAGTTGGCGCCGCTGGCCTGGTAGCTGAGCGAATCCTGCCAGACGAGCGGGTCACCGACGAGGGCCTGCCACAGCTTGTAGGCGGCGAACGCGGCGATGCCCACCGCGGCGAGCACACCGGACCAGATGCCGGACCGGGCGCCGGAGGAGGGGGTCGCGTCCACCGGCACGACGAATCGGTCCCGTGCCGGCCCGCTCATGGCCGGCGATCCTACGCACGGGGACCCACCGGTAAGCTGGAACACCTCATGGGCCTGTTCAACAAGATCCTCCACGCCGGCGAGGGCAAGAAGCTCAAGTCGCTCGAAACGCTCCCTCCCCAGGTCGCGCAGTACGAGGCCGAGATGCAGGCCCGCTCCGACGAGGAGATGCGGGCGCTCACCTCGATCTGGCGCGAGCAACTCCACAACGTCGGCGACGACTACGACGCCAAGCAGGCGCACCTCGACGACATCCTTCCCGAGGTGTTCGCCGCCGTGCGCGAGGCCGGCGTGCGCACGCTCGGGCAGCGTCACTTCGACGTCCAGATCATGGGCGGCGCCGCCCTGCACTACGGCTGGGTCGCCGAGATGAAGACGGGCGAGGGCAAGACCCTCGTCGCGACGCTCCCGTCGTACCTCAACGCCCTCACCGGCGACGGCGTGCACCTGGTGACGGTCAACGACTACCTCGCCAAGCGCGACGCGGAGTGGATGGGCAACCTGCACCGCTTCCTCGGCCTCGAGGTCGGCACGGTGCTCCCCGAGATCGACGACTTCGCGGCCAAGCGCGCGGCGTACGCCGCCGACATCACCTACGGCACCAACAACGAGTTCGGCTTCGACTACCTGCGCGACAACATGACCGTCAACCGCGAAGACCAGGTGCAGCACGGTCGCGCGTTCGCGATCGTCGACGAAGTCGACTCCATCCTCATCGACGAGGCCCGGACGCCGCTGATCATCTCGGGGCGCGCCGACGACGCCCAGGATCTCTACACGAAGTTCGCCGGCGTCGTGAAGAACCTGCAGAACGAGCGCGACTACGAGGTCGACGAAGCCAAGCGCACCGTCGTGCCCACCGAGGAGGGTGTCCACCGCGTCGAGCAGGCGCTCGGTGTCGACAACCTCTACGAGCACGTCAACCAGAACTACGTCCACCAGCTCCAGGCCGCGCTGCGCGCCAAGGAGCTGTTCAAGCGCGACGTCGACTACGTGGTGGCCGACGGCGAGGTGAAGATCGTCGACGAGTTCACCGGCCGCATCCTCGAGGGTCGGCGTTGGAGCGAAGGCCTGCACCAGGCGGTGGAGGCCAAGGAACGCGTGAGGATCAAGGAGGAGAACCAGACCCTCGCGACGGTCACGCTGCAGAACTACTTCCGCATGTACGACAAGCTCGCCGGCATGACCGGCACGGCCCACACCGAGGCCGGCGAGTTCGCCCACACCTACGGGCTCGAGGTCGTCTCCATCCCCACCAACCGCGCCACCGTGCGCCTCGACGAGCCCGACCTGATCTACAAGACGGAAGAGGCCAAGTTCAACGCGGCCGCCGACGACATCGCCGAGCGCAACGCGATGGGCCAGCCGGTGCTGGTCGGCACGATCTCCGTGGAGAAGTCGGAGGTGCTCTCGCGTCTGCTCGAGAAGCGCGGCATCAAGCACGAGGTGCTGAACGCGAAGGCGCACGAGCGCGAGGCGCACATCGTCACGCAGGCCGGGCGCTTCGGTGCGGTCACCGTCGCCACCAACATGGCCGGGCGCGGCGTCGACATCCTCCTGGGCGGCAACCCCGAGGGGCTCGCCAAGGCCGAGCTGCTCGCGAGCGGCACCACCGTCGAGGAGTCACCGGAGAAGTACGACGAGCTCCTCGCCCGGTTCAAGGACGAGTGCGCGGCTGCGGGCAACGAGGTGCGTGAGATCGGCGGTCTCTACGTGCTCGGTACGGAGCGCCACGAGAGCCGGCGCATCGACAACCAGCTGCGCGGCCGTTCCGGGCGCCAGGGCGACCCCGGCGAGACCCGCTTCTACCTGTCGCTCGAAGACGACCTCATGCGCCTGTTCGCGACCGGCGCCATGAACTGGGTGATGGGCAAGGCATTCCCCGACGACATGCCGCTCGAGGCGAAGATGGTCACCAAGGCCATCGAGCGCGCGCAGCGCACCGTCGAGGACCGCAACTTCGAGATCCGCAAGGACGTCCTCAAGTACGACGAGGTGATGAACGA
>Ga0075017_100001448_pt1 | contig 14487 bp, 11 predicted proteins | sample AleBraG_ABR_2012_FD_71475 | JGI IMG/M metagenome (GOLD analysis project Ga0075017, IMG submission 71475) | Freshwater sediment microbial communities in response to fracking from Pennsylvania, USA - Alex Branch Run_MetaG_ABR_2012 | ecosystem: Environmental > Aquatic > Freshwater > Creek >... | reverse complement strand
ACGACGACGCGCCGTGCGGACGTGACGAAGGCGGCCTTGACGGCGGCTTCTTCGGGGTCAGGGGTGCTGAGCCCGAACGTGGCGTGGATACCGTTGGCGCCGACGAAGGCGATGTCCGGGCGGAGCCGGGAAGCGGCCTCGACCGTGGACTGCCCGACGGCGGCCTGGGTGAGCCCGCGGACGCGGCCACCCAGGATCTGGAGCGCGATGTGCGGGTTTCCGGAGAGCTGTCCGGCGATGGGAATGGCGTGGGTGATAACCACCAGTTCTTCCCGCGGGCCGTTCCCGTTGGAAGAGGCGGCGCGCAGCGCGGTGCGCTGGTCCAGCAAGCGGGCGAGGGCTTCCGTGGTGGAGCCGGCATCGATCAGGATGCTGCCGGCTGCGTTCTCGGGGATGAGCGCAAGGGCCGCCTCGGCGATCCGGACCTTTTCCGGTTGGCGCTGGATGGCACGCTCAACCACGCTCTCCTCGCGGGTGCTGAGGCGGTCCGACGGGACTGCCCCGCCGTGCACGCGGCGAAGGTTGCCGGCGGATTCGAGGACAGCAAGGTCACGGCGGATAGTCTCCGTGGTGATGCTGAACCGATCCGCAAGGTCAGTGACGCTGACCCGTCCACGCTCGGCGACGAGCTCGGAGATCAGCTGTTGGCGCTCCTCGGCAAACACATACCCTCCATTGCGTACAAGCTCCAGGTACATCAGTGACTGCGATCACATGATGTGGAATTGCTTGACTCTATCTTTGTTCATGTTGGTCTGTCAACAGAAAACAACATAAACAAAGATTTTGGCTTGGATTGGGGTTGGGTTTGCTTGGATGAGGCGACGGATCCGGCGTCGAGCGGGAGGCGACGGATCCGGCGTCGAGCCGGCGGCGTCGAGCGGGCGCGGCGGAGGGCGCGACGGCGCCAACGTCTAACCGGTCCGACGCAGGGTGGCTAGTCCCGGAAGGGGGTAGTCGGAATTGGGGCTGACCGCCCTAGCGCCGGACCGGAGGGTTCCCTACGGCCACTCGATCTCCCGAAGGGCGGGGTAGTCGATAGGGAGGTTGTCCGGGTCGGGAGGGTCGGGCAAGCGGGACTGGGTGGAGGAATCCGCTTCGTATCGGTTCTGGTTTCGCTTCCGGTCGAGCTCACCCGAATCTTGCCGGGAGTCGTCTTCGGGTCGTCGCTGTTGTGCGCTTTCTAGCTTCATGGTGCTTCCTTCGGGTAATGCTGCAAGTCGTGGCTAAGCAGGTATTTCCAACTCGAATCCGCAACTGCATCTCAAGACCTTGGTGGGGAGAAGGGCTTCGGAGGGCGAGCTGCGCGATCGGGGCCTGCCCGTCTGCGGTACTCCGAAGCGCCGCTGTGCGGTTTTCACTTCACGGAGGGGTCCGCTGCAGTGGAAATAGTGGCTTCCAAACTCCAGGAGGCCATCCTGAATCCCCCGACGATTCAGGATGGCCCCCGCCTGCTGGACGGTGGCCGCGTGGCTGTAGGAAGACCCGCAAGAAGTGCACGTGTAGAACACGGCAATCTGTTGGGAAAACCTTGGAGCCTGGGCCTGGATTGATTCGATGATCAGGTGCTTGTCTGTTCCACAACCGCCACACCAAAGGGGAGAGGCCCCTGGATGATGCGGTTCATGAGGAATCGCGGATTCGGAGACGGTCGACACCGACTAGCCCCGTACCGGTAACAGGCATTTGCTCATCAGGCAGCACCTTCACGTTGAGTGACATGGCGCCCGGCTGCTTGAGCGAAAACAGGCCGAAGAGTTCGGCCCTGTCCGGAATTCTGCACGGACTGTAGAAGAATTCTGCACTGCGCATCTCCGGTGCGCAAGACCGTCGGGGATTTTGTCCAAGTGGTGGACGTTGTTTTGGGGCGCTCTTTTTCCTCCATTTCCGGCCCGCTGCTCGTAGACTGAGCCATGGACGAAATGGGCCTGAATGCCTCCGTAGTCGGACAACTCCAGGATTTGGTCATCGACAGTGAAGACGTCGGCGGCTTCCTCGAAGACCTTGCGGTATTCACGGCCTCGTCGGTGTCCGCTGCGCGCGGCCAGGATGTCCTGTGCGGGATCACGTTGAGCCGGCGTCGGCGGTCCATGACGGTTGCAGGAAGCAGCCACGAAGCCCGCCTCATTGACGAAGTGCAGCAAGCCTACGGAGACGGGCCGTGCCTGGAAGCGATGAGAACCCGGAAGCCGGTACTCGTTTCCGACACCTCCACCGACTCGCGGTGGCCTGAATACTGCGGCACCATTGCGGAGCGCGGGCACTTGGCCGTGCTTTGCGTGCCTTTGGGCCTGGAAGAAGGCGCGACGGCGGCGATCAACCTTTTCGCCCCCCAGGGCGATGCCTTCGATGAGGCCTCCATCCGCAGCTGCGAACAATTCGCAAGCCAGGCAGAGAAGGCCCTGCGGCTCGCGGTTCGGATCGGCGCCAGGCAGCAGCGTGCCGAGGACCTCGAGCAGGCCATGCGTTCACGGACCGCCATCGATCTGGCAACCGGCGTCATCATGGGCCAGAACAAGTGCAGCCAGGAGGAGGCCTTCAGGATTCTGACCAAGGCCTCAAACGGCAGGAACCAGAAGCTGAGGGATGTTGCGGAATCCCTTCTCCAGTCCTTGACGAACGAAACGCCCGTCTTGCACTTCGAGCCTTAAGCGACTCGGCTAGCTGCGCTCGGATATTTCTTTGACGCTTGCCACAAGGCTGTCCCACATGCCCTTCGAATGCGCGGCTCCCTCCGGGCTCGCGTTGTTGTCCTGGGCCAAAGTCAGCCTGGTCATCCCGTCTTCAGGCTCCAAGGTCCACGTCAGCGTGTGGTAGTTCTCCGGGGCGTCGACGTGGCCCGACAGCGGGCTGAAATGGGTGTTCACCAGCCGCTTGCCGGGCTCGAATTCGAGGATGACTCCCTTGTCCTCGTACTCCTTGCCTTGCCACGTGCCACGCCAAACAATAGGTCCGCCAACCGTCCAGTCGGTGGCAACCTCGGCTCCGAACATGAACTCCTTGACGGCCCGCGGGTCGGTGAGCACTGACCACACCCGATTGGCGCTTGCCTGGATCGTGATGGTTGAACTCGCGATGAAATTTCCTGTCATGTCAGTCTCCTTTGCCACGTGGTCGGCATCCGGGCGCCAGCGCAACAGAGTCTACGCCCGGGAGTGACGGCCGGCGAAGCCGTTCGGAGTTGCGCTCTCGGTCCCGTCAAGATACTCATGGCGTTTTCTCTTAGGCTCGCAGCACGTCTCGGAATTGTGGCTCTGAACTGCGGCGATAGTCGGAGTTCGATGGTCGTTAGGCAGTTCGCCCTCGGGGTGCATGGACCATCGTGCAGTTTGCCCACGTCCGGAAAAGCCGGGTCCGTAGCGTGATGTCTCACACATCGAGTTCCCATACAGAACCATGAGGAGACATACATGCCGAACTACAGGGTGTCCATGGACATCGGCGGAACGTTTACCGACATTGTCGCTTACGATCAGCACGCCGGAACCTATACGGCCACCAAATCATCCACGACACCGGGGAACCTGAGCGCGGGCGTCATCGCCGGCCTTGAGTCCATTGTCGACGACCTGTCCGACATCGAGTTCCTGGTCCACGGCACCACCCAGGGATTGAACGCCTTCCTTGAGCGCCGCGGCGTACCGGTGCTGCTGCTGGCCACCGCCGGCGTCGAAGACACCTATCACATTGCCCGCGGCCCACGCCTTGAGCTCTACAACGCCCAGTACCGCAAGCCTTCCCCGCTGCTCGAGCGCAAGGACGTCATCGGTGTTGGAGGACGCCTGGATGGGCAGGGCCTTGAGATCAGGCCTTTGGACGAAGTTGCCGTCCGTCAGGCAGGCCGTCGGGCGGTTGCCGAAGGTTACGGCGCAGTCGCCGTCGCATTCCTGTTCAGCTACAAGAACCCCGCTCACGAGCTTCGGGCCCGGGAAATCCTGCTCGAAGAACTAGGCGAAGATTTCACCGTTTCACTTTCCCACGAGGCCGCGAAGGAATGGCGCGAATACGAACGCACTTCATCCGCCGTCGTCGAGGCCTATACCGGACCAGTGGTCCGCAACTACCTCCTGGACCTCGAAAAGAAGCTCGGGGACCGCGGGGTGGAAGCCCCGCTGCACATCATGCAGTCCTCCGGCGGGGTGCTCACCGCCGAGTCCGCACGGAAGCGCCCGCTCCAGACGCTCCTCTCGGGCCCGGTCGGGGGCGCCATGGGAGACGTCGAACTGGCCGGCGTTTCGGGAAACCGCAACCTGATCGGCGTCGACATGGGCGGAACGTCCTTCGATGTCTCCCTGGTAGTCGACGGCAAGCCCGATGTCTCCACGGAGGCACATCTGGAAGGCCTTCCAATGCTCATGAGCGTGGTCAACATTCACACCGTGGGCGCCGGCGGGGGCTCGGTCGCCTGGCTCGAAGCCGGTGGCCTCAGGGTCGGCCCGCGTTCCGCGGGAGCCACTCCCGGACCTGCCTGCTACGGACGTGGAGGCACGGAACCCACCGTCACCGATGCCAACCTGGTGCTGGGGCGCGTGGACCCGGACTGGTTCGCAGGCGGACAGGTCTCCTTGGACCGCGAAGCGGCGATCGCCGCCCTGAAAACGGTTGGCGACCAGCTCGGCCTGGACCCCATTGCCATGGCCGAGGGGATCTGCGACGTCGCCAACTCCCAGATGGCCCAGGCGATCCGGACCATCACGATCTCCCGCGGGATCGAACCCCGGGACTTCGCCCTCGTGGCATTCGGGGGCGCTGGTCCCATGCACGCAGTCTTCCTCGCCAAGGAACTGGGCATCCCGGAAACAGTCGTCCCCCGGTTCCCCGGAGCGTTCTCGGCCTGGGGCATGCTGCAGACCAACATCCGCAAGGACTTCTCGGAGCCGTATTTCTACCTCGACGAGGATATCGACGTGGCCCACATGGCCGGCGTGCTGCGGTCGATGGAGACTGAGGGCCTGAGCTCCCTGGCCTCCGAGGGGGTGCCGGAGCGCAGCCGCCTCACCAATGCATCAGTGGATGTCCGCTACCAGTCGCAGGAATTTGCCCTGAACGTTCCGCTAACCTCCGCTGACGAGCCGGAATCCACCGACTTCGTTGCCGCGTTGGCCACGCGTTTCTCAGCGATGTACCACGAGCGCTATGGGCATTCCAACCTCGGGGCGCCCATCGAAATCGTGGCGCTACGGACACAGGCCGTCGGCGACCTGGGCCGTCTTGATGCGCCACGTTTCGCCACCGCACAGAGCGCTGAGTTCAAGCATGAAATCCGTCCGGTGGTGTTTGAGCACGTCGAACACCAGACCACCGTGGTCCGCCGTGACGACTTGGCCGCCGGCCATGCCTTCGAAGGCCCCGCCATCATCGTGGAACAGACGGCCACAACGGTGGTGCCCCCCGGCTTCGACGTCATCGTCGACGAATTCGGCTCACTGATCATCCGCACTCAAGACGTCGAAGGAAACTGAGGTACCACCAATGACAATCACAGCAGTCAAGACCCTGGATCCAGTCACCGTGGAGATCATCCGCAATGCGCTTACCAGCGCGGCGGACGACATGAACGCCACCCTCATCCGCTCCGCCTACTCACCCATCCTTTACGAAGGAGGGGACTGCGTCGTGGCCCTCCTGGACACCGAGCACCGCGTGCTCGGACAGTCCGCCGGGCTGCCACTGTTCTTGGGCAACCTGGAAACCTGTTCCATCGCGGTCGAAGAACTGTACGGCCGCGACGTCTGGAAGGAAGGGGACGTCTGGATCCTCAACGATTCCTATCTTGGCGGAACCCACCTGAACGACGTCACCATTTTTGCCCCGATCTTTGACGATGGCGCTGTGGTCGGCTTCGCAGCCACCCGTGCGCACTGGATGGACATGGGCTCCAAGGACGTCGGCGGTTCCATGGATGCGACAGACATCTTCCAGGAGGGCTTCCGGATGGGCCCGGTCAAACTGATCGAGGCAGGCATTGAAACCTCCGTCGTGGATCTGATCCGAACCAATGTCCGCTTCCCCTACCAGACCATCGGTGACATGCACGCGATGATCGCGGCCCTTCGGATGGGCACCACCCGGATGAAGGAACTCGTGGGCCGTTACGGGATGGACCAACTGGATGCTGCCCGTGATGAGATCTTCCGTCAGACGGAGGAAATCGAGCGTGAAACCGTCCGCAACATTCCCGACGGCGTCTACGAAGCCGAAGGCATGTTGGACAACGACGGCATCAACCTGGACACTCCGATTCCGATCAGGCTAAAGATCACTGTCTCTGGCGACACCGTTGATTTCGACGTCACCGGATCGGCTGACCAGACCATGGGGCCGGTCAACTGTGGCGCCGCCCAGGCCGTCTCCGCACTACGGGTCGGCTACAAGCTCCTTGTCAGCCCGGATTCCAACTCGAACGGCGGGTCCTTCCGGCCGTTGACCACCCAGGTGCGTTCAGGTTCAGTTCTCGGCGCGGTGGCGCCAGCCCCGTGCCAGTGGTACTTCTCCCACCTCGGACTACTGATCGACCTGGTTTCCAAGGCCATGGCGCCGGCCATGCCCGAGCGGGTTGCCAGCGCCAGCCACGGCGACTCGATGATCATCACTGCAGCCGGTTTCGATCCGCGCTTCGGCCGCAACTTCGTGACGATGGAGGCCACACTTGGCGGTTGGGGAGCCTGGCAAGGCACCGACGGCGAGTCCGCCATGATCAACAACGTCAACGGCTCCCTCAAGGACCTGCCCATCGAAATGATGGAGACCCGCTACCCATTCCGCATCAACGAGTACTCCATCCGCCCCAACTCAGGCGGCCCCGGCCAGTGGCGCGGCGGCAACGGAGTCATTCGTGAATACGAGTTCCTGGCCGACTGCGTCGTGGGGCTCTGGTTCGAAAGGTCCAAGACCCCGGCCTGGGGACTCTTCGGCGGCTCAGACGCCCAAGGGCCCGAGGTTGTGTTCAACCCAGGCCGCAGCGATGAGGTCCGCACCCTGAAAGCCAACGCCCGCAAGGTCAAGGCCGGCGACATCGTCCGGCTCGCAGTCGGCGGCGGCGGCGGCTTCGGGGACGTCTCCCAACGCTCCCGGGACGAGATCACCTACGACATCGTCAACGGCTTCATCACCGAGGACTTCGCCAAGACCCACTACGGATACTAAGCCCCGCCCACAGAAAGACACCCCAATGAAGAACATCAAGAAATCAGCCGCAGCCGCGGCGCTCATCGGGCTAGCGCTCCTGACGTCAGCCTGCTCCCCACCCACCCAAGCGGCCGCAGGACCAGCTTCGACGGCCGACGCCGGCAAAACCCTCAACGTCGGATTCTTCGGCTTCGCCAAGTCCAACGGCTTCGCCCAGGGAACCTTCCTCGGGGTCCAGCAGGCGGCCAAGGCCAACAACGCCACCGCCACGTTCGTGGACCCCAACTTCAACGCCCAGACCCAGGTCCAGCAGATCCAGGACGCAGTCACCTCAAAACAGTTCGAGGTGATCGTTGTCCAGGCGAACGACAACCAGGCCCTCATCGCACCACTGCAGCAGGCCGTCCAGGCTGGCATAACGGTGGTGGTCGAGTTCTCCGTTATCGGTCCGAAGTTCGACACTATCCAGCCCCAGGTCCCGGGTGCAATCAGCATCGTTGACCTTCCCACGAGCAACGGCAAGATGCTCGGCCAAATGGGCAAGGATGCCTGCGCCAAAGTCTCCAAAGACACGTGCAAGGTGGCCTACCTCGAGGGATTCAAGTCCCTGCCGCTGGATAACGCCAGGACCGAAGCGGTAAAAGCTGAGCTGGCCACTGATCCGAAGATCAAGCTGGTGGCCAGTGTCGAAGGCGGGTACACCCAGGACAGCGGCCGGCAGGCGTTCCAGAACGTTTCCCAGGCCAACCCGGACGTCGATGTCGTCATCGGCGCATCCCAGGCGATCACGGGTGCGGCCGCTGCCGCTGGCAATAGCAACATCAAGTTCATTGGCAACGGCGCATCCACTTCGAATGTCGAGGCCGTCCGATCCGGTAAATGGTTCTCCATCTACGTCAGTGACGTGGTGGCGAACGGCGCCAAGGCCACGGAACTCGGCCTTGCCAAGGCCCGGGGACAGCAGGTGGAAACGGCAGTGGACGAGGCGAGCCTGGCTCCCAACAAGGGCAACGGTACGAAGGAAGCCCTCGACGCCGTGAACTACGTCTCGAAGTACTCGGACTAGCCGGCTTACCCCCCTCGTGGTCCTGTCCTGCCGGGGCTGAAAACCCGGCAGGACAGGAGCCCCCGCCCCGGTCCCGGCAGGACCGGCCAAAACGTCCATTCCATCTCCCGAGGTCAAAATGGCTATACAACAGTTGGATACACCCGAGCGAGTCAATCGGAGTTCCGCTCCGGAAATCACCCTCTCCGGAATCGGAAAGCGGTACGGTGCCAGCACTGTGCTCCGCGATATCACGTTGTCGGTGGCTCCGGGGGAAATCCACGGCATCATGGGGGAAAACGGTGCTGGCAAGAGCACGCTGCTGAAGATCCTTGGCGGCGCAATCGGGGCAGATTCGGGCGTCGTCAAGCTTGACGACCGGGAGGTGAAGATCACCGAGCCCCGGGACGCCATCGCACAAGGAATATCCCTTATATCCCAGGAGCTGGCACTCATTCCTGGCCTTTCAGTGCTGGAGAACGTCTTCCTGGGCCGCTGGGCCAACACGGGAAGCCTGCTCCGTTCGGGGCGGGACGCCGATCACTTGGAGCGCCTCCTGGCCCAGACCGGCTTTGAGCTTGACCCCCGGGCGATGGCAGGGGATCTGCCCATCGGTCAGCAGCAGCAGGTCGAAATCCTGAAAGCCCTCGCCCGTGGCGCAAAGGTGCTGTGCATGGACGAGCCGACGGCGGTCTTGAACGAGGCCGAGAAAGCAAAGCTATTGAAGGTGATCAGGAGCCTCGCGCGTTTAGGCACCACCGTGATCCTCGTATCGCACTATCTGGAGGAAGTCCTCGGTTTAGTGGACCGAGTGACCATCCTCCGTGACGGACAGCACATCACCACGGAGGCCGCCTCGAGGCACACGCCGGAGTCCCTCGTCGGCCTGATGGTCGGCAGGGAGGTCGATTTCCTCATTCCGGAGGTCCCGCCGGTACCTTCGGAAGCAAAAACGGTGGTCCAGGTGGCGGGACTGAGCAGCTCAAGAGTGAAAGACGTCTCCTTCACGGTCCGCCAAGGCGAAATCCTGGGTATCGCCGGCCTGGTGGGCAGTGGCCGCAGCGAGACCCTGCTGGCCATGTTCGGTGCTGATCGAACCACCAGTGGATATGTCCGGATCAACGGCCGGCGCCTCCGTGCCAACTCCATCCGGGAAGCCATTAAAGCCGGAATGGCCCTCGTCCCCGAGTCGCGGAAAGAACAGGGCCTGGTCATGTCCCGGCCTGTGGACGAAAACATCGCCCTTTCCACCTTGTCGGGCCGATCACTGGGCGGTTTCGTCAGGGTAGCCCGGGAAAAGGCAGCCGTGTCCGAGATCAGCCATTCCGTCGACCTGCGCGGCGCCCGCCGCGGCTCGCTGATTGGCGATTTGTCCGGAGGAAACCAGCAGAAGGCGCTCTTCGCCAAGTGGCTGCTCAATCCTCCGGCGGTGCTGCTAGTGGACGAACCCACGCGTGGTGTCGACATCGCGGCCAAGGCGCGCATCCACGCCATGATCGCCGACCTCGCAGCAAAGGGCACGGCTGTCGTCGTCGTCAGCTCCGAACTCGAGGAAGTCATCGGTCTATCCCACCGTATCCATGTCATGAGGCAAGGCCGCATCGTTGCTGAATTCGACCGGAACGCCTCCCGCGATGAAGTCATGACTTCCGCATTTCTGAAATAGGTGAATCAAATGACCACAGTTACCGTTGCCGTGTCCAAGCCGGCCCAGAAGAAATTCAAGCTCAATGTCAGGGATTTCGGGATCGTCTTCGGACTGATCGCCATCATGCTGTTACTGACCCTCAATACCGGAACGTTCCTGACCGGCCGGAATTTCATCAACCTGTTCGACCAAGCTGCCATCGTGGGACTGTTGGCCGCTGCCGCCACACTGTGCATCGTCAGCGGTGTCTTCGATCTGTCCTCCACCGCAAACTTGGCTGTATCCGCCATCGCCGGAGTGATGATCACCCAGCACTTAGGGGTGATCGCGGGATTCGTCGGCGCCTTGGTGGTGGGGGGCGCCCTGGGAACCGTCACCGGCCTGATCGTGGTCGGCACGAAGGTGAATTCCTTCATAGGCACGCTGGCGGTGAGCATCATCTATCGCGGCCTTGCCATCGTGATCACGGGTGGAGCCATCGTCGCGCCGCTGCCCGAGCAACTTGCCTCCTTCCAGACGTGGACCTGGCCCAGCCTCTTTGGCCTCACTGCGGGCTCCGTGCTCATGGTCGCCATGACGATCGTCCTAGGCATCGTCCTCTGGCGCACGACGTTTGGGCGCAGGATTTACGCCGTGGGCGGCAACAAGGAAGCGGCACGCCTTAGCGGTATCCGCACCGGTTCCATCCACGTCGCCGTCTTTGCCATCAGCGGCCTGTGCTCCGCGATGGCCGGCATGATTCTTGCTTCGCGCGCAGGCTCAGCCCAGCCAGCCATGGCCCTCGGCGTCGAACTCACGGCCATTGCAGCCGTGGTCATCGGAGGCACCAGCATTCTCGGCGGACACGGCGCTATGTGGCGGGCCTTCGTCGGAGTCATGATCCTGACCGTCATCGGCAACGGCTTCAACCTGCTCCACTGGGACACCACCTACCAGCAGGTTGTCACCGGCGTCCTCATTCTGCTGGCAGTCGCCGCGGACGGATTGTTCTTCCGCAAGCGCGCCGGCTAGGCCCTATCGGAGGACGCTATATACATGGAACATGGTCATGATTTGGTGAGGGAACTGCAGCAGGCTGAACAGGAGGCCGAACAATGCGCATAGGACTGCGGTTGCAGGGAACAAGCTGCCGGGCGTTGGTGCTGGACGGGCACAGCGTGGTGGCCGCTGCGGCTGCGGTGCGATGCACCACGCTTGCGGAGGCAGTCGACACCACCTTCGAAGAGCTTCGCCACGAGCTTGGTACGGAAATTACGAAAGTAACGGACATTACTTCCGACGCCGGACGAGTCCTCGCTGCACGGAAACCAGCCTCGGTCATCGCGATCCGGATTTCGCCCCGCCCGCCTGCCGACGCGTTCCACGTGACTGGGCTGCCTGCACTCGTCGAACCAGTGGTGGCCAGGACCGTCCACGTCGGCGGAGGCCACGACCTGCGGGGACGCCCCCTCGCTCCGCTAGGTTTGGAGGCTTTCCTTGCCGAACTTCCGGGCATCCTGTCCGGAGAGGTAAGGAACATTGCGATCACCTCCGTGGGGTCGACGGCGTCGAAGGATCACGAAACGCGCATTGCCGATGCCATCCTGTCCAGTGACAGCGAAATGCGCATCAGCATCTCCAGCGACTTCTATTCCAGTGTTTTCCGCGACCGTGACTACACAGCCATCCTGAACAGCGCCCTCATGGAAACAGGGGAGGACCTGGCCGCGATGCTGGATGCATCGGGACGGCGGCATTTTCCCTCCGCCACGATGTGGTTCGCCAAGAACGACGGCGGCCGCGCGCCGCTTGCGCGGCTGGCGGTGATTCCGATTCACGGGTTGCGACCCGAACCCGCTATGCAGATCCTCGGCGCGGCTACCTTGGCCGGCGCCCCGGACGGGGAGGTGGTCATCTGTGCGGACTCCGGGGTCACCGTGGGCCAAATCCGCGGGGGCCTCCCTGCGACGCGAAGCGTCATCCGCCAAGGGTATGAGGCGAGCCTCGCCAGCAACGCCGCCGTCGTCGAACCGTACACGGCCGACCACCCCGTCCGCCCTGCGGTCCCCTCGGTGATTGCCGACCTCCGAAGCGGACAGGACACCCCGCTCCCGTTCGGGCTGGTTCCCACGCTGGCAGCTGCGCACGACGCCGGACAGGTGGGGTCCGCCGTCGCGCCCCTGACCGCCTGGATCGACAGGTTGGAGACGGTGAGCGGGCGGGCGGACCTCCAGTTGGTGCAGCGTCGCGCGGAAGAAGATGCCGAGTCGGCAGCCGTTCAGTTGGGGGCGAGCCCCGGGCTTACGCGGATCATTGAATCGAACGTCTATGCGATGCCCTATGGCAACCCCGGCATCGTGCGGATCAGGGTCCAAGCCGCCGGTGAAGTCTCCGGGGACACGATTGAAGATGCCGCCGAAATTCACGTACGGACACCCTTCGGGGCGGGAGAGGGTGCCAGCCGATGGGCGCCCTGCTGACGGCGGAGGATGTCCGGCATCTACGAACCGGCGCACACTTCCTGGCCTGCACCATCGACCCGACAGCCATCTACGTTTACGCGGAAATGATCGAAAAGGCCATGGAAAACCGCGCTTTGGAGCTCATCTCGATTGACGAGCTGGCCCCCGATGACCTCGTGGTTGCGATCGGAATGGTCACCCAGGGCCTCTTCATCGCGGATATGCCTCCGGTAGGCGATGAGTTCATCGGGTGCATCCGTGCCATCGAGGCCAACCTCGGCCGACAGGTGCGGGCGATCTACTCGCTCGCCGCCGCCAACATCAACGGAATTGTTCCCCTCATGGTCGGGCTGCAGTCCTCGCTGCCGGTGATTGATTCCGACCCCATGGGCCGCGTTTTTCCATTGATCAGCCAAACCACCCTGAACATCGGCCACGTCCCCATCAGTCCGATCGCCCTCATGGGAGTGACCGGCGAACGGGCAGTGGTGGAGGCTCACAACCCTCAGCGGGCCGAAACCCTGGTGCGGGCCCTCGTCACGGAGATGGGTGGGTGGGCCGCTACAGCCATGTATCCGTGCTCAGCGGGCCAAATGCGCGAGCACGGAGTCCACGGCTCCATCAGCCGGATGATCCGAATCGGGGAGATCCTCGACGCTGAAACCTCGGTTGACCGCAAGTTCCAGCAGCTCGCTGAATTTCTTGGTGCTACCCGGATTGCCCGGGCCCGGGTGAGTCACGTCGAAGGACTGTCGCGCCCTTCGGACCTGGGCCTTCCGGCGCTGCCGTCCAGTGTGACGCTCGTGGACGAACGATCCGGGCAGATCATCCGCTTGGAGATCCAGAACGAAATCTTGCTGGTCCTGGTTGATGGCGCCATCGCAGCGGCCGTCCCGGACATCGTCTCGCTGCTCAACTCCGAGCACGGCACGGTCGTCAACATCGACGATGTGCGAGTGGGCGATGTCATTGACGTCCTGAAGATCACGGCTGCGGCGCAGTGGTACTCGAAGGCAGGCCTCGATCTTGCTGAACCGAAGGCCTTTGGTATTCCGATCGAACACCCAAGGCGGCACCATGCGTAGATCGAAAAGCGAGAACCATCTGGATGTCGCAGGGCTCCTGGCGCACGGCTCCCTCCGCGGCACCACCCCTCTGTATCTCACTCCGTCCAGTGCGGCAATCGACGGCGTCGTTCTTGTCTCCCAGCTCGATGCCATCCAGCGGGTGCGGCCCAACACCGTCATCGTCCTTTCCGCGGAGATGGGCTCCGGCGGTTGGCTGGTGTCCGCAGCCCTGCGGCACGCCTGGGAGCGGAAGGCCAGCGCCGTCGTCGTCGCTGGAAGTACCTACTCCAGCGCTGTGATCGGCCTCGCCGAGCGGCTGGGTATCACCTTGCTGGCTGCCGAGGGCGACACATCCGGCATAGCCCTCGCACTGGCCGCTGAAATCGGCGCTGCCCTTTCCGTGGTGGACGCCGAGCTGGCGCGGTTTGCCCGGGCGGTCGCGAAGGACACGACCTTGGGAGCCGTCCTGAAGACCATCTCCAGGGAGCTGGACGGTGTTGAAATCCTGCTGGAGTACGACGGCGTGAGCCTGGCGTCCGCGGGAACGCCCACCCGGGAGGCAGCCGAAATCATCACCGTGGATGTTCGCGGTTCGAATAGCTCCGTCCCGTCCAGGCTCACCGCAAGGGTGCCAAGGTCCGGAGTCCACAACCTGCAGCTCGTCCGGTCGATCCTCGAGGTGGCCACGCCGTCGGTAAACGCTGCGTGGCTGTTGGGAGATGTCCTCGACACGGCGCGTGCAGTACCCACGGCGGCCCTGGTCGGCTTGAACCACGACCCCGGCTCCTCCTGGACCACGTTCGTGGAACGTCACCGGCACTTGCTCTTTCAGCTGGGCTGGCGTGGGGAGGAACAATATGTGGCCGTGTGGATCCGCAGGGCGTCGTTGGAAGCTCATCGTCCGGAGCTCACAGCGGTGCTGCGGCTGCTCTGGCGGAAAGTCACAGTCCGCAGCCCCCTGGCCGAAGTCCACGGTGGCTGGCTCGCTCTTGTTCCCGTCGGATACCAAGAGGCGGCGGACCAGCTCGAAGCGCGGATCCGGGTCCGTCTCGGGAAGTCATTGGAGGAACTGGGTCTGGGGGCAGGACTCTCTCGGTGGCGCGAGGAACCCGCCGCGCTGCCGAATATCGTCCGTGAATCCCGTTTGGCCGCTGAATC